>Ga0190275_10000799_pt1 | contig 25021 bp, 25 predicted proteins | sample Popmic550T_FD_133745 | JGI IMG/M metagenome (GOLD analysis project Ga0190275, IMG submission 133745) | Populus adjacent soil microbial communities from riparian zone of Yellowstone River, Montana, USA - 550 T | ecosystem: Environmental > Terrestrial > Soil > Riparian zone > Trees stand | place...
CCCTCCTCGCCGGCATGGGCGACGCGCTTCAGCCCGAGCGCGGCGGCGGCGTCGAAGACGCGGGCGAATTTCGCGGGCGGATGGCCGAGCTCGGAGCTGTCGAGCCCGACCGCCTCGATCCGGTCGAGCCAGGGCCTGGCCATCTCCAGCGTCGCGAAGGCGGCCTCCTCGTCGAGATGGCGCAGGAAGCACAGGATCAGCTTCGAGCTGATCTGATGCCGCGCCTGTGCCTCCTCCATCCCCGCAAGCAGCCCGCGCATCACGACGTCGAACGAAATGCCGCGGTCGGTATGGGTCTGCGGATCGAAGAAGATTTCGGCATGGACGACAGTGTCGGCCGCGATCCGATCGAAATAGGCGGTCGCCAGATCCTGAAAATCCCGCTCGGTCCTGAGCACGTTGGCGCCCTGATAATAGATGTCGAGGAAATCCTGCAGGTTGGAGAAGCTGTAGGCGGCGCGCACCGCCTCGACGCTGGCGAACGGGATTTCCACGCCGTTGCGCTTCGCGAGCGCGAACATCAGCTCGGGCTCGAGGCTGCCCTCGATATGCACGTGCAGTTCGGCCTTGGGCAGGCCGGCGATGAAGGCGTCGAGATCGGTCATGGCGCAAGGCGTAGCGCGGGCGCGCGGGAACGCAAGCTGCGCCAGGCTCCCGTCGCCCGCTTCAGCTCAGGGTCAAGGTGTTTACGTTGATGTGCGGCCAGGAGATGGTCTGTCCGGGCAGGTCCGATTTGATCGGAAACTCGATCAGGATGCACTGCGAATATTGCAGCTGACTGAAGCTCTGGCCGTCCGGGCCCTCGAGCGTCTCGATCCAGAAGGTGGCTTCGAACTGAGTCGGATTGGCGTTGGTCCGAAGCGAGGCGATATTGCTGATGCCGCCCTGGTTCTGCGTGCTGACGTGGAGAGTCACCGTCTTGGTCACCTTGAAGCCCGCATCAAGCTGCTTTTGCAGGTAATTGATCAGGGTCTGGTTGGGGCGTTCCGGGCTGAACGCGGGGAATTTGGGAAGGCCGATATAATTGTCGGTATAGCCGCTGAGGGTCGGCAGGTCGCCCGTCGGCTGGCCGTTCAGGCCGGGATCGATGACCGGCGGGCCGTTCGTCACCGAGGACGTGCCCATCGCCTCCACCGCATTGCCGTGCGGGACGCTCGCGATCCGGAAAATGTCGAAGCCGCCATTTCTCACCGATGCCGTCGACAGCTCCCAAAAGCCGCATTCGACATGCATCAGGCCGCCGGCGTTCGGCGGATCGGTTTCCGTTATGGTGGTCGCATATTGAAGGGTCGGGATATTTTCGATCACGGTCAGGCCCCGGTTCGGGGTGGTCGCCGGCACCGCGGTGACGACCAGCTGCTCGGTATAGGATTCGATCAACAGTTCGAAATCCCCCAGCTGATTGGGGACGGCGATCATGTTGAAGCCGTTGGCCCCCTGCCAGTTGCCGACGAGATCGGTCAAATTGCCGAAGTCGATCTCATCGCCGTGAAGTCTTACCGAATGCGTGTCGGTCATGAAAAACCTCCCCCACAGGTCCCGGTCTCGAGACAGCCATGACCCCCCGGTCATGGCCGCGACCTTACGCAACTTTCTACGCAGAAATTTCGCCGCCGGGCAAATGCGCCGATCGCCTCCAGCGCCCGCTCCAGCCGCCGCTCATTCGAGGCCCAGCAGCCACCGAGCCAGCGGAACCGCGCGGATCCTCGCGCCGGGAAGCATCCGGTTGAGGTCCGCGCGGTGGCGCATGATCCAGTGCAGACAGCCGAGCTCGCTGTCGAACGGGCCAAACGCGTCGCGGCTGGCCCGCAGCGTGTCGGGATCGATCAGGAAGCGGGCGCCGCGCCGGCACCCCGGGGCGCCCGCCCAGTCGCGGGCGGGTGCCGTCACCGACGGCACCCACCAGATCCGGGTCGCATCGAGGGTCTCGACCTCGGCGCGGTTCATTATGCCTAGCCCGCTTTCAGATCGAAGCGGTCGGCGTTCATCACCTTGGTCCAGGCCTTGACGAAGTCCTTCACGAATTTCTCGTCGCCGCCCTTTTCGGCATAGACCTCGCACTGCGCGCGCAGCTCCGAGTTCGAGCCGAAGATCAGGTCGGCGCGGGTCGCCCGCCAGGTCTCGCCCCCACTGGTGCGGTCGGTGGCGATATATTCCTCGTCGTTCGAGCCTTCGACCGCTTTCCAGACCCCGGTCATGTCGAGCAGGTTGACGAAGAAGTCGTTGGTCAGCTGGCCCGGGCGCTTGGTGAAGTGGCCGTGGCCGCGCTCGCCATGGTTGGCGCCGAGCACGCGCAGGCCGCCGATCAGCACGACCATCTCGGGCACCGACAGGCCGAGCAGGCTGGCGCGGTCGAGCATCATCTCCTCGGTCTTCACGACGAGCTTCTTCTTGCCGACATAGTTGCGGAAGGCGTCGGCTTCCGGCTCCATCACCGCGAAGCTGTCGGCATCGGTCTGCGCCTCGGTCGCGTCGCCGCGGCCGCCGGTGAAGGGGACGTCGCCGGCGCCGGCCTTCTCGAGCCCGACCACGCCGCCGAGCACGATTGCGTCGGCCATGCTGAGGCTGCCGCGCAAGCCGTCGAGCGTGGCGAGCACCTTGGCGAGCATGTCCGGCTCGTTGACCTCCCAGTCCTTCTGCGGCGCGAGGCGCACGCGCGCGCCGTTGGCGCCGCCGCGATGGTCGGACTTGCGGTAGGTCGAGGCCGAGGCCCAGGCGGTCTTGATCAGCTGGCTGACGGTGAGGCCGCTTGCCGCGATCTTCGCCTTCACCGCCTGGACCTCGGCGTCGGACGGCGCGGTGGCGGCCGGGATCGGATCCTGCCAGATCAGATCCTCGGCGGGAACTTCCGGTCCGAGGTAGCGGATCTTGGGGCCCATGTCGCGGTGGGTGAGCTTGAACCAGGCGCGCGCGAAGGCGTCCTTGAACGCCTCGTGATCGCCCCGGAACTTCTCGCTGATCGCCCGGAACTCGGGGTCCATCTTGAGCGCCATGTCGGCGGTCGTCATCATCGTCGGGACCTTCACGCTCGCGTCCCAGGCCGCCGGGGCCTTGTCCTCCTCCTTCTGGTCGATCGGCTGCCACTGCTGCGCGCCGGCGGGCGAGCGAACCAGCTCGTAATCATAGTCGAGCAGCAGCCGGAAATAGTTCTCGCTCCAGCTCGTCGGCGTGTTGACCCACGAGCCCTCGATGCCGCTGGTCACGGTATGCTCGCCGATGCCGCCGCTCTCGTGGCCGCTGACCCAGCCGAAGCCCTGCGCGGCGAGGTCGCCGCCCGCGGGCGCCGCACCGAGCAGCGAGGCGTCGCCATTGCCGTGGGCCTTGCCGAAGGTGTGCCCGCCGGCGGTGAGCGCCACGGTCTCCTCGTGGTTCATCGCCATCCGCTCGAAGGTGACCTTCATGTCGCGCGCCGACTGCAGCGGATCGGGATTGCCGCCCGGGCCTTCCGGGTTGACGTAGATCAGGCCCATCTGGATCGCGGCGAGCGGGCCTTCGAGTTCGTGCATGCCGTGCTCGGGGGCGATGCGGGTCTGCACCCCCTGGTTGACCCATTTGTCCTCCGAACCCCAATAGATGTCGCGCTCGGGCTCGAAGACATCGGCGCGGCCGCCGCCGAAGCCGAACACCGGCCCGCCCATGTCCTCGATCGCGACGTTGCCGGCGAGGATGAAGAGATCGGCCCAGGAGATATTCTTGCCGTACTTCTGCTTGATCGGCCAAAGCAGGCGGCGGGCCTTGTCGAGATTGCCGTTGTCGGGCCAGCTGTCGAGCGGGGCGAAGCGCTGCTGCCCGCTATTGGCGCCGCCGCGGCCGTCGGCGGTGCGGTAGGTGCCCGCCGCGTGCCAGGCCATGCGGATGAAGAATGGGCCGTAATGGCCGTAATCCGCCGGCCACCAGGGCTGGCTGTCGGTCATCAGCGCGGTGAGGTCGGCCTTGAGCGCCCGATAGTCGAGCGCGTTGAACGCCTCGGCATAATCGAAATCGTCCCCGTGCGGATTGGTCGGGCCGTTGGGATTGAGGATCTCGGTCGCCAGCATCTCGGGCCACCAGTCCTTGTTGGTCCGCCCCAGCAGGGCGCGCACGCCGCCATCGCCATGCGCCGGGCAGCCCGAAATATCGCCAGTCTTCGCGTCCATTGATTCCTCCCAAGATCGTGCCGGGGGAGGCTAGGCGCGATGGACGAATGACGGAAACGATTAAAAACATTGAGTGTGATCGAAGCAGGCGATGTTATTGCGCTGCAGCAAAATCATCGTCTCGTGCCTGCATCTGGTAATCCGGATGCCGCTGGCCTATCTTCGACCGGCAACAATGCGAGTGCACTGCATGGCGCTGGCCATCCTCGATTATCTGGATTCGGTGAAGGCGCGCGATCCGGCGCCGCGGTCGCGCTGGGAAATCCTGCTCTATCCGGGCGTCTGGGCGCTCTTTTATCACCGCATCGCCAACTGGCTGTTCAAGGGAGACCTCTTCTTCCTCGCCCGGCTGGTCAATCACTGGTCGCGGATGGTGACCGCGATCGACATCCATCCGGGCGCCGAAATCGGGCGCAATTTCTTCGTCGATCACGGCTTCGTGGTGATCGGCGAGACCGCGACGATCGGCGACGACGTCACCATCTACCAGCAGGTCACCCTGGGCGGGACCAACCCGACCGACGGCCTGACCGGCAAGCGCCACCCGACGATCGAGGACGGCGTGATCATCGGCTCGGGCGCGCAGGTGCTCGGCCCGGTCACGGTCGGCGCGCGCGCCCGCATCGGCGCCAATTCCGTCGTCACCAAGGACGTGCCGCCGGGCGCGACGATGGTCGGCATCCCGGCGCGCTCGACCCTGGTCGCGGCCGAGCAGAGCAGCGCCTCGGCGTTCCTGCCTTATGGCACACCCTGTTCGGACAGCCTCGATCCGGCGACCCAGAAGCTCGAAATTCTGCAATGCGAGGTCGAGCAGCTCCGTGCCCGCCTCGCCGAACTGGCGCAGGAGCGCGAGCGGATCGAAGGGGGCGCCGACAAGGGCCTCAACGTCAGCAACCGGGGCCGGGCCTGATGGGCACCGTCCTCCAATTCCCGGACAGCGGAAGGGGAGGACGGCAAAGCGAAGCGCAGGTCGGGTTCGAGCGCGCGGAGCTCAATCGCATCGTCGATCTCTACGGCCGGATGGTCGCGGCCGGGCTTTGGAAGGATTATGCGATCCGCTTCGGCGCGGCCGAGGCGACCTTCTGCGCCTTCCGCCGGGCGGCCGAGCGGCCCGAATATCGGATCGAAAAGCGCCCCGCGCTGCACGGCCGGCAAGGGATGTGGGCGCTGATCGGCGAGGCCGGTCAGGTGCTCCGCCGCGGCCATGAGCTTGGGCCCGTGCTGGCGCCGATCGAGCGCCGGCTGCTGAAGGTGGTGGAAGGTTGAGCCGCCCGTGAGGTATTTCCCCATTGCCGTCGCGGCCGGACTGGCGTGGCCGTCCGCTGCGCACGCCCAGACGCCGACGCCGACACCGGAAGCCGCGACCCGTTTGCGGGTCCTGGACGCGCTCGATCCCTGCCGAGGGGCGAGCCAGCCCGATGAAGTGGTGGTCTGCGGCAGGAGGGTGGATCCGAATCGCTATCGCTTGCCCTTGTCCGGCGCCGGCCGCGCCCCGCTCGGAACGGGCTATGTTCGCGGTGAGGTTCCGCGCGCGACGGCCCAGACGAACGTCGCGGACCCGTGTGGCATCTTCGCCGGGCAGCGCCGGTGCAACGAAGCGGAAATGGCCGAGTTCGGCTATGAACGCGGCAAAGACCCGTTCAGCTTCATCGGCAATATCGTTGCCGGCCTGGTCGATCCCGAGGCCGATGTCGATGTCGGGTCATCGGACCCTGGTTAGGGATAGGCAGGAGCGCCCCGGTGTTTGGCAGCAGCATCGCATTGTGCCATGCTCCGCGCTCGATCATTTCAAGGTGGAGCAACTCATGGTCTCGAAGAAGCTTGCGGCTCTGGCCGCCCTTTCCATGATGACGGCCAGCAGCGCGGCCGTGGCCCAGTCCGCCGCATCGCTCAGCCTGGCCGAGGCGCCGGCGGCGCGTGCCGGGGCGGAGCTTCAGGACGCCAACGACATTCGCGGCGGCTTCATCCTCCCGGCCATCGCGATCATCGCGATCATCGTCGCGGTGATCCTGCTGACCGGCGGCGGCGACGGCGAGCCCGCCAGCCCGTAAGCGGGTTGCCCGCAGCGCAGACACATAAAAACCCCTCCCTGTCGCCAGGGAGGGGCAGGGACTTTCGCAAAGTGTCGATCAGGCCGGGACGGCGATCGCCCGGTCGATCACCGGCAATTTGCCTTGCAGGCTGTCGGGCAACGGCCGCACCACGGCGCGCCGGGCCGAGGTCCAGAAGGCCGAGAGCAGCAGCAGCGCCGAGCCGATGATCAGGGCGGTGAAGGCCACGCTCAGCTCGACCGCGCCATATTCCTGGAACAGGCTGTTGAGCGCGTAGAGCACGTAAGCCAGCGCCGAGACCAGCAAGGCCCGCCGGTCGATCGCCAGCGCGACCAGGCCGAGCACGACGTAGAGCAGGATCACCGCCGCCGCGTCGAGCGTCGAGGTCGCGCCCTCGGTCAGGCCGAGCAGCGAGAAGACCGGGTGAACGATCAGCGGCGCGGCGAGCAGATGCAGCCAGAAGGCGACGTCCGAACGGCGGGTCTCGCGCTTGGGATCCGAGGCGTCCCAGCGCATCGCGATCAGGAACACGCCGATGCCGAGGACGAGCGCGCTGCCCTCCATCACCCGCACCATCGTCTCGACCTGCGCCTCGGTCATGTCCTCGGCCGCGAAGCCGGTGGCGACGAGCCCGAGCACGACCGCGACCAGCGCCGCGACCCCCGCAGCCACGGTGATCGGCACGCGGAAACGGCGCCAGTGCAGCCAGGCGGCGAGCGCGGCGAGGCCGGCGCTGGCGGCGAGGATGATCATCCCCGTCTGCGGATTGTCGACATTCTGCTCGCCGATCATGGTGACGATGCCGGTGCCCGCCGTCTCGAAGACGCCGCCGACGAAGGCGATCAGCAGGATGATCGACGGCAACGCCATGCGCCGCTTCAGCGTGAAGAATTCGGCCAGCCCCCAGGCCACCGCGGCGACCAATATGCCGCTGACCGGGCCCGGCCCGTCGAGGTCGATATTGGGCGGAATATAATAGCCGATCATCGCCACCGCGGCGAGCAGGATGGCCGCCGCGATGCCGACGAAGATATCGTTGAAGCCGGTCAGCAGCCGGAAATGCTCTTCGTCGACGACCGGCATATGCCGGCCCTCGGCGATGAAATCGCGGAAGCGCGACGCCTGATCGGCGCTCAACGCGCCCCCGGCCACCGCCGCCTCGAGATCGCTCTCGCTATACATGGAATTCTCCTCCCTGGATGAGGGGGCGATAGCACAGGTGTTTTAGTGATGCAATACACCAAGACTGCTCACGCCCGCTCGCGCGATTCTGGATCCCCAAATCCGTTTGGGCTGAGCCTGTCGAAGCCCTCTTCTTCGCTTCTCAAGGGGTGGAAGGGAGAAAGGGAGAAAGGGAGAAAGGGAGGAAGGAAAGTCCTTCGACAGGCTCAGGACGAACGGAGTGGGGGTCGGCTGCCACCAAACCTAGGCTATATCGACCTTCGCTCGCCGCACAGGAGAACCCTCTCCCGGCGGGGAGAGGGAGCTAAGCGCCGCGAGAGGATGAAGGTCGTTACAGCCTAGACCCCCTGCAGCCGCTGCAGGATCGTCATCGCCTGCTCCGCGCCCGATTGCGGGACGATCTCACCCTCGCGGTCCGCGATTTGTGCGTAGCTGGCCGCGACCGCTTCCGGGGTGGGCTCGGCCAGGGCGACGCCCCTCGTCAGCGTGATGTGCGCCGCCTGGACGACGCCGGCGCCCGCGCCGAGGATCACGCCGGTGGGGGCGTCCTCGCTGACCAGATAGAGGGCGGCGGGGGCGACGCCGTCGGGGTCGAAGCGGGCGAGCAGTTCGGGCGGGAAGATGTCTTCGGTCATCCGGGTCGCGGCGGTGGGCGCGATCGTGTTGACCTTCACATTGTTGCGCGCGCCTTCCAGCGCCAGGGTGCGGGCGAAGCCGGCGAGGCCCAGTTTGGCGGCGGCATAATTGGCCTGGCCGAAATTGCCGTAGAGGCCGGTCGACGAGCTCGTCATCAGGATGCGGCCGTAATTTTGCTCGCGCATCCCGTTCCAGACCGCGTGGGTGCAATTGGCCGAGCCGATCAGATGGACGTCCACGACCGCGCGGAAATCCGCCATTTCCAGCTTGGCGAAGCTCTTGTCGCGCAGGATGCCGGCATTGTTGATCAGGATATGGACCGCGCCGAACGCGGCTTTGGCCTCGGCGACCATCGCCGCGACCTGCTCCTCTTGCGTGACGCTGGCGCCGTTGGCGATCGCTTCTCCGCCCGCGGCTTCGATCTCCTCGACCACCCGGGCGGCGGCGTCGCTCGCGCCGGTGCCGTCGCGCTGTGCGCCGAGATCGTTGACCACCACCTTGGCGCCACGCCGGGCCAGTTCGAGCGCATAGGCCCGCCCAAGGCCGCCGCCGGCGCCGGTCACGATGGCCACCCGGCCTTCGAAGCTGATCGTCATTTAAAAATCCCCCAACGGACAGAGCGAGAGCCCGTCCGTTAGGGGATCATATGCCTGGCGCAAAGGCCCGGATTTAGCGCCGACGGCCGGCGCCGCGCTCGTAGGTCTGGGTGCAATTGTCGGTGATCGTGCGCGAGCAGGGCGGCTTTTCGCCGGTCGAAGGCTGCATGGCGAACGCCTGCGCCTGATTGGGATTGGGCACGACCGGGCCGCTGCCCGGCGGCGGCGCCATATTGGTGCCCTGGGGCGCGGTCGCCGGATCGGACATCACGGCGATGCCGCGCGAATCGCGCTCTGGGGCGCTGTTGCCGGGGGCGACGGGTGCTTGCGCGAAGGCGGCGGTTCCGGCCGTCAGCAGGACGGCGGCGAGCAATGCTTTCATCGATTCTCTCCTATCTCGAACGCGGCGGACGAGCGCGCGCAAATGCTGGACCTGCAACGCGAGGCGGCCCGGCTAAAAAGCGTGAAAACGGACGATTTGTTCCCGAAGCGGTTCAATCCGGACGTTCAGGCGCCCTCGGCATCCAGGGCGTATCCGGCCGAGCGCACGGTGCGGATGACATCGCTCTTGTCGCCCGCGTTGATCGCCTGGCGGAGGCGCCGGATGTGGACGTCGACGGTGCGCAGCTCGATCTCGCTGTCCCGCCCCCAGACCGAATCGAGCAGCCGCTCGCGCGAGAAGACCCGGCCCGGATGTTCGAGGAAATGGCGCAGCAGGCGAAATTCGGTCGGGCCGAGCGCGACCGCCGCGCCGCCGCGTTTCACCCGGTGTGCGACGACGTCCATTTCGAGGTCGGCATAAGCGAGCCGCTCGCCGGCCAGAGCGGGGCGGACCCGGCGCAGCACCGCCTGGGCGCGGGCGACCAGTTCGCGTGGGGAAAACGGCTTGGTCACATAATCGTCGGCGCCGGTTTCGAGGCCGCGGATCCGGTCCGCCTCCTCGCCCCGCGCGGTCAGCATGATGATCGGCACGTTCGCGGTCTCGGGCAGGCGGCGCAGGCGTCGGCAGACCTCGATCCCGGAAAGGCTCTCGAGCATCCAATCGAGGATGACGAGATCGGGCGTCTCCTCGCGGGCGAGGATCAACGCCTCCTCGCCGTCGGGGGTGGCGCGCACGCCGAAGTCCTCGCGCTCGAAATGATAGGTCAGCAGCTCGACGAGCGCGCGGTCGTCCTCGACCAGCAATATGCGGCCCTTAGTCGCCACTACCGGCCTCGATATCGTCGGCCGCGATGCCGGTGGTGTCGGCGCCCTTGGCGCGATCGGCCATATGGGTGCCGGTGGCGGCGAAATAGACCATCTCGGCGACGTTGGTGGCGTGATCGCCGATCCGCTCCAGATTCTTGGCGACGAAGAGCAGATGGGTCGCCGGCGTGATGTTGTGCGGATTTTCCATCATGTGGGTAAGCAAGGCGCGGAAGATCGAATTGTAGAAATCGTCGACCGCGGCATCGCGCTCGCAGACCTCGGCCGCCTTCTTCGCGTCGCGCGCGGCGTAGGCGTCGAGCACATTGTGCACCATCTCGCCCGCGATCCGCGCCATTTCCGGAAGCAGGGAAAGCGGCCGGATCTTGCTGTCCTCGACGCTCGCGACGCGCTTGGCGATGTTCTTGGCATAATCGCCGATCCGTTCGACCACGCCGGCGATCTTCAGCGCCGCGACGACGTCGCGCAGGTCGTCCGCCATCGGCGCGCGAAGCGCGATGATCTGCACCGCCTGGCGCTCGATCTCGGTTTCGAGCTCGTCGATCCTGACGTCGCGTTCGACCACGCGGGCGGCGGCCACGGGATCGCGCCGGACCAGCGCCTCCATCGCCTCGCGAATCGCCGCCTCGGCGAGCCCGCCCATTTCGGAAATGGTGCCGCGCAGCGAGTTGAGCTCCTCGTCGAACGCCTTGATCGTGTGGCCGGTGGTCGCCATCAATAAATCTCCAAGTCCTTTGCGGACGGGCTCAGCCGTAGCGCCCGGTGATGTAATCCTTGGTCCGCGTCTGGCGGGGATTGGTGAAGATCTCCGTGGTCTCGCCATATTCGACGAGCACGCCCAGATGAAAGAAGGCGGTCCGCTGCGAGACGCGCGCGGCCTGCTGCATATTGTGGGTGACGATAACGATCGCATAGCGGCCGCGAAGCTCGTGGATCAGCTCCTCGATCTTGGCCGTCGCGATCGGATCGAGCGCCGAGCAGGGCTCGTCCATCAGGATCACTTCGGGATCGACGGCGATCGCGCGGGCGATGCACAGGCGCTGCTGCTGGCCGCCCGACAAGGCGGTGCCGCTTTCGGCGAGCCGGTCCTTGACCTCGTCCCACAGGCCGGCGCGCTTCAGCGAGCGTTCGACGATCGTCTCGAGTTCCGCCTTGTTCGGGGCGAGGCCGTGGATGCGCGGGCCGTAGGCGACATTTTCGAAGATCGACTTGGGGAAGGGGTTGGGCTTTTGGAAGACCATGCCGACCCGGGCGCGAAGCTGCACCACGTCCATGCCCGATCCGTAAATGTCCTCGCCGTCCAGCTCGATCCGCCCTTCCACGCGGGCCGAGGGAATGGTGTCGTTCATCCGGTTGAGGGTGCGCAGGAAGGTCGATTTGCCGCAGCCCGAGGGGCCAATGAAGGCGGTGACGTTCTCACGGCTGACGTCGATCGAGACGTCGTCGATCGCCTTGTTGGCGCCATAGAAGACGCTGACGTTGCGCGCGCTCATCTTGGCGTTCGTGATGGTCTCGGTATCCATTACCAGCGTGTCTCGAATCTGTTGCGAAGATAGATGGCCAGCCCGTTCATGGCGAGCAGGAAGGCGAGGAGGACGATGATCGCGGCGCTGGTCTTCTCGACGAAGCCGCGGCTGACCTCGTCGGACCACAGGAAAATCTGCACCGGCAGCGCCGTCGCCGGCTCGGTAAAGCCGCCCGGCGGGCTGGCGATGAAGGCGCGCATGCCGATCATCAGGAGCGGCGCGGTCTCGCCGAGCGCGCGGGCCATGCCGATGATCGTGCCGGTCAGGATGCCGGGAAGGGCGAGCGGCAGGACGTGGTGCGAGACGACCTGGATCCGGCTCGCGCCGATGCCGAGCGCGGCGTCGCGGATCGAGGGCGGCACCGATTTGATCGCGTTCCTGCCCGCGATGACGATCACCGGCATGGTCATCAGCGCCAGCGTCAGCCCGCCGACGATCGGCGCCGAGCGGGGCAGGTGCATGAAGTTCAAAAAGATGGCGAGGCCGAGCAGGCCGAAGATGATCGACGGCACCGCGGCGAGATTGTTGATCGAGACCTCGATGATGTCGGTCCAGCGGTTTCGCGGCGCATATTCCTCGAGATAGACGGCCGAAAGCACGCCGACCGGGAAGGCGATGCCGAGCGTCACGATCATGGTCAGCAGCGAGCCCTTGAACGCGCCCCAAATGCCGACCTGGGCGGGATCGGTCGCGTCGGACCCGGTGAGGAAGCCGATGTCGATCCCGCCAAGGCCCTTGGCGAGCATGGTGATCAGCAGGAAGGCGAGGAAGCCGGCCGAAAGCGACACCGCCGCGAGCCCGAGCAGCTTGAAGCGCCGCTCGGCGGTGTAGCGCTTGCGGATGCGGCGCTGCATCGCCGCGTCGTTCCAGTCGGTCGGCGTCGGATCGAGAGGGAAAGCGAGGTCACTCATAGGCTTCGCGATACTTTTTGACGACGCGCAAGGCGACGATGTTGAGCGCGAGCGTCACCATGAACAGGACCAGGCCGAGCGCGAAGGCGGCGAGCGTCTTGGGGCTGTCGAATTCCTGGTCGCCGGTCAGCAATTGCACGATCTGGGTGGTGACTGTCGTGACGCTGTCGAACGGATTGGCGGTGAGATTGGCGGCGAGCCCCGCGGCCATCACCACGATCATCGTCTCGCCGATCGCCCGGCTCACCGCGAGCAGCACCCCGCCGACCACGCCCGGCAAAGCGGCGGGGACGAGCACCTTCTTGATCGTCTCCGATTTGGTCGCGCCCATCGCCAGGCTGCCGTCGCGCATCGCCTGCGGCACCGCGGCGATGCTGTCGTCGGCCATCGAGGAGACGAAGGGGATGATCATGATCCCCATCACCAGGCCGGCGGCGAGCGCGCTTTCGGTCGAGGCGGGGATGCCGAGCGAGAGGCCGAGGTCGCGGATCGCGGGGGCGACGGTCAGCGCCGCGAAATAGCCGTAGACCACGGTCGGAACCCCGGCGAGCATCTCCAGCGCCGGCTTCATCCAGGCGCGAACCGTGGGCGAGGCATATTGGGTGAGGTAGATGGCGCTCATCAGGCCGAGCGGGATGGCGACAATCATCGCGATGATCGCGCCGATGAAGATCGTCCCCCAAAACAGCGGGATCGCCCCGAACGCGCCCGACGAGCCGGCCTGATCGGCGCGGATCGCCATTTGCGGGCTCCAGCTCGTCCCGAACAGGAATTCGATCGGCGAGACCATGGAGAAGAAGCGCACGCTTTCGAAAATCAGCGAGACGAGGATGCCGAGCGTGGTCAGCACCGCGATCAGGGAGGCGAGCAGGAGCACCGCCATCACCGTGCGCTCGACCCGGGTGCGGGCACGGAAATGCGGCGAGACCCGGCTGTAGGCGAAGGCCCCGCCGGCGAAGGCGGAGATCAGGGCCGCGGCCAGCCCGATCCAGAAATAGAAGGCGATCGCGCCCTCATAGACCGGGACGAGCGCGCGCGCCTGCGGGTTGAAGGCGGCGTCGGCGCCGCCGGTGGCGAGCGCATAGGCCTCGCCGAGGATCGCCTGGCGCTGCATGTCGAACGCCGGCAGCGCCGCCGCCTCCGGGCTCGCAATCACCGTCTGGTAGATCAGCCCGCCACTGAAATGGCTCCAGGCGGCGAGCACGATCAGGCCCGGCACGACGGCCCAGAGCGCGACGTACCAGCCATGATAAGCGGGCAAGGAATGGACCCGCGCCGCGCCGGCGGCGGGCCGCGCAAACGCCATCGCCTTGGCACGCGCCGCCAGCCAGGCCGCGAGGCCCAGCCCCAGGAGCAGCAAGGCGATGGTGAGTGCGGTCACCCTAGTTGAGGTCCGCCGCGGTCATCGGCCGGGGCTGGCGCACCATCGCCTCGGCGGCGGCGCGTTCGGCATCGGGCAGCGGGATCAGGCCGCGCTCGGCGAGATAGCCGCCCGGCGCCCAGCCGCGCGCATATTCGGCGAGGAACTCGGCGAGGCCGCGGATCGAGCCGATATGTTCGCCCTTCACGTAAATGTACATGCGGCGGGCGCCCGGATAGGTGAAGTTCTGGATCGTCGCCGCGCTCGGCGTGATGCCGCCGATGGGAATGCCGCGTACGCGGTCGGTATTCTCCTCGAGGAAGGAATAACCGAGGACGCCGATCGCGCCCTCATTCTCGGCGACGCGCTGCATCAGCAGATTGTCGTTCTCGCCCGCCTCGATGAAAGCGCCGTCCTCGCGAATCTGGGTGCAGACCGTCTTGTGGCGATCGCTGTCGCTGGCCTTCAGCGCTTCCATCGCCGGATCGGTGTTGCAGCCCTTGTCGAGGATCAGCTCGGCAAAGCTGTCGCGGGTGCCGGAGGTCGGCGGCGGGCCGTAGACCCGGATCGCCACGTTAGGCAGCGCCGGATTGACGTCGCGCCAGGTCCGCGCGGTCTGCGGCCGGCCGAAGGGATTGGCGGCGAGCGCCGCATAGACGTCGCGGGTGCTCAGCCGGAAGCCGGTCGGGCGCCCGGCCGATTCGATCAATGCCAGGCCGTCGATGCCGACCGCGACCTCGATCACCTGATTGACGCCGTTGCGGTTGCACTGTTCGAGCTCGCCGGCCTTGATCCGGCGCGAGGCGTTGGCGATGTCGGGATGCTGGGCGCCGACGCCGCCGCAGAACAGGTTGAGGCCGGCGCCGGTGCCGGTCGATTCGACGATCGCGCGCATCCCCTGATTGCCCTGGGCGAAGCGTTCGGCGACGGCCTGGGTGAAGGGGTAGACGGTGGACGAGCCGACGACCCGGATCTCCTGCCGGCTGGTGCTTCCGCTCTCGCCGCCGGTCGCGCTCTGGCCGCAGCCGCCGAGCGTCAACGCGGCCGCCAACGGCCATAGCAAATGTCTCAATTGCCCCTCCTGATGATGATGGCTTTAGCGCGGCGAGTAGGATGGTTCCGCGAGTCTTGTGTGACTCTAAGATGACAGTCTTGTGACGGTCAGAAATCGAACTGGGCGCGGGCGCCGACCACATCGACCGCATAGTTCCGGTCGCCGCCCGCGGCGGGAACCGCGGCCCCGTCATAGTCGAGCCGGGCGTAGTTCAGCAGGAAGCGGACGTGATCGGTCGGGATCCAGATCAACGAGGCCTGGAGGCCGTTCTGCCGCCCTCCCGACTCAAGATCGAGATGGTCCCAGCCGACGGCGACCTGGACCGCGCCGAAGCCGCCTTCCTCGATGGCGCCGCCCTCGCGGACCCGTGTGCGGTCCCAGCGCGCATTGCGATAGCCGCGCGATTCGCCGGTGAGGAACCAGCCCGCCTCCAGATAGGCGCCGAACAAGGTCGGGCTCGCCCCGGCGGTCGCGCTCGGATCGAGCCAGTGGGCTTCCCCGGCCGCGTAGAAGGGCCCGCGAATCACCGCCGCCTCCAGGCCGAAACTCGTTTCCCGCTCCACGGGAAGCGAGGGCGTGGCGACGAAGCGCACGTCGGTGGCGTGGAGGAGGGGGCGCTGGCGGTAGCGGGTCGCCATCGCTTCGCCATTGTCGCGCCAATGGGCCGAGGCGCCGAAGTGCAGCCGGGTCTCGCCAAGCTCAGGCGCGAAGACGAGGCGCCCGTCGAGGCTGACCGCGTCGTCGGTCTCGTCCACGTCGAGCAGATTGTCGTGGAAGACACCCGCCTGCGCGGTCCAGGGCCCTTGCGAATACGTCGCCGAAACGCCGAGCCGGCGCTCGAAATTGAACGCGTCGGTGAAGGCGGCGCGCTCTATGAAGCTATTGAAGCGCGAGCTGGTCAGCTCGTCGAGAGACTGGAAATTGTTGTGCTGGCCGGCGGTCAAAGTGAGCCGGTCGGAGACTTTCCAGCCCAGAGCGGCGTCGGTGATCTCGACCACGTCGCTCGCGACATCGATCTCGAACACATAGGTGAAGCCGCCGGGGATCGTGCCCTCGACCCCGATTCGGGCGCGGCGCAGCTCGTCGACCCCACCCAGCCCCGGCAGGGTCACGCCACTGGGGCGCTCGATATGGCCGATATCATATTGGACCCGGCCGCGCGGCTTCAGCGACCAGCCGTCGCTCGAACCCAGGCGTGGCGCCCCGTCGAACCGCTCCTGGGCGGCGGCGGGCGCGGCGAAAGCGGCGATCACAAGCAAGGGCGCAAGGCGCGTCATGGTCATCCCCCTAACCGATGATGACGCGAATATGAGTCTTGAATGACGGTGAGGCGGCTATTTTATGACAGTTCAGTGACGCGTGGCAAAACGATCCGCACCCGCGTGCCCTCGCCGGGTGTGCTGGCGATTTCGAGCCGGCCGCGATGACGAAGCACGATATGCTTGACGATGGCGAGGCCGAGGCCGGTGCCGCCGACCTGGCGGCTGCGGCCGGGATCGACCCGGTAGAAGCGTTCGGTGAGGCGGGGAATATGCTCGGACGCGATGCCATCGCCCTGATCGCTCACCTCCAGGGCGAGGAGCGCCTCGCCTGCCTTCGCCAGCCGGATCGCGACCGGGGTGCCGGGGCGGCCATATTTCAGCGCGTTGGCGAGCAAATTGTTGAGCAATTGGGCGAGCTGGCCGCGGTCGCCGGGCACCAGGGCGGTTCCGGCCGCATTCTCGACGGTGACGGCGCGGCCCTCGGCCATCGGCTGAACCGCGTCCCTGACCTCGTCGATCAGCGGCAGCAGATCGACCGTCTCGCGCGGCGGCGCGAAGCGGTCGGCCTCGATTCGTGAGAGCGACATGAGATCGTCGAGGAGGTCGCGCATCCTTTTGGCCTCGCCGAACATGATCCCGACGAAGCGCGCCCGGGTCTCCGCATCGACCTCCTCCTGCAGGGTCTCCAGGAAGCCGAGCAGGGTGGCGAGCGGGGTGCGCAACTCATGGCTCGCATTGGCGACGAAATCGACCCGCATCTGCTCGGCGGCCCGGGCCTGGCTCTGATCGGCGAGGCGGATCAGGCGGCTGCCGTCGGGCAGCGGGGCGACGATCATCTCCCAGGGTCGCCCGGCATCGCCGAGGCCGATCAGCTCGATTCGCGCCGGCCCGTCCTCTTCGCCCGCCAGCGCCTCGGCAGCGGCGGGATGACGGATGGCGAGGCGGACGTCGGCGTCTTCGATATGGTCGCCCAGCAAGGTCCGCGCCGCGCGGTTGGCGAGCAGCACACGGCGTTCCCGGACGAGCAGCAAGGGCTCGCCGATCGCGTCGGCGATCGCTTCCGGACCGCTTCCGGACGGCTCGTCCACGGGGGTCGCGACCGGGTCGGCGACGTCCGCGCGTCGCTGGAGCAAGGCGGCGGCGCCGGCGCCGGCGAGGAGCGCGGCGAGCGCGGCCACCCCCGGTGCGCCCGCCCAGATTGCGACGCCCGCGCCGCCCGCGGCGAGCAGCGCGGCGAGCATCCATCTGAGCGAAGGTTCATCCTTCATCCGCGCTCCGTCCCGAACCGGGACGCAGCCTTTGCGTCCGCTCGATTCGCCCGCGCTTTACCCTTATTAAAGAGCAAGCGAGTATCGGAATTTCCATGAGCGGCACTGATCGGGAAGAGACTGGCGAGGAAGCGGCCGGCGCAGCGGCGCTGGTGCCGAGCCGGCGAACCGTGTTGCTGTTCGGCGCGGCCGCCGCGTCGACGGTGATCACCGTCCGCCCGGCGCTCGCCCAGACCGCCGGATCGGTGCTCAACTGCGAAATCCCGGTGCCCGGCCCGCATGCCGGCGGCCAGCATATCGCGGCCGACGGCAGCCTCGTCGCTCCCGGAACGCCCGGCGCGGCGACGCCGCTGGCGCGGCCGCTGCGCGGCGAGGAAGCCCGCGCGTTGCTGCGCGGCTCGACGCCGCCCGGGGTCGCGCCGCAATCCGCTCAGGCCTACGCCAATTACATCAGGCGCCTGCAGTCGGGGATGAGTGGCTTCACCTGCTACGCCTCGCTGCAGATGCCGCGCTGACGAAGGCGCGGCCGTTGGCCGGCCCCCTTTACATCGCCGACTCCGCGGACGCGCTCGAGACGGTGACGCTCGACGGCCTTTCGGTGCTGTTCCACGCGCCGTCGGGCATGACCCATATCGTCGCCTCGCCCGCGCCCGAAATGCTCGAGGCGTTGCGCGCGGGGCCCGCCGATGCGCGCGAGCTGCTTAACCGGCTCAGTACCCATTTCGATCTGGACGGCGAGGAGGCGAAGGCCGCGATCCACGCCCGGCTCGACGAGCTCGAAGCGGCGGGGCTGGTGCGCCGCGCATGAGGCACAGCCTCTCGATCAGGATCGGGCCGGTCGCGTTCCGCATCGGCAGCGCCTGGAAGGCGCCGCTCGACACGCTCGCGCGGCTCTACGCGGCCTATCCGGCGCCCGAGGACGGGATTTGCGATTTCACCGTGCGGCTGGAGCCCGACAAGCCCTGGCGCCGCCATTTCCGCCCGTCGGTGGCGATCCGGGGCGACTATATATTGCCCGACGCGGCGCCGCTGCCGCTCGCTCAGGGCTTGCTCGCGGCAGAGATGGGGATGAACCTGCAAATGGCGCTGGGGCAGAAGCAATATCTGCTGCTCCACGCCTCCTCGGTCGAGAAAGACGGGCGGGCGCTGATCATGACCGGCGAGTCGGGGGCGGGGAAATCCACCCTGGCGGCGCTGCTCGGCGAGCGCGGCTGGCGGCTGATGGGCGACGAATTCGCCTTGCTCGACATGGCGAGCGGCGCCCTGATGCCCTTCCCGCGCGCGATCAGCCTGAAGAACGGCGCGATCCGGGTGATGGAGGCGGAGGTGGACGCGAATCGCTTCGGCCCGCGCCTCGAAGGCACGCCCAAGGGCGATATCCGCCACCTGCGCCCCAATGATGAAGCGCTGGCGCGGATGGGGGAGGGGGCGATGCCCGCTTTGATCCTGTTCCCGCGCTTCGGCGAGGCCGAGGCGGTGCGCCCGGTCGGCGCGGCCGAGGTGTTCATGCGCTTCACCCAGGCCTCGACCAATTATGTCGCGCTCGGCCGGCGCGGCTTCGACGCGCTCAACCGCCTGATCGCGGACCGCCCAGCGCTGGCGATCGACTATCCCGATACCGCCAGCGCGATCGGCATGGTCGAGACCCTGTGGCAGGAGCTGGCCGCATGAAGGGCGCCCGTCTCCTCGTCCGGGCGTTGCGCGATCCCGGCTCGGTCGGTGAATGCGACTGGGCCGGCCTGGTCAGCGCCGCCCGCGCCGAGCAATTGATCGGCAGCCTCGCCTTCCGGATGGAGGGTCAGCCGATGCCGCCGCGCGTCGCCGCTCTGTTCGAGGCCGCGCGCCGCGATGCCGCGCAGGCGCGGGTGCAGGCCTTGTGGGAAGCCGAGATGGCCCGCCGCGCGCTGGCGCCGCTGGGCGTCCCCATAATCCTGATGAAGGGCACCGCCTTCCACGCCGCCAGATTCGACGCCTGCGTCGGGCGAAGCGTCGGCGATCTCGACATATTGGTGCCGCGCCCCAGCCTTCCCGACGTGGAAGCCGCTTTGCTCGAAGCGGGCTGGGAGCGGGTCAAGGACGCGGACGGCTATGACGACGCCTATTACCGCCAGTGGATGCACGAGCTGCCCCCGCTGATCCACCGCACCCGCGACCGCATGATCGACGTCCACCACACCATCCTGCCGCTCACCGCCCGGCCGCGTCCCGATGCCGCCGCGCTGATCGCGGACAGCGTCGTGCTGGAGAGCGGGCTTCAAATCCTCTTCCCGGCCGACATCATCGTCCATGCCGCCGCCCATCTGCTCGCCGACGGCGATCTCGCCGGGGGCTTGCGCAACCTGTGGGATATCGACCGGCTGCTGCGCGAGTTCGTGGCGGCCGATCCGGGCTTCTGGAGCCGGCTGGAGGAGCGCGCCTTGCTTCACCAGCTCGTCCGGCCGGTCCGGCGCGCGGCGCGGCTCGCCAACGATCTTTACGGGACGCCGATCCCGGCAAAATGGCGCTCGTGGAGCCCGCTCGACGCGCTCTTCCGCGCCCGCCTGCTCGCCCGCAACGGCTGGGGGCAGGAGCGGCGCAAGGCGCTTCGCTTCGGCTTCTATCTGCGCGGCCACTGGCTGCGCATGCCGGCGGCGATGCTCGCCCGGCATCTGTGGATCAAGGCGACCCGCTGAGCGGCGCTATGGCAATGGCCCGACTTTGATGGCATGCGCGCTGCCGGCATGACCGAGAACCGACCCTTCGCAGCCGTGATCCTTGCCGCGGGCAAGGGCACAAGGATGAAATCGGACCTGCACAAGGTGCTGCATCCGATCGCCGGGCGGCCGATGATCGAGCATTTGCTGGGAAGCGTCGGCACGCTCGGCCCGGCCCATATGGTGGTCGTCATCGGCAGCGGCCGCGAGCAGGTGGAGCCGGTCGTCGCGGCTTGTGGCGGGGTCGTCGCGGTGCAGGACCCGCAGCACGGCACCGCCCATGCCGTCCAACAGGCCGAGGCTGCGCTTGCCGGCTTCGAGGGAGACGTTCTGGTCCTCTACGCCGACACGCCCTTCGTCACCGCCGAAACGATGCAGCGGATGCGCGACCGGCTCGCCGAGGCTGACGAGCCCGCGGCCGTGGTCGTCGGCTCGCGTCCGGCGGATCCCAAACATTATGGCCGGATCGTCCTCGGACCGGACGGCGCGATCCTCAAGATGGTCGAATATAAGGATGCTTCGCCGGCGGAGCGGGCGGTCGATCTGTGCAATTCCGGGCTGATCGCGATGCGCGCCGCGGCGCTCTGGCCGCTGCTGAAGCGGGTCGGCAACGACAATGCGGCGAGCGAATATTATCTGCCCGACGTGGTCATGCTGGCCGCCCGGGACGGACGCCGGTCGGCGGTGATCGAGGTGGATTCGGCCGAGGTCGAGGGAATCAACAGCCGCGCCGAGCTGGCCCAGCAGGAGGCCGCCTGGCAGGCACGGCGGCGCCTCGCGATGATGGCGGATGGGGTCTCGCTGCTCGCGCCGGAAACGGTCTGGTTCAGCCACGACACGAGGATCGGCCGCGATTCGATCGTCGAGCCCAACGTCGTCTTCGGCCCCGGGGTCTCCGTCGGCGAGCGCGTCCGCATCCGCGCTTTTTCCCACCTCGAGGGCGCAACCGTCGCGGCGGGCGCGGAGATCGGCCCTTATGCCCGGCTGCGCCCAGGCGCGGAGATCGGCGAGGGGGCCAAGGTCGGCAATTTCGTCGAGATCAAGCAGGCGCGGCTCGGCAAGGGTGCCAAGGCCAACCACCTGACCTATCTGGGCGATGCCGAGATCGGCCCCGGCGCGAACATCGGCGCGGGAACCATCACCTGCAATTATGACGGCTTCTTCAAATATCGCACGACCATCGGCGCCGGCGCCTTCATCGGCTCCAACACCGCGCTCGTCGCCCCGGTCACGATCGGCGCCGGCGCTTTGGTCGCCGCCGGCTCGGTGATCACCCGCGACGTCGCTGCGGATGCGGTCGCGCTGGCGCGGGGCGAGCAGACCGAGAAGCCGGGCCGCGCCGCCAAATTTCGCGATGTCATGACAGCCAAAAAGAAGAAGCAGAGTTAAGTATGTGTGGAATCATCGGAATTGTCGGATCGAGCGAGGCCACGCCGAGGCTCATGGACGGGCTGCGGAGGCTCGAATATCGCGGCTATGACTCGGCCGGGATCTGTACGATCGTCGACGGCAGGCTCGAGCGGCGCCGGGCCGAGGGCAAGCTCGACAACCTCCAGCGCGCACTCGACGCCGAGCCGTTGCCGGGGACGACGGGCATCGCCCACACCCGCTGGGCGACGCACGGCGCGCCGACCGTAGGCAATGCCCATCCTCACGTCGTCGACGGGGTCGCCGTCGTTCACAACGGCATCATCGAGAATTTCAGGGCGCTGCGCGAAGAGATGGAGGCCAAGGGCCGCCATTTCCTGAGCGAAACCGACAGTGAGTGCATCGCCCATCTCGTCGCCGACCGGCTGGGGCAGGGCGATACTCCCGAGGCCGCGGTGGCGGCGGTGCTGCCGCGGCTGACCGGCGCCTTCGCGCTCGCCATCCTCTTTCGCGACCATCCGGGGATGATCGTCGGCGCCCGCCTCGGCGCGCCGCTGACCGTCGGCTATGGCGACCGGGAAAACTATCTCGGCTCCGACGCGCTCGCTCTGGCCGCCCTGACCCGGCGGATTGCCTATTTGGACGAGGGCGATTGGGCGGTCGTCACCCATGACGGGGTGCGCGTGTTCGATCGCGACAATCGCCCGGTCGAGCGCGAGATCGTCGAATCCGGGGCGAGCGCGGTCCGCATCGAAAAGGGCAACCACGCCCATTTCATGCAGAAGGAGATTTTCGAGCAGCCGGTGGTCGTCGCGCAGACGCTCAGCTCGTACCTTCGCCCGCTCGAACAGAAGGTCGCGCTGCCGCAGATGGATTTCTCCTTCGCGCCGGTGCCGCGGATCACGATCGTCGCCTGCGGCACCTCATTTTACGCCGGAATGGTCGCGAAATATTGGCTGGAGCGGTTCGCCCGGGTGCCCTGCGAGCTCGATATCGCGTCCGAGTTCCGCTACCGCGATCCGGTGCTGGAGCCCGGCGGGCTCGCCTTGTTCATCAGCCAGTCGGGCGAGACCGCCGACACGCTCGCGGCGCTGCGCCACGCCCGCGCGCAGGGGCAGAAGATCGCGGTCGTGGTCAACGTCCCCACCAGCTCGATGGCGCGCGAGGCAGATCTGTTGCTGCCCACCCATGCCGGGCCCGAGATCGGCGTCGCCTCGACCAAGGCCTTCACCTGCCAACTCGCCGTGCTCGCCGCGCTCGCCGCCAAGGTCGCCCGCGACAAGGGCGCGATGACCGAGGAGGAGGAGCGCGAGATCGTTCATCACCTGACCGAAGCGCCGGCGGCGATGAACGCGGCGCTCAATCATGACGACGATATCGCCGCGCTCGCGCCGCTGATCGCGAAGGCCCGCGACGTGCTCTATATGGGTCGCGGCCAGGATTATCCGCTGGCCCTCGAAGGCGCGCTGAAGCTCAAGGAGATCAGCTACATCCACGCCGAAGGCTATGCCGCGGGCGAGATGAAGCATGGCCCCATCGCGCTGATCGACGACAATGTCCCGATCATCGTGATCGCGCCGTCCGGGCCGCTCTTCGAGAAGACGGTGAGCAACATGCGCGAGGTCCAGGCGCGCGGCGGCAAGGTCGTCCTGATCTCCGATGCCGAAGGGATTGCCGAGGCCGGCGAGAACACGATCGCCACGCTCGAGATGCCGCGGGTCCACCCGCTGATCGCGCCGCTCGTCTATGCGGTGCCGGTACAGCTGCTCGCTTACCATGTCGCGGTGGTGAAGGGCACGGACGTCGATCAGCCGCGCAACCTCGCCAAGAGCGTCACCGTCGAATGATGTTCTGGGTGCTTATCGTGCTCGGCGCGGCGCCGCTGGTGATGGGGGCGATCATGGTCGTCATCCTGCGCTCCGGGGCGCTGCAGCGGCTGCACGACAGGCAGCGGGAGCGGGAAGCCGGCGAAGATTGAGCGTTTCGGACCGCCAACAGGGTCTTCGCAAGGGCTGGTCGGCGCGCGAACCCTTTGCTAAGGCGCCGCTCCTGGCCAGGCACCCATAGCTCAGCTGGATAGAGCGCTGCCCTCCGAAGGCAGAGGTCAGAGGTTCGAATCCTCTTGGGTGCGCCATTTCCCCGCGATCTGCGTTCACCTTCGCGACAAGCGCTGCGGGCACTCGCGCGGCGCGATCTGTTCGCGCCCGCGAGGCCGCAGCCCGGTTGCTTTCGCTCAGATCACGGTGAAATCGCTTGCGGTGAGTAGAGGCGCGCCCTGCAGCGTTGCGAACAGGATTTGCGCGCCGGCGCCATTGCCGTCGGCGTCGTAGAACAGCTGGCCGCTCGCCTGGTTGTAGACGATCCGGTCGTCGGCATCCTGCGCGGCGGTGCCCGTCCTGAACGCGTTGGCCGATAAGGTGCCGAGCCCGAGCCCGGCGAACACCGCGTCGTCCAGCGCGATCGTGTCGTTCGCGTCGAAGTCCACGAGGATATCGACATTGTTCGCGGCCAAGGCGGTGGTGAAGGCGAACGTATCCGCTCCGCCGAAGCCGAACAGCGTGTCGTTGCCGCCTTTGCCGTCGAGCACATTGTTGCCGGCATTGCCGTAGATGAAATTGCCGAGCTCGTTGCCGGACAGGTTGATTGCCGCGCTCCCGGCATGGAAGGTGGTCGAGAGGATCTCGATATGCGCACCCGCGCTGAGCGTGTAGCTCGCGCCGGCGAAGACCCGGTCGCCGGTGCCTTCCGACGCGCCGTCGACGACTCTGTCCCCGGCATTGTCGACATAATACCAGTCGTTGCCGCCGAAGCCGATCATCGTATCGCTGCCGCTTTTGCCGTCGAGCACGTTGTTGCCGGCATTGCCGTAGATCAGATTGCCGAGCTCGTTGCCGGACAGGTTGATCGCCGCAGTGCCCGCATGGGAGGTGGTCGACAGGATTTCGACATGAGCCGCCGCGCTCAGCGTCCAGCTCGTGCTGGCGAAGACCCGGTCGCCGGCGCCTTCGCTTGCGCCCTCGACGACCCGGTCGCCGGCATTGTCGACATAATACCAGTCGTTGCCGCCGAAGCCCGCCATCGTGTCGGCGCCGGCCTTGCCGTCGATCTTATTGTCGCCCGCATTGCCGTAGATTAGGTTGTTGAGCGCGTTGCCGCCGAGGTCGATCGCCGCCGTCCCAGCGTGGGCGTTGGTCGACAGGATCTCGACATAAGCGCCCGCGCTCAGCGTGTAGCTCGTGCTCGTGAACACCCGGTCGAGCGTGCCTTGGCCCGCACCTTCGATCACGGTGTCGCTGCCGTCGATATAATACCAATCGTTGCCGGCGCCGCCGGTCAGGATGTTGGCCACGGTATTGCCGATCAGGATGTCGTTGCCGGCACCCGAACGGGCATTCTCGATGGTGACGCCGTTGGCGATGGTGAAGCCGCCGAAGATGCCGGTGGCGTAGGACATCCATCCCGCGCCGCCATATTCATAGCGGAGCGTCGCGGCGCGCAGATCGATAGTGGTGTCCCTGGCGCCTTCATAGGTGATCTGATCGACCCCTCCGGCATCCCAGATCGACGAATAATAGGTTCCCTGGCCCTCATAATAGCCGTCGCGGGCCGTCGCCTGATTGGTGGCGTCGTGAACGGCCGGCTGCCCGGTCGCGGCATCGATATAGACCGCCCACTCGTTCTCGTCCTTCAGGACATAGGTGTCGTTGCCGGTGGCCCAATCCTCGTTGACGCCATATTTGTCCTGGATGACGGCGATGTCGAGCGCCATCAG
>Ga0190275_10000800_pt1 | contig 25011 bp, 23 predicted proteins | sample Popmic550T_FD_133745 | JGI IMG/M metagenome (GOLD analysis project Ga0190275, IMG submission 133745) | Populus adjacent soil microbial communities from riparian zone of Yellowstone River, Montana, USA - 550 T | ecosystem: Environmental > Terrestrial > Soil > Riparian zone > Trees stand | place...
ACCGGCTGCGCGACGCCGCCGACGCGCAAGCCGCCGATGAGGACGGGCGGCGGCGTTTGCGTCTGTCCGCCTTCGGGCGCGGGGATGAGTCGCGACAATCCCTCGCGCGTGCCGAACCAGAGCGCGCCCGCGCCGTCGCGGAAGGAGACAAGCACCTCGCTCTTGACGAGGCCGTCGGCGGTCGTGAAGCGTTTGACGCGCCCGGTCTCGAAGTCGAGCCGGTCAACGCCGCGCGACGTGCCGACGTAGAGACGCCCGAACGCGTCTTCGACGAAGCAGCGCAGATTGTCGCTCGCGAGTTTGCCCGGCTCGGCCAAAGGAACGACGCGCGGGTGTTCGTCGGAAGGCGCGTCCAGACGCACGCCGCCGCGGCTCGTCGCGACCCACAGACGCCCATGCTTGTCTCTGTACAATCCCTGCCCGAATCCACCCGGCACCTTATCGCCTTCATCGAACACTTCGATGCGCCCGCCCCTCGCGCGCGCGAGGCCCCCGTTGTGCAGGCCGATCCAGAGCTGCCCCGCGGCGTCCTCGCCGAAGACGTTGGCCCAGTTGAACGGCGGCATCCCGTCGGCTTCCGTGAAGCGTCGGAAAGTCCTGCTCGCGCGCTCCCACTTCGTCAAAGTCACGGGCGGGTTGTAAGAGCCGATCCAAACGTCGCCTCGCGAGTCTTCGTACAGGCGCGAGATGTTGTCGTCGGCGAGTCCGTCGCGCGTCGTGTAGGCAACGGGCGTTACTGTCGCAAGGTCTTCGAGGCGCGCGACCGCGGGGAATCGGTAAAGTCCTTCGCCCGTCGCGACCCACCACTCGCCCGCGTGGTCGCGTATGATCTGCCAGCGACCGGAGCTTGATTCGATGATGCGCTTGGGGAGGTTGAGCCGAACTTGTTTGAACCGTTCGCCGTCGAACCAGTTGACCGTCCACTTCGCCGTGACGACGCAGAGGCGGCCTTCCGGCCCCTCGAATATAGAGATGACCTCGCCCGCGCCGAGTCCTTCGGCCTCCGTGTAAGAGATGAAGCCGCCGCGCGTGACCTTGAGCGCGCCGGAGCCTTGCGTGCCGACCCAGACGTTGCCGTCGCGGTCTTCCGTGAGCGCGACGACGCGGGCGACGAGGCCGTGCGCCGCCGCGTAAGTTCGGAAGCGCTCGCCGTCGAAGACGCTCACGCCGCCGCCGCGCGTGCCGACCCACACGCGACCGTCCGCGAGTTGCCGTATGGCCTGCACGTTGTTGCCGCCCATCCCGTCGGCGGTCGTGTACCAACGCGCCTCGCCCGCCGCGACTGGAAGAAGGACGCGCCCGTCCTCGGAGCTCGGCTGGTTCGCAACCGTGCGCCACAGCGGCGCGTCGGCGACGCCGGCGAGTCGCGCGACGGGTTCGGGATTGACGACCAGAAGTCCCGACTGATGCCCGACCCAGAGCCGCCCCTGCCGGTCGAGCAGGAACGACCAGACGTAGTCCGTGCCCTGCGAGGTCTGCACGGCCTGATGGATGGTCGCGCCGCCGGGCAGTATGCGCACGACGCCGCGGTTCGTGCCGACCCAGACGCTCCCCTCCGCGTCTTCGACCATGCTCACGGCTTCGACCGCGCGCTCGGCGCGATTCGGAATGTTGAGCAGCACGCGCTCGAACGTGCCGCCCTCGCGCCCGCCCGCGAGCCGGAACAGCCCGCCCTGCGTGCCCGCCCAGACGTTGCCCGCCCTGTCCTCGAAAATCGTCTCGACGATGTTGCTCTGCGCCTCTTCGCCGACGTTGTAGGTCTTGAAGACGCGGCCATCTCCCGCGTCCGCGCCTCCGCTCGCGCGCGCCTCGGCGACGCGGCGCGCGTCCCACGCGGGATCGAAACGGCTGACGCCGCCGCCGTTCGTGGCGACCCAGTAGACGCCGTCGCGCGCCTCAAGCATCTCGTTGACGGACGCGCGCGGCAGGCCGTCTTTGACGCCGTAGTTCGTGAAGCGGTAGCCGTCGAAGCGCGAAAGGCCGTCGAAGGTGCAGAACCAGATGAAGCCGCGCGAGTCCTGAACGATCTTATCAACCTGATCGTGTGCAAGCCCGTCGGCGGTCGCGTAAGTCCGCACCGGCAACTGCTCGGCGCGCACGACACCCGCGAGCGCGAGCGCGCACGACGCCAACAGAAGGAGGAGGCGCGACGGGTTTGTGCGTGACTTACGTTTGCGCTTGGGCACGGCGATGTGAACGCTCGACAAGAGGTTGGGGTTAACGGAAAAGATTTTCAGACGCCCGGCGTGAGGGAGTTTTGCACAAGCGGGAAAAAGGTTCAACAGAAAGTCAGAAGTCAGAACGCTGAACGATGAACTGAAAGACGGGATTTCAGTTCATCGTTCAGCGTTCTGACTTCTGACTTTCCAGTTATTAACGCCTGACTGACTCGTGGGAGTGCGCCTCGCTCGCCGCGGGCTGTTCGATTTGCGCGGCGCGGGGGCGTGAGAAAGGAATCCCGGCCATGCGCGCGAAGAGGGCTTCGTACTCGTCAACGACATGCTCCCAGTCGTAACGCTCGCGCACGCGTTCCTGTGCGCGCTGCCTGTATCGGTTCACAATCGCGCCGTCACGCAGCACGCGCTGCAACTGTCCCGCGAGGTCTTTCGCGTCCGCGTAAGGGATGGCCGCCTCGCCCACGACCTCGACGTTTTCGGGCGCGGCGAGCGTCAGGACGCAGTTGCCGTAGCCCATCGCTTCGAGCAGAGCGGGATGCGTGCCGCCGACCTCGGTCGCGTGTACGTAGCAGTATGCGTTCTGCTGGAGCGCGCGATACGCGTCGCCGAAGACGAAGCCCGTGAAGATGATTCGGCGGTCGCGTCGCGCGAGCGCGCGAAGGTGCTTGATGTAATCGTGCGCGTAGGGCGCGTCGCCGACGATGAGCAGCTTGTGCGGCGTGCGTACGCGGCGGAAGGCTTCGATGACCATCGCCGCGTTGTTCTCAGGCTCAAGCCGCGAGACGTATAGGACGTAGCGGTTCGGCTCGACTCCCCACTGGCGAACAGCCGCGCGGTCGAGCCGTCGTTCGACCTCCGCGCCGTAGGCGATCATCGTCGAGTCCGCGCCGTACTTCGCCATGTAGTAGTCCTGTATCACGCGCGCGTCCGTTACCGTCTCGTTCGGTAGCCACACGGACAGGCGCTCGGCCACCCGGTAATAGTTCTTGCCGAGCCAGTTCCACTTTCGACGCTTGTGCTCAAGGCCGTCCACGTTGATGGCGACGGGCGTGCCCGTGGCGCGAAGCACCGGCGCGATGGGGGCGTTGGCTGCGTTGCAGATGAGCGCGGCGTCGAAGCTGCCCAAAGTGGCGGCGTGGAAGGCGGAGAGTCCGGCGTGGACTACTGTGTCGAAGTATTTATGACGGATGGTGGGCAGGACTTTCAGACGGACGCCCTTGTACTCGATCTGCCGAGGGCTGACGTAGTGTGCGCGGCAGTAGACGGTTACGTCGTGGCCGCGCGCCACGAGCCGGGTCGAAAGCTGTTCGGCGAAAGTCTCGAAGCCCCCGTAGCTGGCGGGAATCCCCCGTGTCCCCAAAATCGCGATACGCATCTCTTAAATGCGGATTGCGGATTGCGGATTGCGGATTTGATGAATGGCAGCTCGCTTCGTCTTTGGTGGCGCTCTGTGCCTCAACTTTTTATTCCGCAATCCGCAATCCGCAATCCGCAATCCTCCCATAGACCTGCAAAGTCATGCGGGCTGTGTCCCGCCAGTCGAAGGCGCGTGCCCTTTGTAGCCCGCGAGAGCGAAGCTCTGCGCGGAGGGCGGCGTCGTCAATAAGTCGCGCGAGTGCGCGCGCGAGTGCGTCAGTGTCAAATGGATCAACCGACAGGCCGGCGTCGCCGACGACCTCCGGCAGGCTCGTCAGGTTGCCGGTCAGGACGGGCACGCCGCAACGCATCGCTTCGAGCGGGGGAAGCCCGAAGCCCTCGAAGTACGAGGGATAGACGAAGCAGAGCGCGCCTGTGTACAGTGCGGGCAAGTCGCCTTCGGATACATAGCCGGGGAGACGGACGGAGTCTCGGACTCCCTCCTCTTCAATCACCTTGAGCGTCTCGCCGTAGAGCCAAGCCTGTTTTCCGACGAGCGCCAGTTTCGGCAGATTACTCCTCCCGCGCTCGCGGCGCAAGCCCGAATACGCGCGCACGAGACGCGCGAGGTTCTTCCTCGGTTGGATTGATCCGACCGCGAGAATGTACTCGCCTTCGAGGCCGTAGACGTGCCGCACGCGCTCGATTTCGCTCGCATCCGTCACAGGCTCGAAGTGCTTCGAGGCGGCGAGCGGTATCGCGCTCACGCGCGCGGGGTCGAGCTTGTAAGTCTCCACGAGGTCGCGCCGCGTGAACTCCGACGGGGCGATTACGTGCGCCGCGCGCCTTACAGTCCGGCGCACCGTGAGGCGGAGTTGCATCCAGCTTCTTCGCTTGAACGTTTCCGGCAGATGCTCGAACGAAAGATCGTGGACTGTAACGACGAACGGGCAAGGCGCGACGGGCGGCGCGGTGTACTGCACGTGCAGAAGGTCAACTGGCCGACGCCTTAGCTCCGCCGACAGCGTGAACGGCACGCGCAACAAGGGCGTGTGCGGCAGCGTCCTCCGCACGCCGACGTTCGGCCAGCGCCCCGCGAAACGCTCGAACGCTTCGGCCCTAGTCACGTAGACTGTGTAACGATTCTCCCGGTCAACCTCCGCCAACGCCTCGACGAGGTTGGCGGCATAAGTCTCGTTGCCCGCCAGCCCCGTCCCGACCGAATGCGCGTCAATCGCTATGTGCATTGGCGAAGGATATTCCCTCTTAGATTCAGAGGGCTGAGCTAGATTGTAATAGAGTTGAATCCTTAGTTAGCCATCATGAACCGCGGTTCGCCACCACGGAGGAAAATAAGGCCGAGCGACTGTAATCAACAACTTAGCCTCTTATTTTCATGACAGATAGATATAATGCAGTTAAGCTGCGCCGCGCAGCATAACACGCAGAATTGGAGTGTTATACTGCGCGGCGCAGTATAATCAGAAGTTAGATGCCTTTCTTTCCCCTATCAAATCTTGCTTGGCGAGCGGCTGTATAAGCCGCTAGGAGTCTCTTGGAGGCATAGCCGATGCCGTGATTACCTTCTGAGGAACATGAACAAGGTAATCTCGCGTCTCTCCCTTCAAACTGGATTCCCACAAGGCCGCAGTCCTCACATTCTGTCCACCAATAGCTATAATCTTGGGTGATTGTCTCGTGGAAGTTCTCACTTGCAGTAAATTTCTTCGGGCGTGCGAAAAAGGCTAATGCCGAGCGTCCATTCCCCCAGTTGCCGTCATGTTTTGGAACTTTCAAGCCTGCTTCGTCAGTACAAAATTCTTCGATGAAATGTTTAGGTAATGGAATCTTGCCCCAAAATATAAATACGTCGTGCCCTGTTGCCGTTGCTAAGTTGCGTGCTTTTTGCTGCTCATCTTCAGTTGGGAATTGACCTTTGATTTCGATCCAGTAGTTTTGCTCAGGTAGCCAGAAATCTGCTAAATATGGCTTGCCATCAAGTTCATATCCTTCACGCTCGTAATCATACGGAATACCCATCTTGTTAAAGAAAACAGCCCATCTTGCTTCAATCCGCGAGCGGAAATAATGCCCATCGTAATATGTTTGTATCGGTGTAATCATAATGCCCTATTTTACACTACGGCAGCATCTAACAACTCATTCAACCCGACCCGCCTCAGCTTGGCTTTTATCAACCTTGTCGCCCGTGCTCAGGTTGTCTATTATCGTCGGCGGGCGGGTTAATTAACCCGCGCCGAGCGGACAGCACACAATTTACATCGCAAGGAAAGATGATGAAAGCCATCTTACCGAGGCGTCGGGTTGAATGAGTTGTTGGGCGGCGATGTTTGCCGAAAGGGACTGTCACATTAGGTTAATCTATAGATAAGCCAAACCAATGCTCCTCCAATAGCGAAAAATAAAAGTCCGAATATCCAAGCAAGCCAGGTCAAGAGCTCAAAGTTAAGAACGTTCGTCGTTCTAGGTCTATCAGCGGGCGGGATTATTTCATTGGTAGCATTCCTCCATAGAATCCCCCCCACAACAAAGGTAAACCCTAGAACTAAACTAATGACAAAAGGAGCCCAGAGTAAAACTTTTAGAACCTCATTGCTCTTGTCAGGCTCTCTTGCGAAATAGATTGAAAGAATACCACCAACAATCGCATAGAAAAGCCCCACTGCCTTCAGACCTTGCTCAATGAAAAATCTAAAGTTCTCCGAATGCTTTTCAAATTTCCATTTAAAGTCAGCTTTCTCAGCATCCGTCCAGTTATCACCTTCTGAGTTTATCGAATCAATAACCGTGTGTTCAGGCTGAGCTAGGCTTCCTTGCTCAGGTAAAGCGCCTGCCTCAGAAGGTGACGAGCCGATAGTTTCTTTTGTTTTTGTCTTACGTTCGGGTTTAGGATCTTCAGGTGAAGCCATTTTTCACTCCTTTTGTAATCGTACCGGTTGTAAGGAAAGCCGCCCAACGCCCGAATTCGGGCGTTATGCTGCTAAATTTAAGTGCGGCGTGCCTAGACACTTTGAGCGGCACGCCGCACGTTTGCGTGGCGCGGGTTGAGGCTATCGGTTAACGGTCGCGGGCGTTACTTGCTGCCGCCGACGTCGCTGCCGGTCTTTTTCTTGCGTGTGAGGCCGGTCTTGCGCTCGCTCTTGCGTGTGTAGCCGAAGGAGCCGTAGAGGTCGCTGTCGGGGCCTTCTTCGGGGTCGCCGATGACGCCGTTGACGACGCGCTGCACGAGGCGCAAGCTCTCGGCGTCGGCGTTGTCGCGCTCGATCTGCTTCGCTTGAACCTGACTTTCAAGGGCGCGCAACTCATCGCGCGCGTCGAAGGAGGATTTCACGGCGGCCTTGAACTGTGCGAGTGTCATCCCGCCGAACGACTTGTCCGAGGCAAGCGTCTCCCAACCGCTGATGACGCTATTGAGTTTTTCCAGTGTGGTTTTAGGTTGGCTCATGAGGCTTTTACTCCTGTGTAGGTTTTGCGAGGCGCAGACATTCTACGCAAGCGCGCGAAATTGACAACAGAAATCTTCGCGCATGCCTTGTGCGGTGGGAAATCCGTGCGCGATTTAATGATATATGCCTTCGGCGAGCAGAATCAGGCTTCAATTGCGCGAAACTAAGCTTTAATTCTACAAGTCAAAGCTTTAGTTTTTTGGAAGAAGGCTTTATCTCCAAAGAATTAAACTTTATTTTTGCGAAAATAAGCTTTAATTCCGCGGCATTAAGCTCTAATTTCACGCAATTAAACCTCAATTGCGCGGGGCTTTGCCTGACAATCATTCTTTGTGCGGGAATTATTGGGCAGGATAAGGCATTTTTAGGTGGTTAGGTTTTATGCCTCGACTTGGCCGGCAGCTTGTCGGGCAGATCGAGCGCGTCATCAATCAAAACGTCCGTGCTGACATTCGCCGCCCGCGCGTATCGCAGGAGAATCGGCAACGGCGGTTCAGTAATTCCAAGCTCGTACTTCGAGATTTGTTTGTGCGTGATAAGGTCTTCAGCCTCTAGCCGCCTAAACATCTCCGATTGCGACAGTCCGAGCGCATTCCGAATCTGTAAAAGCTTCTCACCAAGACGCTCCGGCTTAATGCGCGGCTTTCTTCCCATCAGGCCAATGGCTTTGCTTAATAATTCCTTCTTGCCCAACAATTATTTAGCCTGCCCAAAAATTCGGCGGGGCTAAAGTCTGTGCTTCGGCTTGGCGGGTAACTTATCGGGCAGGTCTAGCTCGTCATCAATCAACGCGTCCACACAAACACCCGCCACACGCGCATATCTTAAAAGAACAGGTAAAGGCGGTTCTCCCTTGCCCGTTTCGTATTCCGAAATCCGATTTTGGGTGAGGTCTACTTTGAGTTCCCTGATCAATTCGTTTTGGGAAAGGCCGAGTGCTATCCGAATCTGGACAAGCTTTTGAGCAAGACGTTTCGGCTTAAGACGAGCGCCCCTAGCCATCAGAAGTTTCCTCCTGACAGACATAGGTTGCTTCTAACCGAAACTTCGGTTAGAATGTCGCCGCGTAACCGATTCGCCGTGAGTATGAACCTCTCATGCTCAACGGCGATGCTCATCATTCGCTTGAGGCTAAGGGTGAGCTACGCATCCGACCGTTGCCTTATTTTCAAAGACACGAACCCGCGAAGGATACCACATGGGCATTTTAGTTTGCGATTAGTGCCGGCACGTCTATGGGCAGAAGACTGTGCCGCCGACCCCGGTCAATCGCCGGGGCATGAGGCTGCGTGTGCGCTGGCGGGCGTGCGCGCGGCCTCTACGTTTATGTAAGAACCCCTCTAATTTGAAATTAGGACACTACCAGCAGATGCTCGCCCTTCCCATACAGATTAACTATAATGCCGTTTGACTGAGGTTCGGTTGGAGATTTCTTTGGAGGAGTGCTTATGCCGGTCACAACTTTTCAAGCCACAATCGAAAATGGTCAGGTTCGACTCCCGGCAAACGCTAACCTGCCGGAAAAGACAACGGTTTATGTCGTTGTTCCTGACCTTGAACAAAATGCGAGCGGTGAGAAGTTTAATCTAGCCGAGATGATTTCGCGGATGCCGCCGGATTATCAGGCGAGTGAAGAGGGCTTTGGCGAACCTAAGGGCGAAGCCGAATAACTATATGAGTCGAACATTAACAATTTCTGACGACCTTTATGCCCGTCTGGAACGAGAGGCACAGGCGCGTGGTATGAGCATCGAGCTTTTAATTGAAGAATGGGAGCGGAACGAAGCTAATCTTCTTCGGCGTAAAGATGTGGTGCGTGGAATTAACGACCTGCGCGAGAATCTTTTTTCCAAACACGGTGAAATGCCCGATAGTACAGATTTAGTTCGCGAAGACCGAGCGCGCTGATGGACATTTTAGTCGTAGATAGTAGCGTGGCGGTGAAATGGTTTGTCGTCGAACCTTACTCCGCAGAAGCGCAGCGGATTCTTGACGCTTACCAGAACGGAACACTCTCCTTCCTCGCGCCGGATTTACTCAACGCCGAATTCGGCAATATCATTTGGAAGAAGCATATATTTCAAGGTCTGGCCGCTTCTGATGCCAGTGATATTTTTGATAAGTTCCGGCAGTTACAGTTTACTTTCACGCCGACAGCGGAGCTTCTTGAGGACGCTTACAAAATAGCCGCGCCATATCGTCGGACAGTTTATGATGCGCTTTATCTGGCTCTGAGCGTTCGTGAGAATTGCCAGTTTGTGACGGCAGATGAAAAGCTGGTGAATGCGGTCGGAGCACATTTCCCCAACCTCATTTGGTTAGCGAATTGGCCGTAAAGCAAGGCCGCATCCAGCAACCCATGCGCCCCGACCGCTCAGGCGCGACACGCTCGCTCACGCTCGCGTTTCTGACTCTGAGTTTTCTTCCTGAAGGACGCCGCGGAAAGAGCGGCGGTGGATGGGGCAGCAGCCGTGCGCTTTGAGCGCGGCCCAGTGCGCGCGCGTGCCGTAGCCGACGTGTTGGGCGAAGCCGTATTGAGGGAACTCGGCGTCGTAGTCGCGCATGAGCGCGTCACGGTAGGTCTTGGCGAGGACGGAGGCGGCGGCGATTGACGCAGAGACGGAGTCGCCGCGTATGATCGCCTTCTGCGGCAGGGCGGACTCGCGGAGTTGTATCGCGTCTATCAAAAGAAAATCGGCGCACGGCTCAAGCTTTTCGAGGGCTTGGAGCATCGCGCGCCGCGTGGCGACGAGTATGTTCGTTCGGTCAATCTCTTCCGGCCCGATGAGGCCGTAGGCGTGGCAACGGGCGGTGCTACGCAACTCCTCGGCGATGCGCTCGCGCTGCAAGGCCGTCAGCTTCTTCGAGTCGTCGAGTCCTTCGGGCAGCGGCGCAGCCGGGTCGAGTATCACGGCGGCCACGACCACAGGCCCGGCCAGAGCGCCCCGGCCCACCTCGTCAAGCCCCGCGATCCGAGCGAAGCCCCCGGCGCGCGCCTCGTCCTCGAACAGAGTGCAGATGCCTGATTCGCGCTTGCGGCGAGACATAAAAGCCGTAAGCCGTAAACCGTGAACCGTGAACCGTGACAAGAAAGAACCGGTTTTATCTTGTCACGGTTCACGGTTTACGGTTTACGGTCTTTATTTGCTCTTGTTCGAGGCAGCCGCGCCCTGCGCCTGCTTGCTGGCCGCGGACTGGCGCGTGTCCAGCTCGCGGATGCGCGCGGCCTTGCCGCGCAGGTTCCGCAGGTAGTAGAGCTTCGCGCGGCGGACGCGACCGCGGCGTATAAGCTCGAGCTTGCCGATGATCGGCCCGTGCAGAGGGAAGATGCGCTCGACGCCGACGCCGAAGCTCGTCTTCCGCACGGTGAAGGTCTCGCGCACGCCGCTGCCCTTGCGCGCGATGCAGATGCCCTCGAACACCTGTAGGCGCTCTTTGGTCTCCGACTCCTTGATGCGGACGTGCACGCGCACTGTGTCTCCGGGCGCGAAGGTCGGAATGTCCGAGCGCATCTGCGCGTTCTCAATACTGTCCAAGCGATTCATAAGTCACCTCGATTACTGGCTGTCGGCTATTAGCTGTTGGCTGTTAGCCATTAGCTTTATTACGTTCGCAGCCGAGCCATTCTTTTTGAACGTCATCGGCTCTAATCAATTTTTCAATCTTCGTCTCGTTCGACCGAAGCGCGCTCGTCGTCGTCGAGTCGGGCGCGCTCGAAAAGATCGGGGCGGTTGCGTCGCGTCTTGCGTAGCGCGGCGCGGCGTCGCCAGCGCGCGACCTCCGCGTGGTGGCCGCCGAGCAGAACTTCCGGCGCGCGCGCCCCGCGAAACTCCACGGGCCGCGTGTAGTTCGGAAAGTCGAGTAGCCCCTCGGAGAACGACTCGTTGACCGCCGAAGTCTCGCTTCCCAAAGCTCCCGGCACGAGCCTGACAACCGCGTCCACTAAGACGACCGCCGCAGGCTCGCCGCCCGACAGAACGTAGTCGCCGATTGAGACCTCGTCGGTTGCAAGCATCTCGGCTACGCGCTCGTCCACGCCTTCGTAGCGACCGCAGATGACGACCACGTGCTCGACCTGCGCCAGCTCCGCGGCAAGCTCTTGCGTAAGCCTGCGTCCCTGCGGCGAGAGCAACACGGCGCGCTTGCCCGCTTCGCGCAGCTCTCGCGCGCTTCCCGCGCCCGCAAGAGATTCCACGGCCTCAAAGATCGGTTCGGGCTTTAGGACCATCCCGTCGCCGCCGCCGAACGGTCGGTCGTCAACGACCTTGTGCCGGTCGTGCGTCCACGCGCGCAGGTCGTGCGTCGCCGTCTCTACGAGTCCCGCGCCGCGCGCCCTCCGCACGATGCCGAAGTCGAACACCCCGCGGAAGAAGTCGGGGAAGATCGTGATGATGTCAAACCGGAGCATGGTAAATGGTCAATGGTAAATGGTGAATGGTGGTCGAGTACCGCTCAAGTCGAGTGACGACTGCTCAAGGCCGACATCACTCAACAACTATTTACCATTTACCATTCACTATTCACCCTCCAAAAGTCCTTCCGGCGCGTCCAAGCGTATGAGCTTTCTTTCAACGTCTATCTCGACGCAGATGCTCAAGGCGAGGGGGACGAGGTTTTCTTTGCCGCGCTCGTCGAGGATGACCAGCACGTTTGCCTCGCCGCCCGTGTGCAGCACCTCGCTGACGGTGCCCACTTCCCTGCCCCCAACGGTCTCGACGCGGCACCCTTCGAGCTGCCAGTCGTAGAACTCGCCATCTTCAAGCTCGACCGCTTCGGACTCCGGCACGGCCAGCTCGCAGCCGTTGAGCGCGGCTGACTCTTCGGGCGAATCGAACCCTCCGAACTTCAGGATGACGCGGCCCGCGTGAAACCAGTGGCCTTCGAGCTTGAGCGCCTTGCGCTCGCCGCCGGGGAAGACCGCGACCAACTCTTCGAGCCACTCGAAGCGTTCGGGGAAGTCCGTTAAAAGATCGGCGGCGACCTCGCCCTTCAAGCCGCGCGGCTTCGCGACCCGCGCCACCGCGACCAGCTCGACCGCGCTCAGATCGTCGCCGACGCGCGGCGCTTCTTCCGCCCCGGCCTTCTCGCCCGCCCCGTTCATTCTTCGACTATTTCGAGAACGTAGCGCCGCCTGTGCTTCTCGCCCGCCGCGTACAGGAGCGAGCGCAGGGCTTTCACGGTGCGCCCTTGCCGACCGATGATCTTGCCGACATCGCCCTGCGCTACACGAATCTCGATGATGCTCGTCGAGCGGTCACGCTCGATCTCGCGCACGTCAACCGCTTCCGGCTCGCGCACGAGATGCTTGACGATTAACTCGACGGCCTCTCTCATAAAAGTCTGGAGTCTGGAGTCTGGAGTCTGGAGTCAAGAAGCAAATCCACTAACGCGGTTTTGACTTCAGACTCCAGACTCCAGACTCCAGACTGTTCTTAAGTTGTCGGCTGCTCGGCGGCCTCGGCCTTCGCCTGCTGGCGTATCAACTGACGGACGGTGTCGGTCGGCTGCGCGCCGCGCTCGATCCAGTAGTTGACGCGATCCATCTTGAGACGAATCTCCGCAGGCTCGCGCGTAGGGTTGTAGAACCCGACGTTCTCTTCGTAAGCGCCGTCGCGCTTCGACAATTTCTCCTTCACCACCACTCGGTACGAAGGGCTTTTCTTCGCGCCCATGCGCATTAATCTGATTGCTAACATCTATCCTCCAGAGATAGAGGTTAGAGGTTGGAGGTTAGAGGTTAGTAAGAACGCCTTGTCTTTTAACTAACCTCTAACCTCTAACCTCTAACCTCTGTGTTTCTTCTTGTGTCTCGGCTTCTTCTTCTTGCGCCCCGGCGCGGAGGGCATTCCGGCGGAGAGTCCTGCGTCGCCGCCCTCACCGCCGCCCATCATGCCGCTCATGTCGGGCATGCCCATCATGCCCGCCGCGCGGCGCATCAGCTTACCTTTGATGCCGCCTCCGCCGCCCGCCGCGCCTCCGCCGAACAGACCCGACCGCGACATCTGCTGCATCATCTGCCGCATCTCGACGTACTGCTTGACGAGCGCGTTCACTTCCGTAACGGTCGTGCCCGAACCGCGCGCGACGCGGCGTCGTCGGCCCGCGTTCAATATCCGATGATCGTTGCGCTCCTCGTTCGTCATCGAGTCAATGATCGCCTCGGTGCGCTTGAGCTGGCGCTCCATCTCCGCCGACTGCTCTTCGTCCAACTGCGGCATGCCGATGCCGCCCAAAAGCTGGTCGGGCAGCATCTTCATTATCTTCGAGAACGAGCCGAGCCGCTTGACCTGTCGGAGCTGACCGCGAAAGTCGTCGAGCGTGAACTTGTTCTTCTGTAACTTCTCTAACTGCGCCTCGGCCTCTTCCTGATTGACCTTGTCCTGCACCTCTTCGATGAGCGAAAGCACGTCGCCCATGCCGAGTATGCGCTGCGCGATGCGGTCGGGGTAGAAGGGCTCGAGCGCGTCGTATTTTTCGCCGACGCCGACGAATTTGACGGGCTGCCCCGTCACCTGCTTGATCGAGAGCGCAGCGCCGCCGCGTGCGTCGCCGTCCATCTTCGTCAGCACGACGCCCGTGATGCCTATGCGCCGGTGGAACTCTTCGCCCGAACGAACCGCGTCCTGACCCGTCATCGCATCGGCGACGAACAGAATCTCGACGGGGCGCGTCTCCGATTTAATCGTGACAAGCTCTTCCATCAGCTCGTCGTCAACGTGCAGGCGTCCCGCGGTGTCAATCAGAAGCGTGTCGTAGCCCGTCTGCTGCGCGTGCTTGAAGGCCTCGCGCGCAAGCTCGACGGGGTCGTTCGACTCCGGCTTTTCAAAGATTGACTGACCCGTCGCCTTCGCGATTACCTTTAACTGCTCGCGCGCCGCCGGGCGGTTCACGTCCGTCGAGACGAGCAGGGGCTTGCGCTGCTGATTCTTCGCGAGCCACATCGCGATCTTGCCCGTCGAGGTGGTCTTGCCCGAACCTTGCAGGCCGACGATCATCACGACGTTCGGCGTCGTCTTCGTGAAGACAAGCCGGGAGGATGTTCCGCCCAGAAGCTCGACCAGCTCGTCGAAGACGATCTTGACGACCTGCTCCGAGGGCTTCAACTCCTGCCAGACCTGCTGCCCTTCGGCCTTCGCCTTGACCGACGCGATGAAGTCTTTGGCGACCTTGTAGTTCACGTCCGCCTCTAAGAGCGCGAGGCGGATTTCGCGCAGCGCGGCGTCCACGTGCGCGGGCGTCAGAACGCCCTCGCCGCGCAGATTCTTTAGCGCGCGCTTCAGTTTGTCGGACAGAGACTCAAACATAGCTACACAGACGGGGCGACCAGCCCCAGCCGAAAACAAGGATGATAACGGCGTCGGTAAATAGTGTCAAGGAAAGGGGGATGCGGAAACGTGCGGTTGCTGATCGGGGATGGGCGAGAACGGATCGTCGGCTGGGATGGGTAATAACTCAACCGTTTTTTACGCCCCTATCGCACATGCCGCCGTGGGCCTAGATTTCGACTAAAATCCGTAACGAATTTGCGTGATGTATTTCAGAAATTTCGTTGTATACTGCGCTCGTATCCCGCAAAGCTTTCTTGTGCGCCGCTCCCCGTGGGCCTTGCCCTAAACATACAGGAGGTTCTATGCGTCCCTTTACTCGCTCGTTCGCCCTTGCACTTGCACTTCTCGCTTGCGGTATTTACGTTTCGATCACTTACCGCGCTTTGGCTCAAGTTCCGCCGATTCAGGCCGGGCAGGTCATCATCAGCGAGTTGCGTCTGCGCGGCCAGGCTGGGGCCGAGGACGAGTTCGTTGAACTCTACAACAACACCGATCAGGACATCTTCGTCCAGTCCACGGACGGCACAAGCGGATGGACAGTCGCGATCTCGGATGGGCAGATCACCGGCCCCCTCTTCACCATAGACAACGGGACGCGCATCCCGGCGCGCGGCCACCTGCTCGGCGCGAACGTCAACGGCTACAGCCTGTGCAACTACCCTTCGGGCAGCGGCCCGGGCGGCCCCCCTGTGACCGCGGCCCCGGTGGGCGCGGCTGCGCCGTGCGTCACGAACGGGGTGAGCGGGACCTTCACCCACACAACCCCGGACAGGACGTGGGACTTCGACGTGCCAGACGGGAACGGGGTCGCGCTCTTCTCCACGACGAACGGCCTGAACATGAACGCGGCCACGCGGCTCGACGCATTCGGCTTCACCGGCTCGCCCGCGCTCTTTAGGGAGGGCACAGGCTTCCCGAACGTCGTGACCGCCAACAGCGAGCACACCTACTACCGCGACCTGCGGAACGCGCTACCGAAGGACACGACCGACAACGCCGCGGACTTCCTCCTCGTCGGGACGGCGATCAGCATCCAGATCACGCGGCTGGGCGCGCCCGGCCCCGAGAACCTCGCCAGCCCCATCGTCAACAACACGACCATCACCACTAGCCTGCTCGACCCGACCGTCGCGGCTTCGTCGCCGCCGAACCGCGAGCGACGCCCGAACGTCGAGCCGAACGCCGACCTCGGCGTCCTTCTGATCCGCCGCACGTTCACAAACAACACGACGCAGCCCGTGACGCGCCTGCGCTTCCGCGTCGTCAACATCACCACAATCGGCACGCCCGGTGTTGAGTGCGCGGGCGGCACGTGCGCGGACGTGCGCGCGCTGACCTCGCAGGACGGGGAGGCCGGCTCGCCGAGCATCGGCGTCGTGGCGGTGCGCGGCGTCCGGCTGGAGGAGCCGCCCGAGCAGCCCGCCGGCGGCGGCTACAACGCCAGCCTGTCGGCTGACTTCATCACAGGTGGCAGCCCATCTCCCGCGGCGGCCACTCAGCCTCTTACCGGGAATGACGTTATCGCACTTAACGAGCCGCTCCAGCCTACCTTCAGCGTCAACATCGTCTTCAAGTTGGGCGTGATGCGCGATGGCCCGTTCCGCTTCTTCCTTAACATTGAGGCCCAGAACACGGTGCCGCGCATCATATTGATAGACGGCCCGTCGCCTTTTGGTATAGAGAGGCCGACAGGCCGGCCCAAATCGGCAACGCCCATCGCAGTCCCTGCCGCCGCGCCCGCGCCCGCCGCGCCGCCCGCGCCCCTCGCCCCTGCGCCCGTGCCCGTCGCGCCCAGATACGTCAGGGCCACGCACGTGATAATGCTCAAACCCGCCAAGGCCAAATCGGCCAAGGCCAAACGAGTCAAACGTGTGAGACGTTAAAAATAGTCGGCTGAAATGCAAAAGTGCGAGGGCGCGCTCAACACTTTGTTTGAGCGCGCCCTCGCACTTTTGCATTCGCCGCCTCAGCCTTACGTCGCGCCTGAGACTCGCCGCCTAGTCGGAGACGAGGATGCCGTCCGACACGAGTATCCCGTCCGACACGAGTATCCCGTCGCTGATGATGATGCCGTCCGATATCAGAATGCCGTCGCTCAACAGCAGCCCGTCCGAGAGCAGAAGCCCGTCGGAGAGGAGCAAGCCGTCCGACAGCAACAGGCCGTCCGACATGAGCAAGCCTGCGTTGACGACGACCGCGTCGGAGATCAGGATGCCGTCCGAGATAAGGATGCCATCGGAGATCAGGATGCCGTCACCGATTAGGATGCCGTCGCCGTGCTGCGTCCCGTCGCTCACGAGAATGCCGTCGGAGATTAGGATGCCGTCGCTCATCAGGAGGCCGTCGCTCATCAGAAGGCCGTCGCTTACGAGCAAGCCGTCGCTCAGCATAATCCCATCCGAGAGCAGCAGGCCGTCGGACAAGAGCAGGCCATCGCTCACCATGATGCCGTCCGAGACCATGATGCCGTCGGAGATCAGTATGCCATCGGAGATTAGTATGCCGTCCGAGATCAGTATGCCGTCGCTCACGATGATGCCGTCGGACATGATGAGGCCGTCGCTCATCAGGAGGCCGTCGGAGAGCATGATGCCGTTGAGAAGCACGGGGCGGTCGGTGAAGAGGACGCCGGTCGAGTAGAGAACGCGCCCGCTCTGGCTGACGGTCTCGCCGCCTATGCTTGCCGACTGCGGGAGGGACTTGAGCGTCGTGCCGTTGCGGAAAATCTGTTCGCCCGCTTTGAGCTTGTCGGCGTTCGGGACGATTGCGCGCGCCATCTGCACGGCGGCCACGGCGTTCACAGCGCCCGCGCCCTGACTCAGGATGTCCTGCGCCTTGCTCGCGAAGAGCGTGGACGGCAGCGCATTCGCCGTGCGAACGAGCGCGGCCTTCGCAAGCACCGGCGTCAAGGACTTGTTCGCTTCCAACATCAGCGCGACGACGCCGGAGACGACCGGAGCGGAGAAGGACGTGCCGGAGTATTTGAAATAGTGGTTCTGTAGCGCGCCCGCGCCGTTGGGCTGCACGATGCGGTCAACGTGTTCGCTGGCAGTCGTCGGGTTGTCGAGCGACATCGCGGCGACGACGCGGCGCCCGGGTGCGACGAGGTCGGGCTTCGGCAAGTGGTCGAACTGCGTAGGGCCTTTCGAGGAGACCTGCGCGACCGTGTCGTCGGAGCGACGGGCGGTCGTGTGCGAGTCGGTCGCGCCGACGGTGATCGCGTAGGGCGAGTTGCCGGGACTGTTGATCGCGCCGAAGAGTTGCTGGTAGACGGGTTCATTGTTCGCATCGTAGCCGACGATCTTTTCTGTGCGCCCGTTGTTGCCCGCGCTGCACACGACGACGATGCCGGATTGGACGGCGCGGCCCACGGCCTGCGAGAGCGGGTCTGTGCGGAACGACTCGCGGACGGGAGCGCCGAGGCTCATGTTGATGACGCGGATGTTGAAGCGCTTCTGATTCGTAATCGCCCAGTTGATTGCGTTCAAGGTCGCGCTCGTCGTGCCGACGCCGTTCTCGTCGAGGACTTTCAGATCAATGAGGTTGGCTTCGGGCGCGATGCCTGCGTAGTTGCCCGCGTAGCCCGCACTGGCCGCGCCGCTTCCGGCGGCGACGCCCGCCACGCCCGTGCCGTGACCGTCGCGGTCGCCGTCGCTGATGAGAATGCCGTCGCTGATGAGAATGCCGTTGCCGTCAACGCCCGCACCGCCGCTTCCTGTGAAGTTGACGGCGGCGACGACGCGCGACTTGCGGTTGTTCGTCTCAAAGTCCGGGTGGGCGGCGCTGATGCCGCTGTCAATGACGGCGATGCCGACGCCCTTGCCGGTCATCCCCGAAACGCCCGTGACGCCGGCTTGCGCCTGCGCTGCGCCCGTAGTCTCGCGCGTCACGTCCATCTCGGCGCGCACCTCGCGGTCGGGCGAGACGTATGCAACATCTTCGCGCGCCGCAAGCTCCGCGACGGCGTTGGCCGGAACGTCAACCGTGATGGCGTCGAGCGCGGCGAACGTCTGACGCCTTGCGCCGCCCCTTCGCGCGACCGCGCCGTCGTGCGCCGCCGTCGGCTGACCTTTGGTCTGAACGATGACGCGCACCATCTGCGTCGAGGCGGCCTTCGCAGTCAGCTCCGGCGCGACCTTGCTTTCGCGCTTCTGCGCGCGGCCTTGCTGGTCGGCTGCGCTCGCGGCGAAGACGTTTGCGAGCGGGGAGAGTGTGGCAACGAGTAGGCTGACGGCGATCAGGGAAGATGTGATGCGGCGCAACATGGTGGCTTCTCCTTTTAGCGTATGTCCGTGTGTACGGGGTTGATTTCAAAAGCTGTTGAAGAACTCTGCTCTCCTCCATTACAACCGTCGTGCCAACTCGCCGCGCGCGCGCGAAACTCACGCAATGCCCAACAAACATCAGCTTTTCGCACACCTCCGCGCCTTCCGATGGAAACCTCTCAGCCCCTCGAAAAGTGATACCTCGTTCGCACCTCTGCCCTCACGAGAGGATGCAAACTCAGATTTTTACTCGTCTGTATAAACTTTTGGCCGGATTCTGGCGGGCATCAACGTGGGTGCGAATGAAGTATGCACGTGATACTTACTTCGCACTGGCTTTGCCCCTAAAGTCACTTTATGGTCAGACTTTGTGGTCAGGCGGAGGACTTTATGGTCAAGGTGTGTAGTGGCGTCTTATATTTGGTTACTGTGCTTGTTGGTTTTAGTAAAGTTCTCGATTGTAGTCTGGACAAACAGTGAGAGTGTCGTGGCCCGGTTTAAAAAAGCGACACCATTGCAAACAGTGGGGCTTGCCCGTTATGTCTTTATAATAAACCTTTCCGTAAATCGTGAACTTCAACAGTCCGTTATTAATCAAATCAAACCACTCGCGGGTTGCTTGTGGCGGCAATTCAATCCGTTGCAAGCCAATATCTCCGGCAACGACATACGTCTTACCGGGGGCTTTTGGCGCAGGGTCGGTTGGGGTCTCATTTATCCATTTAGGCTGAACCTCTGGGCGGTCTATAATGGCGTGCGTATCCATCCAGACCTCGCTCGCTGGTGTCTTGCCGCCATTCTTGAAAGTAAGCAAAACCGTCGCCTGCTGTCCTCGCTCGAAGTAGAAAATAGAGGTACTAGACAACCCCATATAAGCCCGCTCATGCTCTGGAGTAGCGATTGCCGCCGGGCCGATAACGTAATAGTAGTAAGAGAAGAACAAGCCGACGCCGAGCATGACATAAGCGGTCATACCCCACCACAAGGCAACTTTGAAGTTGTCGTAGCCACCCTTTTGCCAACTAGCGATAGCTATGCCGAGCGGAATACCAAAAGCTGCGATGAACAACAACGAGATGAAGCCAGTCATAAGATATGCCTTCCACCTTCGGGTGCTTTGTTTTTCGCCTTTTGCTTCTTTGGATTTGGAATGATTGTCTGCTTTTTCCTTATGTCTATTCTCAACGCGCGACTTACTAAATCCGTCCCGCCAGAAAGATAAGGCGGGACGGATGCGAGGGAGATTGCGTTCAAGAAATGATAGGCGTTTTTGAGGCATTCAATCAGTCCAAAAGGTTGGCTCTATCCCAAGCTCGTAGATGGACTGAATTATACAACAGATGTTATGGCACAAGATTTTGCACAGCACTTCATTTTCCTGCGCCGTCTTGTTCTTGCTGCGGAGACGTTCGCCGAACTTTCGCTTAATCATCGAGAACGTGGTTTCGACGTTAGAGCGGCGATGATAAGACTCCATGAACGGCTTTGCCCCTAAAGTCCGTTTTGACTATAAAGTAAGAGGCTTGACCATAAAGTCAGACACGTAGAGGCCGCGCACACGCCCGCCAGCGTACACGCGGCCTCATGCCCCGGCGTGGATCACCGGGGCTGCGGCACAGCCTTTCCCTTAAAGACGTGCCAGCTACTTAATCACAAACTAAAATGCCCATTGTGGTATCCTGCGCGAGTTCTAGTCTTTGAAAATAAGGCAACGGGTCGGATGCAAAAGCCTGCTCACCTTCAGTGATGAGCATCGCCGTTAAGAAGAAAAGGATTCTCACGGCGAACAAGTTGAACGAGCGCATTGTATCCGGTACACCGGATAGACGCAAGTCATTTTGTGAGGCCATCGCCCCGTCAGGAGGTCGCTCCTGATGGGACACGCGCGCCGGAGGCCGAAACGCCTTGCCGAAAAACTGTTACAGATTCGGCTCAGTTTAGGTCTTTCTCAGACTGAGATGTATAGGACACTGGACGTTGAGGACGAGATTCTTTACACAAGAATTTCGGATTATGAGTTAGACAAGGCCGAGCCGACGTTGATGGTTCTCCTGCAATACGCTCGCGTAGCCGGGGTCTGTGTAGACGTGCTGATTGACGACAAGCTTGATCTTCCTTCCAAACTGCCTGCCAAGTCGAAACACAGAACCTAGCCCGTAGACTTGGCTCTACTTATACCGAACGATGCCCCGCATTAGGTTGAAGAAACTCTTCCCACGCTCAAACCTCAAACACTCTGTCAGGCACTTGCGGCGATGTGGTAGCGTCCGAGTTTGAGTTGGAGGCCGCGGCGTGTGAGGCCGAGTTCGCGTGCGGCGCGTGTGACGTTGCCTTTGTGGCGGCGGAGGGCTTCGGCGATCATGTTGCGTTCGAGGTCTTCGACGGCGTCGGCGAGCGAGACGTTTTGCGGGAGGGCGTTGGCGTTGTGGCTCGTCTGCGAGGGCGTTTGAGACGTTGCGGCGTAGGGCGCGGCGCGGCGCAGTTCGGGCGAGAGTTGGTCGGGGGTGATGACGGTCCCGTCTTCGGCGCGGGCGACGGCGCGCTGCAATTCGTTGCAGAGTTGGCGGACGTTGCCCGGCCAGTCGCAGACCATGAGAAGGTCAACCGTCTCAGGCGTTATCTTTATCTCCTGCTTCTTGAACCTCGCGGCGTACTGGCCGACGTAGTGGTTGACGATAATCGGAATCTCGCTCCTGCGCTCGCGAAGCGGCGGCACGCGCAGGCGTATGACGTTGAGCCGGTAGTAGAGGTCTTCGCGAAACCTTCCGTCCTCAACCATCTGCTCTAAGTCCGTGTTCGTCGCAGCGATGATACGCACGTCAACCTTGACGGGCCTCTGCTCGCCGAGTGGTTGAATCTCACCCTCCTGCAAAAACCTCAAGAGCTTCGGCTGAACGTCAAGAGGCAGGTCGCCCACTTCGTCGAGGAAGAGTGTGCCGCCCGCCGCCGTGCGTATCACCCCGGGCGAGTCGTTGACAGCGCCCGTGAACGCGCCGCGACGATAGCCGAACAGATAACCTTCGGAGAGTTCTTTGGGGACGGCTGTGCAGTTGAACGGGACGAACGGTTGAGCGCGACGCGCGGAGACCGCGTGGACTGCGCTCGCGACCAGTTCCTTGCCCGTGCCCGACTCGCCCGTGACGAGCACGGTCACGTCCGACGAGCGAATCTTCTGTATCTCTTCCACGAGCAGCGTCATCGCGGGGCTTGCGTGTATGAAGCCCGGCATGAGGCTCTGCTCCGCACGCGCGCTCTCGCGCTGGCCGTCGCCCCCGCCCCTCGCGCGCTCGCGGAAGTAGCAAAGGTCGAGACCCATCTCCGCAAGGCGCAGCAAGGTGCTAAGCGTCTCGCCGCCCGACGCCTCTATCGCCCCGCGCGGCGCGACGAGCAGCGCGACGGGCGCTGCGTGCGCCACGCGCAGACGGATGAGCGCCGCGCCCTGCTTCGACGCGAGCCGCTGCCTCTCTTCGTCCGACGCGGCCTTGTTCCAAGCAGCCGCGACTAGCTCCGTCTCTTCCGGCGCGTAGCCCTGCGAGCCTGCAACTCTGTCGCTTGAGTCCTCGCCCGGCTCGAAGATGAGGACGCGCGCGATGCGCGCATCCTGCCGCAACAGCGCGACAAGCTCGCGCAGTAGAAGCTCGCGCGAGGTGACGGCCTCGACGAGTCGAAGGATGGAGAGCCGCGGACTCGCTTGCGCCGGCGCGACGGTGGAAGAAGCTGCCGTCGGCGACGGCGACTCGTCGCCGAGCGCGTCGAGCGCCTCTTCGGCGCGCTCAAGGTCGAGTTGCGCGCCCAGCTCAAGGAAGATTTTGACGGCGGCCTTGAGCGGCTCGCTTGCGCGCTCCGGCTGCTGCCCTTGCGCGTATGCGCGCCCAAGCTCGAAGTGAGCGCGCGCCGTGTGATACGGGTCGTCGAGTAGCTCGAAGATCGAGACGCCGCGCCCGAAGTGGTGCGCCGCGAGCGTCGCGTTCCCCTGTTGCATCGCGAGCAGGCCGCTGATGCGCTGCGTCTCGCCCGTGATGGCTAGGTCGCCGACCGAGTCTTCCGTCTGCTCCGCGACCTTACTCAAAAGCGCGGCGCACTTCTCCGTCTCGCCGCGCCTGAGGTGCGCTTCCGCAAGCAACAAACTCGCGTCGCAGATGGCCTGCCTGTCGCCCATGCGCTCGGCGAGCGCGAGCGCCTCTTCGCTCGTCAGGAGCGCGCGCCCGGCGTCGCCCATCGCGAGGCGGCAGCGCGTCAGCGTCCGAAGCGCCTGTGCCGCGTACCACTTGTTGCCGTTCTCGTTCGCGAGCTTGACTGCGCGCTCAAGAAGACTCTGCGCCTCTTCAAGCTCGCCGCGCAGCCGTCGCAAATCGCCGAGCGAGTCGAGAATCATCGGCACCTGCGCGCCGCGCTCGTCAACTTCAAACGCAAGCTCAAGCGCACGCTTCAGAGCCTCGTGCGCGCGCTCCCACTTGCCCACGAGCGTGAGGTTGATGCCGAGGTTGTTGTAGCCGAGCGCGGCGTTGCCTTTGTGCTCGGTGCGCTCGTAGTAGGTGATGGCGCGCTCAAGGTGGCGTATGCCGTCGTGCGGGCGTTTGAGGAACCAGCACGCCCCGGCCATGTTCGCGTAAATCCTGCCGAGCAGGTACGGCGCGGGGTGTTCGCCGATGAGCTGCGCGGCCTGCTCGGAGTAAGCGAGCGACGTTTCGTATCTGCCCTGTAGCATGTCCGCGAGCGCAAGGCCGGCGTAGGCTTCGGCCATCCCGCGCCAGTCGCCCGTCTGACGGTAATGCTCAAGCGAGCGCTGCGCGTAGTCGCGCGAGATCGGGTACTCGTTGATGCTTCGATAGACGCGCACGAGCGCGGCGTAGATCGAGCCGCGTTGCGAGTCTGCCCCCGACTCCGGCGTGTCGCGCAGCGCGGCGTTAAGAAGCGCGATGGCCTTTGGATAGTCGCCCGTGTAGCTGAATGCGAGTCCGAGCTGCACGCGCAAGGCTATGTCCGTCTCGGCGTCGAGCGCGGCGCGCGCGAGTTGCGGCTCGTACATCTCGACGGAGGCAAGCGCGTCGCTGAAGCGGCCCTCCATCATCTGCGCCTCGGAGACAGCGACGCGCGCACGCGCCGCGAGCCGCGCGTCGCCGCGTGCGGCCTTCACAATCGCGCTTAGTTTCGACTCGGCCTCGCTGGAGCGCCCCCGGTCGAGCAGAAGGCGCGCGGCTTCGAGTTGGCCGGCTGGCGATTTATCGTCGTCCGGCGTTTCGGGCCGCCCCGTGTGCGCGCCGCCCTGAGATGTGTTTGAGCGCTTCATCATCCAAATCGCGAACGAGACCCGCGACGACTTGTTAAATTAGATGGAGGGTTTGGTAGGACGTTGTGCCAAGAAAACTTTTATCAAGAGCGGGTGGATTCTACACGAGCGAGCGCGATGCGTCTAGACGATGTTTCCAAGCGCACATTCGGAAACGCGACCGTCAGGGAGCGAGTGAGCGAAAGGATGAAGGCGGAAGGATGAAGGATGAAGCAAAGACAGCATCTCTTTCATCCTTCCGCCTTCATCCTTCATCCTTTCGCTTCACTGCGCGCTGGCCCGCTCGGAGAGCGACTTGGCGGTCTCGACGAGTTTGACGAACTCCGCGCGATAGCCGCGAAGGTCTGCGCCCGTCGAGGCGCGCGCTAATTCGAGCGCGCCGCCGTAAGAAGACTGGCCCTTGTAGCGCGAGTCGCGCAGGAGCATTCCGAACTGCGCGACCGACGCCGCGAACTTGAAGTTATCCGAGGCGTTCCGGTAGCTCGCGTTGCCGCCGACGACGCCGACGCTCAGGGGCTTGCTCTCGTTTCCGTCCGGCTCTTTGTAGCGCAGCTTGACCGTCAGAAGCTCGTTCGCGCCCGCGCCCTCCGTCGCCTGCGGCGTCTGCGCGTACTTCAACTCGTCAATGCCGGGGTTCTCGACCTTCTGCCCCGCGGGGACTATCTCGTAGAGCGCGGTGACGGTGTGGCCCGCGCCGATCTCGCCCGCGTCCTTCGTGTCGTCATTAAAATCTCGGTCGGCGAGCAGACGGTTCTCGTAGCCGATGAGCCTGTAGCCCGCGACGAGGCGCGGGTTGAACTCGACCTGTATCTTCACGTCCTTGGCGATGGTCACGAGCGTGCCGCCGACCTGCTCGCCGAGAGCCTTGCGCGCCTCCGCATCGCCGTCAATGTATGCGTAGTTGCCGTTGCCCTTGTCGGCCAGCTTCTCCATCATCGAGTCGTTGAGGTTGCCCGTGCCGAAGCCGAACACGGAGAGGAACACGCCGCCCCGCCGCTTCTCCTCGATGAGGCGGACGAGCGCGTCGTCGCCCGTCACGCCGACGTTGAAGTCGCCGTCCGTTGCGAGGATGACGCGGTTCGTGCCGCCCTGTATGAAGTTGTCCTGCGCGACGCGGTAGGCGAGCTG
>Ga0190275_10000801_pt1 | contig 25006 bp, 47 predicted proteins | sample Popmic550T_FD_133745 | JGI IMG/M metagenome (GOLD analysis project Ga0190275, IMG submission 133745) | Populus adjacent soil microbial communities from riparian zone of Yellowstone River, Montana, USA - 550 T | ecosystem: Environmental > Terrestrial > Soil > Riparian zone > Trees stand | place...
ACATGAGCGACAGCTACTTCAACGCAGCCCTCGGCTCCTGCTACACCGCCGCCCGCAAACTTCTCGTAGAGCTCGAGGAAGCCACGGGCGAAGAAAGCATCGGCGAGGAAACACGCCACGATCTGAGTGTGCTCGCGATCGACACAGACGACATCGCCAGCCGAATCAGCAACCTGAGGAACCCATGACTAACGATCCGCTCCCCGAAGACTGGGGAACACCCCAATTCAACGCCGACGAGCTAGCCATCATCACTGAGGCTGTCGCTGCGCTACCCGCCATGCGGTACAGCCCAACCGTGCTGCACAACCTCAAGGTCAAATGCGCTTCGCTGGCGTTCATGGAGGTAAGCCGCAATGCCTGAGACGGCCACTCTGCGACTCTCCAACCGCCAACAGGAACTACTCAAGCGCGTCTGCCTCAAGCGCTACACGGTCGTATTCGAGGGCTACATGGGCTCATGGCGACCCAGCGAATCCGTCCATGTCACCGAACGGGACGTACCGCTTGAGGATCGGACTTTCCGCGCCAGCACTCTGCACGCCCTCGCAGACAAAGGACTGGTCACGATCGGTCGGGCTCCTCTTGGTAGGGACAACTCGTCCGAAGTCAAACCTACCGTTGCTGGTCTGGAGCTTTACAAGGCGACACGCTCGGGCTGAGATGCCTCAAGCGTCCCACGGGCCCGGCAACCGCGACTGAACGGTGCCGGGCCCGTCGTCATCAACCGCCCGGATACCCCGCTTCTTCGCGCAACCCACACAGAACCCCTGAACAGTCGTACTCGCAATCACCAGGGCAGGCGGCAACAAATGGCAATCAGCGCCGGCCGCACACATCACCTGTGTCTTCGTCCGCCACGGCGGAACCCAATGCTCGTCATACCTGAGCATGGATCTCCGCCTCTCGAGCCAAGATCCGACCACCAATCCACTCCGGGATCTGTGGTACCAACGAATTCCCCAACCCCCTCAAGCGGTCCAACCGCTCGAGAACCCCATCAGCCACTCCCAAACCAACGGGTGCAGCCGCCCACCCCCAAACACTTTCACGTAGCCACGGCACCCCGGCCACTTCATCATCGAGGGAGAAGTCTGGTTCGCCGTCTCGGTGGGTGTAGCCAACCAGCCACACGCGGGCGCGATGATGCGGCGCCCCAAAGTCGGATGCACGTAGCACTCGCCAGACCGCATCGAACCCGCACGCGGCCAGGTCCCCGAGAACGTCCCCGAACCCTCGGCCTGCGCTGAGGAGCCCTTCGACGTTTTCCACGATGACGTAGCTGGGTTGTAGCTCGCGAACCAAACGGGCGTACTCCGGCCACAGCGAGACAGCGACGTTGCGGCCTCTGGCGGCTTGGCTGACAACAGGGCAGGGGAATCCTCCACAAAGAACGTCAACTGGCTCAACGTGTGTTCCTTTCACATCGTGGATGTCCGTATAGCACGGCACGTCCGGCCAGTGCTTGTTGAGGATTCGCTGGCACCAGGGGTCTTGTTCGACTTGCCAGACCACCTGCATACCAGCGCGTTCTAGACCCAGGTCAAATCCTCCGATGCCGGCGAACAGCGAGCCGACCTTCATGTGTGGCTCGCCTCCCGATACGCCGTGTACTCGATCCTCAAAGCCTCAAGGTCCGCCTCGAGCTCCACGACCCGTGCAGCCACCCCATGGCCCTGGCCGCAATGCCAACACCACTCATGACCCTCAAGGAAATGACGAACCCGGTCAGGCACACACCGAGACCGGCAACTGATCACCGCGCGAAACCCGCTGCCCTCCGTGATCGTCAACCCATCCCTTGCGAGACACAACGGGCACGTAGCACGCCACTGCCCATGGTTCTCGGTGCAGCGGTAGTGGTTACCGCGCTCGCGTAGCTGCTGAAGCAACCGGTCCGCATCCGTAGTCATGCCTCGCCCCTAGCCGCAGCGCACCTAGCGACAGCATCAGCCGGCGCCCGCTTACAGAAGTCCTCGAACTTCCCGGTGCTCGAGAAGATCATGTCGAAGTCATCGAAGCGCTTGACGCTCCCATTCTTGCGCTGAACCTGCCATGCGTCGAACTGCGCCCCGTCGATAGCGAGGCGACACAGTGCTACACGCGCGTGAAGAGACTTCCCCCACTTCTCATGCACAAGGAACGGTTCCGCAAGCCAGAAGCGATCATGGCTCCACCTCGCGCGTGGATGTTTACAAGCCCGCTTCCAGTACGCGAAAAGCCAGCGACCCGCATCCCAGCAAGGATGCTCCTCAGCCTCAGTGGCTTTGTCGCGCTTGAGCTCGGCGTACCGGATCGCCCACCCCTTCAAGTCCCGCTCAAGCCCGGCCACATGGTCCTTCAACGCTCGGCACTCAGCACATGTGGTCTCAACGACCTGGCCGTTGTCGTCGAACTCAACGACCTTGAGATGCCGCGCAGGGTCAGCCATCGGTTATGCGCGTTCGTGCGCGTTGCTTCTCGGGAAGCGCGTCACGCATCCACTGCTCAGCAAGAACCCGCGTCTTCTCCTCACGCGGATGACCAGCCGCGATGAGCATCTCCACTGCCACATCCACAGCCTTGCGATAGGACACCTGCCGACCGCTCGCGCGAACCCGTGGGGTTTCGTGTCCCCACCGTGTCCCATCGCTTCTAAGGCCAACCCAGCCCGAATCTGTCCGTATCACTTTGGATTCGCTTAGAAGCGCTCTAAGCGCCCGATCCACAAGAGCTGCGCGAGCGGGTACAGCACCCCTGACCTCGCGGGTACTCGCGGGGGAGTTGCCTCGCAGAAACTTGGTCACCTGCTTACGCACGATCTCCTGACGCAGCGAAGAATCGGAAGACCACGAGGCCTGTACTACCTGAGTGCTCATGACGGGCTCTTGTCCACGTCCACGCGCTTAATGACCGCACGCGGGTTGCGCTGCGTCCGCCGCCAATCTTTCGCCTCAGCGTACGAAGCGAACGTGACGACCTCGTCCTCAATCTCCACAGCCCACACAGACACCACCGTCGCGGTGCTGCCCATTGTTTTCGCGGCCATTCGTTTACACTCCCCTTCGGTTCATCGGTTGATCCTTGCGGGGCGCCTGGGAGGGCGCCCCGCCTCGTTCCCTCACGACTCTTTCAGACGCAGCAGCGCGATTAGTTCGTCAGCCGGCAAAGCCGCATACCAGCGGCTCCTGTTGCGACGGAAGGCCACCACCGGAATGTCCAGCGGGGACGCCTCCCCCTCAGCCTGAGCGAGCGCCGTCCAGATGTTCAGGGACTCCACCCTTTTGATCTGCCAGTGGACCCCGTTGACCGCGAGCACATCCCGCTTGTCCTCACGGAACTGGTCGATGTTGCGGGCAGCCTCAGGCCAGTACTCGCGCAGGTGATCGTTGATGAACTCCTGCTCTCCACGCTTGCCTTTGGCCCTCGAGTTGATCGGGCTCATGCGAAGAGCTCCATCTGTGGGTTGATCCACACAGGTCTAGGAGCCAACAACCGCTCCCGCCACAACATCGCGAACGCAGAACAGTTCGCGCAGTTCTTATGTGTGCAACCCGGCAACGGTGCAGAGCGACGTGCCCGGAAACTCCAGGCCATTGAGTCCGCGGACTCCAGATACTGGCCATAGCTGCCCATGCCAGTCTTCACACCAAACCCATGCAACCTCAAGCCATAGCTATGGAGTCCGCGCATCAGGGTCGTGATCTCGTCCGTGGCCTGACGGCGGCACACCGACCCGACGCCCACCAACGGAAGGAGCCTTAGGTCCACGCCTGCGCTCTTGTACAACCCGACGCAGTACTCGTAGTCCTCAATAGCCCAGCCTTGAAGTACCGGGATGAACGGGCCTTGGTCTCGCAACTCGAGATAGTTGGCGACCGTTCGCTCCTGATGCTCTCGAATCGTTAGGCCAGTGCGGTCCAACATCATGGGCTCGCACATCCAATCCATTGGCGCTGCCCACTCAAGCCTGCCGATCTGCTCTGAATACAGCCGAACTGCGTCGGCGTACTGCTCAGGCGTGCAGCGCCAACGGCCATGATCCTTAATCTCCGTGAATCCACCAGAGTCCAAAGCCCACGACTGACGGGCTCGCGGAAATGACTTGCGGGTCTTCAACGTGTTGTGACTGACAAACAAGGGCACGTCAAGCGTTCCTAGCCAGTGCGGCCTATGCGTTCCCAAGAAGAACTGCACGACGCCGCTCCATCAGCAATGAGTAGATGACCCCGCCAGCAACCTTCGCGCAGATCTGACCAACAACCAACGCCACCGGCAAAAACCCAAACGCAAGCTGCAAGAACACGACGGTGTCCACACTTGCGCTCAGCACATTCGAGGCGTTACAGCGCTCCAGCCACTGACGGCCCCTCATCGCGTGGTACGTCAACGCATCAACAGCCTCGGAGGCTGCGAACGCCACCCCGGACGCCAACGCGATCTGGGCAGCATCAGCATTCAAGACATAGCTCAGAATTGCGCCCGTGCCGATCAGGGCACCCATCTTCAGCAGCCGGTGCTGAGCGAACATGTCGTGCAGTGCATCCCGTGCGACGAGCACAAAGGCGATCAGGCCAACAGCAACGTACAGACTGGCTTGTGGCCCGTAGGCAGCGACGATTTGGTTCGCGACGATGATCGCTGCTAGGTATGTGCCGATGAGCAGCACCATCCGGATGTTCATGAGATCCTTTCCAGCCGCGCTGAGCGCGGTGTTCCGTAGTGCTTCACGACGTACCAGGTCATCGACAACTCCGCCATCAGCTCGAGAAACCCGTCAGGCAGCCGCTCAATACCCATGCGGATCTGGCCACCGTCGAGTTTGCCGTGATGTCCAGCGTTACCTTGCGGCCCACCGCAGACAGGTATCCAGGAACGCGGGTCGAAGCGTGCTTCGTCGTGGCCCTCGCGCGTAAGTACCTGTTGCTTGACGAGATGCGCTCGGACTAGCTGGCCGTTGCACGGACCAGTGTCCTCCCAATCGGCGAAGAAGCAGCGGGGCTCGTCGGTCATGCGATCAGCCCATCCGGTCCTTCTCTGTCGGCGTCTTTGGAGGCGAGCCAGTCCTCCCACACATCCGCCCGATTCCGAGCCCTCGCATCGAACTGCCGCTGCGACTCCTTCTTGGGATCGAACGTTTCAGCGAACAGCGTCTCCAACGACCACGAACCATCCGCGGTGTGCAGCGCCAGTGGTAGCCGTGCATCGGCAGCCACAACGACGGGCCGCATGTTGAACCCCGGCATGTCCCGGTGGCTGCTCATACCGCCACCCGCTCAAGGCGCGCCAATCGCCCGCGAACCACACGGCCATCCATCCCCAACTGCGAACCAATGGTCTTCGCGTCCAGGCCTGTGTCTCGCAGCCTTGCGATCTCTGCGTCAAGGTCAAGCTGGGCCCTTGACGGACCGATCTTCAGATCACACCACCCGCACGCACCTGTGTTCAAGCGGACAACCCAGTCCCCACAGCCCGAGCACCAATCAGTGATCGAGGAGCCCTTGAACCCATCTCGGCCCACCTTGACCGAGCTCATGCCGACACCTGCGTCCGCTGCTTAGCGACCACGGACTTGGCCCACAGGATGTCCGGTCGCTCCAGGTACCCCGCAAGGGTCTCCCGCTGGTGGGTTGTCAGTCTCCCCAACCTGCGATCCCCAGATGTGAGCATGGAGGCCCGCAACAGTGTGTCCACCTTGGTGTGGCCCATCCCCTTTGGGGCACCCAGCAGGCGACCGATCTTCACGGAGCCAAGCGGGCCCTTCTCATCACCGGTCCGCAGGATCTCGATGAGACGGTCGAAGCCATCGATCATCGACAGCTCTCCGATCTCTCGGATCGTCTTAGCGTTCGTGGTTCGCACCACGTTCGCCAGCTTGAGAGCGCGGTCGCGTTGATCCGCGTCCTGGCAAACATTCAGTCCCATTTGGTTTCCCCTTCATCCGTTCGTGAATTGAAGCCCGCTTCGTGCGGGCCCTTGCTCTACCGCTCGCTTAGCTCCTCGGCGGTCTTCGTCAACTGCCAGGCCGCTTCTTTCAGCCTGTACTCAACCAGCCAGTCGTTGGCTGTTCCATCGCTCTTCAAGGTTGTAAGGGCGTCATCGACCACATCCCCGGCGAGCTTGAGCGTGTCCTGAAGGCTCATGCTGCTGGCCTCTTGCCGTACGTGACGCCACCAATGTTCTCCTGCTCATCAAGCCTCAACCGCGAACTCCAGTCCACAATCGACTTCAATTGAGAGCGCTCGCCCTCAAGCCCGCGTAGGCGTTCCATCTGGACACGAACCATCCCGGTAGCGAGATCGCGGGCGTAGCACTCATCGGCGCTGTCCGCCTTCGCCTTGGCTTCGCGTGCCGCAGCGGTTCCCTCGGCCCGGATGAACGCTGCACTGAACGCCTTGCGGTACACCCGTTCGGCCTCAGCCGCATGCTCAACCATCTGCTGCAACGTGTCCTCAGCAGCACGGCGCTGACGAGCCATCGCGCGAGAAGCCTCGCGCGCCTCTGAGATTTCCAAGGGCTCTTCTAGATTCAGGGCAGCCGGGTTGGTCATGGCGTGTACTTCTCCGGTTCGCCATACGTGACCGTGACCAACCGCCGCTCAGCAGCAGCACTAGCGAAATCCTCCTGCCACTCCGCTAGCTCCTCGGCCGTGACGGGTCTATCGCCCCACGGCGTGAGGTTGCGGGCCTCATGGCCATAGCGAAGCCGGTATTCGTAGCGTGGCTGGTTCATGATTCGATGGCCTCGCTGCGCACGGCCTCTTCCCGCAGATCCCGAATACTCGGCTGAGACACCGTCGCGCACGCGGCCAGCTCCGCAGCCGCCTTCGGATCCGACACAGTCAACCGGCCAATCAAAGCCTTCAACTGCACCGCATCGGGCTTAGGCTTCAGCGGCAGCGCCCGGTCCATGTCGGCGCGGTAGATGACATGGTCGTCCACCAGCTTCTTCAGCACAGCCTTTGTCGCAGCCACCGGCCAGCTCGTCGTCTGCTGAACTTTGAAAACGTATCCCGCGTCGTGGCTTGTGCCGACGCTATAGCGCTCCCGCAACTCCTCACCAAGCGCATAACGAGCGGCCGTCAACTCAGACCGCAACTCCTCGAGATACGCCACCGCCTCCAACAGCAACCTGGGAGACGCCTCGCTGAACGGAACGATGGCCCCGGTGGCTGGTTCGATGACCGCCCGGGTTTCCCCGTCGTAGACAACTGGTAGCTGGGTCATGCCGTCGCCTTCTCGCGCTTCTTCTCAATCCACTTACTGACCCGCTGCTCCTGCTCCGGCACAAACTTCGCGATAACCAGCAACGCAGAGTCGTCGTCATCAAACCAACCGGGTGCCCACTGTCCGCCTGTGGCGTGCTGAACAGCCTTGAGTAGATCGTCGCGTGGGATCCCGGCGCTATCCGAATTCAAGATCAGATTCGCAGCCTGGGCGTCCCCGATCGGCTTGGACTCCACCACGGCAACGGGAACATCGGACTGCCGCTGAGCCGTATCCGGCATCTCCTCGGCCGGCGTCGCGGAGTAGCCCGCCAAAGTCACGATGAACCCAAGCGGAATCCGCAAAGCCTTTGACGTAGCCCGTGTCTGAGCCATCGACCGCAGCGCGTAATCGTCGCGCTGCTTCCACTTCGCCTCCTTGCGCGTACACATCGCCTCAGCCGCAGCAAGCGTCCGACCGTCAAGCGTCCGCACCTCAACGCGGGCTTCCCAGTCATGGCCGTGCTCGCCCGGCTCACCGATGGGTCGCGACCACACGCAGTACGCCGTGAGACCGAGCATCGCGCCACAGGTAGTCCACGCTTCCACGAAGACGTGCGGCTTGTTGTTGATTGTCTTGAATAGACCTTGGGAGACGATGACGCCCTTGAGTGCGTTGGCTACGCGCGTGGCCTTCTCGATGACCTCAACCGGGTCTGACGTGCGAAACAGCGTCGATGACGGAGGCTCCGGTTGAACCGCAACCTCGGCGCCGATCTCGAGCGCTTCGCCTTCAATGTGCTCAGGCATCGTGGCCCTCCCGCTTGACCGTGATCGTCCACCCATCCGCGTCCTGATTACGGCGCCCGCTCAACGACAGAGCATCAGCGATGACCTCCGAGAGCGGTCCGTCATCAACCCAGCGCGTAATCCGCGGCGCGCCGTCTCGCGCGATCGTGACCTTGCAGCACACACTCACATCAGGAACCGTGCTCATGCCGGATCCTCAACAGCAATACGAGTCTCCACGAACCACTCGAAGCCACTCTGATCCAGTGCCATCTCCAAGCCGGCCGGGACCTTGAAGGCACCTACTTCTAGCGCGTCGATGACCTCGCCATGAGTGGCGTCCTCATCCTGCCAAGACTCCCAATCGCTAGCTCCGCGGAAACTTGCGTTGCTGCTCGCGTTCCAGCATACGCGGTACTCGATCATCAGTTCTTCCCCTTCACGCCGGTCAGCGGCGGCAGCAGTTCACGGATCCGGTCAGCCTGTTCGGCCGGCGGTCCCTCCTTAGTCCACCGCACAACCTGCGTGCGGGACCTGTCCATCTTCTGCGCCAGCCAAGCGGGCCGACGCTCCGCCTGCTCAAGCAGGGCCAGTAGTTCATCTCCGGTCATTCCGTGAACCGTAGCAGTTCGCGCACGGTTCGTCAAGGAAACGCGTTCGCGAATGTTACGTCAAGCGTCTTTCTTCTGCTTGAGCGCAAGATCCCCCACACGACGCAACGCCTCAACCTCCGCCACCTTCGCATCCACCACCACACCCCGCCTAGCAAGCATCGCAACCACAACCTCCAGATCCCTCAACCGCTGCTCGTCATCAGCCATCCCGCCGCCACCTCCACAAGGTTGTCGGGTGTCAGCCCGTGAGGGGGATCCGCTGCCACCAACTCCACAACCAGCGTGAGAGCCGACAGCAACGGATCCTCAACCTCCATCACCAAGGCGGACGCGCAAACCCAATGATCCGAAAGTTGCCCTGCGTACTGCGTGTGCGCCGAGCGACAACCCCGCCATCGGACTGCGAGCCATCGCCCATCGACGTGTTGCCCTCAAAGTCCACATAGGTCGTCGCATTGATCTTGCGCTCACAGACCCCGACATGCACCGCCGGGTCGCCGCCCGGCGTGTCGAACAGCACCAAATCGCCGGGCTGCCCTGACGAATGCCACGACCAGCCGCCCGTGCCGTTCTTCGCGCGGGCGACAATCGCTGGGGTGTAGCCGATCCAGCCGGCGCCGGACGGCAAGCCGCCAGCCATGATGCAGGCGTTCGCGAAGCAGCCGCACCATGGCACCGGGGAGCCGTACCCGGCCGCGCGGATCCATCCTTCGATCCGGGGGCCCCAGTTAGAGCCCGGGGGACGTTCGCTGACACCTAGCTGGTTCGCGGCAAACTCGAGGGCGCTCTTCACGCCCGCACCACCGCTAACCCCGTTGGCTTTCGCTAGATCCTCGTAGTAGCGGGGGCCGCGCTCAAGCTGGCCTTGACGTTCCTTCGCACGCGCAAGCTGATCGCTGCTACGCCGGTCCGGGTTGCGGATGATCGTCTGGGCGCCCTCGCTACAGACGAGACGACGATCCCCGGACACCTTTGTGGTCCTCAGGTATGTGTCGCTCAGCAGGCCCAAGAAGTAGCCGGCTTCCACGGCCGCGACCGCAGCCGCGTGCGTCCATTTGTCGTGCGTCGGCGTCGGAACCTTCCCGAGCCCGGGTCGCGCGTCGAGGCGTTCCTTCACGGCACGGTTGACGTTGGCCACGTCGCGCCCTTCCATCGGTGGGTCCACCACAACGAGCTCACGATGCACGTCCGGGTCGTTGGACGCCTCGCGGGGCATATCGTCACGGGCGCTCATGCCGCCGCCCGGTCCTCAACGGCAACCGATGCAGCAGCAGCGAAGCAAGCCCAGTGCTCACGCTCAGCGCCAGACAGCAGCCCCCACGACTTCGGGAGCGGCAGTCCACGGCTCAGCATCGACTCTGACCAGTCGTTGTAGAGCCGGTGCCCAAGGTTCTCGAAGTCGTTCACGGCTTCCGGTCCTTCTTCAGATAGCCGGCCGCGAACATCACCACGGCGATCACGGAAGCGGCGACCTCAGGCGGCAGGTCCAGACCGAGCGCGTTAGCGACGACAACCAGCACGGTGGCCATCGCGCCTGAGATTCCTGTTGCTGCGATCTTCGGAGTTGGCTTCATGTTGCAAGTCCCTTTCGATTGCTAGCCCCTCAATTCAAGACTCCCGACCACCGGGGACTGCAACAGTGGCCGGGAGCGACTAACAGTCTGACGGAGTATCGGACGAGTCGCCCAGCATCGCAGCAGCAACCGCAACGATGTCCCAGCTTGCCATCTCCCGCAAGTCACGCGTCATAGCCTCCGCCTCAACCTTCGCTTCCCACCTCAGAAAGCTGCGCATCGCCGGGGACAAGCCTTGCCAGCAGCGGGTGCAGTGATCCCCAAGCTCACGGGGTGGGCTCGAACAACCATCGATCACGCACACAGACCCAAGGGTGATGTCGCCGTGGCCGTGGCTCATGGCTTCAGCTCGTTGTGTTCGTCGTCGTAGACCCGCAAGCTGCGCCCAGACGGGCTGATGTAGATCTCCAACGTCTTGTGGTCAGTCTTGATCGTGACGACGCGATAAGTCCCGTTCTTCTGCTCCAAGGACGTAGTCCTCATGACCTCGACTGGACCCCAAACGAAGCCGTACTTGGTTTCGCCGTCGCTCATAGCAGCACCGACTTCTCAAGCTCCACGACCGGCTTTGGTTCAGCGCCTGGCGCCACCACCATATGCGCGTAGTCCTCATCCCTCTCGTTATCAAGGCTGCTCTTCAGGAGCCAGCCCAGCGAGGGTGTGATCTCGGTGACAGTCGCGGACACCATGGCGTGTAGTCCCTTCCATTCGTGGAACGCCTATGTGGTCCTGACCTTACGCCGACCTCAGGACGGATGCACTCGTACGATTGTCCAGAACCTAGAGTGGGCCTAGAACGAGGTAGCCCGCCGGGAGGTAGGGGAACTTAGCGGCGGGCTACCCGATCTGTACTCAACCTGCCTGGGCCGGCAGGAACCCGAAGGCTAAACGACGAAGCCCCGCCCCGTAAAGGGCAGGGCTTGCCAGCGACGCGCGGTCCAGACTGCGGACACCATGCGTACCCAGCATGTCGTTCCCCGCAACCACAAGTCTAGAACGACAACGGCCCGCCAGGTAGGAGGGCGGGCCGTTCTGTCGAGCGCGTGGTATACGCTTGCGTTGTGTGTTCGCCCCTTAAGAATACCCCTTGATGCGGTCGGCTCAACGTCGTGTCGTTCGGCACGCTGGCTACCGGAGCATCCCCGCTCCCGGCTCTGAAACACGTCCCGCCCCGAAGCCATCCAAGCCCAAGGCTCGGTCGCCACGCTCCAACGCGAGCAACAGCCTCCTCTTCAACACCGAGCTCAAGAAGCTGCGCTCAGCGCTCTGGGCTAACGACGATCCCGCACGCATCGCCCAACTTGAACGACGCATCGACACCATCGTCAACGAGTGGGAGCCCCACACGTAGCGTCCTTCTGCACCTGAAAACGCGGAAGGCCGCCCGTACGATGAGGGGCGGCCTTCCAAACAGTTCCTTCGCCGGATCTGGCCACAGAGTAGCACTAGCCTCTTGCCCGGGGACGACAGCGTGGAGCACCGGGACTCATCGACACCCCAGACAATCCGTACGTGGGCCGCAAGGCCGGTGGACGGAGACGACGCCCGTAAAGGGCACCTGGCAAAGCACGACCTGGGCAGGTTCGAGTCTCCGACTATCCCCGCAAGGGGGTAGTGCGCCCAAGCTTGCAGACAACGGGTCAGGCAAAGCAGGACAGCAACCAGCCTCGCTCTTGAGCTTGTCAGTGATTGCTGTTCCGGTCCCTGAGGGGCGAGGCCAACCAACCCAAGGACGGAACGCCCCGACTGATGTCTGCTCTCAAGGGCAACCTGTACTTCACGCGCGTGTAACTAAGGGAAGGGATCAATGCCAGAACCACAGCGCTATCGAACCATCGTTGCCGACCCGCCATGGGAAATGAAACGAGGCTCCGACTACTCATGGCGCAAAGGACGTATATCCGAGCAACGGCAAGAACTCGACTACAGGACCATGAGCACGGCAGAGATCGCAGCGATACCGGTGGATGGATGGGCCGCTGCCGACGCCCATCTGTTCGTTTGGACAACGCACCGGCACTTGGAGACCACGTTTGGGATCGTCCGGGCATGGCGGTTCAAGCCCGTCTGCACGTTGACGTGGTGTAAGGCACCACATGGCTGGGGGCCGGGCGGGACGTTCCAAGCGACAACAGAGTTCGTGATATACGGCCGACGTGGTATTTCTGGCGTTGAGACCCAAATAGATCGGCAATGGTGGACATGGCCGCGTGGGCAGCACAGCGCAAAGCCCGAAGCGTTCATCGATCTCGTGGAGACGCATTTCCCGGCGCCCCGCTTAGAGATGTTCGCTCGTCGCGCTCGCTTTGGCTGGCACTACTGGGGAGATGAGAGCCTAGGTAACGCTGATATGTGATGTCCTGGAACGAGGAAAGGCCCCTCGCCGGGGGAAGCGAGAGGCCTCTCAGGGGAGGCGCGGAAGGGGGAGCAACGCGCACCAGAAAGAATACGGACCAACGGGGACAGAACTACGGTGCCGGAGCAGGCGCAGCATCCGGGCCAGGCTGGCAGACATAGTCATAGGACGGGTCCTGCAACCCACACGGAATCTGCGGAGCAATCGGGGTAGCCGTAGGTGGGGCAGCTACAGCCGGCGCATCAGCACCCGGTGAACCAGTCGCACCAGCTTCCCCCTTCTCGCCCTTCGGACCAGCAGGGCCCACAGGTCCCTTAGCGCCACGCTCACCCGCAGGCCCCTCAGGACCCGTCTCGCCTTGTGGCCCAGCGACACTCAACCCGCGCTCTCCACGCTCCCCAGTCTCGCCCTGCTGACCACCCGGACCCCTCGCCCCACGAACCCGTGTCAAACACGCTTGTGGATCTCGAGACTCCGCTAGGCACATCAAGATCCGCGACTGCTTCTCCCGCGTCTCCCGATCATCTAAGCGGTTCGTCTCAATGCCCTGGCGGTTGCGATCGATGTTCCCAGCGTTGCGTTCCGCCAACCGAAGTAATGCCACAACTGCGACCGCGGCGATAACGACAACTACGACTACCGCCGTGAACGCACGGCGCAGCAATAACAGGCGGTCATCCATCAGGTGGACGGCTCGCGGCATCTGCCGCAGCGCCCGGTGCCTCATCAGTCGCGGCGCTGTCTGCACGCTCCTGCGATGTCGCAAGATTAGATGCCACGACACGAGCGGCATCCTCTATCCGTAGCCCCGTGGCAGCCCCAGTCGCAGAGTCCGTCGTAATGATCCTCAGCGCTTCCGCCAAACGGTCAAGGGCTTTGCGATCCTGCTCCGCGAGGCCACCAGCGATACCTGCGTTGATCCGCAGAGACTCTGTAGCCCCCGCTGTTTCCCGCCGCAGCGTCTCTAGCGCAACATTCATATCGCCGTGCAGTATTTCGAGTGCCTTAGCGTGGGCGGCCATCGCGGTTTCTAACCGCTCCAATGCCTGGCCCGCGTCCGTGGTCGTCTTCTCAAGACGACCAGCGTTCGAGCGGTACTGAGCGGCGATCTCCTGCAACACCGGTTTGATCTCGTCGTCCTTCATCTGCTCAATGAGCCGCTTGGCGAACGGCTTGAAAAGGACCTGCCACAAGCCAGCCAAGGCAGCGACAACACCAGCGACGGCGAGTAGGTATGTGATGGCTTGGCTGAGGAAGCCAACCGCGACAGGCATGATCGGCCCCTTCGGTTTGCGTGGCGCTTCCCGGTCAGGGTACGAAAGGCAACGTTCTAGTCGGCCAACCTTCGGGCAGCCAGAAGGCCAGCTAGCGCAGCGGCACCCCACAGAGCGATGATCGTTGGTGCTCTAACGATGATGAACATCTCAGCCTCCTTGCTGATCGATTACGGCCACCTCTCGCGATACAACAGCCTGCCGCGCTTCCCACAAGCCGGGCACTTAGGACCTGGGCTAAACAGACGTGTTGGACACCCCATGGTCACGCAGCACCACAGCACCAACAAGGTCAAGGTACGGGCGGGGGCGGCGGAGTATCCGGCACCGGCTGAGCCACACACGCAAACGAAGTGTCCTGCTCAGGATCCGTACAAACCTGCGTCAACCCTGTAGCGTCCGTGAACGAGAACGAGCCCACAGGCTTGCCATCAACCCCGTCCCTGCCGTCCTTCCCAGGGTCGCCCTTAGGCCCCTGACGCGGCACAGGAAAGTTCGGTGACACAGCCGGCGGCGCATCCTTCCCAGGCACACCCTGCCGGCCTCGTGGCCCCCTAGGGCCTGTCCTACCGGTAGGCCCGGTGCCACCGGTCAAGCCACGCCTACCCCGCTTCAGGATGCCCTTCGTCACAAGGATCCGCTGCGTCCGAACCTGCACCCGCCGAATGACCTGCACCCGACGAGCAACCCTGTCCGTGCGCTTTTTCACGGCAGCGGTCTTCTTGTCCTGGGTCTTCTTCGCCTTGACGACAGCGACCTTCGCCTCCTGCTTCGTGTCCTCCTGACCCTGAAAGATCGTTGAGATAGAGAACACAATGAGACCGGTGACCACCATCGTCACGACAACCAAGATCAAAACGTTGCGCCACGAAGCGGTCATGCTGGTCCCCCAGTCAACACGGCCGCAAGGACAGCACCGGCAGCGGTAATCCCGGTCACGATCATGGTTGTCCACTGAGCCGACGTGAACTTCTGGGAGTTCGCGAGCGCATCAAGCTTCTCGTTTTGCTTGTCGATCTTCTTGCCGAGCTCCCGGATATCGTCGCGGGTGCGCTCGGCTAGGTCATCGATCATGCGGTCGTTCCACTCGCGGGTGGTCATGGAGCATGGTCGTGCTTGGTGGGTGCGTCATGCACGGTCCTACCTCCTAGGTCCAACATTCGGCTAGGTGCTCTTGTAAAGTAGCTTGCCGCATAGTAGCTTTAGCTCATGGACCAAACAGACCCACTCGAAGCACTCGCCCAGATTACGGCACAACGAAACACCTTCAACCTGCAAGAACAAGACCTCGTCATGGAAGCCCGAGCACAGGGCTACTCCTGGCGCAAGATCGCCGCAGCCCTAAACCTCACAGGCCCAGGCGTCAAACACCGCCACGGAAAGATGGAGTCATGACCCGCAAATATGAGCCCGTCCCAAGCCCGCCATCGCTCCGTAAAGTACCTGCGCTGATTATCTGGGCGCTTCGACGGTCGCTAGGAATTACATCTCGCGACCCCCGCAACCACCAGTCATGACCCGCCACATCCTCACAGGCCTCATCGCCGCTCTCGCGCTCGCCGCCCCAGCCAACGCAGCATCGGTCCCCAACCCCGAAACCATCGCCCAAAACCTCTACCCCAACAGCCCATGCAACGGGCACCGCACCATCAAAGCCGACCCCGCAGTAGCAGCCCGAGGCCACTGGGCAGAAGCCGGCGTCAACAACACCGACCTCTACGCCCTCGACTGCGAAATCCGCTACGACCCCACCATGACCGCCAACCGCCACAAGCGTTGCATCATCTACCTACACGAAGCCGGACACCAAGCCGGCCTCAACCACAGCACCGGCATCATGAGCACCAGCCCACCCCAGTACTACGAACCGTGCGCCACCCTCCGCGAACGCGTCATCCACCAACTCGAGAACAAGCCCGGTGTCTTCAACGTCAACTGCGGACGCCAAACCGGGCGAGTGTTCAACTGCCGCACCGAATACGAGAACAGCCCTGAGATTGTTCGCTACCGAGTCAGAACCCGCGGAGAGCACTTTGCGATCACGAGGCAAACCCAGCGGCAGACAACGCGGTAATCGTTCGGTCCAAGAACCCCTCAAGATTCCTCAGAGTCGAGTCAACGCCGATTGTGACCTGTCGCCCATCATGGCTATACGAAGTCTCCTGCACCAACCGGGGTCGATCCGACAAGTTCACGCTCGAGGTCAACCGGACACGGTCGCCGGCCCGCACCTTCCACACCGGCTGCCAATTCCCCGCCTTGTCCCGGATCTGGTTATGGACCGTGAATGACCCCGGCGCCTTCGGTTGATTATCCTCCCGCAACCTGACGCGGCCGAGCTCCAACGCGTTCGCGGCCGTACAAGGAAACGGGATTGTGAACGGCTCTCCATACATCTTGCGGCCATGCACGTTCGCCGGGTTATCAACCGAATCGTCCCGTAGCTCCTCATATGCATCCGGCAGCAGCACCGCTTGGTTGCCGGTAGCCACATCGGTGTATTGGACAACGATGCCGTTCCGCAAGCTTTCGTAGCTATCGCCCTGTAGCCCAATTGTGGTGCCGATCTCGTCGTGGCGAACCTCCCAATCCCAATTAGTCAGGTCCACCGGGGCGAACCGCAGCGTTCGGTTCTCCCACACCCCAAGATCCCACAAGTGGTAGCTATTGACCTTCAAGAACGCGTCGTACGGCTTCGTGCGTTCCTTGAACACCAGATGGCCGATCGGGTAGCCGGTATTCTGCACCCCAGCGATGTTGAGCATCGGGCAGTACTTCTGGCACAGGTACTTGATGACATCGGATGCCGTGACTCCATACGGCGCCGCTGTGCCGGCGAGGGTGAGGCCATGGTTGCCGTAGACGGCGAGGTTGCGCCAATCAACGCTGTACTCGGATCCTACGGCGCCACCGGCTACACCGTAGGACAGGCGCAGCATCGCGAAACGTCTTGTTGTCGTAGCCGTAAACGTGCCTGTGCCCGGACCAGCCGCTCTGAGGTTGGCACTCGCGTCGTTGCCTGACGCGAGCGTGTCGCTGGTCAGCAGGTTGACGGTCCAAATCCAGTTCGCGTCGCCAGCCGAAACGTTGTTGCCTCGCGTCCACTCGTAATACACAGAGCCGATACTGTTCCCCGGCCCAGCGTCATAAGCAGCCTGAGACAACGGTAGGCCACCAGCGGCCCATGCACCGTTGAACGCAAGCTTGACCGCAGGGCCACCCGACTGATCAGTGATCGCTGACGGCGCATGATCGGCATACCCACCAAGCACTGTCGCGACCTGTTCGGACCGAGCGATCTGCCCCCATTGGCTCATGTCGCGATCAACGAACACCTCTGTGAACGACTGATCCGCAGCGCTGGCCATCCAACCTGCCGTGGACACCGACAGCGTGTGCGTATCGTCCATCGACCGGGGCATCGCCCCAATGAAGCCCTCGTACGCGATCTCTCCGTCGCCGCTCACGAACGACACAGAGTCCAGGAGGTTCTGATCGATGTTGTCGCGATCAATCGCTCGAGCCAACGTGTAGCCGCCGGTTGTGAACCCTGACCCGATCTGGGTGCTGAACTGCAACCCGCGTGGCCGGTCCCCCGGATCACTGGCGTTGCTGTCTAGGGTTGTCGTGGCACCCCCGGCATCGGTGATGATGACGGTGAGCTCTCCGTCAGGCACGCTGCTCCGGTCTCGGCTCTATAGGTGGGGGATCATCGACCTCGCGAGGCTTCAACGCCCGACGAGCCGTGGCAAGATCAGCTCGCGCGGACTTCACGGCCAAGGCAGCAGCCTGGAGGTCCTCCTCTGTGATGTCCTCATCGTTAATGGCGTTGACCAGTAGCGTGGTGTATCGCTCCTGCGCATCTAGGGCAACACGGCGCTTAGCCTCAAGTTCTCCCTCAGCGGCCTCTAGAGCGCGTCCGGTGGCGTTGTGGGCGGCGCGTAGTTCTTTCAGCGTGGCCATACGAGCGACCTCCTTATGCGTGCGGGACAACCAGATACCTTGGCGTAACGTACACGTCAACATCTATGTCATCCGCGATGTAGTCGTCGGCTCCGGTGGACACGTCCGCGCGACGCATCATCACCGCTACCCGTGACGTGCGCCCAGTGCCGCCAGCGTTCGGAACGAAGAACCGGGAGCCCACATACTCGGAGGGTGGGCCGGCGTAGACGCCTGTGCTGTCTTCGCGGAGGGTTGTGTCGTGTCGTACTTGGATGGATTGACCGGCATAACACACCATCTGCTCCGGCGGTGGGGTTGTGATGTAAATATCGTCGTAGTAGCGAGTAGCTGCTGTAGCACTGGGGTGTGATTCGACCAACCGAGCTGTGCCTGTAGCAAGAGTTCCACCAGTCGCCAGCAGTGGATCGTAAAGCGTGAGACGTTCTATCTCCGACCCGTCATCCGTTGTGAACGCACAAGTCAGAAACCCTGTAGTGGAGATCGAACACCAGAGGCGATACCAAACCCCCGGATTCCTTGGCAAGTACAGCGACCCGGCTACTAGCGATGCAGAACCAACTACTTCGGCCACCATTTGCGATTTGAAACCTCCGGCGTACGTCGTGAACGTAACGCCAGCGTTCAAAACGCCGCTTACATAACGCGGAATCAATGAGAAGCGTTGTGGATAAGTCGTAGAGACTGTGTCAACACGAAACCGGATGCTCATCCGCACAGCAGTGCGAGATGTGGCACCCATCGCAGCAATACGACCCGACGCTGCCTCAGCAACAGCAGTCGTCCGCGTGATCACCTCGCCACCCTCAAGATCAGCGAACCCAAAATCGGTAGCGACCCCCGAAGTCGTCCACGTACCACCCAACGGCATCACCCGTGCATTCAAAGCACCAGCGGCAGTCGTCCCTGTAAACGAATCGTAAGCCACCACCGGGCCCGCCTGGTTATCAACAGTGGCGCGAGCCCGCCCGAACGACTCGGCGGGCATCAGCAACATAACGTCTACGTTAAAGGCCTCACCGCCAGTAGCTGTCGAATATGCCTCGATGCGACCCGTCCAGCTCTGTGTCCCTAGAACAACCGGAGGGATCGTGATCACGCCGAGGTCAAGTAGGTTCTTCCCAATCACGTTTATGGTCTGGTAAGGCAGCGCCCTAAATGGCCCATCACCGATCTGATATACAAGACGAACGGCAATCGTCGTAGCGGACCCATAACATCTCAGGTACGCCCGATATGTACCCACATGGGATTGGTTGACAAGCGCACATACTGCTTGCGACATAGGCAACAGCGTGGTGATTATCCCATCCCCGCCATAGTAGGAAGCGTGGATCGCCGCGTTAGCACCGCCCGCATAACCAGTGATCGTCATAGCAGACGAATTCAAGATAAGAGTGCCCGTGGCAGGGGACGTGTCCATGCCCCACGCCATCCATCGTCGAGGATATCCCGGTGGTTCCGCCTCCGTCACAACAAGCCGTCCTAAACCCGGGACATCCCCAGGAACCGCACTAGTCCCCCACTCAAACAAAGGCGGCCCAGTCAGGGACGACTGAGCGAACTCAAGATATTCGGCCCCGTAGCCGAACGGAAGACACGTCAACTTCAACACCAACTGAGGACTATTCACAAGCCACCCAGACGTGATGTTGATCGGCATCCCAGTGATCTGCCCACTCAGGCACCGGAACGTGATCACCGGCAACGCCGAATCATGCGGAAGATATGTCAACGCCAAACCATTCGCCTGACGCTGGCACTCCTTCAACTTGTCCAGAATCGCCTTGATCTGCGCGATAGCGAGATCCATCGTCGCCTTCTGCTCCACCCGCAGCGTCAACGTGATCGTCCGGTTCTCAACCTTCGGCTCCCTAGCCAGAAGGGCACCATCGGAATCAGCGCCCTTCACCCACTCCTCCAGCTCAGCCGGCGGGGTAAGGTCAAGCTCCTCCAACGACAGGTTCGTCCCATCATTCAACGCCAGCCCATCGAGCACCAGTGCTTCGTTCGTAGCCATATCCTCACCTCCCTGCTAGAGCCTGCTAAGAGCGCCGGAGCCAGGCATCAAAGCCCGCACACCGGTCTTGTAACCAAGCTGGCCGCTCATCACATCAGCCATCGCGCGCACAGCCTCCATCGACGTGATCGCAGACACACCGTTAGCAAACGCCAATTGAGCATCAATCGACCCCTGCAAATCCCGCAGCGCCGACGTGTTATCCACCACAGCCTCAGACTGAGACTCCGTAGCTTCCCTAAGCTGGCCCATGATCTCCCACCGCTGCCTGTCATCCAACGGGCCACCCACACCAGCCAACGCCATCTGCAACGCCTGGATTCGCATCGCCTTCGCCTGAGCCGGCGACAAGATCCCCGCACGCTCCTGCAAATCAATATCCCCAAGGAACGTCCCAAGCTTGTCCACAGCACGCGTATCCGGCTCCGGCGCCTCAACCACTGTGTCCGGGGTGCCAGCAACCTCACCGGCCTCCTTCGCCAGATCCCCGATATCAAGCTCAGTATCCTTGATATCCGTCCCGAGCGCTTTGAGCTCAGCCTTCAAATCGTCCAAGCGTTCAACGATCGGCTTCATCCGCTCATTCATCTTCGCGCGCTTAGCACCCTTCGACCGATCTCGCGCCTTACGCAGCTTCCGCAACGCCGTCTCAAGCTTGCTAACAGCACGCTTCAACATCTGAGCGCGCTTGCGCTGGTTGCTCAACGTCTTGGCCTTCATTTGCGCTAGGTACTTCAACTCACTGATCCGCTCCGCACGACCCTGCGGAGTACCAAGATCCTCTTCCGTCTGACCAAACCGGCGCTCAGCATGCCCATAGGATGTGCCGGCGTCCTCGATCGTTGTAGCGAGCCCCGCAGCAGCGCTCGTAGCAGACGAAATCCCGCGGGCGGCGGCCCCCATGATCTTGTTGACAGCACGTGACCCGGCACGTTCCGCACGGGCCCTGCGACGATCGCGTGCGTCAGCCTTGCGCTGCTTCCCGGCCTCAGCGGTTTCCTCTGGGTCGCCCGTGGATCCAACGCCACCCTTGCCCTTCTGCGCCCCGTCCTCGAGATGTCGGATCACGAACCCTGAGCGATGGTTATACGACAGCCATCCCGGGCCACCCCCAGGGTTCTCCCGCGAAGTACCCCACCCCTTGCCGTTAAAGACCGCGAAGACATGCTTCGCGGTCGCGTATACCTTCGTGTCGTTCGGTGACCCGGGACCGGGGCGGCCAAACGACGTGAACTGTCCGGACACCCGTGGGGTGACACCGAGCGCGTAGGACACTGAGGCGGAGCAATCCATGCCTGAGCGGTTGAAGCCATCGCGGGTGCCGTGACCGCCGCCGTAGACGTAAGGGATGTTCATCCCACTAATCTTGTTGGCGCGTGCGACAATCCCGCCGCTCGTGAAACCCTGGACCTGGGCGTTGCCCTGTGAGTCGCCCGTCCCACCGTTCAGACCGGCGAAGAATGTGGGGCCGAACTTCTCCACGACACGTTTGCGGATCACGAACTCGCCCGGCGTCAACATCGCTGGCACCGTGTCCGTGTTCCCCGTGCCGGGGATGATGCCGCCCGTAGCACGCTTCGTTCCAAACAAGCTGCCGAGCGCATCCCCGATCTTCCCACCAAGCTTGCCGGGCGCAGTCAGGATGCTGCCGATCTTGCTCTTGCTGAACCATGCGCCAAGGGAGTTGATTTGATCCTTGAACTCCCAGATCAACAGTGGGATGGCTAGCAACGCTCCCTTCGCCAAAGCCTTGCCTACCCGTGTCCCGGCCTTGCGTCCAGCGACAGCAACCACCCCGGACTTCGTGCCGATACCAGCGGCAGCGTTCTCGGCGGCAGCTTCGCCAGCGGCTAGGCCACCACGAGCCATGACCCGCTTCAATCCGCTAGCAGCTACCCGCCCAGCCTTCAACAGCGACGTAAAGCCTGTTGCTGCACTAACGAACTTCAAGCCCTTGACCGCTAACCCAACGCCGATGATTGCTGAAGCCAGCTTTGCGACCCCAGGATGCTCAGACGTAAAGTTGGCAATGTTCCTTGCGGCACGGCCGAACCACGTAACGATCGGGCGAACCTCCTGCCACATGTCCTGTAGCTTGCGAACGAACCTGCCGCCCTGCCCCGTGCCATCCTGCATCTCATTGACGAAGTCAGCGACCCTGTTAGCCGCCTTCTCGACCGATGGTGCGAGCGCGTCTCCCACCGTCTCCTGCAAGTTCTCAAACGCAACGTTCGCCCTATCCACACTGCCAGCCGTCGTCTTGCCGTACGCCTCCGCCTGCCCCTTCACAGCATCCTGCACCAGACCCAGGGCACGCTGCGAGTTGGCTTGCTTGTCCGCTGCCTTCGCTGCCGCCAATTGAGCTGGCGTAATCTTGTCGTGCGACGCCTTCAGCTTGTCCACGTTGACGGTCGTCTTGACGAACTCAATGCCCATCTGCTTCAACGGGATGACCGCACCAGCGTGAACCTTCGCGACCATCGTCGCGGCCTTCGCAACATCGATGTTCTTCGCTCGCGCCAGATCCGTAACCAGCCCGAGATCCTTCATTGCTGTGTTGACGCTGCCCGTCGAACGCACCAGTGTCGTGAATGAATCCGCGAGCTCTTCATCATCGACGCCCGCTAGCTGCGAATGCTTCTGGATGACAGCGTCGATCTCCTTGGCGTGAGCCTTGTAGGAGATCCCCATCGCCTTTAGCTGAGCTTCAAGGGCTGCCTGTGACTTCTCCGACTCGATCGCTGCGTCAACGACCTTCTTGCCGACCAACACAAGGCCAGCCAAACCCGCTGTAGCCCCCGTAGCGGCGGCGCGCATCCCGGAGAATCCCTTGGATGTGACCGACGCTGTGAGCTTCGTTTGCTTGCCGAACTTGTCGAGGCTGTTCGAGGAACGCTTCAACTCCCTGTCAAGCTTGTCGGCGTCACCAACGATGGTGACCTTCAGGTCCTTAGAGCGCGCCATCAGTCATCACCGCCTCCCTCGCCTTCCAGTCATCACAGATCGCAGCCCACTCCCGGCGCGTCAACCCGTCAAGCTCCCACGGTCGCAACCGATACGTAACAGCTAGCTCTGGGGTCCAGTAGCCGCGGATGCCTTCGCTCGTGAGGATCGCGCGGAAGACTTGGCGGCGGCGGGCTTCGACCCGGGCACAACGGTCGGAGTGACGCCGTTCGGACTCGCCCGGGTAGGAGGGACCTCAGGAAACACCTCAGTCGGCTTATACGCACGAGCCTGCTCAAGCGTAAACCCAGGCTCAACACGCCGCATAAACACCGTGATTATCGCCGGGATCAAATCGTTGGTGCTCAGATCCTCAAACGGGCCGTCTATGTCTTCATCCCAGATCTCAAGCCGAGCAATTCGCTTGATCTCGCGATGCTCCTCGTACGTCAGATCATCCGTGTCGAACACATGCTCATCGACATGCAGCAGTTCGTTGTCATCAGCCATCCGTAGTCCCTTCTCTAACGCCAACCGTAGCGGCTGGCGAGATCATCAAAAGCATCACTGACAAGAGCAACGATCCGTTCCTCCTTGGCTTCCAGCGCGCGAGTAGCCGACGGGGTCGCCTTGATCTTGATCGCGGTTCCTTTCGGCTGGATCGTGCCGCCAAACTCATGGACACCCGCATACGGCACCTTGTTCTTCACGAACGCCTTGTTGCCAGACGCACCGGCACGCCAACCAGCCGCAAGGACTCCGGTCTTGCCGTGCGCAGCGAACGGACGGGCCGCCGTGGCCACGAGCGTGGCGCCCTGCTTCAGCGCTCTCGTGACCTCGCGTGACTGACCGGTCCGCTCAAGCTTTCTCAGGCTCTTACGGATGTCCGCAAGTCCCTCAACCTTAACCGCGTTAGCCATTGCTCGCCTTTCGTTCCTGCCGCTCGTGATAGTGCCTGAGCTTATGGCAGTTCGGGCACCGCACTTCGCACTTCGCGATCTCCTCACGAACCTCAGCCTCGTTGCGATGGCGAAGTAGGGATCCGCCAACGCTGAACAGCTTCTGTCCACGCACATGATCTAGCTCCATGATCTGCGGTGGCAACCGTACGCCGCAATCAGCACACGGTTTGTCCCGTGCCTCGCGAGACAAGCGGACACCCGGAGAGTTGTTGTAGCGCTCGGACTCCATACGCCGGTACTTTTCCGGATTAGCAACGCGATTAGCTCGGCGCTGCTCCTGGAGCTTGACAACGTTGGCCGCTCTGTATTCCGCAGACTGCAAAGCAGAACACGGCTTGCAATACGAGACGTAGTACTTGCCCAAAACCGTATAGAAGTTCTGGGTGATCTCCTTCTCGACGTTGCAACGGCGGCATCTCTTGAGACCTGTAGTCTGGGTTGGCATCGAAGCCGTCCTTCGGTGTCGGGCCCGGGGCGTGCAACCGCTGCCGGGTCCACTTAGTAGAGCGACAAGTATCGCCTACAGAGCGGTCGTACGGACCTCCATGACCTCGAATTTAATCGGGGGATTTGTGCCGTCATCCAGGATCTGGAAGGGGGCCTCGAACGCGAGAATGTCCGGCCCCGAAACCTGCGGAGTTGTGCCCGTGAACACCGCGGAGGCGATCGTGATCGTCAAGCTGTAGGGGAACCCCGTGCCAGCGAGCGACGAGCTCGTGAACGCGAACACGATCGGCACCTTCGTCCCGGCCGTAAACAGCCCGTACTGCGCCATGTCCGTGAACTCAAAGCCAAGCGTTCCCGATCCGGGGGTGTAGTCGTTCAGGATTGGCTTTGCCTTCGTCGCCGTAGACCTGAGCCCGAACCGCTCGTTCGCGCGAGGGAGGCTGAGATCCAATCCCATGCTCCGCACGAGCGAACCAGTCGTGAGGTTCTGCACCACACCGTTGACCGTGACCACGCACTGCTGGAAGTTGAAGCCCTCTAGGTTCGTCGCGTACGAAGCTGTCGCGAGCGTCTGCCCGGTGTCCTCATCCATCGCGTCAAAGCCCGCCGTGAACTCCAGCCACCCATCAACCGCGCAAGACAGCGTAAAGTCGTTGAGCATGCAGCCCGTGTACTCAAACGGACGGACCGTTCCACCCGTGTCAGGCTTGCCGACCTGAACGGTCGCGCTCTTCGACGGGTCACCCGTCAGGTTATGCGTCTGCAAGTACGCGGTCGTAGCGCCCTGAACAACTGGGGTCACGACGTTGCCGTGCGCAAGGTCGAGGATCGATCCAAAGCCCTTGTTGGGGACCTCTCCGGCGATGCTGACCGCTGCGTCG
>Ga0190275_10000802_pt1 | contig 24990 bp, 27 predicted proteins | sample Popmic550T_FD_133745 | JGI IMG/M metagenome (GOLD analysis project Ga0190275, IMG submission 133745) | Populus adjacent soil microbial communities from riparian zone of Yellowstone River, Montana, USA - 550 T | ecosystem: Environmental > Terrestrial > Soil > Riparian zone > Trees stand | place...
ACGCCGTGACGATTGCGCGCGCCAGCGCACGCTGGTCGGGTCGCATGTCCCGGAGCGCGAGCCCCTCCCGTGTGCCCGGTGTGTACGCCCAGACGAACCGTTCGCTCGAATCGAACGGAAAGGCGGCGTCTGCACGCTGCGTCGCGTCGAGCCCGTCCAGCCAGGCACGGGCCGCGGCCGTGATCTCGTCGGCGGCACCCGTCACCCGCTACTCCAGCCGGGCTGCGTCCAGGCGATCGAGGATCAGGCGCGTCACGCCTTCGACGGGCACCCGCTCCTGCGCCATCGTGTCCCGGTCGCGGACCGTGACCGCGCCGTCCTCGAGCGATTCGACGTCGACCGTCACGCACCACGGCGTCCCGATCTCGTCCTGGCGGCGGTACAGCTTGCCGATCGCGGCCGTGTCGTCGTAGACGGCCATCGTGTGGCGCTGCAGGTCGGCCTTGATCCTGTGGGCCAGCTCCACGATCTCGGGGCGCTTCTTGAGCAGCGGGAGCACCGCCACCTTGTACGGCGCCAGCTCCGGATGCAGCGCGAGCGAGACGCGCTTCTCGCCGCGGACCTCCTCCTCCCGGTAGGCGTCGATGAGGAACGTGAACGGGGCCCGGTCACCGCCCGCGGACGTCTCGATGATCCACGGGATGAAGTGCTCCTCGGTCGCGGGGTCGAAATACTGGAGGTTCTCGCCCGACGCCTTCGCGTGGTTCCCCAGATCGAAGTCGCCGCGGTTGTGGATCCCCTCGAGCTCCTTCCAGCCGAACGGGAAGCGGTACTCGACGTCGATCGCCTTCTTCGCGTAATGGGCCAGCTCGTCCGGCCGGTGCTCGCGGAAGCGAAGCCGCGACGGGGTCACGCCGTAGCGCTCGTACCACGCCCGCCGGCGCGGCAGCCACTCCTCGAAGGCGGCGGTCGCCGCGTCGGGGCGAACGAAGTACTGCATCTCCATCTGCTCGAATTCGCGCATCCGGAACACGAAGTTGCCCGGGCTGATCTCGTTGCGGAACGCCTTGCCGATCTGGGCGATCCCGAACGGGAGCTTCTTGCGCGACGTGGCCTGCACGTTCTTGAAATTGACGTAGATGCCCTGCGCGGTCTCGGGTCGCAGGTAGACGACTGCGGCGTCCTCCTCGACCGGCCCGAGGTGCGTCTTGAGCATCAGGTTGAACTGGCGCGGGGGGCTGAGCGGGCCACCGTCGATCGGGCACTTGAGGCCGAGCCGCTCGATGATCCCGGGATCGAGGAGCTCCTTCGGTCCGAGGTCCTCGGTGCCCGGCAGCTCGTCGACGCGGAAGCGCTTGTGGTCGGCCTGGCATTCGACCATCGGGTCGCTGAACTCGGCGACGTGGCCCGACGTCACCCAGACCTGCGGGTGCATGAGGATGCCCGCGTCGAGCCCGACGATGTCGTCCCGCTCCTGGACCATTGCCCGCCACCAGGCGCGCTTGACGTTGTTCTTGAGCTCGACGCCCAGCGGGCCGTAGTCCCATACGGCGTTGATCCCGCCGTAGATCTCCGAGCTCGGGAAGATGAACCCGCGGCGCTTGGAGAGGCTGACGATGGTGTCGAGGTCGCCGACGGCGGGCGCGACCTCGTTGGGGTCCTGCGTCTGGGTGGTCACGGCTGGATCGCTCCGCTGATACGCGACCGTGGCATGGCCGCGCGGGATTGCTGAGCGATCGATCCTACCAGTAGCGAGCCGTGGCCATCGCCGCGACGGCAAGGAACAGCAGCACGAGATCGATCTGGCCGTGCTTCTTGATCTCGGCGCCGAGGTGGGCCATCTGGGCGCCCTGTTCGGGCGTGGGCGGGCCACCGGACGCCGCGACCTGGTCGCCGAGCGTGACGAGCTTCTCGACGTTGTTGCCGATGCCGGTGATCCCGAAGTAGGCCGCGGCAGTCGCCAGCACGCCGCCGATCGTCAGGACCAACCCGTACGTTGACGTGATCCAGACATCGACTCCCGCGGACAACGCGAACTTCAGCCAGATCGCCCAGCCGGCCACGACCGTGGTGATCGCCAGCCATTTGATGACCTCGGCCACGCGACGCTTCTTGACGACGGCGCTCATGAGGGCACCCGAGGCGGGCGCGGTTTCCGCTGCCGCCGGACCGATGAAGCCCGCGAACAGGAACGCGGAGCCGAACCACAGGGCTCCGCCCACGATGTGGAAGAGCCGGAGCACGATCATCAACGGGTCCACAGCCACCTCTCCCTCGGGCAGACAGGCCCCTTCGATCGCCACGTGTGACGGCACGCGACGCCCCGACGGCGAATGGTAGACCAGGCGAAGATCGCCGCGCACGGCGTTTCGGGGCTTGACAGGGTCTGATCGGGATGTAGATTCGGTCGATCGACCGAGATCGGTCGACTGACCGAACGGAGAGAGGCGTCCCATGACCTACGAGATCGAAGGCAGGCTGTTGGAAGTCTGCACCTGCAATGTGCTGTGCCCGTGCTGGGTTGGCGAGGACCCCGACTACAAGACGTGCGATACGACCATCGCATGGGGCATCGAGAAGGGCACCATCGACGGCGTCGCCGTCGACGGATTGACGATCGCCGTTTCTGCCCACATCCCGAGGAACATCCTCGAGCCGAAGTCCTGGAAGGCGGTCGTGCTCGTCGACGAGCGCTCGTCCCCCGAGCAGCAGGACGCGCTGCTCCGCCTGTTCACCGGGCAGCTCGGCGGTGCGATCGCCGACCTGGCCGGACTGATCGGCGAGGTCGCCGGCGTCGAGCGGGTCCCGATCACGTTCAGCGTGGAGGGCGGCAAGGGCCGGCTCACGGTCGGTGAGATCGTCCACGCCGAGATGGAGCCATTCGTCGGCGCGACCGGCAACCCGACCACGCTTGCCGAGACGGTCTTCAGCACCATCCCGGGCTCACCCGTGTACGCGAGCAAGGCGAGTCAGTACACGCGTGTCGGAAGCGCCCACGGGATCCCCAACGTCGACCTCCAGGGTCACAACGCGCTGCAGGGCCACTTCCGCTTCGCGGCCTGACGGGGGCAAACCGATGTTCGTGGCGTCCCACCTTCGCGACCCCCGGCGCGACCGCGCCGTCCTCGCAGCGACACTGTTGGCCCTGGCCGGCCTGGCCTGGCTGTCGCTCTGGGTCTGGGCCGCCTCACCGTACGGCCGGTATCTCCACCACGAGGGCGTGCCGGGCTCGCTCGTCCTCGAGGTCGGCCTCTTCGACCTCGGCTGGGTCCTGATGATCGTCGCGATGATGCTGCCGTCGAGCGTCCCGCTGGTGATCACGTTCGCGGCGATCGTCGGGCGGCGGCGCCGACCGGGCAGGCTGGTCGCGCTGCTGCTCGCCGGCTATCTCGTCGTGTGGGCGGGCTTCGGGCTCGGCGCATGGGTCCTCGACCGCGGGATCCACGTGGCCGTCGAGGCAGTGCCCTGGCTGGCGGCGCATCCCCAGCTGATCCTGGGGACGACGCTCCTCGCCGCCGGGCTGTGGCAGTTCAGTCCGTTCCGGGACCGTTGTCTCGACGAGTGCCGCAGCCCGCTCGGCTTCGTCATGAACCGCTGGCGTGGCACGTCCGAGCGGCGGGAGGCCCTGATGATGGGCATCGCCCACGGGGCATTCTGCGTCGGCTGCTGCTGGTCGCTCATGCTCGTGATGTTCGGCGTCGGACTCGGGAGCGTGACGGCGATGCTCGCGCTCGGCGCGGTCACGGCCGTCGAGAAGAACCTGCCCTCGGGGCGACGGTTGACGCGACCGCTCGGTGTGCTGCTGATCCTCGCGGCCGTCTACACCGTGACCGCAGTCGGCTGATGGGGTCGTATGCTCATGACGACGTGGACGAGACCGCAGCCGCTCCCGGGACCCGCGCCGAGCGGCGGGATCGCGCGACAGCCGACACGCGCGGTGGGATCCTGGACGCGGCTCGATCGGCGATTCTGGCCGACGGGTACGCCGCACTCTCGACGCGCCGCGTCGCCGACCTCGCGGGGGTTCCCCTCAGCCAGATCCATTACCACTTCGGATCGAAGCGCCAGCTCGTGCTCGCCGTGCTCGCCGCCGAGAACCAGCGGCTGCTGGAGCGCCAGGCGGAGATGTACGACGCGCCCGATCCATTGTGGGTCCGCTGGGATCGGGCCTGCGACTTCCTGGACGCCGACCTGCAGTCCGGCTACGTCCGGATTCTCAACGAGATGATCGCTGCCGGCTGGTCCGACGCCGAGGTTGCCTCGAGCGTCCGCGAGATGGTCAGCGGCTGGTTCGTGCTGCTCGCGGACGTGGCCCGCCGCGAACAGGAGCGCGGAACGGATCTTGGTCCGTTCACGCCCGAGGAGGTGGGCGCCATGATGGGGCTCCCATTCATCGGAGCCGAGTCGATGCTGCTGCTCGGCGTGAACGAGGAGGTCCTGCCGGCCCGCTCAGCCCTGCGCAAGGTGGGGGCTGTCCTGCGAGGACTGACGGATGGTGGACACACTCCGCGCGCCTGAGCGTCGCGCGACCACACGGGCGCGCGAACAGTCGCGCGCCCGCTACCCCGATCGAACCGGGTTCGTCGAGCGGCCGGGTGGCCGCATCGCGTACGAGGTCTACGGCTCGGGCGATCCACCGATCGTGTTCGTGCCGCCGTGGCAGATCGTCCATTCGCGAGTCTGGAAGGCGCAGATCCCGGACGTCGCGCGGCGACACCTCGCCGTGGCATGGGACAACCTCGGCAACGGCGGCTCCGACCGGCCACTGGACCCGGCCGTCCATACGACGCTCGCTCGGGCCGCGAACCTCGAGGCGGTGATGGACGCCGCCGGGCTTGCGCGAGCGGTGCTCGTTGGCGTCTCGTCCTCGTCGGGGCCGATGGTCGTGCTCGCGTCGCAGCAGCCCGACAGGGTCCGTGGCCTTGTCTTCGTCTGCCCTGCGGCGCCGATCGGCGCGACGGGGCGGTCGGCGGCCGTGTCGTTCGACGAGGCGCTGCCGAACGACGAGGGCTGGAACAAGGAGAACATCCATTTCTGGCGGCGCGACTACCGCGCCTACCTCGAGCACTTCTTCGCCGAGGCCTTCCCCGAGTCCCACTCGACGAAGCAGATCGACGACGGAGTCGGCTGGGGGCTCGAGACCGACCCCGAGACGCTCGGGGCGACCAAGCGGACGCCGCCCACCGTCGACGCGGCGGGGTTCGCTGCGATGTGCGCGTCGATCCTCGCCCCGGCGCTCGTGATCCAGGGCACCCACGACCGGATCACGCACGAATCGCAGGGCGCGGGCCTCGCGGCGGCGATCCCCGGCGCGCGGCTCGAGCGCATCGACGGCGGCGGTCACCTGGCCCATGCGCGCCATCCGATCCGGGTGAACCTGCTGATCCGCGACTTCCTTCAACAACTCTCAAGGGGGGACACGAATGCGCGCCCGCGAGCCTGACGTCGCCGGCACGGTCGTTGCCGGTGACGGCGTGCGGATCGCGTACGAGACCTTCGGGTCCGGCGACCCGACCCTTGTCCTGCTGCCGTCCGCGCCCATCGTGCATTCGCGCCAGTGGAAGGGCCAGGTCGCCTACCTGAGCCGTCACCACCGCGTGATCGCCTATGACGGACGAGGGAACGGACGATCCGACCGTCCAACCGAGGCGCAGTCGTACGCCGGCGACCAGCTGGTGGAGGACACGCGCGCCGTGATGGATGCCACCGCGACCGAGCGAGCCGTGCTCGTCGGGCTCTGCGGCGACGCGGTCTGGCCCGCCATCCAGTTCGCCGCTCGATGGCCGGACCAGGCCCTCGGCATCGTCGCGTTCGCCGTCGGCGTGCCCCTCCTCACGCCACCACATCCGTGGCGCGTGCAGTACGGGTTCCATGATGTGCTGGAGACCGACGAGGGCTGGGCGAAGCTCAACGAGCATTACTGGCGACGCGACTATCCCGGCTTCGTCCGGTTCTTCTTCGGCGAGCTGACCTCCGAGCCCCACTCCACCAAGGTCCTCGAGGACATCGTGGGCTGGGCGCTCGACGGGTCCGTGGACGCGATGGTCGCCGAAGGCAGCGTCGAGAATCCGTGGACGCTCGAGGCGGTCGAGGCAGTCTGCCGCGACGTGCGCTGTCCGCTGCTCATCGTTCACGGCACGAACGATCACTGCCAGCCGGTCGCCCGCGCCCACCGACTGGCGGAGCTGACCGGTGGTCGTCTCGTGATCGTCGACGGCGCGGACCACCTGATCCCGGCGCGCCACCCGGTGCTCGCAAACCTGCTGATCCACGACTTCGTCCGTTCGCTCCCCGAGGGCCCGTCCGCATGACGACAATGGCAACGACCCGCACCTGGACGCGGGCGCTCTCGCGGCCGCGGCGCGCCCTGTACATCTCCTCCCCGATCGGGCTCGGTCACGCCCAACGCGACGTGGCGATCGCCGCCGAGCTGCGGGTGCTCCAGCCGGACCTCGAGATCGATTGGCTCGCCCAGGATCCGGTCACGCGGGTCCTCGAGACGCACGGCGAGCGCATCCATCCGCTCAGCGACGAGCTCGCATCCGAGTCCGGCCACATCGCCGCCGAGTCCACCGAACACGAGCTCAACGCCTTCCAGGCGATCCGCCGCATGGACGAGATCCTCGTCAACAACTTCATGGTCTTCCATGACGCGATCGAAGCGGGCGAATACGACCTCGTCATCGGCGACGAGGCGTGGGACGTCGACTACTACCTGCACGAGAACCCGGAGCTCAAGCGGACGGCCTTCGCGTGGCTGACCGACTTCGTCGGCTGGCTGCCGATGCCCGATGGTGGTGAGCGAGAGGCGTTCCTGACCGCCGACTACAACGCCGAGATGATCGAGCAGATCGCGCGCTTCCCGAGGATCCGGGATCGGGCGATCTTCGTCGGCGATCCTGACGACGTCGTTCCCGACGATTTCGGGCCAGGCCTGCCGTCGATCCGCGAGTGGACCGAGGATCACTACGCGTTCGCCGGCTACGTGACCGGATTCGACCCCTCCCCGCTCCTCGAGCATCGCGAGGAGCTGCGCGCCGAGCTGGGATTCCGGCCGGACGAGAGGGTGGTGGTGGTGACCGTGGGCGGTTCAGGCGTCGGGGAGGCCCTGCTCGGGAGGGTGATCGCGGCCTATCCTATGGCGGCGGCGCGGATCCCGGGCTTGCGCATGATCGCGGTCGCCGGACCGCGGATCGACCCGGCGGCACTCGGCGCCCCCGCGAGCGTGGATGTTCGCGCTTTCGTGCCCGATCTCTACCGGCACCTCGTGGCCTGTGACCTCGCGGTGGTGCAGGGCGGTCTGACGACGACGATGGAGCTCACCGCCGCGCAGCGGCCGTTCCTGTACTTCCCGCTCGGCAACCATTTCGAGCAGAACCGCCACGTGCGGCATCGCCTGGAGCGGTACGGTGCCGGCCGGTGCATGGACTTCCGGACATCCGATCCGGACGCGATCGCCGCAGCGATGGCCGATGAGCTCGACCGGCCGATCGCGTACCGCCCGGTCGCTCCCGATGGCGCCCGCCGAGCGGCCGAGCTGATCGCAGCGCTGCTCTGAGCGTCCGGGCGCGTCCGATTACAGCCGCCAGCGCCTTGGTCGGATGCGGATCGGGACGGAGTAGCGCCCGGAGAACCATTCGGGCGACCAGCCGTACGCGTCGAACATCCGCTTGTATTTGGCGAGGTACGTGGGGTTCGCGGAGGCCGGCGGCTCGTCGGGCACGATGCGACCCTCGCCCTCGGCGGTCACCACGTCCTCCCCGTCGACCCCCGACTCGAGGTTGAACGCCACCAGCGGTCGGTCCTCGATGTTGCCGTTACGCGGTGCCCGCGTCATCGAAAAGATCAGAAGTTCCTCGCCGTCCCACAGGAACCAGATCGGGGACGCCTGCGGCTGGCCATCGGGGTTGACCGTCGTCAGCCAGCCGATCAGGTCGGTCTCGAGCCGGCGGAGGGCGCGGGCGCCGTCGTCGGTGGCGCCGTCGAGCGATTCCACCATTGCTAGCTGAGCTCCTGGACCGCCGTGTGGCGGATCTCGTCGAGGAAGGCGAGGGACTTCGCGTCGCGTTCGAGTGCCTGGCGGGTGAACTCCCGGAGGGCTGCCTCGGTCTCGCGCTCGACCGACCCCTGGATCCGCAGGGCGGCCAGCGCGGCCACGTCCAGCCGTTGGTACGCCTTGAGCAGCTTGAGCGCTTCGAGGCTCAGCCCGGCCCGATCGTGCGGCGGCCCGGGGCAACGATCGCACAGCACGCCGCCGAGGGGCGGCACCCAGCGGAACCGGCCGTCCGCCTCGAGCATCCGGTCGCACTCGACGCAGCGGTCCACCTCGGGTCGAACGCCCAGCTCGTCGAGCAGGTGCATCTCGTACCAGCGGGCGACGCGGTCGGGCGCCATGCCCGCGTCGAGCAGCTCGTAGGCCCTCCGCAGGAGCGCGTACAGCGGTTCGGCCGCATGGCGCTCCTCGAGCGAGCGGTCCGCCAGCTCGGCCAGGTACCAGGCCGTGGCCGCGGATTCGAGCGAGTCGCGCAGGTTCAACCACGCATGGCCGACGCTGACCTGGGTGACCACGTCGAAGGTCCGACCGCGGGCGAGCGCCACCTGGAGCTCGGCGAAGGGTTCGAGGCTGCCGCCGATCCGCGAGGTCGGCTTGCGGATACCCTTGGCGATCGCCTTGAGCTTGCCAATCCCCGGCGTGATCAGCGTCAGGACGCGGTCCGCCTCGCCGAGGTCGAAGCGCGACAGCACGATCGCGTCGGTCGTGTAGCGGCGGGGCACCGGCATCTCCGGACGGTAGCACCGGCGGTGGATCGGCGTCGGGCCGAACATTGAGCAATCCGCTCGACTCCCTGCTCATAGTTTTAGACGGGCCGCAGGCGGTCCGCCACAAGCCAGGGAGGGCCCCGATGGGCCACGACCTCGTCGATCGCGCGAAGCACGGGGACAAGGAGGCCTTCACGGCCCTCATTGTCCCCCTGGGCGATCGGCTCTACGCCGTCGCGTACCGGATCCTGCGCGATGCCGATCGAGCCGAGGACGCGGTCCAGCAGACCTTCCTGACAGCGTGGCGGGAACTCGGCTCGCTTCGTGACGACAGCCGTCTCGAGGCGTGGCTGTTCCGATTGCTCGTCAACGCGTGCTATGCCGAGATCCGCCACACGCGGCGGTGGCAACCCGGATTGCGGGTGGTCCCGCTCGAGCCCACCGTCGACGACGCGCAGCTGAGCGTCGCCCGGGGCGATGAGCTCGAACGGGCCTTCCGTCATCTGTCCGGGGAGCAGCGCGCGGTCCTCGTCCTGACCTACTACCTCGGCCTGTCCGGGGCTGAAGTCGGGGCCGTCCTGGGGCTTTCCCCCGGCACCGTCCGGTCCCGGCTCCACTACGCCCGACAACTCATGCGCTCGGCCATCGAGGCCGACGCGCGACCGATGGCCCACGGAGGGACGGCATGACCAGCGAACTCGATGTCGATCGCGTCCTCGAGGACTGGCTCGCGAAAGGCCCCAGCCGTCTCCCCGACCGGGTCATCACTGAAACCGTCGAAAACCTCGATCACATCAAGCGGCGGCGGTACCTGCTGCCGCCTGGGAGAGAACGCATGGCTCGATTGCTCATCGCGGGAACCGGCCTGGCCGCGGCGCTCGTCGCCGCGGTGGTCGGCTTCGCGACACTCACCGGGGGCAACGGCGTTGGCGGCCCTAACGGGGTCACCTACACCTCGGATCGACATGGCTATTCCGTGTTCCTGCCGGACGGCTGGACCGTTGAGGAGCGACCCGGCACCTGGGAGGTCGGTGTGTTCTTCGACGGGAACAGCGCCGGAGTGGACTATTACGCGCGGCGCGACCGCAACCTGGGAGCACCGCTCAACCTGTACCTCGCCAGTCAACCCATCCCGACCGGCATGACCTTCGAGGAATGGGCGACCACACACGACGAGGCAAACGATCGGGCGCATCCCTGCTTTGATGTTGTTGCGACATACCCGGAAGTGACCGTCGATGGCGAGCCGGCGCGCCAGCTGGCCCAGCACTGCGAGACCTTCTTCGGGGAGGGGGACGACGGAGCCCTGACGGGCATCCAGACGCTCGTTTCCCACAACGGGCGTGGCTACGCCATCTACGTCTGGCCGGTAGATACCGGAGTGGCGATGCCCCCGCTCTCGACGCTTCAGGCGGATGCCCAGGCGTGGCTTGCCCGCTTCACCTTCACCGACTGACGGGTGGTCAGCGGCACCGTGGCGAGTTGGATCAGCTACTGATCGTCGAGCGCAGCTCCCGACGCCGGTGGCCGGGCGGAATGCCCGGTCGTCGGCGTCTTCGCAGCCCTCGGACGTACCAGGAGCTTGTAACGGAACAACTCCTCGAATCCGAGCCGCGCATAGATCCGCCGGCCCATCTCCGTCGCCTGCAACGCCCCGATCCGCATGCCCGCCTCGCGCCCGGCGAGCAGCGCGGTGAGCGTCATGGCGCGGCCGATCCCGAGGCCGCGCGCCTCAGGCATCGTCACGACCGTGTACAGGCCCGCGGCACCGCCGGCCATCGACAGCCGGGATGTCGCGACGGGTTGGCCATCCAGCCGGGCGACGAAGCGGCGTGAGTCCGGGTCGTTGCCGAGCCGCCCGTTGATGTGGCGCCGGCGCACAGCCGCGGCGTCAGGTGCCATCGGCGGATGCGCGGCCTCCTTCTCGCGGATCAGCAGGGCGACGTACGCGTCGACGTCGTCGGCGTCATCGACGAGCTCGATCCGGACACCCGCCGGCACCTCGATGACGTCCGGCAGTCTCGCCAGGTCCATGGCCATCGCCGCCGTGTCGTCGACGTGCCGGAAGCCGCGCCTGAGCAGCCGCGCGGTCAGGTCCGACGGCGCGTGATGTGGCGCGAGCCACCACAGCATGCGACCGCGCCGCTCGTCGACGACCGCCAGGAGCTCGTCGAGCCGGCGCTCGACGGACGCCGGCTCGAAGCTGGCCCAAGCGACGACCGGTCGCACCAGGCGCCCGTCGGTCGCGATCGCCCAGGCGACGTCGGCCTCCTCGTGCGCCTCGAGCGGGACATCGCCGTTGTACAGCCGTGATGCCACGATGTCGGCGTCGATCGCGGCGCGAAGGCCGTCCGGAGACGTGTCAGTGAGGATCGGGCGCATCGGCCCACGGTAGCCGAAGCGGCACCGGCCGATCGTGCTACCTGGACCGAACACGTTTGTCCACGAAACCGCTACACTGGCCGCACGATGGCGACGACCGCTTCCCCGGAGCTCGACCTCGCGACGCTCATCGCCGATACCGAGTCGGAGATCGTCCGGCTCGTGCAGGATCGCGACCCCACCACGCACGGGCTGTACGAGATGGTCCGCTACCACCTCGGGCTCGACGGCGCCGGGGCGCCGACGGGCAAGCGGATGCGGCCCCTCCTCGGACTCCTTGCGTACGCCTCGATCACCGGTGAGTACGAGCGTGCGCTGCCGGGCGCTGCCGCGGTGGAGCTCGGGCACAACTTCAGCCTCGTCCACGACGACATCGAGGATGGCGACCGCGAGCGCCGCCATCGCCCGACCCTGTGGGCGCTGCACGGCATCCCCCAGGCGGTCAACACCGGCGACGCGATGTTCGCCCTTTCGCGGATCGCCCTGTACCGGCTGACCGAGCTCGGCTTCTCCGACGCGACCGTCCTGCGGCTGATGCGCCTGTACGACGAGACGTGCCTGCGCCTGTGCGAAGGCCAGTACATCGACATCTGGACGTCCGAGCACGACGACGCCATGCCGGTCGAGCTGTACTTCGACATGATCGGCCGCAAGACCGCGGCGTTGATCGCGGCATCGATCGAGGCCGGGGCGATCCTCGCCACCCAGGACGAGGACGTGATCGCGCGGTACCGCGGCTTCGGCTGGGCCCTCGGGCTGGCCTTCCAGCTCAACGACGACCTGCTCGGGATCTGGGGTGCCGAGACGGCGACCGGCAAGATGCCGAGCGACGTCGTGCACAAGAAGAAGACGTTGCCGGTGCTGTACGCGTTCGAACACGGGACAGCGTCCGACCGGGCCCGCCTCACCGAGCTGTATGCCCGGGCCGACCCGACCGACGAGGCCGTCGCCGAGATCATCACGATCCTGGAGCGGTGCGGCGCGCGGGACTATACCCGCGACCAGGCCCGCCGCTTCCGGGACGAGGCGCTCGCGGAGCTCGACGCGGCCGGGGTCGTGCGGCCCGCGGCCCGCGAGCGACTCGAGCAGATCATCGTCTCGGTGATCGCCGCGTAGTCCGCGCTTCACCCCGCCGGTCCTCAATCCTGGCGTCGAACGCTGATTACTCCGCGGTCGCCGCTCGAGTGATCGTCGCGAGCCATGCGTGCGGCGCGTTCTGCATGAACTGGGGCCTGACCTCGAAGCGCTCCGGAATGATCCGCTCGACGGCCCAGCCCATCGAGAACGCGCCGTGGCTCTCCGCTTGCGTGACCCGTCGCGGACCCTCTGCGCCGGGCGTGAGCTCCGAGAAGCACATCAGGAAGACCCGACCACCTGGTTCGATGCAGCGCGCCAGCTCGGTGACGTAGGGCTGCCGTTCGTCGTCCGCGAGAGTGTGGAACATCCCGGAGTCGATGACCGAGCGGAACGTCCGGCCGAGGGCACCGAGGTCCAGGACGTTCCCGACAACGAACGTCGCCGCGAGTCCCCGATCTCGAGTCTTCGACCGGGCCATCTGGATCGCCGTCCGCGATAGGTCGACACCGACCGCTTCGATACCGAGGGACGCGAGCAGCAGCGCATGCTCGCCAGTGCCGCAGCCACTGTCGAGTGCTGGCCCGCTGATCAGTCCCCCTTCCGCCAGCCGGCGGAAGGCCGGTTGGGGCCGACCGATGTCCCAGGGGAGGTCGCCGCTCGCATACGCGCGTTCCCAGCGCTCGGCCCACTCGTCATCAAGCGTCGCCACGCGAGCCCTAGCGGTCTTCGGCGGCATCGCCGTTCTCGCTCGCGCTCTCGCGGACCACGAGCACCTTGCCGACCCGCCGGCCGTCGGTCGACTCGACGGTCAGCAGCAGCCCGTCGACGCGCACCTCGTCGCCCGGCTTGGGGACGCCGCCGATCCGGTGGTAGATGAGCCCGCCGACGGTGTCGTACTCGTCCTCGTCCTCCAGCCCGAACGTCGTGTCGAACAGCTCCTGCAGGTCGTCGACCGCGGCCCGACCGTCGACGCGCGCTTCGTCGTCGGACAGGCGCACGATCATCGGCTCCTCCTCGTCGTACTCGTCCTGGATCTCGCCGACGATCTCTTCGATCAGGTCCTCGATCGTGACCAGGCCCGCCGTGCCGCCGTATTCATCGAGCACGATCGCGAGGTGGACCTTGCGCCGCTGCAGCTCGTGGAGCAGGTCGTCGACCGTCATCGATTCGGGCACGAACACCGGCGTCCGCAGCAGCGTCCGGAGCACGGGCCGGTCGCCGTCTGGCTGGACCAGGAACGGCAGCAGGTCCTTCGCGTAGAGGATGCCGACGATCTCGTCGATCGACTCTTCGTAGACGGGGATGCGACTGTGGCCCTCCCGAACGATCACCCCGGTCGCCTCCTCGAACGTGGCCTCCCCGGAGAGCGTGACCATGTCCATGCGCGGGATCATCACCTCGTGGACGCGCTGCTCGCCGAGCTCGATGACCGCGTGGATCATCTGCTCCTCCTCGGCCTCGAGGATGCCCTGCTCACCACCCTGCTCGATGATCAGGCGGAGCTCCTCCGAGCTGATCCGTTCGTCGGCGGTCACGTCCGCGCGGAACAGCCGTGACACCCAGCGCGTGACGAGCGTGAGGAACGCGACGAGCGGCGCAAACAGGCGCCCGAGGACTTCGATCAGCCGCGCGAATGTGGTGGCCACCCGCTCGGCATGGGCGAGGCCGACCTGCTTCGGCACCAGCTCGCCGAAGATGATCGTGAAGATCGTCAGCAGGCCCGTGACGATGATCAGGGACAGGCTGCCGGCGAGGCCGGCGAGCGGACCGAAGTCATCGAGGATGGCCTGCATGCCATCGACGAGGCTCACCGCGGCGTACGCCGACGCGAGGAAGCCGAGGAACGTGATCCCGACCTGGATCACCGCGAGGAAGCGGCCGGGGTTCTGCTTCAGCCGCTGGACGCGGGCTGCGGACCGGTTGCCTTCATCGACCAGCTGTTGCAGGCGCGAGCGGCGGATCGTGACGAGGGCGATCTCGGTCGCCGAGAAGATCCCGTTGAAGAACACGAGCACGACGATCAGGCCAAGCTCGAAGACGAGGCCGCTCACCCGGTGCCGTCATCCGCTGCGGGTTCCGCCAGGGGCTCGGCCTCGGGTTCGGGAGGCCGTTGCCGTGGCTCGCGGATGCGGGCCGGCATCCCCACCGCCAGCTTGCCGGCCGGGACGTCGCGGGTGACGACCGCTCCCGCGCCGGTCCTGGCACCTGCGCCGATGTCGCGCGGGGCAACGATCATCGTGTCGACCCCGACGAACGCACCGGCACCGATCCGCGTGCGGTGCTTGCGGGTGCCGTCGTAGTTAGCCGTGATCGTGCCGGCACCGATGTTCGCACGCTCGCCGATCTCGGCATCGCCCAGGTAGCTCATGTGATGCTGCTTCGCGCCCGCGCCGAGGCTCGCGTTCTTGAGCTCGGCGTAGTTGCCTACTTCGGCGCCGCGACCGACCGTGCTGCCGGGTCGCAGGTGGGAGAACGGACCGACGCTCGCGTCGTCCTCGATGCGCGACGACTCGACGACGCTCGCCCAGACGCGGCAGTTCTCGCCGACGACCGAGTCGAACAGCTGCGCCCCGCTGCCGATCACGGTCCCCTGCCCGATCGACGTGCGGCCACGCAGGATCACGTTCGGTTCGAGCTCGACATCCGGCGCCAGCTCGACGTCCCAGTCGAGGTAGACCGTGGACGGGTCGCGCATCGTGACGCCGTCCGCCATATGGCGCTCGTTGAGACGCACGCGCAGCGCCCACTCGGCCTGGGCCAGCTGAGAACGGTCGTTGTTGCCATCGAACCGGCCGTCGTCGTCGAACGCAATCGCGCTCACGATCCGGCCGTCCTCGCGGGCGAGCCGAACGAGGTCGGTCAGGTACAGCTCGCCGGTCGCCGGCGAGGCGCTGAGGGTGTCGATCCGGCGGCGAAGCCACGCGGCGTCGAACGCATACAGGCCCGCGTTGACCTCGTTGCCCTCCAGCTCATCGTCGGTGGCGTCCTTCGCCTCGACGATGCGTTCGACGGTCCCGAACTCGCCGCGCACGACGCGTCCGAGGCGGGCCGGGTCGGCGGCGAAGACGCTTGCCAGGGCGATCGCGGCATCGTCCTCACGGCGCGCCTCGAGCACGGCGGCGAGGTCCGGACCCGTGACGAGCGGGACGTCGCCGGACAGGACGACGATCTCGGTCACATCCGCCGGCAACGCGTCGAGCGATGCCCGCACCGCGTCGCCGGTGCCGCGCGGCTCCGCCTGGAGCGCGAACACGGCGCGGCCATCGAATGCCTCGGTGAGTGCCGCGGTCGGCGGGGAATACACGACGACTGGCGGCGGCCCGTCTGCCGGGGTGTCGTCCGTCCCGTTCCCCAGCTCCGCCACGGCCTCCGCCCACGCGTCGAGGACGTACGCGAGCATCGGCCGGCCGCACAGGTGGTGGAGGACCTTGGGGGTGCTCGACTTCATCCGCGTGCCGAGGCCGGCCGCCATCACGACGGCAACGGTCCGACGGGTCGGATCGGAAGGTGGTGGGGTCACGTAGGGCGGCGCTCGGGAACGGTTGCGGGGAGGCAATCGCCTCCCCGACGTTCTGGTCCCGGCGCTCGAGCGTCTGGTGTCATGTGATCGGTGGGCGGATGGTATGGGCGTCCCGCGGGGGTGTCAAACGGGTTCGGAGGGCCATGACGACCCTATGCTGATCGACTCGCGATCGCCTCGACCTCGAACCGCGCGCCTTTCGGGAGGGCCGCGACCGCCACCGTCGAGCGGGCGGGCGGCGGATCGGGCACGAACCGGGCGTAGATCGCGTTGACCGTCGCGAAGTCGTCCATGTCGGTCAGGAAGATCGTTGTCTTGACCACGTCCGCGAATGTCACGCCCGCCGCGTCGAGCACCGCGCCGAGATTGCGCAGCGCCCGTTCGGCCTGTGCCTCGACGCCCTCGACGAGCTCCCCGCTGGCGGGATCGAGCCCGATCTGGCCGGAGCAGTAGACGGCGCCCGGCACGGCGATCGCCTGGCTGTATGGCCCGATGGCGGCCGGGGCGCCTGCGCTGGTAACGGACTGGCGGGTCATGGGCGGGTTCCCTCCGGGATCGTGGTGGCGACGACGGTCGGGTCGCCGACGCCGAGTGGCGGCAGGGTCCCGGCGGCGAGGGCCTCGTGCACGGTCGTGGCCGCGGCCGCGGCGTCGTCCTCCGAAGGATAGAGGGTCCACAGCGTCGGGCCCGAGCCGGACAGCCCGACGGGGCGGCCGAGGACGCGGAACAGCGCCCGACGGAACGGGACGAGGCCGGGCAGCACGGCCACGGCTGCCGGCAGGAGGTCGTTGGCCGCGGCGAGGACGCCCGCACGGGCGAGGAGGTCCTGCGTGCGCAGGCCCGCGCCGACCTCGCCGGCGAGGTGTTCCGAGGTCATCCGGACCGACCCGTCGCCTCGGCCGGCACGCTCGGCAAAGGCAGTGAACACCGATGACGTCGGGAGCGCCGCGCCCGGCGTGACGAGCAACACACCGGGGCTACCGACGATTCCACGGAGGGGCTGCACGCGCTCACCGCGTCCCTCGACCAGCGCCGCCCCGCCGGCCAGGAAGAACGGGACGTCCGAGCCGATGCGGGCGGCGGTCGCCAACCGGCGGTGGCCGTCCATCTCTGCGTCCCAGGCCTCGAGGGCGCCATCGATGGCCGCGGCCGCGTCCGACGATCCGCCGCCGAGCCCGGCCGCGACCGGGATCCGTTTCTCGAGGCGGAGGGAGAGCGGCGGCGTGGGCCCGGGTCCGCCCGGCCAGCCGCCGCCGACCGCCCGGCGTGCCCCGCCCACGGCGCGGAGCACGAGGTTGTCGGCCACGGGGCCCGCGTCGAACCCCTCGACGTGAAGGGAATCGGTGGCGCGCGGGTCTGTGGGCGCAAGCGCGAGGCTGAGCCGGTCCGCCAGGGCGAGGGGGACCATCACCGAGTGGAGATCGTGGAAGCCATCCCGGCGGCGTCCCAGCACGGCCAGCGTCAGGTTCAGCTTCGCCGGCGCGAGACGGACCACCGGAGCGAGCTTGGCCAGCGGGTCGCTCACGACGGCGCGTTCGTCACGCGGTCGCGCCCGGCAGCCGGCCGAACGCCTCGTTGAGCGCGAGCCACTCCCCCACCGCCAGGGTCTGCGGCCGGCGATCCGGAGCGATTCCGGCGGCCGCAAGGGCGGCGTCGACGTGTGGCGCGTCCACGGGGAGCTGCCGGGCAAGCACGTTGTGGAGCATCTTGCGGCGTTCCCGGAACGCGGCCTGGACGAGCCGCCAGAGCTGCTCCTCCTCGTCGGCCCCGAGGCGATCGTCCGCATCGAACGGCTCGACCACGATGACCGCCGATTCAACTGCCGGCTCGGGCTCGAACGCCTCCGGCGGAACGCGGAACGCGACCCGAACCCGGGCGTGGTACTGCACGAACACGGACAGGTAGCTCATCCTCCCGGGCGGTGCGGCAATCCGTTCGGCGACCTCGCGCTGGACCATGAGCACGAGACGCGCCGGGCGTGGCGCCTCGCCGAGCAGCGCGTGGAGGATCGGGCTCGTGATGTGGTACGGCAGGTTGGCGACGACGTCGTAGGGCGGCTCGAGGATCAGGACGAGGTCCTGGTCGAGTGCGTCGCTCTCGATCAGCCGCAGCCCGCCGGGCGCGTCGGGTCCTTCGCCGTCGGCGCGCTCGATCTCGGGCACGAAACGCTCGCGCAGGAAGGCGGCCAGGCCACGGTCCACCTCGACCGCGGTGACCGCCGCGCCGCCGTCGAGCAGACCGCGCGTGAGCATCCCGAGGCCCGGGCCGATCTCGAGGACGCGCCGGCCGGGGGCAGGGTCGGCCTCAGCGAGGATCCCTTCGAGGACCTCGGCGTCGGCGAGGAAGTTCTGCGAGAGCGCGTGACGTGCACGCAACCCGGCGGCGCGGAGCGTGTCCCGGACGTCGCGCGGGTCAACGCGCTGGACCACCTAACGCGTCGCCAGCGGCAGCGAGGGTCGGGCGTCGAGATCCAGCCCTGCCCGTTCCCCGGCGGCGAACCGGCGCGCGCCGGCCGCCCCGATCATCGCCCCGTTGTCGGTGCACAGGCCGGGTCGCGGCACGATCAACGGCAGGTCGAGCCCGGCGGCCTCACCGGTCATCCGCTCGCGCAGCGCGGCGTTTGCCGCGACACCGCCGCCGAGCACGATCGAGCGCGCCCCGATCTCGCGCGCGGCGCGGATCGTCTTCGTGGCGAGCACGTCGACGACGGCGTCCTGGAAGCCCCATGCGAGCTCGGCGACGAGCGGATCCGGCAGCGGAACGTCAGGCTGATCGGCGAGCCCGGCCTCGGCGCGGGCGGCCTCGATGATCCGCCGCGCCGCCGTCTTGAGCCCGGAGAAGCTGAAATCGTACGAGTCGCCGAGCCAGGCCCGCGGAAAGACGCGATCGCATGCGGTGGCCGACTCCGCCGCGCGCTGGATCGCGGGTCCCCCCGGGTAGCCGAGGCCGAGCAGCCGGCCGACCTTGTCGAACGCCTCGCCCGCGGCGTCGTCGACGGTCTGGCCGAGCAGCCGGTACGTCAGGTGGTCGCGCATCTCCGCGAGGAAGGTGTGGCCGCCGGACACGACGAGCGCGACGAGCGGGAACGCCGGTTCGGCGTGCTCGGCCTCGTCCGGGTCGAGCAACCACGACGCGTAAACGTGCCCTTCGAGGTGGTTCACACCGACCAGCGGCTTGTCGTGGACCCAGGCGAGGGCCTTCGCGAAGTTGATGCCAACGAGCAGCGATCCGGCGAGCCCGGGCCCGTACGTGACGGTCACGGCATCGATGTCGTCCCACGTCACCCCGGCGCCGGCCCACGCCTCGTCCATCACCGGCACGATCCAGCGCAGGTGGGCCCGGGCCGCCACCTCCGGGACGATGCCGCCGGTCGCCGCATGGAGCGCGACCTGGGAGGCGACGACGTTCGAGTGGATCCGCCGCCCGCCCTCGACGATCGCGAGGCCGGTCTCGTCGCACGACGACTCGAGGGCGAGGACGAGCGGTCCGCTCATCGGTCGCCCGGCTGCGGGCCGTGCGGCTCGAGATCGGGTGCGGGCAGGTCGCCGGCCGCCTCGTCCTCCCCCGGCCGGCGCGGCGATGGTGCCGCGTCGAGCTCGGCGCGCAGCCGGATCAGCCGTTCGCGCATCCGTTGCTCGTCCAGCGGTTCGGTGGTCATGATCAGCGCGTCCTCGTTGTCGTCGCTGTAGTAGCGCGGCCGCAGGCCGACGGGCCGGAACCCGTACTTCTCGTACAGGCGCCGTGCCGCGAGGTTCGACAGGCGCACCTCGAGCGTCGCCTCGTGGGCCCGGCGTTCGATCGCCAGGTCGAGGAACGCGAGCAGCAGCCGTTCGCCGATCCGTTGTCGTCGCCACGCGGGATGGACGGCGAACGTCGTGATGTGCGCCTCGTCGACCATGAGCCACATCCCGCCGTATCCGACGATCTCGCCGTCGACGCGTGCCACGAGGTAGTTCGCGAGACGGTTCGTCTCGAGCTCGCTGCGATACGCGTTCGGCGGCCATGGCGAGCTGAAGCTCGCACGCTCGATCGCCTGCACGACGTCCAGGTCGGCGATCTGCATCGCCGCGATCGTGAGCTTCACCGGGGGTCGTGCGACCATGCCACCTCCCCGGTCGTCGCGGTCACGCCCCGCGGCAGCGTCACGTAGTCGGGAACGAGCGCCTCGAGGTCGTCCCCACGGCGTTCGGCCGCCAACCGTTCGGCGCCCAGCCGGAGGAGCGCCGCGGCCAGCCCGTCGTGGGCGACGCGGCCGCGTTCCAGCGCATCCCCGGGCGCCCGACCGTCGAGATCGACGGCGACCAGCCGCTCGCCCGACCGGAGCTCAGGATCCGTACCGCCGGGCAGCAGCCGCGACGGCTCCCCGGGGCGGACGAGCACGCGGTCGGCAGGTCCCGCGGGCAGCAGCAAGGCGCCGGCCCCTGGCGCGGCGGCCAGCAGTGCGACGCCCGTCGGCACGCCGACGATCGGGCAACCCAGGCCGTGGGCAAGGCCCTTCGCGGTCGCGATCCCAACGCGGAGTCCGGTGAACGCCCCCGGGCCGGTTCCGACGACCACGGCACCAATCGACGTCCTGCCGCCCGCTGCCGCCAGCAGCCGCTCGATCGCGGGCAGGAGCGACTCGCCGTGCCGGTAGCCGGCCGGCCAATCGGCCGCGTCCTCGAGCGTGCCGTCGAACCCGCCGCGGGCAACCACGACCCGGCTCGTCGCGGTGTCGATCGCGAGGAGCGTCCCGTTGCGCGCCGCGAGCCCGCTCATGCGGCCGCCTCGAGGTAGCGACGGTAGGCGGGACCGCCGGCCCGGAGCGTGATCGTGCGCGGCTCGTCGCCGGTCCCCTCGATCAGCACGTCGAGTCGTGCCGCCGGCAGCGCCTCGCGCATGCGATCCGGCCATTCGATGAGCGTGACGCCGGCCGTCTGGCGATCGTCGACGAGGCCACCCGCCAGCACGTCGGTCGCACTGGCGAGGCGGTACAGATCCAGGTGGAACAGCGGCAGCCGACCCTCGTATTCGGCCATCAGGATGAAGCTCGGCGACGTGATCGTTCCGCTCACCCCGAGCCCCGCGCCGAATGCCTTCGCGAGGTGGGTCTTGCCGGCGCCGAGCTCGCCCCACAGGCAGACCAGGTCGCCGGCCCGCGCCACGCCACCGAGGGCGCGTCCAAGCGCAGTCGTCGAATCGGGATCGGGGGACTCGAGACGTCGCTCGAGCTCGGTCGTGGCCGGCATCAGGTCGAGGGTAGCCGAACGGCCGGCCTCAGGCCCCGAACCAGGCGGCCAGGCGGTCCGTTTCGAAGGCGTGCTTGGCCGCGAGATGCTCCTCGGTCGCCTCGGCGAGCGCGACGTCCGGCGGCGAGGCGTAGAAGTTGCCACGAACCATCGTTGCCCGGCCGTGGCCGGTCTCGAGGAAGCACATGCCGTGGCCGTCGAACGTGGCGGTCGGCGTCCGCCCGGCGAGCTGATCGGCGATCCGGGCGGCGACGACCTCGCCCTGCGCATGGGCGAAGACACCGGCCTTCGGGAGCGGCATGCCCGAGGCCAGGGGGATCGCCGTCACGTCGCCGATCGCGTACACGCCAGGGAAGCGCGTCTCGAGGGTCGCCGGATCGACCTTGACCCATGCCCCGGGTTCCGCGAGGCCGGCCGCGCTGACGACCTCCGGCACCCGGTGTGGCGGCACGCCGAGCAGGAGGTCGAACGGGATCCGGGTGTCCGCGGCGACGACCGCGGCCGGTTCGACGGCCGTGGCGGTTGTCTTCGGCCGGAGCGTGATGCCTTCGCTTGCAAGGCGTCCGTCGAAGGCCGCGCAGCCGGCGTCACCGAGCACGGGCAGCGACCCGGCCTGCGGCGTGAACACGAAGATCCCGCCAGGCACGCCGCGCGCGGCCAGTCGTTCGCCCAGGAGGAGTGCCAGCTCGTAGGGGCCGGGCGGGCACGGATACGGGACGCCGAAGATGCCGATCACGACCCGGCCACCGGTGAACGCGTCGATCGCCGCCGCTCCGGTTTCATTCGCCCCCTCGTCGTAGACGTCGATCGCGTGCTCGCGGAAGCCCGGCACGCGGCCCGGGTCACGTTCCGCTCCGAGGGCGACGACAAGCGCGTCGGCAGCGATCGTGCGACCGTCAACCTCCGCCTCGTGCGCGCCGGGCCGGATCGCGTCGATCGTGCCCGCGACCACCTCGATCCCGCGCTCCCCCAGTGCCGCGAGCGGGCGCTCGCCTTCGGCCAGCGTCGAGGCGCCGACGAGACCCCAGTTCTTGCGCAGCCCCATGACGAAGCTCGGGCGGCGCTCGACGAGGACGACCTCGTCGGCCGGCTCGAGGTGCGATCGGAGCGCGACGGCCGTGGCGATGCCACCGAACCCGCCGCCGAGGACGACCACGCGATGCATGGCGCCTATTCTGCGCGCGGCGAGACGACGCAGAACCGCTCGAGATCACCGACCGGAACGACCGCGGGACCCTCGGCGAAGCGCACCTGCGCCGCTTCGAGCTGGATCCCGTGCGCGAAGCGGCGCGGTCCCAGGGAGGCGACCCAGCGGCCTTCGCGGCCGGCATCCGGACCGCTCCGGACGCGGACGAGATCGGGCGGGGGATCGGCGACGTCGAGGTCCGGCTCGTCGAAGACGAGCGCCGGCGGGTCGTTGACGATGGCCACCTCACGGCCCTCGAGGGCCTCGAGCAGACCGACCACGGGGCCCGCGATCGAGCGCCGCAGGGCGCCGTCCAGGACGAGGACGGCGAACGGCGGCAGCCGGTGGAGCGCGGCCTTCTGACGTGCCTCCGACGCGATCCAGTCGCGCCGCTCCTTGCTCGGCAGTCCCGCGACGACGATCCCGCGCACGCCCATCGCGCGGGCTCGGGTCAGCGTCTCCGCGTCGACCCGTGCGCCGACCACGAGGATCGTCCCGGCGAGACCCACGTCGAGGCCGCCGGGGCGCAACTCGCCGCTCGGCCCCGCCGCCAGCTTGAGGCGTCCGCGCGTCGGTCCGCCGAGCGCGACGATGCCACGCAGCGCACGCCCCGCGGCCCGGACGACGATCCCGACGCCGGGCCGGACCTCGCGAACGATCCCACCGATCGGCGCCTCGAGGGGATCGGCATGCTCCCCGCTCGCGACGCGCCAGCCGTCGCGCCACGGGAAGAGCAGCTCGCCACCGGTGCGCCGCGCCGGCCTGCGTGAGGGCCCCCGTCGAACGGGCGCATCGGTGGGTGTCCAGCGCTCGCCGGGCCGCGCGTCCTCGCTCTCGGGCACGGTCGTCGCCGCAAGCACCGTGTCGCGGAAACGCTCGGCGAGCTGAACGCCGACCGTCACGACCGAGCCCTCCTCGGCAATCACCCGGTCGCCCGGCGCAAGGGCGAACCGGATGTCGACGGCTTCCTCGACCAGCGACCGGAGCGGGACCAGGTCGAGGCCGTGGCCGTGAGCGTGACCGTTCGGCGCGAGCCCGCTCACCGGTCGAGCCCCGCCCACAACGCCGCCTGCCAGGTCTCCAGCTGCTCGCGTCGCCGGTCGTGGCGTTCGGGCAGCCGCAACGGGACGTCGCGCAGGTCGACGAGCAGCCCGCCCAGGCCGCCGGCCACCTCGACCTCGAACTGCCGGCCCTTGCCGCCAAGCCGGACGGAGTCCCGGAAGCGGAAGTCCGCGACGGCGGTCTGCCCCGGCGCCAGGTCAACCAGCTCCAGCGCGCCTGGAACGAGGTCGATCTCCGTGTCACCGCTCTCGCTGTGGACCACCAGCCGGCCCGCGCTCCGGCCGCTCCGCAGGCCGGCGGGCGTGACCACGCTGCCGAGGGGGATCAGGAGGTCGTCGGCGAGGTCGGACATGACCGCCCGCCGTTCGTCGTGGTCCGCGATCGAGCCGAGCGGGCCGAGCAGCCGCGCATGATCGAACGCGTACTGGGTTGCGCCCGGCCGGCGCAGGACATCGGCCATTGCGAGCGTGATGATTGGCCCCGGAGCCACGGCCCAGGCACCCCCGCCGGCGACGACGAGGTCAGGCTGTACGCCACGATCCATGCCGTCGGTGGCCTCGAGCAACCGCCCGAGGGCTGCCCTCGCCGCGGCGAGCCGGAGTGCAGCCCCGTCGCCGGCCGCATCGGCCCACGGGGTGATCCGCAGCTCCCGGAGCCGGTCCCGGAGCCGGTGGCGATCGAGCTGGAGCGTCGACCAACGCAGCACGTGATCGAGCACTGCATCGTCGGGCTCGGGGGGAACCAGGGCGGCGTCCACGATGATCGCCGATTGGACGACCGGTTCGTCCCGCCCGAGCGTGGGATCCGCGATCGCGCGCACGCCGCTGTCGTAGCCGATCTCGACGTACTCGACGCGGCGCGCCGTGAGATCGGCGAGGGTGGCAAGCCCGCTGATCGCAGCCCTGCGGCTGTCATCCGCTGGGAGTGCCAGCTCGGTGATGAGCTCGGCGAGGCCGTGGCCGTCGGTGGTCGCGCTGGCCGCGGCGCCCAGCAGGACTTCCCCGGGGCGAGCACCAACGTCCCCGAACCGGGCCAGCTCGTCGGTCAGGGCGCCGGCAAGGATGATCGTGAGGTCCGGACGCCGTTCGGCGACGGCGGCGACGAGAGCGCCGAGTTCCGGCAGCGCGCCGCGTTCGTCCGCGCCGGGCGGATCGCCCGCCCCGGCGAGGACCGCGTCGACACCTGGATCGAGCAGCATGCGGCTCATCGCGAGTGGGTCGAGTGTCGCCGCACTTCCCGACGTGACTGCCCAGCCGGTCTGGACCGCGACCCGCCGGAGCGGGGCGAGGGACCGTTCCGAGGCGGCAACCACGGCGAGGCGGCGCGGCGTGCCGCTGCGCACGGTCACCGTCGGGATCCGGTCAAGCGCCTCCGGGTCGGCACCGATGGCGGCCGCCATGCCCGGATCGGCGTGGATCAGCCGCTCGACGAGCTGGCGGCGCACGACCGCGCTGCCGACCGCGGCCGGCAGCGCGAGCGTGCCGAGCAGGCGCCAACGGCCGGCAAGACGCGCCACAAGCGTTGCGGAAGCGGTGGCGGCTCCGATGTCGAGCGCGAAGAAGGCTCGCGGGTCGCGCGTCACGCGCTCATGCTAGCGGCGCGGGCGATCAGGCGTCCCAGCTGCTCGCTTCGTCGAGCTCTCCGAGCCGGACAATCAGCATCTCGATGCCCGCATCATCCGCAAGGATCTCGCTGGCCGAGGGCAGGCCGCCACCGAAGAACCCGCGCAGGGTCGGGTCGAAGAACAGCATTGCGTTCGCCCCGAGCGGGCGATACGGCCGGCTCGCCTCGAGGAAGCCGACAGCGGGCGCGGTCAGCCCGCGCAGCTGGATCTC
>Ga0190275_10000803_pt1 | contig 24982 bp, 24 predicted proteins | sample Popmic550T_FD_133745 | JGI IMG/M metagenome (GOLD analysis project Ga0190275, IMG submission 133745) | Populus adjacent soil microbial communities from riparian zone of Yellowstone River, Montana, USA - 550 T | ecosystem: Environmental > Terrestrial > Soil > Riparian zone > Trees stand | place...
AACATGGTGATGATGTCGGACATCAAGGTGCCCAAGGAAGCGATCTCGCGCCAGATCGCCGATTCGGTCGACCTCATCGTCCAGGTCAAGCGCCTGCGCGACGGCTCGCGCCGCTGCACCAACATCACCGAGGTGATCGGAATGGAAGGCGACGTCATTGTCACCCAGGAATTGTTCAAGTTCGAATATCTGGACGAGACTCCCGACGGCAAGATCATCGGCGAATATCGGAGCATGGGCCTTCGCCCCTACACGCTCGAAAAGGCCAAGATGTTCGGCTTCGATTCGCCCTATCTCGAGGCGTGCCTCTAGCGCCGGGCGCGTGCCTTTTAATGGCATCAATTCCTTTGTCGGATCCCACGGCGTCGATATAGGTTCGACCGGATCAGGTGGGGGCGATGGGCCCTCACCCGTCCCTGCGAGATTTTCCTCCGGCCGGACGGCGTCAGCTTTCACGATCCGGGCTGCACTTCCACGTCTCGTCCAGCCCGACCTCTGTCCATGCTTGCATCGACCGGCGGACGTGCCGTGCGGGAACACCTACTTCGTCGCAAGAATTACGTGTCCGGATATGGCTTGTAAGGCAACGCATCGTCACCCGGGAGCTGTTCAAGATCGAACATCCGGACGAGATCCCCCGACGGCAGGATCATCGGCGAGTACAGGTCGATGGGGCTCCGGCCCTACATGCCCGGCAGGCATTTATCGGATTCTGGTCCGCTAAATATCCATATTCGAGCTGCCGAGGCTCGATGCCTGAACGTTCGATCAGCACCTGCCGGTTGACGCCCATGGCGGTTGCGACAGGCCTTTGGGAATAGGGTGGAGCGGCCGCCGCTCGCACGGTCAATCAGCAGCACTTTAGAGCCTTTGCAACCTGAGATCATGATTCAGAAGCCTAAGGCTATGTGTATCCCGTCTTCTCATTCCTATGAAGAACTGAGCCCAAGGAGAAAGCCGCCGGGCCACTTGCCGCGCCTCCATGCGGCGAGCAACGCGCGTAGGTAATCCTCGTGTCGCTATTCTATGCCGGGGCCGCTTCGACGCCCGAGGTTTGAGGAGGGTCCGATAATCATCGATTATCATCTAAAATGGATGTTAATTCCTCACAAGTTGCGCTAATCGATGATTCTGACTTTTCTTGCGAGGAGGAGCTTATCAGCGACGAATCGGCCACAAAGGGCAAGATTCTGCGCCGCGCGCGCACGCTAACGGCCGCGACGCGCGAGCTGGAGCGGGTCAACCGGACGCTGCGCCGGATCGCCGGCACCGCCGCACAGGGGCGCGCCGCCGCGGATTCGGCCGCCGCCGATGCCCGCGCGATCATCGCCGCGCGCCGGCAGTGCCAATTGCGCTTCGGGCTGGAAATAGGCGACGTCGCCTGGGTGCTGCTGCTCGAGGCTTTCGCCGCGCGCAGCGAGGGGCGCCCGCTCGCCACCACCAGCCTCGGCGCCGCGGGCGGCATCACCCGCACCACCGCCTATCGCTGGACCCGCCGCCTCCTCGCCCGCGGCCTGCTGTCGGGCGAGACCGCGCCGCACGGCAAGCGCGCCACCTTCGTCACGCTCAGCGACGACGCCGCCGAGGGCATCCGCGCCAGCCTCGTCCAGGCGCGCGCGCTCGCCGCGCGGGCGGGCTGAGGGAGCGTCAGGACGCCTTCAGCGCGAGGATCGCGAGCGCGAGCGCCGCAAAGAACGCCACCACCTGGATTCCCCGCCACGGCACCCAGCCGGTCCGGTCGAGGTCCCTCCGCCGGATTCGCCGCGACTCGGCGACGCCCGCCAGGATCGCCAGCGCGAAAGCCGCGCCGCCCGCGCCCCACATCCACTGTTGCACTGTTATCCCGCCTGTCCCATGAGCGCGTCCGAACAAGCCGCTATCTAGGGAGAGAAGCATGATCCGCCAGCCCGCCTTGCGTATTTTTCTGGGCCTGGCGCTCGCGCTCGGCGCGGCCGGCAGCGTCGCGCAGCGCGCCGCGCCCGCCCGCCTCAGCGCCGCGCAGCAGGACGCGCTCAAGGCGGCGATCGCGGCGCCGACCCGTACCCCGGCCAACGCCGCCCGCGACCGCTACCGCCATCCTTACGAAACCTTGTCCTTCTTCGGCGTTCGGCCGACGGACAGCGTAGTCGAAATCTGGCCGGGCGGCGGCTGGTACACGGAGATCCTCGTCCCCTACCTCGCCCGCAGCGGCACCTATCATGCGACCGGCATGGGCGCGAACGGGCTGAACGGCACGCGCCGGCTGATGACCGCCAATCCGGCGCTCTACGGCCGGATCCGCACCGCCGCCTTCCCGGCCTGGGAGGCGGCCGAGGCGCGCGTCCCCGACGGCAGCGCCGACGTCGTCCTCACATTCCGCAACGTCCACAATTGGACGAGCGGCTATCAGCGAAACGGCCAGGCTTATGCCGAGGAGGCCTTCCGCCAGATGTATGCGATGCTGCGTCCGGGCGGGACGCTCGGCGTGGTCGACCACCGCCTGCCCGAAAGCGCCGATTCCGCGCGCGAGAGGGCCAGCGGCTATCTCAAGGTTTCGACCGTCCGCCGCCTCGCCGAAGCCGCCGGCTTCCGTTTCGTCGCCGCCTCGGAGGTCAACGCCAATCCGCGCGACACGGCCGACTGGCCCGACGGCGTCTGGACGCTGCCGCCCGCGCTTCGCCTGGGCGAACGCGACCGCGACCGCTATCTCGCGATCGGCGAAAGCGACCGGATGACGCTCAGGTTCGTGAAGCCGAGGTAACGCTCAGCTGCTGAGCCGGTCGACCTTTTTCTGGAGTTCGGCCAGCTGGGCCTTGAGATCGTCGAGCTCGGCGGCGGCGCCTTCGGCCGCCGGCTTGGGGGCTTCCCCGGCCTTGCCCTGCGCGGCGGCGGTGAACATCTCCATGTTGCGCCGGGCGATCTCCGAAAAGGGATTGGCGGCGAAGGCGCCGGCGACGGCTTCGCGGAACTGGCTCTGGTTGCGCTGCAACGCCTCGAGCGAGGCCTCCAGATATTGCGGCACCACCGCCTGCATCTGATCGCCGTACATCGAAATGAGTTGGCGCAGGAAATTGACCGGCAGCATGGTCGAGCCGCGCGATTCCTCGTCCATGATGATCTGGGTCAGCACGCCGCGGGTCAGATCCTCGCCGGACTTGGCGTCCACTACTTTGAACTGGCGCTTCTGGCGCACCATCTCGGCGAGCCGTTCCAAAGTGATGTAGGATGAGCTTTCGGTATCGTAGAGGCGCCGGTTCGCATATTTCTTGATGAGGATCACATCGTCATCGGACCGGGACGCCGCCATGAAACCATTCTCCGCTGGGAACAGCGCTCTAGCACCAAAGTTTGCCGCACCGCAACATCGCCCCCGGCCGCTCCCTCTGTTCCTGCAATTGCTGCGCGCGCAGACCGCAGCAAATCCGGCGCGGACCCAGGCCGCTTTGGCGGGCTTGCGCAAGTATCAGGAGGCCGCGCGCGAGCCCGTGCCCGCGCCGATGCCTGCGCTCGCGCAGGCGCATGGCGCAAGCCTGCGCGATTATGGCGGCGAAGGCCCGAGCGTGCTGTTCGTGCCCTCGCTGATCAATCCCCCCAATGTTCTCGACATGGGCGAGCGCTCGCTGCTGCGCTGGCTGGCCGCTCGCGGGCGCCGCGTGCTGCTGCTCGACTGGGGCTGGCCGGGGCCGGACCGGCGCGAGATGTCGGTCGCCGGCCATGTCGAGCATCTGCTGGTTCCGCTCATGCGGGAGGCGGGCGAGCCGGTCGACCTGGTCGGCTATTGCCTGGGCGGGACGATGGCGCTCGCCGCCGCCCAGGTCGCGCCCGCCCGCAGCGTCGCCACCATCGCCGCGCCCTGGCATTTCGCCGGCTTTCCCGACGATGCGCGCGCCAGCCTCGCGGCGCTTTGGCAGAGCGCCCAGCCGACCGTGGCCGCGCTTGGACTGCTGCCGATGGAGGTGCTGCAATGCGCCTTCTGGAATCTCGACCCGGCCCGCACGATCGCCAAGTTCGAGGCCTTCGTCGCGCTCGAGGGCGCCGAGGCCGCGACCTTCGTCATGCTCGAGGATTGGGCCAATGACGGGCCGCCCATCTCGCAAGGCGCCGCGCGCGAGATGTTCGAAGGCCTGTTCCGCGACGATCTTCCGGGCTCGGGCCGCTGGCGAGTGGCGGGCACGGCGATCGACCCCGCTTCGCTCGGCATTCCCCTGCTCAACATCGTCTCGACCACCGACCGGATCGTCCCAGCCGCGACCGCGGCGCGTGCCGGCGAGCGCCTCGACCTTGCCTTGGGCCATGTCGGCATGGTGGTCGGCTCGCGCGCGCCCCGGATGCTCTGGGAGCCCCTGGCGGGCTGGCTTTCCCGCACTGCAGCAAGCTGCTAGAGCGCCGCCGACCCCAAATCGGAGACTCGCACATCATGACCGACGTCGTCATTACCGCCGCCAAGCGGACCCCGGTCGGCGCCTTCCTCGGCGCCTTTGCCGCCACCCCCGCCCACGAACTCGGCCGAGTCGCGATCGAGGCCGCGCTGGCGCAGGCCGGTGTCGCGCCCGAAGACGTTTCCGAAGTCATCCTCGGCCAGGTCCTCACCGCCGGCCAGGGCCAGAACCCGGCGCGCCAGGCCTCGATGGCCGCCGGCATCCCAAGGGAGGTGCCGGCCTGGGGCGTCAACCAGGTCTGCGGGTCGGGCCTCCGCGCGGTCGCCCTGGCCAGCCAGGCGATCCAGACCGGCGACGCAATCATCGTCGTCGCCGGCGGCCAGGAGAATATGAGCCTTTCCGCCCACGCCCAGAATCTGCGCGGCGGCACCAAGATGGGCGACGTCGGCCTGGTCGACACGATGATCAAGGACGGCCTCACCGACGTCTTCAACAATTACCACATGGGCATCACCGCCGAGAATCTCGCCGAACAATATCAGGTGACCCGCGACGACCAGGACGCCTTCGCCACCGCCTCCCAGAACAAGGCGTCGGCCGCGCGCGCCTCGGGCCGGTTCCGGGACGAGATCGCCGCCGTGACGGTCAAGACCCGCAAGGGCGAGACAATCGTCGAGAATGACGAGTATATCCGCGACGGCGTCGAACAGTCCGCCCTCGCCGGCCTGCGCCCCGCCTTCAAGAGGGACGGCACCGTCACCGCGGCCAACGCCTCGGGCCTCAACGACGGCGCCGCCGCGCTCGTCCTGATGAGCCGCGAGGAAGCCGAGAGGCGCGGCGCCCCCATACTCGCCCGCGTCGCGAGCTGGGCCTCGGCCGGAGTCGATCCCTCGATCATGGGCATCGGCCCCGTCCCCGCCTCCAGGAAGGCGCTCGAGAAAGCCGGCTGGACGATCGCCGACCTGGACCTAATCGAAGCCAATGAAGCCTTTGCCGCGCAGGCGCTGGCGGTCGGCAAGGAGCTCGGCTGGGACGCGAGCAAGGTCAACGTCAACGGCGGCGCGATCGCCATCGGCCACCCGATCGGCGCCTCGGGCGCGCGCGTGCTGACGACGCTCATCTACGAAATGCAGAAGCGCGACGCCAAGAAGGGCCTCGCCACTTTGTGCATCGGCGGCGGCATGGGCATCGCCCTTTGCGTCGAGCGCGACTAGCTCCGTCCCATTACGAAACAGCCCGCCGCGGCCCCTTTGCGGGCTCGGGATGGTGCGCGTAATCCGCCCTGACAGGGGCATGAGGCATGATCGCGCTGATTTGGCGTTACGAGGTGTTGGACGAGGCGCGCCCCGCGTTCGAGAAGACCTATGGCCCGACCGGCGCCTGGGCGGCGCTCTTCGCCCGCGCCGAAGGCTTTGCCGGCACCGAATTGTTCAAGGCTGAGGACGGCTCCTATCTGACGCTCGACGTCTGGCGCTCTCGCGAAGATCATGACGCGTTCATGGCCGACCATGCGGCCGATTACGAGGCGCTCGACCGCAGCACCGAAGGCTGGACCAACTCCGAGCACCGCATCGGCTCCTACGAGGTGCTGGGTTAAATAGGGACAGCATATATTTATCGCAGACCGCTCGTGGCTGACAGGACGGTCAGCCGTCGATAAATATATACTGTCCCTATTTAATGGCGGCCGCCGCCTCCCAATGCTCGCCTTCGAACCGGTAGCAGGCCCGGCTTCCGCGCTGGAAGGCGGTCCCGTCCCAGCCGATCACCTGGACCTCGACGGCGTCATTATGCTCGGCGTGGATCAGGTTGAAGCTTTGCGTCTCGCCGTCGCGCAGCCGGATCGAGGTCGCGGTGCCGGCCTGGATGACCAGGGCCGGCCCGGCATTCTTGACCATCTTGCGCGCGCTCTGGGCGAAGCTGCGGTGGAAATGGCCGGCGAGGAGGATGTGGACGCCGGCATCGGCGACGGCGTCCAGCGCGTCGCATTGCCGGCCGACCGCTTCGGAGGCCTCGCCCGCCTCGCCGATCGGCATTTCGAACAAGGGATGGTGGGTGACGAGGATCCGGGTGCGGTCCGGTGGCACGGCGGCGAATCGCTCGCGGATGATCTCCATCTGCTCGCGGCTGACCCGGCCGTCCTTGAAGGTCAGCGAGCGCGCGGTGTTGATGCCAAGCACGGCCAGCCGCTCGGTCTCGAACCAGGGGCAGAGGTCATCGTCGATATAGCGCCGGTAGCGGTGAAGCGGGCGGGTGAACCGCTGGATCACGTCGTAGAGCGGCACGTCGTGATTGCCGGGCACGCTAAGCGTGCTCAGTCCCGCGGCTTCAAGCCGGCCGAGAAACGCCGCCGCCTCGCGATATTGCTCGACACGCGCCCGCTGGGTGAAATCGCCGCTGATCGCGACGAGGTCGGGCCGCTCGGCGGCGAGCCAGGCCTCGGCGCCGGCCACCACCTCGGGATCGTGCGCGCCGAAGTGAACATCCGAGAGGTGGGCGATCCGCGCCATTGCGCCTCAACCGCCCCGCGCCGCGAAAGTTCAGCGCCAGACTCGCTCGAAGCGTGCGCCCAGGCCGGTCAGCAGCTCATATTGGCTGAGGCCTGACTGCGCCGCCGCGGCGGGAAGGTCGTAGTCGAGCTCGATCCAGTCGCCTTCGGCGACCTCGGGCGCTTCGTCCACGCAGATCGCGGTCAAATCCATCGACACCCGCCCGACCACGGGCGCGAACTTCTCGCCGATCCGCGCCCGGCCGCGCCCTGAAAAGCCGCGCAGATAGCCATCGGCATAGCCGATGTTGAGGATCGCGAGCTCGTGCGGCCGCTCAGCCATGAAGGTGCCGCCATAGCCGACCAGCGCGCCGGCCTCGATCCGGCGGCGCTGGAGGATCTGCGCCTCGACCCGGACGACCCGGCTAATGGACCCGAGCGCCTCGCGCCGCGGCACGCCGCCGTAGAGGGCCAGACCGGGCCGGGTCAGACCGAAGGCATAATCGGCTCCAAGGCAGATGCCGGCGCTGTTGGCGAGGCTGTGGCGCGGCGCCGGGACGCGCGCCGCGAGCTCGGCGAAGGCCCGCCGCTGGGCCTCGTTCGCCTCCTTATCCTCGTCGGCGCAGGCGAGATGGCTCATCAGGGTTTCTATCGGCAGGTCGTCGAGCAGGCCCGAAGCGACTTCCAGGGGCGAAAGGCCCAGGCGGTTGATGCCGGTATCGACCATCACGTCGCAGGGCCGCCCGGTTTCGCGCCACCGCGCGACCTGCCCGGCGCTGTTCAGCACCGGGCGCGCCGGCGATTCGAGCGCCGCCTCCATGTCGCCCGGCAGCACGCCGTGCAGCACCGACAGGCTGTGTCCCGCCGGCCAGGGCGTCAGCGCCTCGGCCTCGGCCCAGGTGGCGACGAAAAAGTCGCGGCAGCCGGCCGCCATGAGCCGCTTCACGACCTCGCGGGCGCCGAGGCCATAGCCGTCCGCCTTGACCGCCGCGCCGCAATCGGCGCCCCCGCTCCGCCGGCCAAGCCAGCTCCAATTGGCGGCGAGCGCCGCGCTGTCGAGCGTCAGCCGGAGGGGGATATGGACCATGATCGCGGCCTAACGCGGACGCCTCACGGAGTCACCCCGGCGAAGCGAGGGACATTTCAGACACGCTGTTCGTTGCGACCCCGACAGGGAGTTTGAAAGGGAGTGACCCGAATGAAAATCGTGAAACTGGTGCTGGCGGCGGCGATCGCCTTCGGCACGATGAGCGCCTCGGCGGCGCCGGCGGCCGCCCAGGGCCGCCACACCGGCGAATATCGCCACGACGGCCAGCGCCACGACGCGGGCCGCGACGACAATCACCGGCATCGCGGCTGGCAAAACAATCGCGGCCGCCATCGCGGCTGGCACAACAATCGCGGCCGGCATCGTTGGTCGACGCGCCGCGTCTGCCGGACCGTCTGGCGCCACCATCAACGCCAGCGCGTCTGCCGCACCGTCCGCTACCGCCGCTAATAGTCCCGGATCTCCTCGCTATCTCCGTAACGGGTGGCGAGGAGAGCCCATTCGGAATGGTCAGTCCACTTGCTTCCCGGACGTCTCGGGGAGCCAGAACAAAGTCACGACCAGCGCCATCGCGACCACGCCCCATGTATACCACAGGCCCGCATAGGGATCGCCCGTCTCCGCCACGACGTAGGCGCTGATCAGCGGCAGGAAGCCGCCGAAATAGCCGGTGCCGAAATGATAGGGGATGGACATCGAGCTGTAGCGTATCCGCGGCGGAAACATCTCCGACAGCAAAGCGGCGACGGAGCCGTAGGTCAGTCCCGACAGGCACATCAGGCCGAGGATCGCGGCGAGCATCAGCGCGATCTGGCCGGCATCGGGGACAAAGGTCGCGCCCGCCTGAGCCCCAGCGCCTCCGCCCGCCGCGCCGCCCACGATCCAGAAGAGGGGGAAGAGCAGGATAAGCGTCAGCGCGTAGCCGATCACGATCGGCTTCTTGCGCCCGACCCGGTCCGAGATCGCGCCGGTCGCGATAAAGAAGACGAGGCCGAGCAGGGCGCCGAAGGCGACGATCATCTGCGCGGCGGTCCCGTCGATCCGCATCGGACCCTGAAGGAAGGCGAGCATCGAGAACATCGCCGTGTACCAGATTACCGTCAGCCCGGCGGCGATGCCGAACAAGGCAACGAACAGCCGCTTCAGATTGCCGGGATAGGTGAACGCCTCCTTGAAGGGGTTGGCGGCCGTCCCGCCCTCCTCCTTGAGCGCTTTGAACACCGGGCTTTCGGAAAGCTTGAGGCGCATCCACAAGGAGACGGCGAGCAGCAGAATCGAGAAGAGGAAGGGCAGCCGCCAGCCCCACTCGAGCCATCGATCGTCCGAGACCATCGTCTTGCAGGCCAGCACGACGGCGAGGCTGAGGATGAAGCCGCCAACCACACTCGCCTGAATGAAGCTGGTATAGAAGCCGGCCTTGCCCGGCGGAGAATGCTCGGCGACGTAGATCGCCGCGCCGCCATATTCGCCGCCGAGCGCCAACCCCTGGGCGACGCGCAGGATGATGATCAGCAGCGGCGCGGCGGCCCCGATCGTCGCATAGCTCGGCACCATCCCGATGCCGGCCGTGGCGACGCCCATCAGCGTGATGGTGACCAGGAAGGTGTATTTGCGCCCCAGCTTGTCGCCCAGATAGCCGAACAGAATCGCGCCGAGCGGCCGAAAGGCGAAGCCGATCGCGAAGGTGGCCCAAGCGAGCAGAGTCGCGAGCAGCTCGTCGCCCGGCGGGAAGAAGCTGCGCTGGAGGATGCCCGAAGCGGTAAGCGTGCCCCAGATGAAGAAATCATACCATTCGAAGACCGTCCCGACCGAGGAGGCGGCGATGACGAGCCGCGTCTTCTTCAGCTCTTCCTTCGCGCGCGAACCCGCCCTGGCCATGCACCCCTCCCGGCTTTTGTCCGAGGTTCTAGGCCGCTCGGCGCACCAGGGGCAAGCGTCAGTCGAGGCCTTCCGCCGCCTGCTCCCAGTTGCGGCCGTCGAAGCGCCTGACGCTGATGTCGAGTCCCGGCGCGTCGTCGAGCGCGTTCAGGTTCACGCTCCAAGCCTCGGGGTGCGAGCGCGGCTGATAGAAACTCTTGATGCCGCAGACGCGGCAGAACAGATGGTCGGCGGCTCCGGTGCCGAAGCGGTAGCTGGTAAGCTTATCGGCCCCAGAAATCAGCCGGAAATCCCCGTGCAGCACGATCAAATGGCGAAACCCACTCGCCGCGCAGATCGAGCAATTGCAGTCGAGAATCTCGACCGCCTCGGGCACGTCCGCCTCGAACCGCACCGCCTTGCAATGACATCCGCCCCGGATTTTCATATGCCCGCTTTATGCATCACTGCTTCGCGCCCGTCACCCGGCCCGATACCCGCCTGCTCGTCCTGGGCAGCCTGCCCGGCGCCGTCTCGCTGGCGCAGGCGCGTTATTATGCGCATCCGCAAAACCAGTTCTGGCGGCTGATCGGCGAAGCGATCGGGCGCGATCTCGCGGCGCTCGATTATGAGGCGCGGCTCGCGGTCCTGCTCGATGCGGGAATCGGCCTGTGGGACACGGTCGCCGCCGCGACCCGCAAGGGCAGCCTCGACGCCGACATCCGCCTCCACGAGGCGAGCGACCTCGCCGCGCTCGCCGCGACCTTGCCCGCCCTGAAGGCGGTCGCCTTCAACGGCGGCACCTCGGCCCGGATCGGCCGCAGGCAGCTCGCGGGCGTCCCGGGCCTCGTCCTGATCGACCTGCCCTCGAGCAGCCCGGCTTATGCGAGCCTCTCGTTCGAGCGCAAGCGCGCGGCCTGGCTCGTGCTGCGCGCTTATCTGTGACGGCAGAATGCGAGCACGCGCTGCGCCAGATCGGGTCGGGCGATGAGAAGGTCGGGGATGTTTGTGTCCGCCCGGTTGTAGACCAGCGGGCCGCCATCGAGGCGGCTGGCATGGAGCCCGGCGGCGCGCGCGACGGCGGCCGGCGCGCAATTGTCCCATTCGTGCTGCCCGCCGGCATGATAATAAATGTCCGCCTCGCCGGCGACGACCGCCATCGCCTTGGCGCCGGCCGATCCCATCGCCACCAGCTCGGTGCCGAGCAAAGCCGCTATCTCCTGCGCCTCGGCGGGCGGACGCGTGCGGCTCACCAGCATTCTCGGGCGCTTGCCGCCGAATTCGGGCGGCGCCACGCGGTCCGAGCGGAACAGCACCCCTTTCGCCGGCAGCGCGACCGCGCCCAATTTCGGCGCGCCATCGACGGCGAGCGCGACATGCACCGCCCAATCGGCCCGTCCTTCCGAATATTCGCGCGTCCCGTCGAGCGGGTCGATGATCCAGACCCGCGAGCGGCCCAGCCGCGTCCGGTCGTCCGGACTCTCTTCCGAAAGGACCGCATCGTCCGGCCGCCATTCGGCAAGGCCCGTCAGGATGAAGGCGTTGGCGACCTTGTCTGCGACATGGCCCAAAGCCGCGCCTTCGAGCAGGACGCCGTGGCGCTGCGCAACGAGCAGCCGCCCCGCTTCCTGCGCCAAATGCGCCGCCAGTTCCTCGTCCGTCAAAGCCGATCCCCTTCGAAAACCGTTAAACAGAGTTAACGGCTTATTTACCATCTTCGCTATAACTGTCGCCCCACGGGATTTTCCCGGGGGGTACGAAACATGGTCATCATCCTGACGGCGCTTCTGGCAAGCTCGAAGATCTTGCCGACGATCGACCGCGAGGCGCTGGACCTCCAGGCCCGCGCCGAGGCGCTCCAGCCGCGTGCGCGCACGGCCCAGCCCATCCGCCGCCCGGTTGCGCGGGCGGCCCAGCCGGTTCGCCGGCCCGTGGTGCAGGCCTCCCAGCCGGTTCGCCGGCCGGCCGTGCGCCGCGCCTCGGACGGCAATGCACTCGACCTTTCGCAAATCACCACGATCTGCCGCGCCGCCGGCGAGCAGTCGGATCCGGCGGCCTTCATCGGCCGGCTGAGCACTGCTTATGCCTTGAGCGCCGACGACAGCGTTTCGCTTCGCTCCAGCTGCGCCGCCTATCTGGCCGGCCGGGCCGACGCGCGGCGGTCTTCGGGCGGAAGTACATACTAATCAATTTCAACTAGTCCGGCAGAAGAACTTGTGCTTTACCGCGACTCGTTTCGCGGGGGCACGGCATGAAATTGCTGTCGGTTTTCGGGACGCGGCCGGAAGCCGTGAAGATGGCGCCCGTCCTGCTCGCCCTCGATCTCGAGCCTTTTGTTCAATCGCAAGTCTGCGTGACCGGCCAGCATCGCGCGCTCCTCGATCAGGTGCTCGGTTTCTTCTCGATCGTCCCCGATTTCGATCTCGACGCGATGGCGCCCGGTCAGGGTCTCAACCCGCTCGCCGGCAGGCTGATCGAACGGCTCGATGCCGTCCTCGAAAAGGTGCGGCCCGATCGGGTGATCGTCCAGGGCGATACGACCAGTGCTTTGGCGGGCGCGCTTGCGGCCTTCCACCGGTCGATCCCGGTCGCCCATGTCGAGGCGGGCCTGCGCACCTATTGCGCCGCCGCGCCTTTCCCCGAGGAGGCGAACCGGCGTGCCATCGCCCTGCTCGCCGACATGCACTTCGCGCCGACCGCCGCCGCCAAAGCGAATCTGGCCGCCGAGCGGCTTCGCGGCGAGGTACTCGTCACCGGCAATAGCGGCGTCGACGCGCTGAACCTCGCGCTCGCGGCGATCGGCCCGGATCCGCAACCCGCCGGGACCGGGCGCAAGCTCATCCTCGTCACCTGCCACCGGCGCGAGAGCTTCGGCGCGCCCTTCGCCGCGATCTGCGCCGCGCTCGAGCGGCTCGACCGGCGCCCCGACGTCGAGATCGCCTTCCCGCGCCACCCCAATCCGGCGCTGGCGGGCGCGCCCGCCGGGCCGCGCGACCTGCCGCCGCTCGATCTGCCGGATTTCCTGCGGCTGATGCGGCGCGCGGATCTGATCCTCACCGATTCGGGCGGGGTGCAGGAGGAAGCGGTCACGCTCGGCAAGCCGGTCGTCGTCCTGCGCGACGCCACCGAGCGCCCCGAAGGCGGAGCGATGCTCGCCGGCGGCGATACCGACCGGATCGTCCGCGCCGCCGAGGCGCATCTGGACGGGAGCGCCGAGGCCGCCCGGCCCTCCCAGGCCTATGGCGACGGCCGCGCCGCCGAGCGGATCGTCAATGCCCTGCTCGGCCGCCCGGTCGCTGAGTTTGTACCCGACATCGGAGCGCGTGACCGGCTGCGCGAGATCGGCTAGCCATCCGCGCCATGGAGCGCGGGGATTTCCTGATCATCGGCGGCGGCATTGCCGGCCTCTCGGCGGCGGCGCGGCTGGCGCGGCACGGGCGCGTGATCGTGATCGAGGCCGAAGAAGCGCTCGGCTATCACAGCTCGGGCCGCAGCGTCTCCTTCAGCCATTTCGGCATCGGCAACGCCGCGGTGCGAGGCCTTACCGCCCACAGCCGCCCCTTCTTCGCGCCGCCGCTGGCCCAAGCATCCTCGACCCTCTATTTCGCCGACGAGGCCGCCCTCCCCCAACTCGACGCACTCGGCGCCGAAATGGCGCGCTTCACCGACGCCATTCGTAGCGTCGATGCGTCGGAAATGGCCGCTTTGTTTCCGCCGTTGCGCCCGAGCGCGATCCGCGGCCTGTTCGATCCGACCGGCCTCAAGCTCGACGCCGACCTCATCCTCCAGTCGCTCGCCCGCGCGGTGAAGGCGGCCGGGAGCCTTATCCTCACCGGCCGCCGCGTCGCCGCGTTGGAGCCGTGCTGGACATTGCGCACCGAATGCGGCGAATCCTTCAAGGCGCCGATCCTGATCAACGCCGCCGGGGCCTGGGCCGACAAGATCGCGGCGCTTGCGGGTGTGGCGCCGCTCGGCCTGCTCCCCAAGCGCCGCACGATCATCGTCGTCGACCCGCCGCAAGGCGCGCATGCCGAGACCTGGCCCTTCGTCCACAGCGTTGCCGGCGATTTCTATCTGCTGCCCGAGGCCGGCCGCCTGCTCGTCTCTCCGGTCGACGAGGTGGCGGACGATCCGTGCGACGCGCAGCCCGAGGAATATGACATCGCTTTGGCCGCCGACCGGCTCCAACATTACACCACGATCCCGATCGCCCGCATCGCCCACCGCTGGGCGGGGCTTCGCACCTTCATGCCCGATCGGGTCCCGACCGCCGGCTTCGCGCCCGACGCGCCCGGCTTCTTCTGGCTCGCCGGCCAGGGCGGTTACGGCTTCCAGACAGCCCCCGCCATGGCCGAGATCGCCGAGGCCCTGATCACCGGCGCCTCCTGGCCGAAAGGGCTTGCCGAACTCGGTGTATTAGTGGAACAAGTCGCCCCGGGACGGGGCGCTTGAAGCCTGCCCCGCGTAAGCCCGGAACAGGATTTTTGTCGACCATCCCTCCCCTCCATTCGAGCATCGCCGCCGAGACCTGGAGCGCTCTGCCCGAGAAGGAGCGCGCCCGGATCGAGCAGGCGCTTCACGAGCGCGCCAAGGTACGCACCCTCGCCACCGCCCAGTTCCAGAGCGACATGCGCCGCTCTTATGGCGACGATTTTCCCTTGTGGGACAATGTCGAGCCGACCGTCCGCGCTTATTATCTCAACCGCGCCTTCGAAACGGCGCGTCCGGTCTCGCTGACCCAGGACGACCTCGAGCGCGCGCAGCCCGCGGTCGTCGCCGCGATCCTCGAGCGCCACCGCAGCCGCCAGGACCGTGCGAGCCGCACCGTCCGCGCGATCACCAGATATTTCCTGCGCGGAACTGCCGCAATCTTCATCCTCCTGGTCGGCTGGCTCGCCGTCACCGCGCCGCTTTCCCAGTCGCTCCAGCCGATCGCCGCGCCGAGCTTCCTCGTCCTCGCCGCCGACGGCCAGCCGATCGCGCGCAGGGGCGCGGTCATCGGCGAGCCGGTCGACGTCATGGCCCTGCCGCCCCATGTCGGCCAGGCATTCGTCGCGATCGAGGACCGCCGCTTCTTCCGCCATGTCGGCGTCGACCCCTGGAGCATCGGCCGCGCAATGCTGCGCAACTGGCAAGCCGGCCGGGTCCGCGAGGGCGGCAGCACGATCAGCCAGCAGCTCGCCAAAACCAGCTTCACCGGCGGCGAGCGGACCATGGCGCGCAAGGCGCAGGAGGCGCTGATCACTCTGTGGCTGGAGGCGCGGCTGAGCAAGGAGGAGATCCTCAGCCGCTATTTGTCCAACGTCTATTTCGGCAACAATCTCTACGGCCTGCGCGCCGCCGCCCGCTTCTATTTCAACACCGAGGCGGAGCGGCTCACGCTCGCCCAGTCGGCGATGCTGGCCGGCCTGGTCAACGCGCCCAACCGGCTCGCGCCCAACCGCAACCTCGCCGGCGCCCAGCGCCGCGCCCGCCTCGTCCTGCGCGTCATGGCCGATATCGGCTACATAAGCGAGGAGCGGTTCGCCGGTATGCGGCCGGCGCGCCTGCGCCTCGCGCCGACCGACAATGTTCCGACCGGCACCTATTTCGCCGACTGGATCCTGGCCGGCGTCGCCGACGCCGATCAGGAGGAATATGGCGAGCGCAAGATCGCGACCACGCTCGAGCGCAATCTGCAGCGCGCCGCGATCCGCGCCTTCCGCTCGGCCGGGATCGGCGACCGCCAGGCGGCGATGGTCGCGATGCGGACCGACGGGCGGATCGTGGCGATGCTCGGCGGGCGCGATTATGCGCGCAGCCCGTATAACCGCGCGACGATGGGCCGCCGCCAGTCGGGCTCGACCTTCAAGATGTTCGTCTATCTCGCCGCTTTGCGCTCGGGCCTGACGCCCGATTCGATGGTTCTGGATCGTCCGGTCACGATCGGCCGCTGGACGCCGCGCAACGCCAGCGGCACCTATCGCGGCGAGATAAGCCTGCGCGATGCCTTCGCTGTGTCGAGCAACGTCGCCGCGGTCCGTCTCGCGCAGCGGGTCGGAATCGGCAACGTCATCCGCACCGCGCGCGATCTGGGCGTCACCACGCCGATCCCCAACGATCCCAGCATTGCATTGGGCACGGCCGACGCGAGCCTGATCGAGATGACCGCGGCCTATGCGGCGGTGGCGTCGGGGCGCTATCCGGTGGTGCCGCGCGGCCTGGTCGAGACCCCCGAGGAGCCGGGCTTCTTCAGCAGCCTCTTCCAAGGCCCCAGCAGCGGCGGCGGGCGCTCCGACGAGGCTCTCGGCGCGATGCGCGAGCTGCTCGGCTATGCGGTCGCCAGGGGCACCGGCCAATCCGCCCGGCTCTCCGTGCCCGCCTTCGGCAAGACCGGCACCACCCAGGATTCGCGCGACGCCCTGTTCATAGGCTTTGCCGGGGACCTCGTGGTTGGAATATGGGTCGGCAATGACGACAACAGGCCGATGCGGGGAGTCAGCGGCGGCGGATTGCCGGCGCGGATCTGGCGCAGCTTCATGATGCAGGCGCTCAACGTCTCGGCGGCCCCGGCGCCTTCGCCGAGGAAATTGCCCGATGCCGACGAGGACACGTCTCCGGCCGACGAGGGCTTCGAGGAAGAGGGCTTCGAGGAGCAAGCGGACAAAGTGGCGAACGCCATATCGCGGCTGTTCCGATTCGCCGGCGTGACGGCGCGCCGGCGGTAGGGATGGCGACCGCCCAGCCCACTTTGGCCCCGAAACCGCCGCAACCGCCGATCTCGCGGGTGCGGCTGGTCAAGCGCGCGATCAAGATCGTCGCCGCTTTGTTCGTGCTCGCCATCCTCTGGCTGGTCGTCACCGCGCCGCTGTCACGCTCATTGGGCCCGGTCGCGGCGCCGAGCATCACCATCCTTTCCGCCGAGGGCGAGCCGATCGCCCGGCGCGGGGCGATCATCGGCGAGCCGGTCGACGTCATGGCCCTGCCCCCACATGTCGGCCAGGCCTTCATCGCGATCGAGGATCGCCGCTTCTTCCGCCATGTCGGCATCGATCCCTGGGGGATCGGCCGGGCGATGTGGCGCAATCTGCGCGCGGGAAGGGTGCGCGAGGGCGGCAGCACGATCAGCCAGCAGCTCGCCAAGACGAGCTTCCTCTCCCCCGACCGCACCGCCATCCGCAAGGCGCAGGAGGCGCTGATCGCGCTCTGGCTCGAGGCTTGGCTGACCAAGGAGGAGATCCTTAGCCGCTATTTGTCGAACGTCTATTTCGGCGACAATGTCTACGGGCTGCGCGCCGCCGCGCGCCATTATTTCAACGTCGCGCCGGAAGACCTCACCCTCGCCCAGTCGGCGATGCTCGCCGGCGTCGTCAACGCGCCGAGCAGGCTCGCGCCGACCACCAATATCGACGACGCCCGCGCCCGCGCCCGGCTCGTCCTGCGGGCGATGCGCGAGATCGGCTATATCGGCGACGCCCAATTGGCTGCGGCGAGCCCCGCCCGCGTGCGCCGCGGCCCGCGCGACGACGTGCCCACCGGCACCTATTTCGCCGACTGGGTGCTCCCCCAGGCGGCCGAGCTCACCGAAGACGGCTACGGCCAGCGCCTCGTCCAGACCACGCTGGAGGGCGATCTCCAGCGGCTCGCCGTCCGCACCATCCGCCGCGCGGGGCTGGGCCGCGCGCAGGCGGCTTTGGTCGCGATGCGGCTCGATGGCCGCGTCGTCGCCATGGTCGGCGGCAAGGATTATGCGCAAAGCCCGTTCAACCGCGCGGTCCAGGCCCGCCGCCAGCCCGGCTCCGCCTTCAAATTGTTCGTCTATCTCGCCGCCTTCCGGCACGGCCTTACCCCGAACACGCCGGTCGACGACCGGCCGATCCGGCTCGGCAATTGGCAGCCGCGCAATTATGGCGATTCCTACCGCGGCCCGATGCGCTTACGCGACGCCGTCGCTTATTCGAGCAATTCGGTCGCGGTGCAGATTTCCGAGCGGGTCGGCCGCGATGACGTCATCCGCGCCGCCCGCGACCTCGGCATCACCACTGTGCTGCGGCCCGATCCGAGCCTGCCTTTGGGCGTCAACAACACGACCCTGATCGAGCTCACCGCCGCTTATGCCGCGGTCGCCGCGGGGCGCTACCCGATCCGGCCGCGCGGTCTTCCCGCCGAATCGACAGGCTGGTTCGGCTGGAGCGGCGGCGCGGACCGCCCGGTCAACCGCGACCGCGCCTTCCCGATGCTGCGCGACGTCCTCCACGCGGTCGTCCAGCGCGGCACCGGCCGGGCCGCTGCGCTCTCGGTCCCGACCTTCGGCAAGACCGGCACCACGTCCGACTATCGCGACGCCTTGTTCGTCGGCTTCGCCGGCGATCTGGTGGTCGGCGTGTGGATCGGAAACGACGACAACTCGCCTTTGCCCGGCACCGCCGGCGGCGGCCTGCCGGCACGGATCTGGCGCAGCTTCATGGCCGAGGCGCTCGGCACCACGCCGGCGCGCCCGGCGCCCTCAGTGCCGCTCTACAAAGCCGATCAGGAAGCGAATCTGTCGGCGAACGCGCAGGAGCCCGCGCCACCGCCGCTAGCGCCCCCGCCGAGCGTCCCGATCCCCGAAATCGTCGCGCCCCCGCCTCCGACGATCAAGGAAGAACCCGCGCCCGGCGTCTAGGCCGCCTGCCCCGCGGCGCGCCGGGCCTTGCGGCGGTCCCAGAGCTTTTTCGCGCCCCAGGCGCCGAGCGCCGCGACGCCGAGGGGCGTGAAGGCGCGGCGCAGCAGCCAGGGCGCGGCGGCACCGATCAGTGCGCCTTTCGCGCCGGCGTGCCGTCCGGCGATCCTCTGGCCGATCCTCGCGCCGATAAGCTTGCCGATCATATCCGTTCTCCGATTGCGGTTCGACCGGCACAAAGCCGCAGCGAAGAGATTGTTCCTAATCGAGAAACAGCTCGGCGGCGGCCTCGACGATCGCGTCGACGTCGAGCCGGTAGGCGCGATAGAGGTCGGCGAGGTTGCCGGTCTGGCCGAACCGCTCGATGCCGAGCGGGCTCACCTTGTGGCCCATCCCCCGCCCAGCCAGGAGAGCGAGGCCGGCGCTCCGTCGAGCAAGGTCACCAGGCCGGCATCGGGCGTCGATCAGCCTAAGCGCGTCGAGGTCCGGGCCCTGGGTCTTTTCGGCATGGCGGGGCCTTGGCTCCCTCGCCGGCCCGCGCCTAGCTCAGCGCAATTCGACCCGGACCGTGTCGCACAAATTGATGCCGGGCCAGGATTGGCGGCGGCCGCCCTCGAAGGTCGCTCGGATGTCCCAGCGGCAAAGCTCGACGTCCCGCGAGAAAGAGGCGGCGGCCCGCTCGTCGGGCGGCACGTCGCGATGGTGGAGCAGATTGCCGGTCCAGTCTTCCTCTCCCTGCGGGGAGATGCCGAGCGCAATGATCGTCTGCCCGGTCCGGTTGACGATGACGAAATCCAGATTGGCCGAGCCTTCCGCCAGCTCGCGGCCGCCGGTGCCGTCGCCGTCGGACTCCTGGGCCGCCGCGCCGGGTGCGGAGCAGAACAGCAGCAACATTGCGACGCAATGGAAAGGCATGCGCATCACTCAACTCCTACGTCAGCCGGTTCGCCCCGCGCGCGACGCTCATCCTATGCCGCGCCGCGATCGCCGTCGAGCGCTGGCGGATCGTATCGAGGAACAGCCATTCGCCGGTCGCCCGCTCGGGCGTCAGCGCCATCGTCAAATAGCCGCGCCGCCCCAGCTCGGCCCACTTCAGGGCGGGGTTGAATGCAACCATCGCCCGGGCGAGCTCGGCAGGCGCCACCCAGGGCAGATAAGTCTCGTAGCCGTGCGAAGTGACGCTCTGGCCGGCGAATTCGGCCCCCGCCGCCGCGCCCTCGAGGCTGAGGTCGTAGGCCCAGGCGTTGTGGCTGTCGCCGGAAAGGACGAGGAGGTTGGCGTCGGCGTCGAGCGCGGCGCGCAGCAGCCTGGCGCGCGCAGCCGGATAGCCGTCCCAGCTGTCGAGCGTCAGGGGCAGGCCGAGCCGCGCGGCGGCGACGCCGAGCGCGATCTGCTGGCGCAGCTCCGCGCTCGCCGCCTCCGTCAGCCAGCCCGCCACTTCGGGCGCGAGCGCGGTCGGCCCCATCACCACTTGCGAGCCGAGCACTTGCCATTTCGTGCCCTGCCGCACCGAGCGGCGCAAGGCCTCGGCCAGCCAGCGTTCCTGCGCGGGGCCCATCAGGGTCCGCGCCGGATCCCGCCACGGCCCGTCGCGGAACGCGGTCAGCGCCGCGACGGGATTTTGGCCCCCTGTCAGCGCCGCAGCGTAGGAAAGCGGCTGGGTGCGCGCGGTCAGCCGCGTCTCCGGCCGGAACAGGGTCGCGAGATCGCCGATCTCGTAGCTTTCCCATGGGCCTTGCGAGACCGGCAGCCATTCGCGGCAGGCCCGCATCGCCGCCGCCTTGCGCACCGCCCACGGGCCTTCGGTTTCGCTCTGGTGGTTCTCGGCACCGCCGGCCCAGCTGTTGTTGGCGCTCTCATGGTCGTCCCACATCATCACCATCGGGAACATCTGGTGGAGCCGCTGCAAATCCGGATCGGCGCGATAGGCGGCGTAGCGCAGCCGATAGTCGGCGAGCTGGACGACCTCGCTTTGGGGAGCGAGCACCCGCCCGGGCAGAGAGGGCGTCCCGCGCGGATAGCGGCCCTCCTGATATTCGTAAAAGTAATCGCCCAGGTGGAGGACCAGATCGATATCGTCGCGCGCCGCCGCATGGCCGTAGGCGTTGAACCAGCCGCCGGGCAGATTGGCGCAGGAGAAGATTGCGATCGAAAAGCGCGCCGTCGGCCCTTCGGGCAGGGTCCGCGTCCGCCCGACCGGCGAGAAGCGCCCCACCGTGTCGCGGAAGCGATAGAAATACCAGGTCCCGGGCCGCAGCCCCCGCGCCACCGGCTTGACGCAGAAATCGCGGTCGGGATTGGCCTCAGCCGTGCCGCGCGCGACGATCCGGCCGAATTCGGGGTCGCGCGCGACCTCGAAGCGCAGGCGCCCGCTGGCCCCCGCCTCCGGCACGTAGCGCGTCCACAGCATCGCCGAGCGTGGCCCCGGCTCGCCGCTCGCGACATTGTGGGTGAAGCCGCGCCCCGCCAGCAATTGCGCGACCCCCGGCGCCGCCAGCGCGCCAAGGCCCAGCGCGCCGGCCTTGAGCAGCAGCCGGCGGTCGACTTCGAGGGACATCAGAAGCGGACCGTCGCCTGCACTCCATAGAGACGGGGCTCGCCGGCGATGAAGGTCGGAAGACCCGCCGCGTCGCCGGTATTGCCCGCGTCCTTGACATAATTCTCGTCGAACAGATTGTTGACGAACGCCACCACTTCAAACCGGCCGATCGTATAGCCGAGCCGCGCATTGGCCAAAGCGTAGCCACCCTGCGTCTCGTCCTGGACGAGGTCGGGGACGAGCGCGCCGAGCGCCACCGTCTGCAGGTCCGGCCGATCGTTGTCGTCGTCGAAATAGACCCGCGACTGAACCGTCACGCTCGGCACGAACTCGAGCCGCCCGGACCCGAGGTCGACCCCGAGCAGAGCGCCGAGCGACAAGGTGTGATCGGGCGAGAGCCGGAAGCGATTGCCGTCGCGGATGCCGGCGGCGAAGCGGCTGTGGTTGAGCGCGTAGGTCGCGAAGAAGGTCGCGTTGGGGCTCGCCCGCCAGCGCATCTGGCCCTCGAACCCATAGGCCTCGGCCTTGCCGGCATTGGTGGTGACGAAGAGCGTCCCTTGCTGCACCGTGGTCTGGAAATTGTCGTAGCGGTAGTAAAAGAGCGCGCCGTCGAGGAATAGCGAGCGCCCGAGCGTCTGGGTCCGCGCGCCGACCTCGAAGCTGTCGACCGTCTCGCCCGCGACCCGGTTGAAGCGCGCCGCGCCGAACGGCGTCGCCGGAGGCCGCGCCGAGAGCAGCTCGGGCCGGCGTCCGCGCGCATAGGTCGCGTAGATCGAGCTGTTCGGGCTCGGCTCGTAGCGCGCGGTGAAGCGCCAGGAAAAGCCGCTGTCGTTGAGATTCTGGCTGAACGTGTCGCCATTGTTGTTGGTCGGCTGGAAACCGAGCCCGAACAGGGGCACCGGATAGAAAGCCGAGGGCGGGATCGTCGCAGCGCCGGGCGCCGCCAGCGCGGTCAGGAGGCCGGTGCGGATCGGCTCTGCCTGGGTCAGCGCGCCAATGAAGCCGCCCAGGATCGAGCGGCCGTTCAATACCGCGGCGCTGATCGACGAGCGTTTGTCGTCATGGCTGTAGCGGATTCCAGCGCCGAGCTCGAAGCGCTCCGAGACCCGGAAGGTCATGTCGGCGAAAATGTCGAACGCCTCGGTCTCGGCGCTGTTGATCGCCGTCTCACTGTGGTTGGCCTTGAGGTTGGCGGCGATCGCGGTGGCGAGCGGCGCCGGCAGATTGTAGCCGTAGGCGGCGGCGACGCCCCTCAGCAGATTGCCGGTGAAGGCGGTGTTGCCGAATAGCGAGATCGGCGCCGGATCGGTCGCCGGCCGCCCCGGGATCGCCCCGCCGCCGTGAAGCGCGCCGGCGAGCCGGGCGAGAAGGACTCGCTCGTCGAACTGGGCGGGCGTGCGCTGCGATCCCTGCTCGTGGAAATAGGAGGCGCCGATAAAGGCGGTGAGCGGCCCGTCGTCGTCGAAGCTCAATCGCAATTCCTGGCTGGTCTGCTCGCCTCGCGCCTCTTCCGCAGCGGTCAGAGCGGGCAGCGAGATGCCGTCGGCGTCGAAAATCTCGAGCGAGTCGAATTCGCGATAGGCGGTGATCGAGGTCAAGGTGAAAGCATCCGAAAGCCGGGCGCGGACGATCCCCGTCACGCCCCAGACCTCGCGGTCGAGCCCCAGCGGCCTCCCGCCCTCGAACCCCGCGCCAGGCGCCAGCGCCGCGCCGGTCCAGGGCTGGCGCGTGCCGAGCACGGCGCCGGTTGTCGGATCGGTCGGGCTGAAGCTCATCGACTTGAACGAGGTGCCCGCGGGATTGTCCTGCTGGTAATTGCCGAAAATGTCGATCGAGATGCGCTCGCCCGCGTCCCAGTGCAAAGCGCCGCGGATCGCCGCGGTGTCGACCGAGTTGAAATCCTCGCCGCCGAGCAGATTGCCGATGAAGCCGTCGCGCTGGCGGTAGCGGCCGGAGACGCGCAGCGCCGCATGCTCGCCGAGCGGCGCGTTGAGCATGCCCTCGAGCTCCCAATAATCCAGATTGCCGTAGGCGCCGCGGACCATGCCAGCAAAGGCGTCGGGATCGGCGCGGTTCTGGATGATGTTGACCGCGCCGATCAGAGCGCCGCGCCCGTAGAGGGTCGATTGCGGCCCGCGCGCGAACTCGACCCGCTCGACGTCGAACAATTCGACATAGGAGCCGCGCGACTTGGAGATCGAGACCCCGTCCTGGAAAACAGAGACGCGCGGCTCGTTGAACGCCTCGCCGCTGTCCGAAGTGACGCCGCGCATGACGAAGCCGGGATTGTTGGGCGATTGGTTCTGGACCTCGAAGCCCGGCACGAAACGCGACAATTCCTCGAAATCGACGATCCCCAGTTCGTCGAGCTGGCCGCCGGTCATCGCGGTCAGCGCCATCGGCACCTCGTTGAGCCGCTGCGAGCGCAATTGGGCTGTAACGACGATATCGCCCTCCCCCGCCTCCGGCACCGGCGCCGCGGGAGGGTCCTGCGCGAAGGCCGGGCTGGCGGAAAAAAGCGCAAGAGCGCTGGCGGCGGACACAAGCAAGGCGCGGTTCATTGGATATCCCTCCCGATGCGGCGCCATCTCGAGGATCGGTGACGCTCTCATGACGGGCGCTCCCCGTGCGCCGTACTGACAGCATGGACAATAGGGCGGGCGGCTTTGCAAGCCTTTGTTCGAACTCCCCTCAGCGCATCGACAGGAGCCTGAGCGGGCTTTCGATCAGCTTCTTCAGATCCTGCATGAACAAGGCCGCGTCCCAGCCGTCGACGACTCTGTGATCGCAGGAGAGCGAGAGGTTCATCATCTTGCGGATTTCAAGCTCGCCGTCGACCACAACCGGCGTCTCCCTGACCTTGTTGACCGCGACGATCCCCACTTCCGGGCGGTTGATCACCGGCGTCGAAATGATCCCGCCCATCGGCCCCAGGCTCGTTATGGTGATGGTCGAGCCCGAAAGTTCCTCGCGCGACGCCTTGCCGGTGCGCGCCGCCTCGGCGAGGCGCAATATCTCGGCGGCGATGCCCCACACATCGCGGCGCCCGGCGTCGCGGATCACCGGCACCATCAGCCCGTTCGGCGTCTGCGTCGCCATCCCCATATGGACGGCCCCGGATCGCGTGATGATCTGCGCCTCATCGTCGTAAGTGGCGTTGATCTGGGGGTAATCGCCAAGGGTCCTGGCCATGGCGGTGATCAGGAACGGGAGAAGAGTGAGCTTGGGGTTGGCGCCCCGGTCCTGGTTCATCATCGCGCGGGTCTGCTCGAGCGCGGTGACGTCATATTCCTCGACCAGGGTGAAATGCGGGATGCGGCGCTTGGCCTCCTGCATATTCTCGGAGATCCTGCGCCTGAGGCCGACGACCTTGACGATCTCGTCCTGGCGTTGCGGCGCCGATCCGCGCGCGCCGGCGCCGCCGCCATGGTAGAGCAGGAAGGCGTCGAGATCGGCGTGGCGGACTCGGTCTCCCGCAAATCTGACCTGGCCCAGTTCGATGCCGAGGTCGCGCGCGCGCTGCCGCACCGCGGGCGAGGCCAGGACGGGCCCCTTGGCCGTTACCGGCGGATCTGGCTGCGGGTTGAAGCCGATTTCGGCGCCGGGATCGGCGGACGGCTGGACGCCGGTCCCTCCACCCTGCGGTTCCCGGGGAGCGCGCCACTCCCCCTCGCGGCGGTCGGCCTGGACCGGCACTTCTTCGAGGCGGCGCTCGCCCGTGGCGCGCCGCTCCTCGGTCTCGATATCGGTGGTGGGCACCACTTGTTCGAGCGCCTCGGGCACATCCGCCATGCCGTCCGCCAGCGGTTCCTCGGCGGCGACCTCGCTTTCGGTCTCGATCACCACCAGCACCGAGCCGATCGCGATCATGTCGCCGACCTCGCCGGCGACTTCCAGCACCTTTCCCGCGACCGGGGATTCCATCTCGACCGTCGCCTTGTCGGTCATCATGTCGGCGAGCTGCTGGTCCTCGGCGACGCTGTCGCCGACCTTGACGTGCCAGGCGACGATCTCCGCCTCCGCGATACCTTCGCCAATATCGGGCAGCTTG
>Ga0190275_10000804_pt1 | contig 24948 bp, 21 predicted proteins | sample Popmic550T_FD_133745 | JGI IMG/M metagenome (GOLD analysis project Ga0190275, IMG submission 133745) | Populus adjacent soil microbial communities from riparian zone of Yellowstone River, Montana, USA - 550 T | ecosystem: Environmental > Terrestrial > Soil > Riparian zone > Trees stand | place...
GCTTCCGGTTATTTGGCTGAAACGTACGTTTTGGCATTGTTCTTTGGTTCCTTAGCGCCTGGAAGCAGACCTCCAAACGTGGCGCTACATGCGGGAGTACAAAAATCTAATTATAAAGGGTCGTTCCCTGAAGTGCAAACTATCGCCGGCGCCTGGTGGTGGGGTATTCGCCGTATTTCTCGTGCTTTGCTGTTGTGCTAACCTTCCCAAACTATGAAGCGGCCGTTCTGGAGTGATCCACCCCTGCCAAGAGACGCCAAGCCTTCGTGGATCATGCGTCTACCTCCGACTCCTTGGTACGAAACGCATCTCGGACGCATCGGCTTACTCGTCTTCCTTCTAGCGCTAACGTGGTTTTATCGGGAATTCTTAACGGCGGGTTGAAATGACCCTTCGCCCTTCGATTCGATATGCGCCGGAAATTGCGATTTCAATCGCTTCTGAATAGATCCGGTGTTCGTGCTCTAGAATGCGTGCGGATAGAGACTCGGCTGTATCCTCATCCAAAACCGGGACAGCGGCCTGCAAAATGATCGGGCCTGAGTCGAGTTGCTCGTCAACGAAGTGGACAGTGCAACCTGTGATTTTGACTCCGTGCGCGAGCGCCTGATGTTGCGCATCGAGACCTGCGAAAGCCGGCAATAAAGAAGGATGAATGTTCAGGATTCGAAGTGGGAAAGCTTGTATGAACTCGGCGCTTAACAAGCGCAGATATCCTGCAAGGCAGACGAAATCAACCTGATTGCGCTTCAGTTCGTCAATCAACTGCCGATCGTAAACCGTGCGGTCGAGTCCCTTCGAAGGTAGCGATACGGCGTTTAGCCCTCTCTCGCGGGCGATTTGTAGGCCCAGAGCCGATTCACGGTTAGAGATCACCACGACGATCTCCGCGGAGAGCCTGCCAGCGCCGACCGAGTCTGCGATTGCTTGAAAATTCGATCCACGACCCGAAATCAATATGCCCAGTCGCTTCACCGGTAAACCACCCGGACAACGCTCCCATCGGCAGCTTCAATGACGCGACCGACGGGGTAATACTGTTCCCCGAGCTTCGATAACACTCGCTCGGCCTCTTTAAGATTCTTTCTGCTCACCGCAAAGATCATTCCTACTCCGAGATTGAAACTACGCCGGTAATCATCCTCCGGAATATTGCCGATCTTGCGAAGAAACTCAAAAATTGGAAGCACCGGCCAGGATCCCCAATCGATCTCCGCGGCCAATCCGCCAGGCAGCATGCGGGGCGTATTTTCTGTGATTCCGCCACCGGTAATGTGCGCGGCTCCCTTGAGAATTCCGGCCTTCATCAACGCCTGGGTCGGGGCGAGGTAGCTCCGGTGGACTCGGAGCAGATCTTCCGCGACGGTCCCCCCGATTTCTTTTAGAAATGTATCGGGTTTGTGCGAGGCGACCTCGAACAGCAGTTTACGTGCGAGGGAGTAGCCGTTCGTGTGAAGACCGGTCGAAGGGAGTCCAAGCAAGACATCGCCGGGTTTGATTTTGGCACCGGTGAGTAGATCCTTCTTCTCAACCGCTCCTACGATGAAACCTGCCAAGTCGTATTCGCCCGCGGCATAAAGCCCCGGCATTTCAGCCGTTTCGCCCCCGATCAGGGCACACTTATTTGCCTTGCAGCCGCGAGCGATACCCTCGACGACCTGTTCGGCGACAACCGCATTCAGTTTGCCGATGGCGAAGTAGTCGAGGAAAAAGAGCGGCCTCGCTCCCTGGACCGCGATGTCATTCACGCAATGGTTAACCAGATCCTCACCGATGGTGTTGTGCCTACCGGTCATGAACGCAAGCTTCAATTTCGTGCCGACGCCATCCGCTGAACTCACGAGCACGGGTTTCTTAAAGCCGGACAGCTCGAATCCGGCGCCGAAACTACCGATCCCAGTCAAAACGTTGCGGGTCATTGTGTCCTGGGCGAGTTTCTTGATCCTCGCTACGGCTCGGTCCGCTTCGTCGATGTCGACACCGGCATCCTTGTAGAGCACGGGCTTCCTTGGGGGCATGCTTCTTTCAGACTACCAAGGGCTAAGTGCAACAAGCGACGCGAAATTTAGGTGTGACGCGGATGGTATTATCAGCTTGTTGAAGGCAATTACTGTACTGGGCTCTACCGGGTCCATTGGAACGTCCACGCTTGACGTGATCCGGCGCTGGCCCGACCGATTTCGTGTCTATGCCTTGGCCGCCGGCCAAAACATCGACGCGTTTACGAAGCAGATTCTTGAATTTCAACCTGCGGTAGCAGTTGTTGCAACTCCAGAGGGGCTTCGGAGTCTAACGGAACGGCTACGATCAAGTAGCCTGCCTCATTCAGCTTGGCCCGAGTTGTCCTGTGGACCCCGTGCTCTGATCGAGATTGCAATTGCGACCGAAGTGGACTTTGTCTTATCGGCAATCGTTGGCGTATCCGGTCTAGAAGCTACCTATGAAGCAGTGAGGCGGCGAAAGACTGTTGGCCTTGCAAATAAAGAGGTTCTGGTGGCGAGCGGAAAGCTTGTGATGGACGCCGCGCGAGAACACGGGGCCACATTGATCCCTGTAGATAGCGAGCATAACGGCGCTCATCAATGCCTGAGAGCGGGTTTGCGCGACGAGGCGGTCAAGTTGATTCTGACGGCTTCCGGGGGACCTTTTCGAAGTACACCAGCCGCTCAGTTTGCTTCTTTGACTCCACGGGCGGCTTTGAATCATCCAACTTGGAAGATGGGTCCGCGTATCACTATTGACTCAGCGACTTTGATGAATAAAGGTTTCGAAGTTATTGAAGCTTGCTGGTTGTTTGATTTCGACACGGCGGATGTCGAAGTTGTCGTGCACCCGCAATCTACAGTACATGCACTCGTCGAATATCGAGATGGCAGCGTGGTTGCGCAGATAAGCACGACCGACATGCGGATGCCAATCCAATATGCTCTTACGTATCCGGAGCGCGCCGATGCGCCTGTTCCTCGACTCGATTGGCGCGAGTGTCGCACCTGGGAGTTCTTTCCGCCTGATTTTGAAAAGTTTCCACTCCTTGGCCTAGCGTATGAAGCCCAAAACGCGCGGGATTCGTCTACATGTATTCTGAACGCCGCCGATGAAATAGCTGTGGAAGCATTCTTAAACGAGCAGATTTCATTCCCAGCGATAGCAGACGTCGTTTCTGCGACGTTATCGCGGATGCCCTCCAGAACGGCTCGCAGCGTTGGCGAAGTGCTCGAAATTGATATTGAATCCCGTGCCGTGGCGCGCGAGTGCGTGCGACAACGGGCTGCGGTACAGGCCTGACTCAAATGAACTTATTAGGCGTCTTACAGATTCTTCAAAATATTTGGTGGCTGTTGATTCTGATCGGCGTGATGATTCTCATTCACGAACTCGGTCACTATTGGGCGGCCCGTTATTTCGACGTAAAGGTCGAAGCATTCAGCTTTGGTTTTGGCCCGCGACTGTTCGGTTTTCGCAGAGGCGAGACGGATTTCCGGTTCTCCGCGATACTTTTCGGCGGCTACGTGAAGATGTCGGGTGAGCAACCGGGGGATGAGGCGGCAGCCGATCCACGATCGTTCCAGGCGAAGCCGAGATGGCAGCGCCTTATCATCGCGTTTGCCGGTCCCGGCATGAACATGATTCTTGCAGTCGGATTGTTGACTGGCCTGTTCATGTTCCGGTATCCGAAGCTCGCCAATTCCGATGACCCGGCGACGATCGGTTACGTGGCTCCGGGAACTCCTGCGGCGGCCGCAGGGTTGAAGGAAGGCGACACGATCGTTCAAATCGATGGCATCCGTGATCCGAAGTGGCAGGACATTCTGCTGAGCGAAGTCACAAATGCGGGAAAGCAACTCTATGTCGGTTACGTACGCAACGGCGAACGGCTCCAGACGACGGTAACCCCTCAGCTTGAAGAAAAGAGCGGGCTCGGAACGTCGGGATGGGAGGAACAGACGCAAGTTCTAGTTGGCGGCGTTCGACCCGGTATGGGTGCTGAGAAAGCCGGCTTGAGGCGAGGTGATGTACTGCTCAGTGTGAATGGCCAGAGTATCCGCTCACTGTCGAAGCTGCATGAATTGATTCGGGCGAGCAACGGAAGTCCCGTGCAGGTGGTCTACGAACGACAGGGCAAACAGCAAAGCGCAGCGGTGATGCCGGCCTTTTCCAAGCTGGACGGCGCCGGCCGATGGTTGATCGGCGTTGACTTGGAGCGGCCTGTTGTTATCACCCAGCTAGGGTTTGTCGCAGCGCTGCGTGAGTCCGTTGACCAGAACATCAAGAGCGCGTCGTTAATTTACCAGTTTCTACAGGGTCTAATCGAACGCCGCATGTCCGCGAAATCGATCGAAGGTCCGATAGGGATCGCGCGTCTCTCGGGCGACGCTGCTCGTGAAGGCCCAATGGCTTTCGTTGGTTTGATGGCCATGGTCAGCCTGAATCTTGCAGTCTTCAATCTCCTACCCATTCCGATCCTGGATGGGGGATTGATTCTTTTGCTCTTGATTGAAATGATCATGCGGCGCGACATGAGCATGCCCGTGAAGGAAGCCGTTTTGAAAGTCGGCATGGTCTTCCTGATGGCTGTGGTCGTGTTTGTTCTCTACAACGACATTTCGAAGCTGCTGCCGGGCTAGACCACTACTGGGCAGTCATAGCCATTTGGGCGGGTGCCAAATGCCCCCTGCTACCCGCCTTTGCCCGCTATAATGTCCCCAGGAGCTATAGCTGCCGACTAGATGGAAGAGCTGAAGAAGAAGCTACAGGAAGAGGCAGCGGCGCTCGAGTACGAGTTGCGCAATGAGTTGCCCAAGGAAATTTTAAAGGCTAGGGCTCACGGAGACCTCAAAGAGAACGCAGAGTTTCATGCCGCCAAAGAACGGCAGCGTTTTGTTGACGCCCGGCTTTCCCAGTTGAAGCAACGCTTGGCGGAGCTATCGATGGTGGATGTAAGCAAGATCCCCCGGGACAAAGTCGGTCTAGGCTCCACTGTTCTTGTCCTCGATGTGGATAAGAACGAGGAAGTAACCTACAAGCTGGTAACCAGCGAGGAAGCGGACGCCACGAAGGGAATGATTTCAACGAGTTCTCCTATTGGTAGAAGCCTGATTGGCAAGCAGGTAGGAGACGAAGTAAAGGTAGCGATTCCGAGCGGCACGCGCCTAATGGAGATTCTAAAGCTGACCACGATCCACGATCCGGTGAATTAGGAGGGGCATGACATTTACACGTGCAATCGGAGTAGCTTGCAATAAGATCATCGTCCTGATTGTTCGTGGTCTGGCCCTTGCGCGTATTCATCCGAACGTACTCACGTTCATCGGACTTCTCATCAATATATGGGCTGCGTTTTTACTGGCTTATGGGCAGTTTCGTGAAGCAGCGCTGGTGATCATTGGAGCCGGTATCTTCGACATGGTCGACGGCCGTGTAGCGAGGGAGACGAACCAGGTCACGCGTTTCGGTGGATTCTTTGACTCCGTGCTAGACCGGTATTCCGATCTGGCCCTTCTGATCGGCTTGTTGGTTTGGTACGGGACCATCAACCGACCGTTCTATGTGGTCATGACTGCAGTCGTAATGACAGCGTCGGTGATGATCAGCTACACTCGTTCGCGAGCTGAGAATACAATCCCTACATGTAAAGTCGGATTCATGGAACGGCCCGAGCGCATCGTCCTGCTGATTATCGGCGCGCTAACCGATCGTATGGCTCCTGTCCTCTGGGTCATTGCAATTCTTGGGAATCTCACGGTAATTCACCGCATGCTTTTCACCTGGCAAGAAGCTAAGCGGCTTGAGGACGCGCAACTACGCCCGTCTAGCGGCGCTACCGCTCGAAGATAACGTAAGCTAATCCGTCCTTGACGGTGTGCGTCAATGACAAATGAATATGGACTACTCCCATATCGCGGGCAATTTTCTCCGCTTCTCCATGCAATAGCAAAGTAGGTCTTCCCGACGGAAGATTTACAACCTCGAAATCCTTCCATTGGATGCCCCGTCGCCAGCCTGTACCAAGCGCCTTCATTCCGGCTTCTTTCGCTGCGAATCTCGCGGCGAAACGTTCGAAGCGATTCGCCTTGCGCTGGACGTAGGCAATCTCGCGTTCGGTATAAATTCTGTGGATGAAGCGGTCGCCGAATCGAGAGATAGCCTCTCGTATACGATCGACCTCGGCTAGATCCACACCCGTGCCGGCGATCATTTATCCTCAGTTCCGGCAATTGTCAGATTACCGAACTTGACACCCTTAACGCTGATTAGTCCGTCTGCGATCCGGCGCACGTCCTTCGATTTGCCCTTGACGACAAGAACCTCCAGACAAGTGTCGTGGTCGAGATGCACGTGCATGGTGGAGAGAATATTGTGATGCGATTCATGCTGCATATCCGTAAGCTTGTCGCTAAGCATCCGAACATGATGATCGTAGACTAATGTCACGGTCCCAACCACCGGTTGATCTGGAAGTTCCGAAGCTTTTCGAGTGAGCTCATCCCGCACTAGATCGCGAAACGCTTCAGACCGGTTGGTATAACCGCGCTCCGTAATATGCTCATCGAATTTGTCGAGGAGGTCAGCGTCGATGGCTACGCCTATTCGGCTTAGTTCTGCCATACACCCCACCAGCGTCTCACACTCGGTAGGGCGGACTCGAGTAAGTCATGTTACTTTTGGCCGCTGGAGCCTTTTCGGTATTCTGCCCAGCGCTTTTTCTGAGCGGTGGCTATCCGTTTGCGAGCTTCTGGACTGAGAACCCGCTTCCTTGTAGAGCTACTAGGCGTCTCGGACGTTGAGCGTGCGGGCTTTCCGAGCCGAGAGCGTACTTCTCGGATCTGGGTCTCGATGCGCTGCTTCTGGAGTTCGAGACCCTCCAACGCGGCCTTAAGCACGATTGAGTCGTCGAGTTTTCTTGTATTCTTGGTCATTTTCGACACTTACTCCGACTGAGTAAGTCTAACAGATTCGCATATTACTGTGACTGGTCCATCATTGACTAAACTTACCTCCATCGACGCTTGAAAGGCGCCCGTTTCTATTGGAATGCCACGGTTGCGCGCTTGCGTGACAAAGTATTCATACATATCTTTGGCTAGCTCTGACGGCGCCGCGCGATCAAAACTCGGCCGCATTCCTTTGCGGCAATCCGCATAAAGCGTGAACTGCGAGACGACAAGGAGCGCCCCATGCACATCCACCACGCTGAGATTCATCTTGTCACTATCATCCCTGAATATTCGTAAGCCTAAGATCTTGTTGACAAGGTAGTCCGCATCTTGTTTGGTATCTGCATGTTCTACGCCTAGTAGGACAAGAAGTCCGAGATTGATGGCGCCAGTCAACTTGTTATTCACTCGAACACTCGCTGCTGTCACGCGCTGGAGGACGGCTCTCATCTAAACGTCCCTCCTATAGTAAATCAAGATCGCATTTGATGTTTAGTTAACCGCCATTAATTTGGACGTTACTCAAAGACGAGTGACGGTTACTTTGTTGGAAGTCGTGATTTTCCAGCGTGAGTGTGGCTCTTTAGCGCGTCGGTAAAATTAGTGCTAGGAAAAGGGTTTTCAGTTGTATTACACTTCAACCGGGCAAACTACTTACGAATTCCGCTATCATCTCTACAATAGCCAGTCGTGCTGCTCCCACCTTCCGGGAGCTTTCTGCGCTTCCGCAGAACCCCATCGGTCGACAGGCCACAGATACTCTGAAGGGATTACGGGATGAATGCCCCAAACGTGTAGATAGGAACGGCGACGGGCCGACGATAGCGGACCCAGTGTCGCGATCAGGATCGTTCTATCTCGGCGCTCCGATTCAATTCGGAGGGATTCTCCCACGACGACCGAGTTAACCCTCGCGCGAATTCATCGCTTAGATCTCAAATCGCCGCACTTCGATTTTCTTATCATCGAACTCACCCAGACCCAGTGCTCCGGCGATTTCAATGTGCTCCACCTGCATGTTCAGAAACGTGCTGTCCTTGTCCGGCTTTGCCGTGGCGATCGGCAGCATTCCTACCTGCGTGCGCTTAGCGTCGATTACCTTGAGGCCAGTCTTATCGAGAGCCACGGGGTCCGTTGAGAAGTACATGGTTTTGTGTTCCCACATATACTTCCCGACCGTGCTACCGGGTCCACCGTGGTAAGCCGCCAATACTCCATCGCAGATATTCAGGACGACTTTCTGCCGGATCATTGGGTGGTCGACAATGTTCGGGATGAAGGTGCCGCACGTGTTGAGTGTAGGACTCGAGTGGCTGCGGCTTACGTTGTTAACAAGGCCGTGAGATAAGTTCTTCAACGCGATCGTCACGCCAGCCGACTGATGATGCTTCAACAGGCAGAGGTTGATCATCTTGTTAACGTCTTTGCTGATGAAGTTCGAAAGGTAAGATCGGCGGTGATGCGGATTCTTCGCATCGGCCTCCGGGAGCACAAGGGGCATCTCGATGTATTGGCTGGCATCGTACCCTTGCATATCGAGCTGGAGCGGATCGGAATTGTAGTAATCGCTCGCTGCGGACCAGCGCACGCCCTCCGGCAACCATTTATCGAAGCCCGCTTTGATGAATTGATCGCGGTAGCGGTCGAACGCCACCACGTTCTTCGTGGGCAAACCTGCCATCTTCAGCCCTTCGACGATCTCGATAACTACTTCGGGAGCCGACATCACGAAAGGACTGCCGACTGGATTCAGTTTCAAACCGACGACGTCGCCGGGTTGGAAAAAGTAGCGCCACGCTTCTTGTGGTGAGGACGCGCCAGTAAGCTCCATCAAGCCTTTACTGAGCATTCCCCGTACCGCTGCGCGCTGGTACTTACGCTCGATCACGGCACTTGCGCTTTCCACCGCGATCACACGACCCGGAAACGGCCCGGGAATGCCTGGTTGGACAGCCGCTCTGCTAACGGCGGAGTACGTTGCGGCATACAACCCTGTGGCCAGCGTCTTTTTGAGAAAGTCTCTACGTGCTTCGAGGACCATGCCTCCAGCTTACTTCCAAAACGTGAGAGACGGGGATTAGAGCAACTCTGCCAAGCCGGCTGGCTGCGATTCTCTCGATGTCATGTCTAGTGACAGTCGCCTCAACTCATGTGCAATTCTATGGTCCGCCTGTTCTTCTTCCTTTAAGGAAATGCGCAGTGAACCGGCAGCTTCTCCAAGACTGAGGCTGTCAGCGAGTGCGATGAGGCTCTGGTAGCAGCCGATCTCGTAATGCTCCATCTTCCGCGCAGCCGTGGCGACAGCAATGTCGCGTGCCTGGATCTCCAAATCTTGATCGCTCACGAGTTCGGCATCATCTATAAGCCCATCCATGGCCGCAGGTATCTCACCTTCAACGTGTTCCCCCGCGGTAGTCAGAATATCTTCGAGTCTCGTGATCTGCTCCTCTGTTTCGAGGGCATGTTGCTCGAAAACCATTCGCAGTTCTTCGGTCTTAACGAACTCGCTCAACTCGCGCAACCGCGCAGACTGCTCGTGCTCGGCGCCCAGAAGGAGGTGTGCCTCTTGGATGAAAAGGTTATATAACGCCTGATCCATCGCTTATGTCTCCACTCTAAGGATAGTGATGTTCTGACGCGGCGATCTTAAATAACGGTGGAGTGTGTGAGGTGGACTACTCCTGCTGGTATGCTCGTGGGCATGGCGATCATTGATCGGCGTCAATTCACCGCCGTCCTCTCGGGTATCGGGCTTAATGGGGGACTTGGGATCGACGGGTCTGAGGGCAAGCAACCGGAAGTTCTCCGCCTCTCTCGCAACGGCTGGATGCCCAACAATGAGCATCTTCCTGTTCTGTTGTATCGATCAACCGTACGGATTGAAGGATCTGATGCAGCATCCGACTTCGAGAGAGTCTTTGGGCAAAATGGATGGCCCCCGCAGTGGCGAAACGGCATCTACGATTTTCACCATTACCACTCGAGTGCGCATGAGGTGCTTGGGTTCGCGCGTGGCCATGCCAGCATCATGCTGGGCGGCGAGAACGGCCGTGAGATTGCCGTACGAGCGGGAGACGTGGCTGTGCTTCCCGCCGGCACCGGCCATTGCCGTATCGATATGAGCTCGGACTTTCTGGTAATAGGAGCTTATCCGCCGGGGCAAGACTGGGACGTCTGTAGGTCCGCACCGGATGCCGCCGCGACCGAACGAATTCGTAAGCTTCCGTCTGCCAAGTCCGACCCCGTTAGTGGTCCTAGTGGACCATTGACCCGATTATGGAAGCTCACTCTGTAAACTTCTTGTAAAGCTTCTGCGGCGATGGCGCCTCTCGAGCTTCAATGAGGCAAGCTCTTAGTGAGGGCCAGGGTGTGAGGATAGATGCGTCATAGGGCCGGGTTTTGGGGATTGCTGTCCCTCGTCACGCTACTTTGTTTCCTCGGATTTCTCCAATACCGCTGGATCGATCGTTTGGCGCAGGCGGAACGAGAGCGTGAGATTTTGGCTCTTCGCACGGCTGCAACCAGATTCGCTTCTGCCTTTGACGTCGAAATCACACGTGCACAGATCGCGTTTGGTCCGTTTCCCATACGGTTCGATCAGGGCCAGTATTTAGTTGAGCGAGCACGTCTTTGGAGCGAATTTGCTCCTTACCCTCGCCTCGTGAAAGAAGTTCGCATCGCCGAAGGCGATCGCGCGTTTCGGCTTACGACATCGGGCCTCGAGCCTGTAGAAGGCGATGTTCCTAAAAAATCTGACCCTTTGGTGATTTCATCTTTCGGCCGTCCTGACGGTCCTTCCGGCGTGCGGACCATAGTGTTCGATGGCGAGTACATCCGAACCGAGCTACTGCCCAAACTCGCAGCCCGTTTTCTAAACATCCATCGCTACGGAGTCCTTGTGTCTGCCGGCGGTGAGCCTCTCTATAAACAGAGTGATTTCCAGACCGAACTCACTACGCAGATGTTCGCATTTCGTCCCGAATGTTTCGGCGGCGGCGGAGGACTGCGTGGAGAACGACGGCCCCGTGGCGGACCAGGTGGCCCACCCGATGGCGGACCAGGCCCCGGATTCGGTATGGGACCACCACCTCGTGGGCCGGGAGGTCCACGGGGGCGGCACCCTGGCGGCCCGTCGCCTGGAGCGCCCCCATGGCGCGATGGAGGGGCAGCGCTGATCGCGAGGAGCGATGTTACGTGTTTGGAGAGCCCACCGAGTCGGAATTCCGGACGCTGGACTCTGGCTGCCGGCCTGACACCATCGGGAGCCTCGGGTCTCCATGAATTTCGGACGCGAAGTCTTCTGCTGAGTTTCGGTGTGCTGGCCGTACTGGGGACTGGAATCGCAATGCTGGGTCTGTACGCTCATCGCGCACAGGTGCTGGCGCAGCGTCAGATGGAGTTTGCGATGGCGGTTTCTCACGAATTGCGGACACCGTTGACCGTGATTCGCGTTGCCGCGGACAACCTGTCAGAAGGCATGGTCTCCGATCCAAAAAAATACGGCGAAATGATCCGTCGTGAGACTCTCAGGCTGTCTGACATGGTGGAACAGGTCCTGGTATTCGCGCGAACACAACGGTCCGATATTCGTCCGAACTTTGAGCCCGTGTCTCCTTCCGAAGTAATTGACCGGGCGCTATCGGTTGCAGGCCCAAGCTTGGAAGCAGCAGGAATGCGCGTCGAACGTGACGTTCCGCCTGACCTGCCGGCAATTCGTGCAGACGTTAACCTTGTGAGCGCCGGTCTTCAGAACTTGCTGATAAATGCAGCTAAGTACGCAGGAAAAGGCGGCGTTGTACGCGTGCGCGCAGGACGAGAAGAGCCCTCAAACGTCAGTATCGTAGTGGAAGATGATGGGCCAGGAGTCCTCCCGTCAGAGCTGGACCAAATCTTTTCGCCATTTTATCGTGGAGCTGACGCCTCAAATTCCCGTGTGCCAGGACTCGGTTTGGGATTGCATTTGGTGAAACGAATCGCAGAGTCTCATGGAGGAGTTGTGCGCGCACAGAATCGCGAAGGACGAGGATTTCTGATTGAGATGAGGATGCCCTCCGTTGAATCCTAGGCTGCTCTTGGTCGAAGACGAGCCTTCGCTCGCGCTGCTCCTCGCCGATCGTCTGGAACGAGAAGGCTATTCGGTGATGAGCGTAGATAACGGGAACGATGCGATATCCAGCGCATTGCGATTGCCACTGGACATCATTGTGCTTGATGTCATGATCCCAGGGCGGAACGGGTTTGAGGTTTGCCGGGAATTACGCTCTCAAGGCCTGAATGTTCCTATCCTGATGCTCACCGCGCGCGGTGAGGTGCGTGACAGAGTCGAAGGTTTGAAAACAGGAGCTGATGACTACCTGACCAAACCATTCGATACATCCGAATTGCTAGCGCGCATTGAGGCATTGCTTCGGCGCGCTAAGGGGGCATCCACAGGGGGGGCGGTTCATCAGTTCGGAACGGTACATGTCAACACACGCCGCCATGAAGTGACGCGTGATGGCGAATTGGTTGCTCTTTCGTCGAAGGAGTACCAGTTACTTTGTTATCTGCTCGAACGTCCCGGCGTGGTTGTGTCACGCGATGAACTACTCGAACAGGTTTGGGGATATCGCGCCGCAACCAATACGCGCACCGTCGATGTCCATCTCGCTCAACTGCGTAGCAAACTCGAAGAAGATCCCAAGCAACCCAAGCATCTTCTGACGGTCCACGGCTCCGGCTATAAGTTCGTAAAGGAAATGTAAGTCTCTAATTTACAAAGAGCTTACAGTCCAGCGGTCAACTTTTGACTGCAATTCGCGTTTAATAGAGTGGAGGTTATTCAAGCCACAAATGATGAAAACGATTGCAGCCACGATACTCACGCTCACTATAGCCGTGACAGGGTTTGCACAGGGACCGGGAGGTCGTGGAGGCACGCCTCCGACGTCCGAACAGATGATCGAACGTCGCATTCAGATGCTGACGACTCTACTGACGCTGGATGCAACGCAACAGCAGCAAGCTAAGACCATCTTTACAAATGCCGCTACTGCCAGCCAAGCGCTTCGAGAACCCTCAAGGGCGGCGCACGATGCTTTGCAGGAAGCCGTGAAAGGTGGCGCGTCCGATGCACAGCTCGACCAGCTGGCCGCTCAGGTTGGTTCTCTTAATGGACAGGCGGCGGCGATTCACGCCAAGTCTCAATCGAAGTTTAGAGCGCTTCTGAACTCGACACAAAAAGAAAAGCTCGACAGTACCGAAGGCCTGCGTGGACCTGGTGGTCACGGCGGTCCAGGCGGCTTTGGAGGTCGCCCACCAGCATTCTAGGAACATTCAGAGTATCCCTCTTCTTCCTGATGCCCGTTCCGATCATGTGGTCGGAACGGGCTTTTTTGCTATAGTGCAAAGTACTGTCGGTACAGCTGAACTTTTAAGCTGTTGAAAGAGGGAATCCGGTTCGAATCCGGAACTGCCCCGCAGCGGTATGCAGGAACGAAAGCCGCATTACTGGCACTGGCCTCCACAAGGCTGGGAAGCCGCGGCAAGTAGAACCAACCGGTCTATGCCGGTCTAGCCTGCAAGTCCGAAGACCTGCCGATGGTTCCAGGCCATGAGTGTCTGGATTCAGGACATGCGCCTTCGGGGGAAGAGCGATGATACCGCCAGCCCTCTCTGCATTTCCTTTCACAATTCCATCGTGAGGTGAATGATGAGAGCTATACTTCTGATTTTTCTTTCGGCCGCGCTTGTCTACGCGCAAATAAGCGGTCGTGTTCTCGATCCTTCGGGATCGACTGTTCCAGACGCCCGGGTTTCCATCGTTCATCGAGCGTCGACTTCGCGCGTGTTTGTTATTACGGATAGTAGCGGCAACTACTCGTTCGAAGGTTTGCGAGCGGGAGCCTGGTTGATTGAAGCACAGGCAAATGGGTTCGGTTCGTCAAAGGCTGAGAATATCGAACTCGGCGCGGATGAAAGTAAGACCGTGGATCTGACGCTGGAGCTACAACTGGTCAGCACTCAGGTGCAGGTTACCGCAGCGGGCGGGGCGCAAACAGTCGATGAGGAAGCCAAGGCCCTTACTGTCATCGATGCCCAACAGCTTACTGATCGTGCCGAGTATTCCGTTGCCGACGCAGTTCGAAGCGTGCCGGGAATCCGAGTGCAGCAACTGGGCGGCCCCGGCAGCCTTGTGCGTGTTCTTACGCGTGGTATGCGCGCCACCGACACTTCCGTTCTTATCGACGGTTTCCGCCTTAGGGATGCAGCATCGCCGCAAGGCGACGCCAGCGCCTTCCTAGGCGATCTTTTGCTTGCCGATACGGATCGAATCGAAGTTCTGCGTGGATCGGGAACCTCCCTTTATGGAACGCATGCAACGGGGGGCGTTATCAACATCATCACTGCTGCGGGAACCGCTGGTTTTCATGGCGAAGTGGGCGCCGAAGGTGGCGGGCTCGGTTTACTGCAAGGATTGGCCAAAGCCAGTGGCGGCGCTTTCAACCAAAGGCTACGTTTCTCGGTAGGCGCGACTCACTTGAATGTCACGAAAGGAATCGATGGCAACGATCGCGCTCGGAACTCGCTTGGTCACGGGTCGATGCAGTATCGGCTAAGTCCAGCGACAGAACTGAGCGCACGTATTCTCGCGAATGATAGTTTTGCGCAATTGAATAGCTCTCCGTTTCTCGACGAGAACTCACAGCCGGTCCTGGCCCCGGATGATCCCGACAACAGTCGCGCTGCAGGCTATTTCTCGGGCCTATTCGCCGCGTCGCATCACTGGTCTCCAACAGTAACGACACGGGTTAGCTATCAAGGTGTGACGACCCGACGCGATAACCCGAATGGACCCGGTGGAATCGGCTTTCAACCAGAGGTAAACTCATCCGACGAGTTCAATGGTCGCCTCGATACCATTCAGGCGCGCACGGACTTCCAACTGGCGCGACACTGGATCACTGCCGGGTACGAATGGGAGCGCGAGTACTTCGATAATATCTCGCGGCCCGTGCACGCGCGGCTGCAAATCGATCAGTCCAGCCACGCTTTGTTTGCGCAGGATCAACTGCAGTTACTCGATCGCCGACTACAAGTTTCTCTCTCGGGACGTATGCAGGGCTTTCAACTGAATCAACCACAGTTTAGCGACGACTCGGGCATTTACAACAAGGCCGCGTTGGTTTCTCCCCCACGCGCCTTGACCGGAGACGCATCGATAGCATACTTTTCCCAGTCAACGGGGACGAAGGTACGTGCTCATGTCGGAAATGGCTACCGAGTTCCCTCCCTGTATGAACGTTTCGGAGCATCGTATTTCTTCGGTAGCTTCAGCGCTTTTGGTGATCCAGCGCTGAAGCCGGATCGCCTGCTCGCTTTCGATGGAGGCTTCGATCAATATCTTGGCTCCCGTACGAAGATGAGCGCAACCTATTTCTACACCCGTATACAGGAGACGATCGTATTTGATTTCAGTGGATACATCAATCCGGATACGGATCCATACGGTCGATTCGGCGGCTATCGCAACACAGGCGGCGGGCTTGCTCGCGGTGTTGAGCTGAGCTTCGAGACGTCGCCAACTCGGAATATGACGGTGCGCTCCTCGTACACCTTCACCAATGCCGACGAGCGAACTTCGATCTTTACGAATGGCGACCTTCGTACGGTGCGCGTTTCCGACCACATGTTCACGACAACTGCAACACAACGCCTCGGACGCTCGTTCGATGTTACATTCGACATCTTCGCCTCGAGCGATTACCTGATGACTTTAGGATCGCTTCCCGTATCCTTCGATGGCCCCGTGAAGGCCGATTTGTCAGCCAACTATACGCGCGCTTTAACCGACAGCACCAGCTTGCGGTTCTTCACACGTGTCGACAACTTCCTGAACCGTACATACTCGGAGGATGGTTTCCGCGCCCCGAAGGCTTGGGCCACATTCGGGATGCGGTTTCTTTTCTAATAGCCATGGACCTTTCCGAACTCCGGCTCAGCTATACGAAATCTGGTTTGTTGGAATCCGCAATTGACCCCGATCCGTTGCTTCAGTTCGAATTGTGGATGAAACAGGCCATCGAGATGCGTCTCCTTGAACCGAACGCGATGACGCTGGCCTCCACGGACGGGTCCGGTCAGCCGAATGCCCGTACGGTTTTGCTGAAAGGCTTCGACCACAGAGGCTTCGTCTTCTATACCAACTATGAAAGCCGAAAGGCGAAGGAAATCGCGCAGAATCCGAGAGTGGCTCTGCTCTTCTATTGGGATGTGCTCGAACGTCAGATCCGAATCCAAGGCCGAGCTTCTCACGTCTCACTAACGGAGTCTGATGAGTATTTCGCAAGCCGCCCCTCGGGACATCAGATCGGAGCGTGGGTTTCGAATCAGAGTTCTGTCATAGCCGGTCGACAAGTCATAGAAGAGAGCCTAGCGACGATGGCTAAACGTTTCGAACCCGGACCCGTCCCGCGTCCTCCACATTGGGGTGGTATCCGGGTGACACCACACTTGATGGAGTTCTGGCAGGGGCGGCCGAATCGTCTCCACGATCGTCTCGAGTATCGCCTGGTGGAGGGGAACTGGATCGTCCACCGTCTAGCCCCGTGACTTGCGCGGCATCTAATTCAACGAGGCGTCGATTTCGGCCTGGTTTTCGCGCACGCGACCTTGATCGCCCGTTTCCTTGATCCATTTGTCGAGCCTTTTCGCATATTGCTTCATCAAGGAAGCGTGCTCGGGCTTAGCAGCGAGATTGTTTACTTCATGGGGATCGGCGTTGACATCATATAGTTCAACATCCGGTTTCCGCGGCGCCATGAAAAGCTGCTGAGTCGCATTGAGCTTGCCCTCTGCGTGCAGTTTCTTCATCACGTTCAACGTCGGGTATTGTGTCTCGATGTAATTGTTGAACTGGGTATACGGACGCTCAGGCATGAAGTTGCGAATATATTTGTACTGCTTGTCGCGTACGCAACGGATGCGGTCGACCGTCATGTCACACCGATCCCGCGCGGCGACTATGTATTCTCGCTGCTTCCCCTCGGCGCCGTGTTCTTTGCCATACAAGGGTCGCCCGTGAAATAGTTCGGGAAGAGGAATGCCGGCCGCTTGTAGAGTTGTTGCCGTGATGTCGAGCGATAGGACAGGATCTTCTCTCACCGTAGCGGGCTTCACGACGCCTGGCCAGCGTAACATCATGGGAACATGGATGCCCGCATCGTATAGCCATTGCTTTCCACGCAGCAGACACCGGCCGTTATCGCCCATGAAGAAGATAACGGTCTCGTCGAGCAATCCGTCTTTCTTCAATTCATCAAGAAGTACACCAACTTTACGATCTAACAGGTTCACGGTATCGAGATAGTTCGCCATCTCGTCCCGGATCACAGGATGATCTGCATAGTACGGTGGAAGTGGTATCGACGCTGGATCGACCAGCTTCTTCTGCGTTCGCGCCTCTTTAAAAGCCGGTCCCTTGTGCGTCTCCCGAAAATTGATCTGAGCGAAAAAAGGTTGACCTGTCTTTCGTTCTCGCCAATGAGTGCCGTCAAAAGGCTTCGGCGCCGTAAAATTGAAGTCGGTCTTTCCGGCGCCACTAACCTCATCTGTGACTTTCAGAATATTCGCGGTGAAATATCCCTGCCGGCGCAGCCTCTCCGTTATCAATTCGACGCCGTTCGGAAGCGCATAACCGTCCTTCCTATGGCTTCGATGATTGTGTGTTCCGGCGGTGGTCTGGTATACGCCGGTATTGAACGCCGATCGGCTGGCCGAACATACCGGAGCCGTAGTAAATGCTCGGGCAAAGCGCGCTCCCTCCGACGCAAAATGATCGAGATTCGGGGTGTGGACGATCGGATATCCGTAGCAATGCAACTGAGGGCCCAGATCCTCAGCGAGGATCCATAAGATATTCGGTCTCGAGGAAAGCTGCGAGTGAAGGATCGCCGGCATGCCGGCATAAAGAAGTTCTCGTCGTGTTAGAGGCATTCGACAGACACTATTCTATGCAATGCGCTGCATACGCCAATCATCTTTCACCCACGCTATCCAGGATGGGCAATGTTTCGGCTGATATATAATCCGAGGCGATATAAAGACGGTACCGGACGGAGGACTCGCCGATTCGGTATCACGAGGGGGAAAGGGTAGTATGCAGGTTTTTTCCAAAAAACTGGGTGGACTCGTGCTGTTTACAGCGGGGTTAGCCTTATCTCAATCCTATACGGCTGCTCTTCGAGGCGTCGTATCGGACTCTTCTGGCGCAGCGATTCCTTCTGCTCAGGTTGTGGCAACCGAAGTCGATCGCAACGTCAAACACACTGCTATAACCGACGAAGCTGGGCGCTACTATTTGTCGGCGCTGCCGCCCGGAAAGTATACTCTTACGATTGAAGCGCAAGGGTTCAACCGGCACTCGCAGAGCGCGTTTCCATTGACTGTGCAGCAGCAGGCAACCATGGATGTACAGCTACAGGTAGGCCAGGTTTCTTCTACCGTCGAAGTAACTGCAAGCGCGCCGCTTCTGAATACGACAATCTCGTCCCTGGGTCAGACGATCGAGAACAAGTACATCGTTACCTTGCCGAACATCGGCCGCGATCCGCTGGGGCTGGCTTACTTAACACCGGGCGTTGTCGGCTCTGCCGGTCGGCCCGGAGATAATAGCACCAATTTCGTCGCAAACGGAGGTCGCAACTCGACGGCGGATGTTCTCGTCGATGGCGCCACGGTTACGACCGTCGAACAGAATTCCGGCATCACGGATCTGAAGTATAAGCCTTCCGTTGATGCGGTCCAGGAGTTTAAGATCCAGACAAACTTCTTCCCTGCCGAGTACGGCCAAACCGGCGGAGCGGCAATTCAGATCATCACTAAATCGGGCAGTAACGAATTCCATGGAACGGGATTCTACTTCCTTCGCCATTCGGACTTCAACGCGAACAACTGGTTCTCAAACAGGAACAGGCAAACGCTTCCTTATTTCCGCAGGGATCAGTTTGGCGGGGTCGTCGGTGGTCCCATCATCAAGAACAAGACATTTTTCTTCGCGACCTACGAGAACACAAAACAGAAGCAACCTACTACAGAAAACCAAACTGTCCCGACGCTCCTTCAGCGCGAAGGCAACTTCTCCCGGACGCTGAACTCGAGTGGACAGATGATCACGATCTACAACCCCCGGGATACCTTCATGAACGCGAGCAATGTACTAGAACGCCGTCCCTTCGCCGGCAACATTGTCCCGAAGTCGATGATGGACCCGATCGCGCTGAAGATGCTGGAGTACTTCCCTCTCCCGAATCAGCCCGGAACGATCACCGGTACGCAGAACTGGTTTGCCCAAGGTGTGAACCAAAGCCCCAGCCAGAAGATGGACTTCAAGGGTGATCACAACTTCACCGATCGCGATCGGCTGACCGGCCGGTATAGCTTCGGCAGAAGTGATGGTGTGCCTGCAAACCTATTTGGAGAAGGCAATCCGGCTTATACGTTCAACAACGGTCCCAATGGAACTCGCACAAGCTCGGTTGTAGCGGACTACACCCGTGTCCAGAGCGCCAGCACAATCTGGACAGTTCGATACGGTTTGATCTACTCCGACTTCTTCCGGAATTCGATGGTGAACGATTTCGACTTGACGTCACTCGGGTTGCCGCAGGAGATGGCCGCCAACGCGACACACAAAGTGTTCCCCACAATTGCGCCAGAAAGCTACATGGACATCGGGACGGAAGGCTGGGTTGTTATGGATCGCCAGGAGGGTGTCCACCAGTTCTCCGGCGCCCTCACTAAGACGTTAAATGCGCACAACGTAAAATTCGGCGGCGAGCTTCGGAACAACTTCCTCGACTATGCCCAGCCCGGATATCCTTCCGGAAGGTTTGCATTCGGGGCCCAGACAACTCGTAGACTGCAGAACGGCGGCTCAGCGAATCTTGAGGGCAACGGTCTCGCATCGATGTTGATCGGTTGGGGCAACGGGTCCGACTACCATATCGATCCCAAGGTCTTCTCCCGTTCCCGCTATATGGGATTTTATGTCCAGGACGATTGGAAGGTGACGCGCAATTTAACGCTGAATCTCGGTTTGCGCTACGAGCTTGATATTCCTCGTTGGGAAACGCAGAACCGCTACAGCTATTGGGATCTCGATGCCGCATCGCCAATCCAAGTGCCCGGGATGAATCTGAAGGGCGTGATGAAATTCGTGGACGACGATACTCGGTCTCCGTTCAATACGGACGCCAACAATTTCAGTCCGCGTGTAGGCTTCGCATGGGCGGTGAATGAGAAGACGTCGATCCGCAGCGGTGGCGCAATTCTCTATAGCCTCTCTCGCGCAACCGTCAACGGTCATACCGGAGCTGCGTTCAACGTGAACTCGCAAGTCACCTGGTCGCTTGACAACAATGCGACGCAGTTCGGCACGTTAGCGAATCCCTATCCACAGGGAATGCTTCTGCCTCCAGGAAGCTCTTTAGGCGATCGAACATTTCTCGGATTGAACGCGAGCACCATTTCACGGGACAACATGAACCCCGAAATGTATTCCTGGAACTTCTCGATTCAACGCGAATTGCCGTGGCAATCGGTGTTGGAGATGAACTACACCGGCAGCCGTGGTGTGCACCTGCTAATGCCGAATACCGGTCTCGATCTGCTGCCTCAGGAATACTGGAGCTTAGGGCGATCAGTGTTACAGGATCAGAGGGTTCCCAATCCGTTCTATGGAGTGATCACGGACCCACGTGCCGTGAATCACAACCAACCCACGATTCAACTTTATCGTTTGCTTCGCGGGATGCCGCAATATGACGGCGCCGGAAGATCAGAACGCAATGCGGCTGACTCCATCTACAATGCCCTCCAAATGAAGTGGGAGAAGCGCTTCTCTGACGGCGTCAACATTCTCACTCATTACACGTGGGCCAAGACGATGGACAATGCGTCGGTGAGCGCGGGTAATGTCACCTGGCTAGGTGGAACTACCAGCATGCAGAACCCCCTGAACTATGACCTCGAGCGATCCTTGTCGGCGCATGACATACCGCATCGATTTGTGGCAACGGGATCGTGGAGCTTGCCTTTCGGCTCCGGGCGCAAGTTTGGATCCAGTGTGAACCGCATCGTCGATGGGCTCCTCGGCGGATGGGAGATCAGCGGCATTCTCACACTGCAATCCGGAGTCCCGCTGCAAGTCACACAAAGCGGAGGAACGCTTTGGAATGGTACGCAACGGCCGCATCTGAGTGGAGACCCATCTACGTCCGGCGCGGTCCAGGATCGCCTCAACGCCTACTTCAACAATTCAGCGTTCTCACAACCGCAGGTGGACCAGTTCGGGACAGCTCCCCGTTATCTCGGATATCGCGGACCGGGTGTCCGAACAATGGATGCTGCTCTCTTGAAGAGCTGGCGGGTAACGGAGGGTCAGCGAGTCGAGTTCCGCTTAGAAGCGCAGAACGCAACGAATACGCCGATCTTCAACGACCCCAACGGCAGTTTCGGTTCGAGCAGTTTCGGTCAGATCACGGGAACCCGAATCGGACCCCGCAACGTTCAACTCGGATTCAAGTATTACTTCTGAGTTGCCATCGCCACTCCCGGGCAAGCGACTCGCCTGCCCGGGAACTACATTCAACTAGCCAATAGAATGTTGTTCTTTGGGGTCTTTAGTTGGCGCGTCCTTATACGCCATGTTTAGAAGGGCCGGCGCCACTAACGTGGTAGCCACCGCCATAAAGACAACCACCGCATAGACAGGCTTTTCAATGACCTGCATGCTGAGACCGAGTTGAGCAACCACCATACCAACTTCGCCCCGCGGAACCATGCCGCAGCCGATGCGAATCATTTCCTTAGACCCGAGACCAATTGCTCCTACGCCACAACCGATCAGCTTCGACAACACCGCCGCGATTAAAATCACAATGGCCAAGATCAACAAACGCTGATCCGCAAATGCGGCGACGTCAAGGTGCAAACCGATACCAGCCAGAAAGAACGGGACGAGCATCTCAGTAATTCCGTGGGTCAGATCATGCACGCGATGGCTGACTGACTCCGCAAGGGCCATACCTGCCAGGAACGCTCCTATGATGGCAGCAACACCGGCATAAATCGCCAGTACTGACAATGCAAACAGAAGCACCAGAGCTACGTTGAACTGAGCCTCGCTCGCCTTCATACGTGATTCCGCCTTTGGCACAAACCTTTGCATGGCGGTGGTTCCCCACTTGGCAACGATAACCGTGAATCCAACTGCTGCCACCGCAGTTGCCAAGATCTCGAAGACCCGCAGTTGTCCCTTGGCCGCACTGCTGACAATTGCCAGAACAATTAAGCCAAGAATGTCATCGATGACGGCAGCGCCAAGAATGATCTTCGAGCTTTGGAGATGCAGCAGACCTTTCGCCGCAAGCACTTGCGCGGTAATGCCAACACTCGTAGCAACCATTGCAGCGCCCACAAAGAAGGACTCGACCTGTGGGTAGCCCCAGGCTTGCATGATGCTCCATCCCAACCCCAAGGGAGCAAGCACGCCGAGCACGGCAACCGTTACAGCAGTCCCACCTACCTGCATCAGTTCGGAAGCCTTTACTTCCAAACCGACTCGGAACAGTAGGAACATCACGCCCAGCTCGGAGAGCGCCGTCAGGACTTCATTTGGCTGAATCCAACCGAGTACACTTGGACCGACTATCGCGCCCGCAAGAATTTCCCCTACAATCGCGGGCTGCCTCATTCGTTCGAAGATTTCCCCGAGGAGCTTGGCAGCGCCGAACACGATCAGCATCGCAAGCGGGATTGATACGGTGTGCGCGTCCACCGCAAGAAACGCCATGCCGCCAGTCTAGCGAATGCTAGCGGCTGCTCAGCAATGCCACGGGAAACTGCTCGAGCACACGAGACATCTGTATTAGTCCGTCGCGTACTACCAGATTCTGCCCAGTGATCACGTTTTTCCAGCGCGACGGGAAGTCTTGTGGAAGAACGAGCGTAGAGTCGAGCCACGCTCGGATTCCGAGAGGGGCGCGGGTAGTGACAGAAAGCTGTGTGGCGAACCGTGGCACTACTGCTATCGCCAGCCTCTGTCGAGATCGTCTTGCATATGCAAAGACATTCTGCGCGCGTTTTCCGGTCGCCTCGATTGGCAGGTAATCGCCTGTCTCAAAAAGCTCGCGGTTGCCCTTTCGAAAACCAAGAAGTTTCTCGGTCAGAAATACTTTCAGTCGCCCATCATGCCAGTTGTCGAGCAGATCTCTTGGCTTCCATCGAAAGTCTGTCAACGGGGCGAACTCGGCCGGCCGGCGGTTGTCGGGATCGACCAGGCTAAAATCCCAATCGATCGTGCCGCGGTAGAAGTCGGGAACGCCAGGTGCTGTCACCTTCAGCAACAGTTGCGACAGCGAATTAATGGCGCCGTAGAACGATGTGCGCTCACAGAATTGTTGGAAGTTCATTTGAAATTTCTGATCGTCGAAGAGAACGTCTACATAAGCTTGAAGAGCGGACTCATGCTCGACGTTCGGATGCATCCAACTCGTGTACGTGCGCGCCTCACGAATGGCTTTAACTACATACTCTTTCATACGGCGGCGAAATTCGTCGACCTCTTTCGTCTGTAGAGGCCAAGCTCCCAGCAGTGTCTGAAAGAGAAAGTATTCTTCATTCAAATCCACATCCAATCTTCGGTCGGCAAGCCACCGGCTCCAGCGAACTACGCTACGTGCCCATTCGCCCGGAATCTCCGACAACACATTGATTCGCGCGCGGACGTCTTCACTCCGTTTGGTATCGTGAGTTGACGTAGCGTTCATTGTATGGGGCCACCGCAGTTGGCGCTGGCTTAGGAAGCCATGCATCTGCTCTGCGGACACCGGCGTATGCAATCCGCCGACATCGTTCATCGAGATCAGCCGGTTGTATACATACATTGCCGAGTCTTCGACACCCTTGGCCATGATGGGGCCGCTGAGCTGTTGCCATCGCCGAGTGAACTCAAGCCAATTGATGCGCGCCTGTTCCGTCATCCACTTCTTGAAGCGAAGTGTCAGCACCCGTTCCACGAAATCGAAAACCTGCGGATCAATGGCCGGGTTCCTTCGTCGCGCCTTTTCAGAAGCCTCTAGAATGCGTGCTATGTCCCGCTCGTTCGGTTCCAAAGAGTCGATATAGGTTCGATAAACGCCCATGCACGCCGTAACTTCAATGATGGTCTTTGTAATATCACGTGTACTCAGATCCCGAGCATTGCGGTCCGCTTCCGCGAGTACGGCGAGATGAGCCCCCAGGTCCTGCATCTCTCCCGAAAACAACATTCCAATCACCCGCGTCTTCCGCTCGTAAGCAACATCCTCAAAACTCTCGTCGGATCCCGTAATAGTGCGACACAGGTGATCGAGCTTCTCGAGTCCCGATGGCTCAACAAACAGAGAATTCAAATGGCCCAGAAAATCGTATCCGGTCGTGCCTTGAACTGGCCATTCGTCAGGCAGCTTCTCGTCTCCAACCAGAATCTTCTCGACGACGACATATACGTCAGTCGGTAATCGCCTCTGATACCCAAGCGGATCTGCGAGCCCATCAATGTGGTCGATGCGGAATCCATCTGCCTTACCGCTGCTCACCAGCTCCAAAACAAGCTTGTGTCCGGCTTCGAAAACCGCCGGATCTTCGACTCGCATACCGATCAGGTCGGAAATATCAAAGAAGCGCCGATAGTTAATCCGTTCCGTCGCCACTCTCCAGAAGGCTATTCGATAAGGCTGCTTCTGAATTAACGTATCGAGCAACTCTACGGATTCGTTGAACTCGATGAGTCGACGATCAATATGCTCGCGTAGCTGGGAATATTCGAGGACGAGATTGTGAAGCTTCAGTTTTAGAGCTGCTGTCTCGCGTGTTCGCTGTTCCGTAACGTCCCACGCAGAGGAAGTTGCTGACGGCAACCGCTGCAACGATTCCATCAAGGCGCCGAACTCGCCAATCGCAGCTAAAGTTTCATTAGCTGACGCATCGAGAA
>Ga0190275_10000805_pt1 | contig 24941 bp, 24 predicted proteins | sample Popmic550T_FD_133745 | JGI IMG/M metagenome (GOLD analysis project Ga0190275, IMG submission 133745) | Populus adjacent soil microbial communities from riparian zone of Yellowstone River, Montana, USA - 550 T | ecosystem: Environmental > Terrestrial > Soil > Riparian zone > Trees stand | place...
CGCCGGCCCCGGGGATGCCGGCCGCCGCCAGCCGTTCGCGCATGACCTGTGCGGCCTGCTGCGCGGCGGCGGGCTCGACGCGGTAGCTGAGCTCGAGCGTACCGGTCGGCCGCTCGACGGCGGTCTCGTCGCCGAAGCGGTCCGGCACCGCGATCACGACGGCGAGCGCGACCAGCGCGACGGCGGCTGCCGCCGCGAGCGGACGCAGCACGCGTGTCGCGCGCGCCGGTCGCCAGCGGGCCTGCTCGGTCGCGCCCGCGCGCAAGAGCTCACTGCGGAGTCGTGGGATGTAGTCGCTGTTCATCTGCTTCCTCCTGCGCGGTCACGCAGCACCCTGAGCCCGCGGCTCACGCGCTTGCGGACGGTGGCCTCGCTCAGCCTCTGGCTGCGCGCGATCTCGGCGTAGTCACGATCCTCGAAGACGTGCGCGCGGATGGCGTCTCGCTGCTCGGGAGGCAGCTCCTCGACCATCTGCGCGGCGGCCTCCTCGGCGAGCCAGCGGATCATGTCCACGTCCTCGGCGCTGACCGGGACGGGTTCCATCCCCAGCTTCGCTCGCATGCGGTCCTCGGTCGACCCGCGGCGGCGGTAGTCGGCCAGCTTGTGCTGGGCGATCGCGAACAGCCACGCGGCCCCGGTCGAGCTGCGCGCCTGGTAGCGGCCGCGCGCGACCATCGCCGCGGCGAACGTCTCCGCCGTCAGGTCGGCGGCAACCTCGGGGTCGTGGGTCCGGCGCTGGAAGAACGTGAGCAGCGCCTTGACGTAGCGGTCGTAGAAGCGTCCGAAGTCCTCCAGATCGCCGGAGAGCAACAGCGCTTCGTCGGTGTAGTGCACCGTGCCCATGTAGTCATATAAGTCGCGCGAGCCGGTCGAAGTGTGACCACGCGCCGGAGACCCATGGGCTGGTGCAGGCGGAGCTGTAGGCGCCGGGCCGGGGAAGTCCGGCCCGGCGCCTGCTCGGCTACGCGCGCCCCTCGGCGGGGCGGAGGCCGGCGGGCTCGACCTCCAGCTGCGGCAGGACCTTCTCGAGCCAGCTCGGGATCCACCAGTTGCGGTCGCCGAGCAGCTGCATCACGGCGGGCACCAGCACCATCCGCACCAACGTGGCGTCGAGGAAGATCGCCGAGGCGAGCCCGATCCCGAACAGCTTCAGGAAGACGTCCGGCGCCGCCAGGAACGCGAGGAAGACGACGACCATGATCGCCGCCGCCGCGGTGATCACGCGCGCGGTCTTCGCCAGGCCGTCGGCGACCGCCCGCCGCGTGTCGCGGTCCTTGAGGTACTCCTCGCGGATGCGCGATATCAGGAAGACCTCGTAGTCCATCGAGAGGCCGAAGAGGATCGCGAACATCATCACCGGCATGAAGGGCGCGATCGGCACCTCGTGATCGATCCCGATCAGCCCGCCGATCGCCCCGCCCTTGGCCACGATCGTCATGACACCGAAGGCAGCGCCGACGGAGAGCAGGTTCATGATCCCGGCCTTGAGTGCGATCAGCGGCGAGTGGAACGCGGCGAGCAGGAGCAGGAACGAGAGACCGACGACGCCGGCGATGAACAGCGGCATGCGGTTGAGGATGTAGTTGCTCTGATCCTCGAGCGCCGCGGTCACGCCGCCGATCTCGGCGTTGATCCCGGAGCCGCGGAACGCCTGAGGCACGACGTCCTCGCGCAGCCGCTGGACCAGGTCCTCGACCGCCGCGTCCTGCGGTGAGCCCGTCGGGATCACGGTCAGGAGCGCCGCGTCACCCTGCTCATTGATGCGGGGCGGCGCGACGAAGGCGACGCCCTTCTCGCCGCGAAGCCGCTCCGCCAGCGCGTCGACCTTCGCCTTACCGGACGCGTCCGGCAGGTCGGCGGCGATTACCAGCGGACCGTTGGTGCCCGGCCCGAAGCCCTCGGTGTTGAGGTCGTAGGCCTGCCTCGTCATGGTGCTCGGCGGGTCGTTGCCGGCGTCGGGGAAGCCGAGGCGCATGTCGATCGCCGGGACCGCCAGCGCGAGCAGGACCAGGGTCGCCGCGATCGCCGCCGTCCACGGGCGCCGCTGCACGGCGTGGCTCCAGCGCCATGCGAATGACCCCTCGCCCCCCGCTTGCTCCTTCACGCCCCGGCCGAGGAACGGCAGCCGTAGCCGGTCGACCCTCGGGCCGAGGTAGGACAGCAGCGCGGGCAGCAGCGTGACCGAGGCGAGCATCACGACGAGGACCGCGAGCGAGGCGGAGATGGCGACGCCGTACATGTACGGCAGGCCGGTCAGGGCGAGGCCGAGGACGGAGATCACGACCACCGTGCCGGCGAGGATCACGCTGCGCCCGGCCGTGGTGACGGCTTCGACGACGGCGTCGTGCGGGGTCTTGCCCTCGTTGAGTGCGGCGCGGAAGCGCGTCAGGACGAGCAGTGCGTAGTCGATGCCGACCCCGATCCCGATCAGGCCCGAGACCGCTGTCGTCCAGTCGGGCACGTCGACGACGTTGGCGAGCAGCACGATCAAGCCGCCGGAGGAGATTCCGAGGCCGAAGAGGGCAATCAGGAGCGGCAGGCCGGCGGCGACCACGGAGCCGAAGGCGATCAGTAGCACGATCGCGGCGCCGAGGAACCCGAGCCCCTCGGGGCTGGCCGCCTCCTGCGCGGCGTAGATCGGATCCCCGCCGAGCTTGATCTGGAGCCCGTCGCGGCTGTTCTGCTCGGCGGCTGCGATCAGCTTCTCGCCGTCCGACTTGGGGACGTCCCAGCCGGCGACCGTGAGCGGGAGCGTGGTCGACCCGATCTTGCCGTCCTGCGAGACCCGGACCTCCGTCGGCTTGGCGACGTGATCGATCTGCTGGGCCTTGGCCAGGAAGGCGTCGACGCGCTGTTTCGCGCCGGCGCTCTCGGCGCCGGCCGGGTCCTTCCAGACGACGTAGATCTCCTGGCCGGAGTAGCCGCCGAAGCGGTCCTCGGTCAGTTCACTCGCGGCCTTCGACTCCGAGCCCGGAGTGTTGTAGTCGGCGTTGTACTCGCCGGCCAGCGAGGAGCCGACGCCGATGATCACGATGGTGGCGACGATCCACGCCAGCACCATGCGACCGCGGCGACGGTAGGAGATGTCTGCGAGACGGGCGAGATGACGAGTCATCTGGGGAGCACCCTCCTGTCATTTATCCGAGCTTGAGTTCCCGAGCAGTCTGGAGCGGCTGGCACCGCTCTCCCAGGGGGCATCCCGCACATCGTGGTGCGGTTAGCCGTATCACGCGACCGCGGCGCTGCTCTTAACGGCGTTCCTCACCCAAGCAAGGCGGCTGTCCCGATCCCGTGGCCCGGCCCTGGCCCTTCCCGTGGCCGCCCGAGCCCGATCCACATCCCGTCCAAGGGCGCCGAGCAGCTTCTGGAGGCCGGCCTCGCGGAGTGACGTACCGGGGCCCGGTGCAAGCCGGGCCGCGCCGGCTGGCTTAGCCTGTCGCCGGTCTCATGACCACGACGGCTTCATCGAAGCCCGGCCCCGCGCTGAGCGCGAAGGCGTTCGGTGTGCTCGCGGTCGTCGGCATGGTCGTCGCCTTCTCGCTCAGCTCGACGCTCGTGAAGCGCGCCGAGTCTCCCGGCGTCCTGGTCGCCTTCTGGCGGATGGTCACGGTCAGCGTCGTGTGGAACCTCGTGCTCTGGAGCACCGGCCGCCGGATCACGATGCGCAACGTGCGCCAGGTGGTCGTGCCCGGTGTCTTCTTCGGCCTGAACCTGGCCGTCTTCTTCGCTGGGGCGACGCACAACAGCGTCGCCAACGCCGCGCTGATCGGCTCGCTGGCCCCGTTCCTCATCGTGCCGGTCGGCGCGTGGCTGTTCAGCGAGTACATCGATCCGCGTGCGCTGGTGTTCGCGCTCGTCGCCTTCGGCGGCGTGGCGCTCGTGCTGTTCAGCGCGCCCCCGAACGGTGACGCGTCACTCGAGGGGAACCTGTTCGGGTTCCTCGCGATGCTCCTGTTGGTCGGGTACGTCGCGGCGACGAAGCACTACCGCCAGGAGATGGACGTCACCACCTTCATGGCGACGATCTGCCCGATCGCGGCCGTCGCGGTGCTGCCGCTGGCGATCGCCCATGGCGACGTGTTCGGGATGAGCGGCACGGGCTGGGCGTTCATGCTGATCCTCACGTTCACCAGCGGGGTCGCCGCCCAAGGCCTCCTGGTGTACGCGCAGAAGACGATCCAGATCGGCACGATCTCGATCGCCCAGGTGGCGCAGCCCGCCCTCGCCGTGGTGTGGTCGTTCCTGTTGCTGGGCGAGGTGGTCAATCACCGGCAGATGGCCGGCATCGCCATCGTCGTCAGCGGGCTGCTGGCGTTCGTCGTGCTGCACCAGCGGGGCGATCGGTCCGATCGCGCTCCGTGATGAAGTGCGAGGCGGACTCCATCCGCCGGTCGGCCTCGTCCGACCGCTCCAGCGCCGTCGTGTCGTCCCGTTCGGCCGCGAGGCGGGCGAGCGCGTCGAGGGCGAAGACCTCGACGGGGGCGTCGTCGTCGAGTCGGGCGGCGTCGAGGATCGCGACGAGCCGCTCCTCCGCGCCGTCGAGCGCCGCCAGCAGGCACTCGCCGAGCGCGGCCAGCTCGCCGCCGCCGGCGGTGCGGTGCCAGGCGGTCGCCGCCTCGAGCGCCGCGCGCGCCTCTGACGTGCGTCCGAGCGCGCGCAGGACGCGCCCGAGATGCACCCGGGCGAGCGCCGCCAGGCGCACGTCACCGGTCGCCTCGGCCTTCTCGACCGCGAGCTCCAGCGTCGCGGCGCCGGTCTCGTAGTCACCGGCCTGGCACTGCGCACGCCCGAGACTCGAGAGCTGGTACGCCTCCGTCTGCAGGAAGCCGAGCCGGCCCGACGTCTGGGCCGCGTGACCGAGGTGGAGGACGGCATCGTCGAAGCGATGCTCGATCCGCGCCAGCTCGCCGAGCATCGCGTCGCGGCGGACGTGCAGCCACGGGTCGTCGACCGCTCCAAGCCACCGCTCGACCTGCTCGAGCGCCTCGGCGGCGCGCGCCCGATCACCGGCCGAGATCGCCGCCCGGGTGGCGAACAGCCCGTTCGCGGCCAGATCCCATGGCCGCTCCAGACCTTCGTAGAGCGCGCTGCTGCGATCGGTCAGCTCGAGCGCCTGGGCGAACTCGCCGTGATGTGACACGACGTAGGCGAGGTAGTAGCAGCAGCGCGCTTGCAGGTCGACGTCGGCGATCGCGTCGGCCAGCTCGGTCGCTGCGGCGATGTGCTCGCGGGCGAGCTCGAGGCGACCCGTCGACGCCTCGATCCACGCTGCGAGCAGCAGGGCGCCGGCGCGATCGGGGATCGGGGCCGCGTCGCCTGCGGCGTCGAGTGCCGCCAGGATCCGCTGTGCGCCCCTGCTGTCGCCGAGGACGATCCAGGCCCAGCCGAACCCGTTGACGATGCCGAGTGCGAGCAGCGGGTCGTGCGTGGCGCTCCAGGCCAGGGCGGCGTCGAGGTTGGCGCGCTCCGCCCGCGCGAAGGAGAGATGCTCGGCCTGGTGGCCGCTGCGCACGCCCCGCGTGGACGAGCCGGCCGCCTCGGCGAACCATGCGGCGTGCGCGGCGAGGGCGCGCTGGGTCAGCCGCGCCTCCGTCATCGCGTCGAGGGCGAACGCGCGGATGCTGTCGAGCAGCCGGTACCGAGACGGACCTTCGTCGTCGACGATCACGAGCGAGCGGCTCGCGAGCCGATCGACGACGTCGATCGCCGCCGAAGCGGGCACGTCGAGCGCTTCGAGGACGTACTCGACCGCGGCGAGCGGGGCGCCGCCCGCGAACGTGGCGAGCGCCCAGAGGCCCCGCTTGTCGTCGGGGAACAGCAGCTCGTAGCTCCACCCGATCGTCGCCTTGAGTGCTCGGCGGCGCTCCGGCCTGCGGCTGCTCGGGTCGCGCAGCAGGCTGAAGCGATCGTCGAGGCGGCGGCCGATCTCCTCGATCGACAACGTCCTGGTGCGCGCGGCGGCGAGCTCGATCGCCAGCGGCAGGCCGTCGAGCGAGCGGCACAGCTCGCGCACCGCGTCGTCCGACTCCCCGCGCACGGCACGACGCGTGAAGAGGTCCACGGCATCCGGGAGCGCCAGCGGGGCGAGCTCGAAGACGACCTCGCCCTCGACGTCGAGCGGGACCTGGCTGCTGCAGAGGATCCGCAGCCCGGGGGCGGCATCGAGGAGGCGGATCGCGAGCGCCGCCGCCGCGTCGACGACGTGCTCGCAGTTGTCGAGGATCACCACCGCGGCGCTGCCCTTGAGCCGCTCGATCAGCGCCGGCTCGCCGCCGGTGACGTTCAACGCGGCGATCAGCGTGTCGAGGACGTCGTCGGCCGTCGTCGCGGCCTCGAGCCTCGCCAGCCAGGCGCCGCCTGACAGCGTCCGGGCGGTCGCGATCGCGACGGCGGTCTTCCCGATCCCGCCGGGCCCGATGATCTCGACGAGGCGCTTGCTCTCGAGCAGCTCGGACAGGGCAGCGATCTCCGTCTCGCGGCCGACCAGCTCAGCGGACAGCGACGGCAGGTTCCCGGTCGGCGCCCGCAGCGCCGGGTCGTGGTTGAGGATCTGCCGCTCGAGCTGTTGCAGCCTCGGTCCGGGATCGAGGCCGAGCTCGTCCGCCAGCAAGGACCGGACCCGCTGGTAGGTCGCGAGCGCGTCGGCCTGGCGTCCCGCTCGGTACAGGGCGCTGACCAGCAGCTCCCAGAGCCCTTCCTGATACGTGTTCGCCGCCACGGCCGCTTCGAGCTCGCCGACCACGTCGTCGCCGAGCTGCAGCCGGGCCGAGAGCTGGGTCTCGACGAGCTTTACGCGCGCCTCGTCGAGCCGTGCCCGGTGCGGGGCGGCCCAGTCGCCGGCCGCCGGCAGCACTTCCCCTCGGTAGCGCTCGAGCGCCGCCGCGCTCAGCTCGGCGGCGCCGCGGTGGTCGGCGGCGTCGAGTCGCTCCGTCGCGGTCGCGGCGTCACGCAAGAGGCAGAACGCGTCGACCTCGTCCGGCTCCACCGCGAGTTTGTAACCGCCCTCGCCGCCGGCGATCAGCGACGGATCGCCCAGCGCCCGCCGCAGCCTGGCGACCTTCGCCTGCAGCGTGTTGCGGTTCGTCATGGCGCCCGCCCACAGCTCGTCGATGAGCCGGTCGGCGCGCACGAACAGCCCTGCCTCGAGCGCGAGGCGCACCAGCAACTCCGCTGTCTTGCCACCCGGCACCGGCACCAGCCGGCCGTCGCGTCTGACCTCGACGGGCCCCAGCACCGAGATGTGGAACACGGCGAGAGTCTATGGGCGCCTGTCAGCGAGGTGTCAGCGCCGTTCTCGAGGGTGGCCGCATGACCCTCATCCACCAACTCGTGGTCGGCGATGCCGCGGCGATCGCAGCGATCGTCGAGGCGTCACGAACCAGCCACGATCCGATGATCCTCGTCGCGGCGGCGCTCTTCGCAGCCGACGCCGACCGGCTCATCGCCCGGGCCTCCGGAATGGCGGCGACGACCCGTGACCGCCAGCTCGTCGCCATCGCCACCGCGCACCTGCGCGGCGAGCGCGAGCTCGTCGACGCGCTCGCACGCGACCACCTCGTCGACCACCCCGACAACGTCCTCGTCGCCTGGATCGCCGGCGCGAGTCACCCGACCAAGGAGCAGTCATGAACGCCAAGCTCACCGCATCCCTGCTGATCGTCGCGGCCGTCCTGGCCAACGTGGGGTTCACCGCCCTCGGCTCGATCTTCAACTACCCCGACGTGCTCGGCGAGCCGGCGGGGCAGGTGCTCGCCGACTTCCGCGCCAATGAGGGCGCCGTCAGCGCGTGGTTCACGGTCCTCGCGCTCTCCGCCGCGCTGATGGCTCCGATCGCGATCGGCGTCGGCCGGCTCTCGTCGAGCCGAGCCATGCGGATCGCGGTGCGGGTCGGGATCGCGGCGGCCGCCGTCCAGGTCATCGGCCTGCTGCGCTGGCCGATCCTCGTGCCCGGCTACGCGGCCGACGGCAACGCCGACGCATTCCGCACGGCGAGCGACATCCTCGGCACGGCCATCGGCGAGACGCTCGGCTACCTCCTGACGGCCACGTGGACGGTGCTCGTCATCGTCGCGCTCGGGCGCCGCTTCGCCGGGCGCTGGTTCCAGGTCCTGGGCACGGGGTCCGCGGCGCTCGTCCTGGTCGGCGTCCTGTCGCCGCTCGGGCTGCCCGTGATCGACACCGCGAACTTCTTCGGCTACGTCCTCTGGAGCCTGTGGCTGATCGCCTTCGCGGTCGTGATCCTGGTCCGCGAGCGACGCGTGGCCGCGCCGTCGACGCTGAGCACGTCCGCGGTGGCGTCATGACGACGCGGATCGCACTTCGCTGGTTCGCCACGTTCGCCGGCTTCCCGGTCGGCGGCCTCGCGGCGTGGCTGATCGCCGGCCCGGTCGACGATCTCGCCGCGGCGCTCCTCGCCGGCGCGATCACCGGCATCGTCCTCGGCGCGGTCCAGGCGTGGGGGATGGGCTCGAACGGCCCGCCCGCCCGCGAGTGGACCCTCGCGACCACGGCGGGTCTGACCGTGGGCCTCGCGCTCGGGTCGGCGGCCGTCGGCTACGGCACCACCCTCGCCGACCTGGTCGTGCAGGGCGCGATCTGCGGCCTGGCGATCGGGACCGCCCAGGCGCTCACCCTGCGCGGGCGCGCCGCCTACCTCTGGGCTCCGGCGCTGAGCGCGCTGTGGGCGCTCGGCTGGGCGATCACCACCTCGATCGGCGTCGGCGTCGATGAGCAATGGGCCGTCTTCGGCGCCGGCGGCGCCATCGTCGTCACGGCGGCGACGGCAGCCCTGCCCGTGCTGCTCGCCACCTCCCGGAGCGCGTCATGATCGCCGCGCGGCAGCGCTGGCTGGCGCTGGGCGTGCTGTGCGTGAGCCTGCTCGCCATCGTCATCGACAACACGATCGTCAACGTCGCGCTCCCCACCCTGGTGCGCGACCTCGAGGCGGACGTGGCGGAGCTCCAGTGGGTGGTCGACGCGTACACGCTCGTGTTCGCGGGGCTGCTGCTGCTCGCCGGCGCGCTCGGGGATCGCTTCGGACGCCGGCGCACGCTGCTCTCCGGGCTCGCGGTGTTCGGCGGCGCCTCGCTGTGGGCCGCGTATGCGGGCGGCGTCGACGGGCTCATCATCGCCCGCGCGGTCATGGGCGCCGGGGCCGCGCTCATCATGCCGGCGACGCTGTCGCTCCTGATCAGCGTCTTCACCGACACCCGCGAGCGCACGATGGCGATCGGCATCTGGGCCGCGACCGCGGGCCTCGGCGTCGCGCTCGGCCCGGTGGTCGGCGGCTTCCTGCTCGACCACTTCTGGTGGGGCTCGATCTTCATCGTGAACGTCCCGCTGACCGTGATCGCGGTCGTCGCGGGGCGCAGGCTGCTCCCCGAGTCGCGTGACCCCGTCGCACGGCGCATCGACTGGACCGGTGCGGGGCTCTCCGGCGTCGGCCTCGTCGCCTTCGTGTGGGCGATCATCGAGGCGCCCTCGAAGGGCTGGATGTCCGCGCCGGTGGTAGCCGCCGCCGCGCTCGCCGCGGTCCTGCTGGTGGCGTTCGTGGTCTGGCAGCGTCGCGTCGAAGAGCCGCTGCTCGACGTCCGCCTGTTCGCGAACCCGCGCTTCACCGCGGCCAGCAGCACGATCATGGTGCTGTTCTTCGCCCTCTTCGGCTTTCTCTTCCTGTCGACGCAGTACCTGCAGTTCGTCCTCGGCTACTCGCCGTCGGCCGCCGGTGTGCGGGTCCTTCCCTACGCCGGAGCGATGATCGTGTTCGCGCCGCTCTCGTCGCTGCTCGTGGCGCGCCTCGGCACCAAGCGAATCGTCACCACGGGGATGCTGCTGTTCTCGCTGGGGCTTGCCGTCGCGGCGACCGTCACCACGAGCACCGGATACGGACGGCTCGGCATCGCGCTGCTTCTCATGGGCGCGGGCATGGGACTCGCGGGAGCGCCGGCGACCGAGTCGATCATCGGCTCGCTCCCTCCCGAGCAGGCGAACATCGGGTCCGCCGTCAACGACACGACCCGCGAACTCGGCGGCGCGCTCGGCGTCGCCATCGTCGGGAGCATCATGTCTTCGCTCTCCGCGACGCAGCTCTCCGACGACGTCCCTGCGGCTGCCCGCGAGGCGTTCGTCCACGCGATGTCGCGGGCGTCGATCGTCGTCGCCGTCGTGGCCGGGCTCGGTGCCGCCATCGCCTGGCGCTACCTGCCGGCCCGCGAGGCCGAGGTCAACGCCCCCGGGGTGCTCAGGCCGCCGCGTGCGCTAGCGCCGAGGGGCTCTGGCGGCTGACGATGGCGGGGGCCTCGTGGACGAGCCCGTCGTTCTCGAGGGCCTCCACCATGAAGAGCGCGAAGTCGACCCGGCGCGTGATGTTGCTCTCCAGGATCGGGTCGCCCACGTGGCGGCTCCACACCGGCAGGCCCTCGCTCTCGCCCTCCTCGACCTCCTCGAGGTCGCTGCCGCGCACGACGGTCCAGCGGGTGTCGCTGGCGAAGATGCGCCGGCACGCCTCGACCTGGTCGTCGAGGTCGGCGAAGCGGGCGAGGCGGGCGAGCGGGCCGGCGACGTTGACGAGCGCCTTGAGCTTCCACGAGTAGACGTCCTGGCCGTCAAGGGTGATGTGCCATCCGCACGAGAACACCAACCGCGCCCCCGGCTGGGCGTAGTCGAGGACGGCCTGGGCCGTGCCCGACGAGTAGCCGTGCACGCCGCGCGGGACGAGCACGACGAGCACACCGTCGCAGCCGGCGACCGCCCGCTCGATGACCTCGCGGTCGTCGGTCGCGCCCGGCACGATGCTGATCCGGTCCTCGAACTCGGCGAGCTTGCCGACGCTCTTCTCGCGGCACACGGCGACCACCTCGTGTCCCCGCTCCAGCGCGTGGCCGACCATGTACCTGCCGAGCTTCCCTGAGGCACCGACGATGCAGATCTTCATGCGACCACACTCTACGCTCGAGGTCGACATGGACCGCATCGACGCCGACCGCCTCGCCGACGCGCTGCGCGTCCTGGCCGAGGTCGAGCAGCTCCCCACCGAGCACGCTGATGCGGTCGAGGTCCGGCGCGCGGTCGGCAAGCTGTTCAAGACCGTCAAGGAACAGCGGCGCGCCGAGCGGCGCTCGGCGACCCGGGCGAACGACGAGGCGGTCACCGCCGCGACGGCGACCGCCGCTCCCGGACGCGTCGACGACGAGACCCGAGGCGTCGCGCTGACCTCCAGCGCCGCCGGCAGGCGGGCCGGCACGCTCGTCCGCGCCCGCGCGTGTTACGTCTGCAAGCAGCGCTACCGGGACGTCGACGCCTTCTACCACCAGCTCTGTCCCGCCTGCGCCGCGCTGAACCACGAGCGCCGCGACGCGCGCACAGATCTGACCGGACGCCGCGCGCTGCTCACCGGCGGGAGGGCGAAGATCGGCATGTACATCGCGCTGCGGCTGCTGCGCGACGGCGCGCACACCACGATCACGACGCGCTTCCCGGAGGACGCGGTCCGGCGCTTCACCGCGATGGACGACAGCGCCGACTGGCTCGACCGCCTGCGGGTCGTCGGCATCGACCTGCGCGACCCCGGCCAGGTCATCGCGCTCGCCGACGAGGTAGCGGCCCGCGGACCGCTCGACATCCTGATCAACAACGCCGCCCAGACGGTCCGCCGCTCGCCCGCGGCCTACGCGCATCTGGCCGCGGCGGCGCAGGCGCCGCTGCCGAGCGGCCCGCTGCCCGAGGTGCTGACCCTCGGCCGCACGGAGACCGCGGCCCGCGCGTCGAACGGGCACTGGTCGCCGACGCCGCAGGCGCTGACCGCGCTCGCGCTGACCGCCGGGTCGGCGTCGGCGGAGCGCGTCGCCGCCGGGACCGCGGTCGACGCCGGCGGCCTCGTGCCCGACCCGCACCCGGACAACAGCTGGAGCCAGGTCGTCGACGAGGTCGACGCGGTCGAGCTGCTCGAGGTCCAGCTCTGCAACCAGACCGCCCCGTTCATCCTCATCAGCCGGCTGCGCTCCGCGCTGGCGGCCTCCGCGGCGCGCCGGACCTACGTCGTCAACGTCTCGGCGATGGAAGGGCAGTTCAGCCGCGGCTACAAGGGCCCCGGCCATCCGCACACGAACATGGCCAAGGCCGCGCTCAACATGCTCACGCGGACCAGCGCGGCAGAGCTCCTCTCCGACGGCATCCTGATGACGAGCGTCGACACGGGCTGGATCACCGACGAGCGCCCGCAGCCGACGAAGGCGCGGCTCGCCGAGGACGGGTTCCATGCGCCGCTCGACCTCGTCGACGGGGCGGCGCGCGTCTATGACCCGATCGTCCGCGGCGAGGCGGGCGAGGACGTCCACGGAGTCTTCCTCAAGGACTACGCGCCCTCGCCCTGGTGACTACATGGACTCCGCCCGGTAAGCGAGCGCCGCGGCGACCGCGGTGAGCGCGGCGAGCGTCCACAGCAGCGCGGGAAAGCCGACCACCTCCGCGTAGGCCGCGGCCGCGACCGGGCCGGTGGCGCGGGCGCCGGTGGTGAAGGAGGCGGCGACGCCGCCGATCGTGCCGTAGGCCCCGGTGCCGTAGCGATCGGCGATCCGGGTGGCGCGCGAGAGCGTGGTCATGCCGTTGCCCATCCCGAGCAGCACGAGCCCGGCGATCGCCGCGACGGTGCCGTGCACGCTCACGAGGACGGCGATCCCGACGGCGATCAGGGCGAACACCCCTGCGGTCTCCCACGCCGGCGGCAGACGCCCGCCGACGGTGGCGAAGAGCGCTCGGCCGGGGATCTGCGAGAAGCCGACGAGCCCGACCGCGAAGGCCGCGAACGGGGCGCTGTAGCCGCGCTCGAGCAGGAACGGGATCGCGAGCACGGTCATCGCGATGCCGGTGAACGTGGCCAGGAAGAACGCGGCCGAGAGCAGCCAGAACGGCCGTGTCCGCAGTACGTCGCCCGCCGAGGACGACGCCTCGCTCGGGAGCGCGCTCGGCGGCGCCTCGGGCGCCTCGCGGAGCACGAGCGCGTGCAGCGGGATCGTCACGGCGGCGAGGATCAGCGCGAGGACGACGAGCGCGTCGCGCCAGCCGTGGGCGTCGATCAGCGCCTGTGAGAGCGGCAGGAAGATGAAGCTCGCCAGCGCCGCGACGAGCGTCAGCGCGGTCAGCGCCCGCCGTCGCTGCTCGGCGACCGGGAACCACTTCGCGATCACCGTGAACGCCGGCTCGTAGAGCGCGACCGCCATCACGAGCCCGATCGCGCTCCACAGCGCGTAGAACGCGGCGAGGCTTTCGACGCGCGACCACGCGAGCACCAGCAGCACCCCGGCGATCGAGCCGGCGGTCATGAGCCCCCGCGGGCTGCGGTCATCGAGGTAGCGGCCGACGCCGATGCCGGCCACGCCGGAGATCAGCAGGGCGAGTGAGAACGCTCCGGTGAGCTCGGCGATCGAGACGCCGAGCTCGCGGCGCATGGGGAGGAGGAAGACGGAGAACGCGTAGTAGAGGACGCCCCAGGAGACGATCTCGGTGATCGACAGCGCGCCGACGATCGCCCACGCGCGCGAGCGCCGGTCGACTGCGGCGGGAAGTGGCTTGGCGTCATCCAAGGCAGGCTCCTCGGTACGACTACCCGAGGACGAGGGCGAGAGAGGCTCCGAGGATGACGACGCTCTGCACGCTGTGCACGGCGATCGGGATCAGCGCGCTGCGGTAGCGCTTCGCGGGATAGGAGAGGAAGAAGGAGTCCAGGAGCGCGGCGGGGATGACCCACGGCACGTGCAGGTGGTAGGTGGCGAACAGCACGCCGTTCGCGAGCCAGCCGTAGCGCCCGAACGCACCGTTCATGCGCGGCAGCAGCAGGCCGCGGAAGCGCACGCGCGACCACCGCAGCGAGCGCTGCTCCCGCGCGAGCAGGCCGACCACGAGCACGAACTGCGAGACCAGGCCCGCCGTCAGGCAGACCAGGAGCGCCTTCGTGAGCGAGTTCGGACACGATCAGCCTCCCCGGATGAGGTCGGCGGCCCGCTCCGCGATCGCGATCGTCGGGGCGTTCGTGTTCCCGCGCGGCACCGCGGGCATCACCGACGCGTCGGCGATGCGCAGGCCGCCGACGCCCCGCACCCTCAGCTCGGGATCGCAGACGGCGTCGTCGCTGCCGCCCATCGCGCAGCTGCACGACGGATGGAACGCCGTCCCCACGTTGCGCCGGATCCACGCCCGCAGCGCGTCGTCGTCGTCGGCCTCGCCGCCCGGCGCGTGCTCGCCGGCGGTCAGGCGGGCCAGCGGCTCGTGTCCCGCGATCGCCCGCGCCTTCCGGACTCCGGCGACGAGGATGTCGAGGTCGGCCTCCTCGGCCAGGTAGCGGGGATCGATCACGGGCTTGGCCCGGGGGTCGGCCGAGCGCAGGGCGATCCGCCCGCGGCTCTTGACGTCGACCGCGATCACGATCGTGCCGACGGCGCGCCGGTCCGGCAGCGCCAACGCCTCGTCGGGACCCGGCCCTGGGAGCGCGCCGAGCTGTAGGTCGGGCGCCGGCAGGCCCTCGCGGGTGCGGGTGAAGGCGGCGGTCTCGGCGCCGTTGGAGGCGGCGGGGCCGCGTTGCTCGCGCTGCCACAGCGCAATGCTCTCCGGTGTCGCCTCCTCCCACAGGTTGGGCGTCTTGGGCGTGTTCCATTCCGCGATGCACAGGGGATGGTCCTGGAGCCCGTCACCGACCCGCGGTGCGTCCACGACCGCCGCGATCGCGTGCTCGCGCAGGTGGCGGCCGGGGCCGATACCGGAGAGCATCAGCAGCTGCGGGGTGCTCACCGCGCCCCCGCAGAGCACGACCTCGCCGGCGCGGGCCTCGCCCTCGGCGCCGTCCTGGACGTACTGCACGCCGGTGGCGCGTCCGCCCTCGATCACGACGGACGTGACGAGCGCGCCGGTCTTGACCTCGAGGTTCGCGCGCTCGAGGGCGGGGCGCAGGTAGCCGTCGGCCGTCGACCAGCGCCGGCCGCCCCGCTGGGTGAGCTGAAAGTAGCCGGCGCCCTCCTGCCGGGCGGCGTTGAAGTCGGCGTTCTCCGGCAGCCCGGAGGCCTTCGCGGCGTCCAGCCAGGCCTGGCTGAGGGGACGCGTGTAGCGCGGGTCCTCCACGCGGAGCGGTCCGCCGGTTCCGTGGAACTCCGACTCGCCGTGCTGCTGGTCCGGCGCGGCGGAAGTAGGGCAGGAGATCCTCGTAGCCCCAGCCGCTGCAGCCGTAGTCGTCGCGCCATCCGTCGTAGTCGGCCGGATTGCCGCGGATGTAGACCATCCCGTTGATCGATGAGCCGCCGCCCAGCGTGCGGCCGCGCGGCCACTGGACGCTGCGGCGGGCGGCGTGCCGCTGCGGGACGGTCGCGTCAACCCACGCGTAGGGCCCCGTGAGCAGCATCGCGAACGCGGCCGGGACGGCGATCTCGGCGGCGTCGTCGGGAGGGCCGGCCTCCAGCAGCAGGACTCGCCGGTCGGGGTCCTCGCTCAGGCGGGCGGCGAGCACGCAGCCGGCGCTGCCGGCGCCGATGATGATCTGGTCGTACATGGTCGGCCTCCTCATGCCGAGGGGGGCACGGTCAGGCCGACCTCGGCGTTCTCCGCGGGCGAGGCGAGCCAGTGGCCGTAGCGCGCCGCGGTCTCTGCGAAGTGCTCGACGGTCGGGGGGGACGCGACCTCGCGGAAGAACCGGCCGATCCGGCCGGTGCTGACGATGTTCATCACCGCCGCCGTGCCCGAGCGATTGCGGAACGCGTGCTTCGCGCCACCGGGGACGTGGAAGATGTCGCTCGGCGCGACCGGGACCCACGCGAAGCCCTCTGCCGACGCGACGAGGCCCTCGACCTCGCCCTCGAGCATCAGGAACGTCTCCGGGTCCGCGTGGCTGTGGAGCGGCACGTCGATGCCGGCAGGGATCGTGCCGCGCATGACGCACGGGGCGCTGTCGTCGTCGGGAGCGGTCAGGAACTGGATCGTCGGGCCCAGGACGTCGAGCGTCTCGACGGCGCTCGGGTCCACGAGCTGCGCGCTTTGATCGGTGATGGCGATGTGTGGCATAAGGCTCCTCTTTCGCTGTTGACGCACACGGTGCGCGGAGGCCGCGCCACGGGCAAGACCGCGAATGGGGGGTCCTGTCGCCGCTAGTGCTCGAGGCGCTCGACGCCGGTCGGGTCGAGGTGCAGCGGCCGGTAGTGCTCCTCGAAGATCGTCGCGACGAGCTCGCCGCGGCTCGAGACGCCGACCTTGTCGAAGATCGCCTTCACGTAGTCGCGCACGGTGTGGCCGGAGAGGTGGAGCCGGCCCGCGATGCCCGCGGTGTTGAAGCCGCGCGCGATCAGCTGGGTGATCTCCTGCTCGCGGCGAGTGAGCTCGTAGGCGTGCGTGATGATCGGCGCGATCTCGGAGGCCTTGGCGGGCTCGATGACGAGCGCCGTGTTGCCGATCTCGCCGTCGAGGTCGCGCAGGCACGAGGCGTGGCAGACGAGCCAGCGGCCCGACGCGCCGGCGCGCAGGCGAGCCCGCGCGGTCCGGTGGTCGCGCTCCGCCGCGATCGCTCGCGCGCGAACCAGCGTGCTCACGACGACGATCGGAAGCCCGATCCCGGAGCTCGTGTCATCCCGGAGCTCGTCCGCCAGCTCGTCGAGCCAGGCGAGCGCGTCGTCGTTGACGGAGATCAGCCGGCCGCCGGGATCGAAGAGCATCAGGCCGGGGCCGTGGTCGGCAGTGTGACCGGCGGGCGCCGCGACCGGCCGCGCGTGGTCGCGGACGGCCTCCCCGAGCGGGCTCGAGAGGGCGGCGACGAGGTCGCGCTCGCCGGCGTCGAAGGCCGGCCGGCCCTCGGCGCGGAACAGGCTCACGGATGCCCATGGGCTGCCGTCTGCGCGCAGCACGGCGCGCAGCTCGTCGCCGAATCCGTGCGGACGCAGGATGCGGCGGTAGCGGGCGCTGCGCGCGGGGCGGTCCTGGGTGGTCATGCGCAGCCCGGCGGCGGGGCGCTCAGACCGGGCGAGCTCCATGAACAGGTTCACGTCCTCGACGAGGAACTCGAGCTCCCAGACCGCCAAGCACGCCTCCCTGCCGCCGAAGTGACCCATGTTCTCGGTGCGCGTGGGGGAGGTCGGCAGACCGGTCGCGGGGTCGGTCGCCAGCCACGCGGCGGCGTCGAACGGGACCAGGCGGCGCAGCCGCTCCGAGGCGGCGCCGAACACGCCGCGGACCGTGTCGGCCCTCTGCGCGTGCTCGATGAGCTGGCTGCGGTGGTGCGTTGCGGTCAACCCCTGCGTCGTCACGCATGAACAAGGGTGGCAAACCGCCTCCAGGTTGCAACCCCTCGATCGCGGGGTCGTGGCTACCGTGTCGTGAATGGCCGAGCCCGACCGTGCCCCGCCCGCTCCCGGTCCCTACCTGCAGACCGTCTCGGGCCGCTGGGTGAACCCGTTCGACCCCGATCCGGATCAGCTCGACGCCGGCGACATCGCACGTGCGCTCGCCAACCAGTGCCGCTTCGGCGGCCACAGCCGGGTCTTCTACTCGGTGGCCCAGCATTCCGTGATCGTGTCCGAGCAGGTCGAGCAGCGCGGCGGTGACGCTGAGGACGCTTTCGCGGCGCTCATGCACGACGCCACCGAGGCCTACCTGGGCGACATGCCGCACCCGCTCAAGCACCGCAGCCCCCTCGGTGCGGCGTTCAAGGTGGCGGAGGACCGGCTCGAGGAGGCGATCCGCGACCGCTTCGGCATCAAGGCGGACGTCCCGGAGATCAAGCGCGTCGACCGCGCCCTGCTCGCCACCGAGCGCCGCGCCTTCAGCGCCGAGGACTGGCCGTGGCCGGAGCTCGAGGGCGTCGAGCCGCTCGAGCTCGAGCTCAGGGCGTGGTCACCGGACGATGCGGCGCGGGCCTTCGCGCGGCGCTACGCCGAGCTGGACGCGGGCCGCCGCGCGCTCAGGGCAGCACCGACGCGCCGAAGTCCTGCGGGACCGCGTCCATGAGGACGGTGTCCGTGGGCCGCCCCCGGCTCACGACCGCGCCGCGGCGGACGCCGATGCGGCGGAAGCCCGCGCGCTCGTAGGCCGCCAGCCCGGCGACGTTCCACTCCAGCGTCTCGAGCAGCACGTTGCGCAGCTGCAGCACGTGGAACGCGAAATCGAGCACGAGCCGTGTGGCCTCGGTGCCGAGGCCCTGGCCGCGGCGCTCGCCCAGCGCGATGGCGAACTCGGCGGTCCCGTTCGCGTGGCCGATGTCCAACAGCCCGGCGGTGCCGATCGGTGCGGAATCGGTGCGGTCGTAGACCGTGAACTCGACCGCGTCGGGCTGGCGCTTCGCGCCGCGCTCGAGGTACTCCTCCACCCACTTCGCCTGGCTCTGCGGGGTTGCGATGCCCTTCTGGTCGAGGCCGCGCCGAACCTCGAGCTGGTTCATCCAGCGCGCGTAGACGGCGGCGAGGTCGGGCCGGAGCGGTCCCAGGGCGACCTGCTCGCCGACGACGATGAAGTCCGGCTCGTGGCTGTCCATCCGGTCATTGTCTCCGGTTCGGCGAAAAGTCCGATTTTGCGTCCGTGGGTCGTCCAAGGGGATGCAACCTTCGCGCAGTCGGCGTGTTGTTTGAGTTCGGCCACGGAGGGCCGCGCGCCACGGACGGCGATCCTCCCCGGGATGCGCAGGGGCATGAAACGCCCCGCGCATCCCTCGTTTCGCCCGCCCCGGGGTGACTCCGGTTCAGCCCCTGGGTCACTACCGCGGCGGGATCGCGGCGGCCAATCTCCTCCCGAGGACGTCACGACAGGAGGAGAGACCGGATGCGTATGTCCGAAACCACATCGGAACGGGGGGCGGCGCGGCTGCTGACGGTGGCCGGGGTCGTCGCGATCGCCGCGCTGGCGGGGTGCAGTCCGGCGGGCGGCACCAAGGCCGTGAGCGGCGGGAGCAAGGCAGTGGACGTCGTCCTCACCGGCGGCAACGACGTCGGCACCTTCATCGCGCGCGCCCATCCGAATCCGGGGACGCTGCACGACGCAGCCGCCGGCCTCGCCGACCTGACCGGCGACGCCCAGGCCATCAAGGCCAAGTTCGACAGGATCGCGGCCAGCGACGATCCCTTCGGCGAGGCGCTCGTCACCGCCACGTGCTCCGGGCTGACGCACGTCGCCGAGCAGGATCGCGAGCACAACGGCAACGTCCTGCCGCCGTCCGCGCAGGACTGGCAGGCGTATCTCAACGACGAGGTCGCGAGGTTGCTGCCCCTGCGGTATGCCGCCGCCGTCCCCGGCCGTGTCGAGCAGTTCAACACCGCGGCGCAGCTGGCGAGCATCAACCCCCGCGCGGCGTATGTGTACGCCGAGCAGTGCGTGCTCGGGCGTCGGTGATCGCCGGCGGCGCAACGACCTGCAGACTAGGCAGCGTGTTCACGGTCCTGATCACCGGCCCGCCGGGAGTGGGGAAGACCACCGTCCTGACCGCGCTCGTGGACGCGCTGACCGACGACGACGTGCCGCACGCGGCGATCGAGCTCGAGACGCTCGCATGGACCCACCCCGAGCTCGGCGACGAGCTCTGGCGCCGGCAGGTCGAGACGACGTGTGCGCTGTACCGCGAAGCCGGTCATCGCCTGTTGCTCGTCGTCGAGACGCTCGAGACCGACGACGATCTGAACCGCCTGCTCGACGTCCTGGGCGCCGCCGAGACGTTCCTCGTCCGCCTGGAGGCTCGGCCCGAGACGCTGGTCGAGCGCATCGTCGAGCGCGAGCCCGAGAGCTGGTCCGGTCTCGCCGGGCTCGTCGCGCACACGCAGGAGCTCGCCGTCGCGATGCCCGCGCTGAGCGGCGTCGACCTCGTGCTCACCACGGAGGCCCAGCGGCCAGAAGCCGTCGCCGACCGCATTCGCGTGGCACTCCCGGGTCACCTGGATCGCCGGGGCACGCGTGGTTCCCCGCACCTGCATCCTGCAGTGCAACCACGGCGCGGTCGCGTGACGGCATCGTCCGTCTCGGTGCGGGTGCTGGACGGCGAGCTGGCCGTCTGCCGGCTCCCTGCCGGCGCGCCGGCGCCGCCGGCGCCCGCGGGCGCGGAGCTGTTCGCAGTCACGCGCACGCGCGAGGAGCTGTCGGTCGTCTGCCCGGCCGCTCACGCGCCGGCCGACGCCACGGTCGAGCCCGGCTGGCGCGCGCTGTGTGTGCTCGGCCCGCTCGACTTCGGGCTCACGGGCATCCTCGCCTCGCTCGCGGCCCCGCTCGCGGCGGCAGGCGTCTCGATCTTCGCGATCTCCACGTACGACACCGACTACGTGCTGGTCCGCGAGGAGGCGCTGGCCGCAGCGGTGGAAGCTCTACGCGGCGCCGGTCACGAGGTCGGTTCGTAACCGCGAGCCCGCCAACTGCGCCCGATCTGTCGCAGCAGCGGCGGGGTAGACGATCAGATGCCGGAACGGCCTGATCACGGCCATGTACCCCGACGAGGACGAGGTCGAGGTCCGCTGCATGCTCGCCTTCTCGCTGTGGATCGGCAACCGCTTCGTGGCCGCCGAGCACGGCTCGCGCACGCGCGCCGAGGTGCTCGAGCTCACGCTCGCGGCGCTCACCAGCCGGTGATCACCGTGCTCGGCCCGCGGCGTCACGCATCCACTCGCCGAGCTCGCGGTGCAGCCGTCGTGAGCCTTCCAGCGCCCCGGTCATCTGGAGGAAGCCGTGGATCATCCCCGGGTAGCGACGGAGCTCGACCGCTGCGCCGGCCTCGCGCAGGTGTTCGGCGTGGCGTTCGCCGTCGTCGCGCAGCGGGTCGCATTCCGCGGTCACGATCAGCGTGGTGGGAACGTCGCCGAGGTCGCGGTCGAAGAGGGGCGACACCCGGGGCGCGTGCCGGTCGACGCCCGGCGGCAGGTACTGATCGAAGTACCAGCGCGACTTCTCGCTCGAGAAGCCATAGCCCGTCGCGAACTCGTCGTAGGACGCTGAGCTCGCGGTCGCGTCGAGCATCGGATAGATGAGCACCTGGAAGGACGGGGGTGCACCGTCACGGGCGAGCGTGTGGGTGACCGATGCGGCGAGGTTGCCGCCCGAGCTGTCGCCCGCGACGGCCGGAGGCGCGTCGGTCGCGCCGAGCGCAGGAGCCTCGGCGCTCAGCCACCGCGCCGCGGCAAGCGCGTCGTCCGCCGCGGCCGGAAACGGGTGCTCCGGGGCGAGTCGGCACGTAGCCGTGACGATCAGGCAGCCGCTGGCCAGTGCCAGCTCCCGCAGAGGCGCGTCGTAGCCGTCGCGGCCGGTGACGAAGCCGCCGCCGTGCAGGAACAGCACCGGATGCAGCCGTCCCGGATGCGGCCGGTACACGCGCACCGGCAGCGTGTTCGCCGGACCGGGGGTCTCGACGTCCTCGACCGAGTACAGCTCGCCGGGCGCGCGCTGCAGGTCGAGCACGGCGAGGTCGTCCTCGCGCACGGCTTCCGCCGTCAGCTCGCTCACCGGCGTGGCCGGGCCGGCCGCCCACGAGTCGAGGAGCGCGCGCACTTCGCGATCGAGCTCGGGCACGAAACGGGACTCTGTCACGGGCGAGTCGAAACGCGCCAACACGCGCGAGTACCGGCACTCCACCCGCCGACGCTCTGGCACGATGGATCGTCGTGGCGGCCGGTGGGCCGCTGTCGAGTGGAAACGTCCCTTGGGGAGGGCGACGATGACGGAGATCCAGAAGTACCTCGCGGAAGAGGTCGCGGAGGACCTCGCCGACGGCATCATCACGCGCCGGGAGGCGATGCGGCGGCTCGGCCTCCTCGGGTTGAGCGCCTCGGCGGCGTCGGGGCTGCTGGTGACCTTCACGAGTGCGCCGGCGGCCGCGGCCGCACCGGCGACCGCGGCCAAGCGCGGCGGCAAGGGCGGCAGCGAGACCACGTGGGCGCCCGTCGCGCGCGAGTCGATCACGTTCCCCGGCCCGCGCTCGCCGCTGCTGGGCGCGTGGGCGCCCGCCGCGAAGGCACGCGGCGGTGTGCTCGTGATCCACGAGAACCGCGGTTTGACCGAGCACATCAGGGCGGTTGCCGGCCGGCTCGCCGCCAGCGGCTACTCCGCGCTCGCGATCGACCTGCTCTCAGAGTTTGGCGGGACCGGCGCGTTCCCGGGCGAGGCCGAGGTGGCGGCCAAGCTCTCGACGATCCCGCCCGAGAACTTCGTCGCCGACATGAAGGCGGGCGTGACGGAGCTCGGCCGCCGCGTCAGGCGCAAGAAGCTGGCGGCGATCGGCTTCTGCTTCGGGGGCAACATGGTCTGGCGCCTGCTCACGTCCAACGAGCGGCGGCTGGCCGCGGGCGCGCCGTTCTACGGGCCGTTCCCCGAGGGCGGCAGCTTCAAGGGCTCGCGCGCCGCCGTGCTCGGTGTCTACGGCGGGCTCGACGGGCGCGTCAACGAGACCCGCGACGACGCCAAGGCGGCGCTCGAGGCCGCCCGGCTCAAGCACGAGATCCTCACCTTCAGCGAGGCGGACCACGCCTTCTTCAACGACACCGGAGCGCGCTTCAACCCGCACGCGGCGGCGGAGGCGTGGCGGCGGGCGCTGAACTGGTTCGACGACGCCGGCCACCACGGCCACCACGGCCACCACGGTGGTGACGACTAGGTTCGAGACGCGAGAGCGGGCCGCCACCAAGCGGCGGGCAACGCAGTACGGGCTCGTCCCGGCGACTCCGGGCCGGAGCGCCGCACACGGGTGACGGTCGTCCACGGCTCGCGTGCGACGCCCGCACGCGCCCAGCGGCGCTCGTGACGGCGCATGGCCTGCTCACGGATCGCGCGGCCGCGGGCGCGCTGGCCCGCCCGCGCCTGCGCCGGGGTGGCGTCGACGACGACCAGGTGCACCGCGGGGTGGTGACGGCGTGCGCGGCGCAGCACGGCGCGCCGCAGCCACCCGGCGGTGAACGGCCGCACGAGGATGACGCCATCCGGGCGCCCGGTCGCGCGCCAGATCGCGATCCAATGCCACGCGTGCAGCAGCGGTCGCCATAGCGCATACGGCAAGCCGGGCAGCCGCGGCGCCCACGCGTCCCGCAGCGCGTCGCTGTCGAGCGCACGCAGCTCGCGCGCGACGAGCGTCGTCTTGCCGGCGCCGGGCAGACCGGCCACGACAACGACGGCGGCAGACCGCGGAGCGAGCAGCACGCCTCGCCTCAGGCGATCCGTCCGCGCCAGCGCAGACCGGTCCCGAGCCCGCCGAGCAGGAGGAGAAGCCCGCCGGCGGCGAAGCCGGCCGAGACCTCACGCTCTTCTGTGCGCGTCCCGATCCGCGAACCGAGCTGCTCGTAGACCTGGTCGAGCTCGCCGGCGTCGCCGGTCTCGAACGCTCGCCCGCCCGACTGCTCGGCGATCGCGCGCAGCGTCGCGGGGTCCGGAGGGACGGGGATCGGCTCGCCCATCGGCCCGGTCACGACGCCGTCGGGGGTTCCGAGCGCGACCGTGTAGACCGGGATCTTGAGCTTGGCGGCGCGCGCGGCGGCGATCGACGGGTCCGTGCCGTCGGTCGTCTTGCCGTCGCTGAGCAGCACGATGGCCGCTGGGGCGATCGCGCCGTCCTTGCCGCGCCGCGCCTCGAGCCGGTCGAGCGCCGCTGTCAGCGCGTCGCCGGTCGCCGTCCCCCCGTCGGCCCGCAGGCCGTCGATCGCGGACTCGACGGTCTCGTGCTCGACCGTCGGCTCGAGCTGGGTCTGGACCTCGCTCGAGTAGCCGACGAAGCCGACCAGCAGCCGGTCGGGCACCCGGTCGATGAACGAGCGTGCGGCCTGCTTGGCGGCGTCGAGCCGCGAGGGCTCGACGTCGGTGGCCGACATCGAGCCGGACTCGTCCGTCACCAGCATCACCGACGCGCGCTCGACCGGCACGGCGACGGAGGCCTGGGGGCGCGCCAGCGCGACCGCGAGCAGGAGCGCGGCGCAGGCCAGCAGCGCGGGCGGGACGCGGCGGCGCCACGCGGGCGCCGCGCCGAGCACCCCGGCGATGACCGTGGCGCCAGGGAAGCGGACGGCGAAGCGGCGGCGCCGTCGGCTCTGCCAGGCCCACAGCGCCGCGACGAGCGGCACCACGAGCGCGGCGGCCAGGTAGGTGGGGGCGGCCAAGCTCATCGCAGCCCCTTCGCCAGGTCGCGCAGCCAGTCGCGGTCGGTCGCGAGCACGACGTGCTCGGCGCCCGCGCGTCGCAGCTGCTCGCGCACGCCCTCGCGCCGCTCCGCCTCGGCCGTCGCGTACGCCTCTCGCAGGCGCGGCGCGTTGGTGTCGGCGGCCACCTCGAGCCGCGTCTCGGGGTCGACGAGGACGAGATGACCGGCGTCGGGCAGCGCGCCCTCGCGCGGGTCGGTGACCTCGACGGCGACCACGGTGTGCCGGGCGGCCGTCGCGCGCAGCGCGCTCGCCCAGCCGGTGTCGCGGAAGTCCGAGACGACGACCACCGTGCCACGCGCCCGCGCCAAGCGCTGCACGCGCGTCAGCGCGTCCGCGATTCCGGCGCCCGCGGGGGCGCCGTCCGCGACGACTCCGGACTGCACGAGTCGCCGTACCGCCGCGAGCGCGCCACGGCCGCCGCGCGGCGGCAGCATGCGGACCCACTCGGCGCCGGCGGTGACGACGCCGATGCGCCCGCCGCGCCGGACCGCGAGCCGCGAGACGACCTCGGCGACCCCTTCGGTGACGTCGCTCTTGAGCCGGTCGGCGGTCCCGAACGCCATCGAGGCGGAGACGTCCAGCACGAGCCAGGTCGTGATCGCGCGCTCCGGCACCTGGAGGCGGACGTGGGGCGTGCCGGTGCGGGCGCTGGCGGCGGGGTCGAGGCGCCGGACGTCGTCGCCCGGCTCGTAGGGCCGCAGCTGCGCGATCTCGGTGCCGGCGCCGAGGCCGGCGGTGAGGTGGTCGCCGGGGAGGACCCCGGAAGCGCGCCGGCGCAGCGCGAGGTCCAGCCGCGCGACCGCGTCGGCGGGCAGGCGCCCCGGGCCC
>Ga0190275_10000806_pt1 | contig 24923 bp, 21 predicted proteins | sample Popmic550T_FD_133745 | JGI IMG/M metagenome (GOLD analysis project Ga0190275, IMG submission 133745) | Populus adjacent soil microbial communities from riparian zone of Yellowstone River, Montana, USA - 550 T | ecosystem: Environmental > Terrestrial > Soil > Riparian zone > Trees stand | place...
CGCCGGCGTCGAACAGCTCGGAGGCGAGCTGGGACTCGCGGGCGCGCATCCAGTTGACGTTGCCGCGCAGCGTGTTGATCTCGCCGTTGTGGGCGATGTAGCGGTACGGGTGCGCCAGCTCCCAGCTCGGGAACGTGTTGGTCGAGAAGCGCGAGTGCACGAGCCCCATCGCGGTCTTGGTCCGCGTGTCCTGCAGGTCGGGGTAGTAGCCGAGCAGCTGCGGAGCGGTGAGCATGCCCTTGTAGACGATCGTGCGGCTCGAGAACGACGGCACCACGAGGTCCGGCCCGGCGGCCAGCTCGGCCACGCGGCGGATCACGTAGAGCTTGCGCTCGAAGGCGTCCTGGTCGGAGAGGCACTCCGGCGTCGCGGCGGCGACCACGAGCTGCTTGATGTAGGGCGCGAAGTAGTTGGCGGTGATGCCGACGTAGTCCTTGTCGACCGGGACGTCGCGCCAGCCCACCACGCGCTGGCCCTCGGCCTCGACCGAGCTCGTCAGCAGCGCCTCGAGCTCGGCGCGGCGCTCGGCGTCCTGGGGCAGGAAGCAGATCGCGACCCCGTACTGCCCCGGCGGCGGGAGGTCGTCGCCGACCACACCACGCAGCAGCTCGTCGGGGAGCTGGAGCAGGATCCCGGCGCCGTCGCCCGTGTTGGGGTCCGCACCCGCCGCCCCGCGGTGCTCGAGGTTCTCCAGCGCGATGACGGCGCGCTGGACCGTCTCGTGGCTCGGCTCGCCGTTGAGGCGCGCGACCATGGCGACGCCGCAGGCATCGTGCTCATAGCTGGGGTCGTACAGACCGACCGGCTCGGTCGGTCTCGCGGTGCGTCGCATGACGTGCTCCCGGTGCGCGGGCGGGGGCCCTGAGGCGGAGGCGGAAAGGTAGCAACCGTTCGGGCGACTGAATATGTACACACGTACAAATTCGTGTCAGTCGGCGCCCCGGGCGGCCTCGTAGACCGCCGCCACGCGCTCGGCCAGGGCGGGCCAGGCGTAGCGCTCGAGCGCGACCTCACGGGCCCGCAGGCCGCGCCGGCGGCGCTCTGCGGGCTCGTTGACGGCCTCCACCAGCGCGGCGGCGAGCCCGTCGCGGTCGTCGCCCTCGACCAGCCAGCCGGTCTCCCCCGCCGTCACGATCTCCGCCGGCCCGTGCGAGTCGACGGCGATCACCGGCCGCGCGCAGGCCATCCCCTCGACCAGCACCTGGCCGAACTGCTCGGCAACGGAGGGCAGAACGATGACGTCGGAGGCGTTGATGAACGCCCCGAGCGCGTGATGTTCGTGCCAGCCGGCCAGGTGGACGTCGCGCGCGCCCGTGCGTGCGATTGCCTCCGTCGGATGCTCGCCCTCCCACTCGTCGGGGAAGCCGCCCACGAGCACGAGCGGCGCACGCTCGGCGAAGCGCTCCTGGGCCTGCGCGTAGGCCTCGATCAGCAACGGGACGCGCTTGACGGCCGTGAAGCGCCCGACGTAGAGCAGCACGCGGCCGTCGAAGCCCGCCAGCGCCTCGACGTGGCGGCCCCAGTGCGCGCCGCGGTCGAGCTCCTGCGGCCGGAACAGCTCCGGGTCGAAGCCGTTGGGAACCTGTACGCAGCGGCTCGCCTCGATGCCGAGGAGCAGCTGGGCGCGGGCGACCTGGGTGTCGGAGAGCACGAGCAGGCGTTCGCAGGCCGCCGCCCAGCGGCGCATCCGCTGCGCCCACTCCGCGCCATGCGCCCATCCGGCCACGCCGCGCTCGATCGCCTCGAGCATCAGCAGCTCGGTGCCGTGCAGGTGGCCGACGACCGGGACCTGCGGCGCCACCCGCGCCGCCGCCTCGTTGAGCGGCGTCAGGTGGTGCAGGTGCAGCACGTCGGCCGTAGCCGCTCCGGCGGCGGTCATCGCGCGGCCCCATGCGTCCACGAGGTGCTCGGCCACCTCGTCGGGCAGCGAGGCGAACACACGGTCCGGCGCGCCAGGCCGGTCCTCGAAGGAGGGATGGAACGGCGGATCGGCCAGCAGCGGGTCGGGCGCCCCGAGCGCCCCCGTAAAGTCGAGGGTGTGCAGGTCGAGGCCGCTGTAGAAGGCGCGGGCGTCGCCGGGCAGGTCCGGCCGCGACAGCGAGCCCGAGAGCACGGTCGTCTCCCAGCCCGCGGCGGGCAGCGCCATCGCGAGGTTTCGCGCCACGTGCGCCGAGCCCCCGCGGGGGAAGAACATGAGGCCCATGAGCGCGCGCAGGATGTGAAGTGAACTCGATCAGCGACCACCACGGCCATCACCACGCGATCTCCGCGGACGCCGATCGCGGCAAGCTGCGGCTCGCGCTCGGCCTGATCGTCGGCTTCATGGTCGTCGAGGTGGTCGCCGGCATCCTGGCCGACTCGCTCGCGCTGCTCTCCGACGCCGCCCACATGCTCACGGACGCCGGCGCCGTCGCGCTCGCGCTGACCGCGCTCGGGCTCGCGGCCCGCCCACCGTCCGCGCGCTTCACGTTCGGGCTCGGCCGGGCGGAGATCCTCAGCGCCCAGGCCAACGGCGCGACCTTGCTCGTGCTCGCGGGCGTGATCGGCTTCGAGGCGGTGCGGCGGCTGTTCGACCCGCCAGCGGTCGAGGGCGGGCTCGTGATCGCGGTCGGCCTGCTCGGAGCGGCCGTGAACCTCGGGGCGGCGTGGGCGCTGGCCAGCGCCGAGCGCCGCTCGCTGAACGTCGAGGGCGCCCGCGCGCATGTGCTCACCGACCTCTACGCGTCGCTCGGCGCCGCGCTCGCCGGCGCGGTCGTCGTCCTGTTCGGGATCCGCGAGGCCGATCCGGTGGCCGCGCTGCTCGTCGCGCTGCTGATGCTGCGCACCGCCTGGAGCCTGCTGCGCGACTCGGGCCGGGTGCTGCTCGAGGGCGCGCCCGCCGGCATGGACCCCGCGGCGATCGGCGACGCGCTCGCCCGCCATCCGGGCGTCATCGAGGTCCACGACCTGCACGTCTGGGAAGTGACCACGGACTTCCCCGCGCTCGCCGCTCACGTGCTCGTCGCGCCGGGCGACGACTGCCACCGCATCCGCCGTGAGCTGCAGGAGCTGCTCGGCGAGCGCTTCGCGATCCGCCACACGACGCTGCAGGTCGACCACGAGCGCGCCGAGGAGCTGCTGGACATCGAGCGGCGTCCTTAGAGCGCGAAAGTCAACGGCGGCTGGGAAGGGAAGCGGGGTTCGACCCTTCCGGCACCTCGAACCCACTCCCTACCTGGGCACGTCACCTACCCAGCCGCAGTTGACTTTCAGCGCGACAGGAACAGGAGCGCGGTCGAGACCTCCCGGCCGCCGGGCTCCGGCCGGTCGACGTCCGCGTAGGGCCGGTTGCGCAGGCGGCCGTCGCTGATCAGCGACGTCGAGCCGCCGCCGTCGAGGTTGAGGGCCGTGTGGCAGCCGAGCGCGGCCAGTAGCCGCGCGAGCTCCTCGAGCGTCAGCCCGGCGTCGCGCCGCGAGCGGCCGTCGCAGGCCACGGCGAGCAGCCGGCCGGGCGCGAGCCCGAGCGCGGCACGCGGATGGCGCCCCTCGGTGATGTCGGAGTCGAACTGCGCCTGGCCGGCGGAGAAGCCCTCGGGGTCGAGCGCGCGCGTGAAGCACGGGGCGCCGTCGCGCACGAGCAGCGGGCCGGCCTGCAGGAGGTCGCCGCGCGGCTGGGCGGGGAGCTCGTCGCGCTGCGCGATCCGCACCCGACCGCCGTCGACGTTCACGCACGCGCGCAGCTCGCCCCACGGCGGGGCGAACGCCACGTGGCGGCGCGCCACCCCGCGCGTGCGCAGCTCACCGAGCGGGACGCCGCCGGGACGCACGAAGAAGCCGCCGACGAGTGCCTCCGCGACGCCCCGCGCGGCGCACCACGGCTCGAGCCGCTGGGGTGGGCGCAGAACCGCGACGCGCAGCTCCGTGGTCCGCTCCGGGTAGGTCGCGACGTAGACGGTCGTGGCCGCGCCGTAGGCGAGCGGCACGCGGGCGCGCGAAAGGCGACCTTCGCGCGGGTCCTCGCGAGGGAGCGCGACGGCCATGAGTGAAGGGTTCCGCTTCGCACCTGAAAGCACGTGAACATGCTGTGACACCGGCGCCTTCGTGTCTTCCCCCGGACGGTCAGGGGGATTGTGGGTGAATTCCCAACATCTGCCCTGCGCTACGTGGTAGAGAACGCCATGGGCGAGTCCCGTTCCCGGCCGTGGGCGATCGCAGCGACGGCTGTGCTCTTCGTGCTGCTCGCCGCCGACCTCGCGACCGGTCCCGACGTCGTCGTGATCACGCTCTACGGGATCGCGCCGCTGCTCGCATCGCTGGGCGCGGACTGGCGCAGCACCGCAGCGGTCGGGGCGCTGGCGCTGGCCGCGGCGGTCATCTCGCGCGCGTTCACGCAGGACATGGAGCCGGCCAACGGCGCGCTCTTCATCCTCGCGGTCGCGCTGCTCGGCGCCCTCGCGACCGGCGGCGCCCTGATCCGCACCCGCCGCGAGGCCGCGGCGGCGCGCGCCGGCGTGCTCGCCGAGGCGAGCGAGCTGCTCGCCGGCGCCGGCGACCTCGACGCGCGGCTGCGCGCGGTCGAGACGGCCGCGACGGCGGTGGTCGACCGGTGCACGATCGCGCTGGAGGAGCCCGGCGAGGCCAACCCCGGCGAGCTCGTCGCTCCGCTGCTGGCGCGCGGGGAGCAGCTCGGGACGCTGACGCTCGCGGCCCGCCGCCACCTCGGACACGACGACCGCGCGCTCGCGGCCGAGCTCGCCCAGCGCTGCGCCGCCGCCGTCGACAGCGCGCGCCTGCTCGCCGAGGCCGACGAGGCGTACGGAATGCTCGACGCGGTCTTCGCCCGTGCCCCGGTGGGGCTCGCGCTCCACGACCGCGACCTGCGCGTCGTGCGCATCAACGACCACCTCGCCGAGATCAACGGCCTCCCCGCCGCCGCGCAGATCGGGCGCCGCGTGTCCGAGCTCGTGCCCGACGTCGAGGGCGTCGAGGCGCGCATGCGGCAGGTGCTCGAGACGGGCCGCGCGATCTCGTCCGCGGAGATCTCCGGGTCGACGAGCGCGGCGCCCGGGGTGAGGCGCGAGTTCGACGTCTCCTACTGGCCGGTGCGCCGCCGCGGCGACGACGAGATCCTCGGCGTCGGGAGCGTCGTCTTCGAAGTGACCGAGCGGCGCGCGGCGGAGCGCGCGCTGCGCGAGCAGACCGTGCGCTACGAGTCGCTGCTGCTCGCGCTGTCGGAGGTCGGCGAGGCGATGGTGGTGCTCGAGGACGGCAGGCTCGTCTACGCCAACCCGGCGTTCCTGGCGATCAGCGGCTACTCGATCGACGAGCTGCAGGCACTGCCGTCGATCTTCGACGTCGTCGAGCACTCCGAGCGCGCGGACGCGCAGCGCCGGGTCCGGCTCCGCCTCGAGGGCATCAGCGACCCCGGCTACCAGCTCACCCTGCGCCACCGCGACGGCCACGGGATCCCGCTCGAGATCGCGGGCGTGCCGCTCGAGGTCGGCGGCCGCACGCAGATGATCGTGGTCGGACGCGACGTCACCGCGCGGGCGCGCGCCGAGGCCGAGCGCGAGCGGCTGCTGGAGCGCGCGGCGTTCCTCGCCGAGGCGAGCGCCGCCTTCGACGAGGTGCTCGACGAGGAGCGCACGCTCGACGCGCTCGCGCGCCTCTCGGTGCGCGACCGAGCCGACACGTGCGTGATCCTGCTCGGCAGGTCGGCCGCAGCGATCCGCCGCGTCGCGACCGTCGCCCGCGACCCCGAGGACGAGCGGATGCTGCGCGAGCTCGTCACGCGCTACCCGTTCGCCGACCGGCGCTCGCACCCGCTGCTGGAGGTCCTCTCGACCGGCCGCTCGCGCCTCGTGGAGCACCCCGACGGCCCCGACATGCCCGCGCAGGACGAGCACCACCGCGAGCTGATCGAGCACTTCACGATCCAGAGCACCGTGCTCGTGCCGCTGAGGGCGCGCGGGCGCATCCTCGGCGTGATGGCGCTCGGCTTCGCCACCGTCGTGGACACCGACCAGGTATCGCTGTTCGAGGACCTCGGCCGCCGCGCGGCGCTCGCGATCGACAGCGCGCGCCTCTACGAGGAGCGCGCCAACGTCGCGCGTACGCTCCAGCGCTCCCTGCTGCCGCCGGTGCTGCCGCCGGTTCCGGGCGTCGAGCTCGCCGCGCGCTACGTCGCGGCCGGCGAGGGCAACGAGGTCGGCGGCGACTTCTACGACTGCTTCCCGACGGGCGACGGGGAGTGGGCCGTCGTGATCGGCGACGTCTGCGGCAAGGGTGCCGAGGCGGCCGCGGTGACGGCCCTGGCGCGCTACACCGTCCGCGCGTCGGCGACGCTGCACTCCGACCGCCCCGAGGTCGTCCTCCATGACCTCAACGAGGCGCTCATCCGCGCGGGCCCGGCCAGCCGCTTCTGCACGGTGATCTACGTCTCGCTCTCGCTGCACGACGACCACGTGACTGCATGCGTGGCCTCGGGCGGACACCCGCTGCCGCTGATCCTGCGCGCGGACGGCCGCGTCGAGACGGCCGGGATGCCCGGCACGCTGCTGGGGATCCTGCCCGACCCCGAGATCCACCCGCAGCAGATCACGCTGCGCCCCGGCGACTCGCTGATCCTCTACACCGACGGGGTGATCGAGGCGAGTCCGCTCGACCACCGCTTCGGCCCCGAGCACTTCGCGCGCTGCGTCAGCGACTGCCACGGCCGCGCGCCCGTCGCCATCGCGCGTCACATCGAAGACGTCGTGCTCGAGGTGCAAGGCGGGAAGGTGCGCGACGACGTCGCCGTGCTCGTCCTGCGGGTGTCCCCGCGGGTCGGAGCGCCGTTTGTCGCGGACGAGCCGGGGGTAGCGGCTTCGACGTGAAGCTCCTCGTCCTGACGCCAGAGCCCGTCGACGCGGCGCTGCTGCGCTCCGCGCTCGGCGACGAGATCGAAGGCGCCGAGGTGCTCGTGGTCTCCCCCGCGACCAACCAGTCCAAGGTCGCGTTCTGGGTCTCTGACTCCGACGACGCGATCGAGGAGGCCGAGGAGGCGCAGGAGGAGACCGTCGAGCGGCTCGAGGAGGAGGGCGTCGACGCCGCCGGCGACACCGGCGAGAGCGAGCCCGCCGTCGCGATCCAGGATGCGCTCGCGACGTTCGCGGCCGATCGCATCGTCGTCTTCTCGCATCCTGAGGGCGATCGCGACTACCGCGAGGACGAGGGTCTCGCGGACGCGGAGGCGCGCTTCGGCGTGCCGCTCACGCACGCTCTCATCTCGCGCTAGACCGACCTGTCTCCCCGCCAGAGAGCCAAAAAGCGGGGATCTCGTCGTGTGCAGGGCTTTTGTCCAGTTCGGAAGGGGACAAATTCAGATGTGGGACAAAAGGTAGTAGACGCGGGGCCTCCGGACTTGTAAGGTTTTACTCAGATGTCCCTGATCTCGGAAGGACCGACTGAGCGCGGCCGCGAGCCCAACGCACCGCGTCCGAAGTCCGGCGAGCGTCCCCGCTTCGGCGCCCGCACGCCGGCGAACACGGTGCGCGCGAGTCAAGCGCGCGCGGCACTGCTGCGCGAGGCGCGACGGGACGAGCAGGCTGTCGCGAACTGGCTCCGCCAGCTCGCGCGACCCTCGCGCTAGAGCCCCGCTCGGGGCGGTTTCACAGCGTTTCAGCCCCCCAACCCGGCGGGCAGGTCAAACTATGCGTCGAACCCCCACCGTTGAGGAGATCCCGCATGGCCAACACCCCGCTACAGCAGCTCGCCGAGCACGGCCAGAGCGTCTGGGTCGACTACCTCTCCCGGCCCTTCATCGAGGAGGGTGAGCTGGCCGCCCTGATTCGCGAGGGCGTGCACGGCGTCACCTCCAACCCCACGATCTTCCAGGGCGCGATCGCCGAGGGCGACGCCTATGACGAGCAGCTCCGCGAGGTGCTCCAGACCACGAGCGAGCCGAAGGAGATCTTCCTGGCGCTCGCCGTCCGCGACATCCAGGCCGCCTGCGAGGAGCTGCGCCCCGTCCACGACGAGGGCTCCGGCCGCGACGGCTGGGTCTCGCTCGAGGTCGATCCCAACCTCGCCCACGACACCGAGGGCACGATCGAGGAGGCCACCCGCCTGCACGGGCTCGTCGACCGCCCGAACCTGCTGGTGAAGATCCCCGCCACGCTCGAGGGCCTGCCGGCGATCGAGGAGTCGATCGCGCGCGGGATCCCCGTCAACGTGACGCTGATCTTCTCGCTCGAGCGCCACCGCGCCGTCGCCGAGGCATACGTGCGCGGGCTCGAGCGGCTCGTGGAGAGCGGCGGCGACCCGACCCGTATCGCATCTGTCGCCTCGTTCTTCGTCTCGCGCGTCGACTCCGAGGGCGACAAGCGCCTCGACGAGATCGGCGGCCACGACGAGCTCAAGGGCAAGCTCGCGATCGCCAACGCCAAGCTCGCCTACCAGACCTACAAGGAGATCTTCTCCGGGTCCGACTGGGAGGCGCTGGCCGCCAAGGGCGCCACGGCGCAGCGCTGCCTGTGGGCGTCGACGTCGACCAAGAACCCCGAGTATCGCGACGTGCTCTACGTCGAAGAGCTGATCGGGCCCGAGACCGTCAACACGATGCCGCGCGAGACGATCGAGGCATTCCAGGACCACGGCGAGGCCGAGAACCGGCTCGAGCAGGACGTCGAGGGCGCCCGCAAGCTGCTCGACGATCTCGAGGCCGCGGGCGTCGACTACGACGACGTCGTGGCGGTGCTCGAGCGCGAGGGGGTGGAGAAGTTCGCCAAGTCCTTCCGGGAGCTCTTCGCCGACGTCGAGTCCAAGCGCGACCGGCTGGTGGCGGCATGAGCGAGCTCGGCCAGCAGTTGCGCGTCGACTCCGTCCGCTCCTCGGCGGCCGCGAACTCCGGCCACCCGACGTCCTCGATGTCGGCGGCCGACCTGATGGCGGTGCTGATGGAGAAGCACCTCCGGCTCGACTACTCCGACCCCTCGAACCCGAACAACGACCACGTCATCTTCTCCAAGGGCCACGCCTCGCCGCTGTTCTTCTCGATGCTCAAGGCCGGCGGCGCGGTCACCGACGAGGAGCTGCTGACGTTCCGCAAGTTCGGCTCCAAGCTCGAGGGCCATCCCGTGCCGAACATGCCGTTCGTCGACGTGGCCACCGGCTCTCTCGGCCAGGGCCTGCCGATCTCGGTCGGCGTGGCGCTCGCAGCCAAGAAGCTCGACCGCCTGCCCTACCGCGTGTGGTGCCTGTGCGGCGACTCCGAGATGGCGGAGGGCTCGATGTGGGAGGCGTTCGAGCACGCCGCCTTCAACGGCCTCGACAACCTGACGGCGATCATCGACGTCAACCGCCTCGGCCAGACCCGCGAGACCATGGTCGGCTGGGACCTCGACCGCTACGTCAAGCGGGCCGAGGCGTTCGGCTGGCACGCGATCGCGATCGACGGCCACGACGACGACCAGATCGACGCCGCCTACACCGAGGCGCGCGAGACGACGGGCCGCCCGACGGTGATCGTCGCCCGCACGAAGAAGGGCAAGGGCGTCAAGGCCGTCGAGGATCTCCCGGGCAAGCACGGCAAGCCCATCGAGGACGCCGAGGCCGCGATCGAGGAGCTCGGCGGCGAGCGCGACCTGACGGTCGAGGTCGCCAAGCCCGACGGCGGCGGCCGTGAGCCGCACCGCTTCGACGTGCCGGGCGGCGACATGCCGTCGTGGGAGCTCGGCGAGGAGGTCGCGACGCGCGAGGCCTACGGCAAGTCGATCACCGCGCTCGGCTCGATCGACGGCGCCGTCGTGGCGCTCGACGGCGAGGTCTCGAACTCCACGCACGCGGAGATGTTCCGCGAGGCCCACGAGGACCGCTACTTCGAGATGTTCATCGCCGAGCAGCAGATGGTCGCGGCCGCGGTCGGCATGCAGGTGGTCGACTGGAAGCCGTTCGCCTCGACGTTCGCGGCATTCTTCTCGCGCGCCTACGACTTCGTCCGCATGGCGGCGATCTCGCGCGCGAACCTGCGCCTGTCGGGCTCGCACGCCGGCGTCTCAATCGGTGAGGACGGCCCGTCGCAGATGGCGCTGGAGGACTTCGCGTCGTTCCGCGCGATCCTCGGCAGCTGCGTGCTGCACCCCTCCGACGCCAATCAGACGGCGCAGCTGGTGGCCGCGATGGCCGAGCGCGACGGCATCTCCTACCTGCGCACCCTGCGCGGGAAGACGCAGGTGCGCACGCCGGCCGACGAGTCGGTCACGATCGGCGGCAGCCGGATCGCCCACGACGGCGACGACGTCGCGATCGTCGCCTGCGGCATCGTCGTCGACCAGGCGGTGGCGGCGGCCGAGCGGCTCGCGGACGACGGCGTGAGCGCCCGCGTCATCGACGCGTACACGGTCAAGCCGATCGACCAGGAGGCGGTGCGGACGGCCGCCCGCGAGTGCGGGGCGATCGTCACCGTCGAGGACCACTGGCCCGAGGGCGGGCTCGGCGACGCGGTACTCGAGGCGCTCGCCGACGCCGACGACCGGCCGCCGGTGGTCAAGCTCGCGGTGCGCGAGATGCCGACCTCGGGCAAGCCCGACGAGCTGCTGCACGCCGCGGCGATCGACGCCGAGGCGATCGCGGGCGCCGCCCGCCGGCTCGCGAAGGCGGGCAGCCCGGCCTAGTCTGCGCGGAGAGCGCGGCCGGCCGCTTCAGCGGTTCGGCCGCGCCGCCCCGTTGGCGTGAGCGAGCCCCGAGAGGGGGCCCGGGGCGCCCACGTAGAAGCCCTGGGTGTGATCGACGCCGAGGCGCTCGAGCAGCTGCTCGGTCGGCTCGTCGGTCACGAACTCGGCGATCGTCTTCTTGCCCATGCCACGGGCGATGTCGACGACTGCGGCGATGATCAGCCGGTCGGTGGAGTTGCGCAACGCGTTGGCGACGAACTCGCCGTCGATCTTCAGGTAGTCAAACGGGATGTGCTTGAGGTAGTAGAACGAGCCGAAGCCCGCGCCGAAGTCGTCGAGCGCGAACCCGCAGCCGAGGTCGCGCAGCCGGTCGGCGAAGCCCCGCGCCTGCGGGAAGTTCGCGACCGCGGCGGTCTCGGTGATCTCGAAGATCAGGCGCGTGGGGTCGATGCCGGTCGTCTCGAGCCGCTCCTCGATCGCGGCCAGCAGGGTCGGCTCGCCGAGCGAGCGCGCCGACAGGTTGACTTCGAGACGCAGGTCGTGCCCGGCGCGCTGGTGCTCGGCGATCAGGTCGATCGCCTGGCGCGCCACCCAGCTGTCGATGCCGCCCACCAGGCCGAAGCGTTCGGCGACGTAGAGGAAGGCGGCGGGCGGGATCACGTCGCCGTCGTGCCCGCGCATGCGGATCAGCAGCTCGTACTGGGAGACCGCGCCGGTGGCGAGGTCGCGGATCGGCTGGGCCTCGAGCAGGAAGCCGTCTTCGCTCAGGGCCGCGTCGATCCGCTCGACCCAGGTCAGCCGCGCCTTCGAACGCGAGTGCGGATGCTTCGCGGTGGCGTAGAGCTCGAGGCGATCGCGCCCGGCCTCCTTGGCGTCGTACATCGCCAGATCCGCGCTGACGATGATGTCCTCGGGCGTCACCGCCGCGCCGTCGAACATCGCGATGCCGAGACTCATGGTGATCGCGCGGCGCTGCCCGTCGAGCTGCGCGGTCCGCTCGCGCACGTCGTCGAGCAGGCTCTGGCCGAGTGCCTTGGCCTGGGCCTCGCCGGCGTGCGGCAGCAACACGGCGAACTCGTCGCCGCCGAGCCGCGCCACCGCGTCGGTGCGGCGCAGGCGCTCCTCGAGCACGGCGGCCACCCCGATGATCAGCTCGTCGCCCGCGCTGTGGCCGAGCGAGTCGTTGATCGACTTGAAGTGGTCGATGTCGAGCACGAGCAGCGCGCCCGTGACGCCGTAGCGAGCGACCTGCGCGAGGTGGCGCTCGACCTCGAGCTCGAAGCAGCGGCGGTTGAGCAACCCGGTCAGCGGGTCGTGGTCGGCCATGAACTGCAGCTGCTCCTCGAAGCGCTTGCGCTCCGTGACGTCCTGGACCTGCGCGAGCAGGTGGTCCGGGTTGCCCGCCGCGTCGCGCACGACCGCGACGTGCATCTGAACGCTCACCGTGTGGCCGGCGGCGGTGATGTAGCGCTTGTCGCACTGGAAGCCCGCCCCCTCCTCCCGGATCGCTGAGCGGTCGCCGAGCGTCGTGCAGTCGATGTCGTCCGGATGGGTGATGGCGTCGTCGCTGGTGGCCTCGAGCGCGTCGGCCCCATACCCCGTGATCGCGCACAGCGCGTCGTTGACGCGCAGGAAGCGGCCCTCGAGTGACATCAGCGCCATCCCGATCGGCGCCGCCTCGAACGCACGCCGGAAGTGCTCCTCCGCGCGATGGCGCGCGGTGACGTCGGTCGAGATGCCGGCCACGCCGGCGGCGCTGCCGTCGCCGCCGGTCAGTCCGAAGCGCAGCGAGACGTATGTGCGCCCGCCGACGATCTCCTCGAACAGCTCGGTCCCGCCCGCGTCCACGGTCTCGCGCTCGTGGGCGCTGAAGCGCTCGCCGTCCCCGGTGGGGGGCAGGTCCTCGCCGGTCCTGCCGACGATCTCACCGCGCGGGCGCCCGGCGATGCGCTCGAACTCGGTGTTGACGACGGTGAACCGGCCATCGCCGTCCTTCGCGTAGAAGACCAGGGGCGCATGTTCGAGCGCGGCGTCGAGCAGCGCACGCGTCTCGTGGAGCTCGGCCTCGTTCCGATTGCGACGGAACCGTCCTCGGCCAATGGGTCGAAATGGCTTCATTGCGCAGATGTCCGTTCGCGGTGAGCGTACTCATCCCCATGGACGGCCAACATGAAGTGTTCTGGAAGGGACCAGCGTGTGGGGATCGGCGGTCGGGCCGGACGCGGCCGAACCCCTGCTCGCCGGTGGCGCGCGCGGGCTCTCGCTGCCGGCGGGCGCGCTCGCGGGCGAGGTCGAGCTCGGGCGAGTCGCGCCGCTGCTGGACCGGCTCGAGTCCCGGGACGCGCCGCTGTTCGTGCACCCCGGCCCGGTCGCCGGCACCGCCGGAGCGCCCGCCTGGTGGCCGGCGCTCACGGGCTACGTGGCTCAGATGAGCGCGGCCTGGCACGCGTTCGCCGCCTGGGGCCGCGCGCGTCACCCCCGCCTGCGCGTCGTGTTCGCGATGCTCGCCAGCACGCCACGCGGGTCGTCAACCCGCAGCGGGTGCTCGCGTGAACTCGGCCGAGCTGATCGACTTCGTGCAGGGCTCGCGACCCGCCCGCACCTGTGGGCGCATCTCGTCGAGCACGACCGCGCCGCGCGCTGCTACTCCGAGCTGCTGCGCAACGACGACGTCGCCGCCTGGCTGATCTGCTGGATGGACGAGCACGACACCGGCTTCCACGACCACGACGTCTCCGCCGGAGACGCGCGTGGTCGGCCCGGGCGGCGCGTTCTCCTTCGAGGCGTCCGACATCCACCGCGTCCGGCACGCCGGCGCCGAGCCCGCGGTGACGCTGCACGCATACTCGCCGCCGCTGTGGCGGATGGGCACCTACGAGGTCCAGCCGGAGGGGCGCCTGCTGCGCCACTCCGTGTCCTACGCGGAGGAGCTCAGGCCGCTCAGCGCCGGGTAGAGCGCGCGGAAGACCTCGCGCCGCTCGCGGTAGGTCTCGACCCACTCGCCGACCGGCTCGACCGTCGCGGTCGGGCGCACCGTCGCCTCGACGGCCTCGGCCGGCGAGCCCCACACCCCTCCCGCCACTCCGCCGAGCAGCGCGGCGCCGAATGCCGCGCCCTCGTCGACCGCCGTGCGCTCGAGCGGGAGCTCGAGCACGGAGGCGACGATCCGCAGCCACTCCTCCGAGCGCCCGCCGCCGCCCGACACGCGGCCGCGGTCGGGCAGCGGGCCGAGCTCGGCGATCAGGTCGAGCGAGTCGCGCAGCCCGAACGCCACCCCTTCGAGCACGGCGCGCACGAGCGCTCCGCGGTCGTGGCGCAGCGATAGCCCGCTGAACGCGCCGCGCGCGTCGGGGTCGGCGTGCGGCGTGCGCTCGCCGGCGAGGTAGGGCAGGAACGTCAGGCCCTCCACCCCGGGATCCCAGGCCGCGGCCTCCTGCACGAGCTCGCCGTAGTCGGCGCCCGGGGCGATCGTGTCGCGCAGCCAGCGCAGCGCGCCCGCGGCGGACAGCATCACGCCCATCGCGTGCCACGTCTCCGGCACCGCGTGGCAGAAGGCGTGCACCCGCGCCTCGGGGTCGGCGGCGAACGCGGGCAGCGCGCAGAAGACGACGCCGGACGTGCCGAGCACGACCGACAGCGGCGCGCCCGCCTCGACCACGCCGACGCCGAGCGCGCCCGCCGCCTGGTCGCCCGCGCCCGCGGCGACCGGCGTGCCGGCCGCCGTCTCGCCCGATACGTCGGGCGACTCGAGCGCGCGCGGCAGCCACTCCTCCGGCACCCCGAGCTCCTCGCAGACCGCGGTGCTCCACTCGCGGCGCGCGACGTCGAACAGCAGCGTCCCCGACGCGTCGGCGACGTCGATCGCCTGCTCCCCGCACAGCCGCAGGCGGACGTAGTCCTTCGGCAGCAGGATGTGCGCGATCCGCTCGTGCACATCGGGCTCGTGCTTCTCGAGCCACAGCAGCTTCGGCGCGGTGAAGCCCGTCAGCGCGCGGTTGCCGGTCGCCGCGATCAGGCGGTCAAGCCCGATCCGCTCCTCGATCTCCTCGCACTCCGCGCCCGTGCGCTGGTCGTTCCAGAGGATCGCGGGGCGCAGCACCTGCTCGTCGGCATCAAGCGCGACGAGCCCGTGCATCTGGCCCGAGAGGCCGATGCCGGCCACCTCGTCGACGCCGAGGCCGGCCAGCGCCGTCTCGGTCGCACGCCACCAGTCCTCCGGGTCCTGCTCGGCCCAGCCCGGCTTCGGCGTCGAGAGCCCGTACTCGACCTCGGCGCGGCCGACCACCTCGCCGTCCTGCGAGACCGCCAGCGCCTTCAGGCCGGTCGTTCCGACGTCGAGCCCGACCGCAACGCTCACGCCGCCGGTGCCCCCAGCGCCGCGTAGACGAGCTCGTAGGCCCGCACCGCGTCCTTGTTCGCCTGCGCCTCGCGCAGCGCGTCGTTGTCGATCCGCCCCGCGACCTCGTCGATGAAGCGCCACTGCAGCACGGAGCGCTTGACGGCCGCGACCTGGTCCTCGGTGTATGGGTAGAGGTCGAGCCCGAGCCGCTCGCCGCCGTCGCCGTAGCCCGCGCGCCGCAGCTCGACGGCCAGCTCGATCGTCTCCATGAACGCGGTCGCACCGACCATGTTGTCGTCGTCGAACGTCCCCCAGCCCGAGTTGCCGTGCTGATGGCCCAGCAGGCCCTCGTCGGCCAGCAGCGCGGCGTACTCGGCGAGGTTCTCGCCGTTCATGATCAGGTGCTGCCAGTCCATGTTGACCTGGACGTTGTCAATCCCGCGGGCGCGCAGCTTGTGGATGACATGCAGCGTCATCCCGATGTTGCCCATGTGGATCTTCATCGCCGGCTCGGAGTTCTTGTGCTCGAGGAAGAGCTTGATGCCGTGCTCGGCGCAGCGCTCGGCGGCCTCGCCGATGCCCTCGATGAGCCAGCGCCAGCTCTCGCGGTAGGGGCTCTGGAACGGGTAGTTGTAGCCCTCGATCCCGGGCCAGATGATGAAGTGGGCGCCGATGCTCCCCGCGAAGTCGGCGGCCTCGCGGGTGATCCGCCTGGCCTCCGCGCGCGTCTCGTCGTCGGGTGACACGAGCCCGCCTTTGCCGAAGCGCGGGTCGAGGTGCAGGCCCGAGGCGATCGTGTAGATGCCGTGGCCGCCGAGCGCCTCGCGCACCTCGTCGAGGTTCTCCGCGGAGAGCTCGTTGGGGTAGTGGAACTCGTAGTCGTCGATCAGGTCGCCAAGGCCGTCGACCGCGCGGCGCACCTTCTCCGCCGTGGTCTCGCGCCCGTGCTCGGGCTGGTAGCCGACCGGCACGAAGCGGGTGACCATCCCGCCCAGCGCCCAGATCCCGAGGCTCGTCTTCACGTCTTCAGTTCCTTTCGATCGGATTGGATCACAGCGCCACGGGCGTGCCCGACTCCGCCGCGGCGTAGAGCGCCTCGATCGCCCGCGCCTGCGCGAGCGCGTCCGCCTTGCCGAGCAGCGGCGGCGCCTCGCCCCGCACCGCGCGCCCGAAGTCCACGAGCTCGTGCGTGTAGGGATTGGCGGGCGAGATCTCGATCCGCTCGGTCTCGCCCTCGCGGCGCAGCTCGATCCCGGGCGCCTGGCCGTGCCAGGGGTCGCTGAGGTACAGCGAGCCCTCGTCGCCGATCGCCTCGAGGTGATGGCGACCTCCGACCGCGAAGCCGCTGTGGAACTGGCCGATCACCTCGCCGGGGAAGGTCAGCGTCGCCGCGAACACGACGTCGACGCCGTCCCCGCCGAGGACCTGCTCGGCGGCGACGCGCTCGGGCTCGGCGCCCGCCACCAGCCGCGCGCCGCTCAGGCAGTAGCAGCCGACGTCCATCAGCGAGCCGCCGTCGAGCACCCGCTGCATCCTGATGTCGCCGACGTCGGTCAGCGGATGCGAGAACGACGCCTGCACGAGGCGGAGCTGGCCGATCACGCCCTCGTCGAGCAGCTCGCGCAGCCGCTGGGTCTGCGGGTGGTGGCGCCACATGAACGCCTCCTCCAGTACGCGGCCGGCCCGCTCAGCCGCGGCGAAGGCCTCCTCGGCCTCCGCGACGCGGCGCGTCATCGGCTTCTCGCACAGCACGTGCTTGCCCGCCTCCAGCGCACGCACCGACCACGGCACGTGCATGGAGTTGGGGAGCGGGTTGTAGATCGCGTCGACGTCCGGGTCCTCCAGCAGCGCCTCATAGGAAGCGTGGGCCCGCTCGATCCCCTGCTCGCGCGCGAACGCCTCCGCGCGCGAGCGGTCCCGCGAGGCGACGGCCACGACCGTCGCCTCGTCGGTTCCCTGGGCGCCCGCGAGGAGCTTCCCGTTGATGTGGGCCGTGGAAAGGAGGCCCCACCTCATGCTCTGCCTGACGCCTCGCGCCCCCTCCTGGAGATCGAGTCGACCGTGACGGCGAGCAGCAGGACGCCGCCGGTGAGCACGAACTTCGTGCCCGACGACAGGCCGAGCAGCCCAAGGCCGTTGTCGATGCCGAGCATGACCAGCGCGCCGAGCAGCGCGGCTTTCATCGTGCCGCGCCCGCCGAACAGCGAGGTGCCGCCGATGACCGCCGCGGCGATCGGGTAGAGCAGCGCCTGGCCGCCGCCCGTGTTCGTGTCAACCGACCGCAGGCGCGAGGCGAGGATGATCCCACCCAGCACGGCCATGAACGACACGATCGCGAAGCAGGCGATGCGCACGTTGTCGACGTTGATGCCCGCACGCCGCGCCGCCTCGGCGTTGCCGCCGACGGCGTAGATGTGGCGCCCGAACCTCGTCCGGTTGAGGATGAAGGTCCAGAACACGAACAGCACGCCGACCACGAGCGCGACGTAGGGAACGCCGCGCTCCTGGTTGCAGAGCGCGACAACGACCGCGAGAGCGAGCGCGAGCGCGACGATCCGCAGCGCCACGATCAACGGCGGATCGGTGGCCAGCCCCGCCGCCTTGCGCGATCGCAGGCTGGCGAGCTGCATCAACCCGTAAAGCGCGGCGACGACGATCATGAGGATCCACGCCGTCCCGTCCGGCAGGAAGTCGTTCGCGACCCCGATCACGAAGTCGTTCTGCAGGATCACCGTGCCCTTCGAGCCGATCAGCAGCAGCACGACGCCGTTCCAGGCCAGCAGGCCGGCCAGGGTGACGACGAACGACGGCACGCCGATCTTCGTGATGATCAGGCCGTGGAACGTGCCGATCGCCAGGCCGGACACACACACGATCAGGAGCACGATCGGCGTCGCGAGCTCGTTGCCGTCCGGGGTCAGCAGGATCGCGGTCAGCACGCCGCCGACGCCGGAGACGAAGCCGATCGAGAGGTCGATCTCCCCGAGCAGCAGCGCGAACGTCACGCCCATCGCGATGACGGCGTACGGCGCCGTCTGCACGATCAGGTTGACGAAGTTGCCCGCAGTGAGGAAGCGGTCGTTCTGGACCTGGAAGACGATCGCGATGACGATTAGGCCGACGACGATCGGCAGCGAGCCGAGATCGCCCGCCTTGACGTCGGTCCACCAGCCCTTCGCGTACGCGCTGACCGTCGTGGTGGTGGCGGTCGACCCCTCGGCGGCGGGCGGCGGTGCGGTTGCGGCGCTCATGCGACCACCTCGTCCGCCTGGCCGGGGACGGTCGAGAGCTGCCCGGCGGTGATCGCCTCGACGACCTCCTGCTGGTTGGTGTCGCGGCGCTTGAACTCCTTGACGTTCTGGCCCAGCCGCAGCACCGTGATGTTGTCCGCCACTTGGAAGATGTCGTGAAGGTTGTGCGAGATCAGCACGACCGCGAGGCCCTGCTCGCCGAGGCGGTTGACGAGGTCGAGCACCTGCTTGGTCTGCGCCACGCCGAGTGCGGCGGTCGGCTCGTCGAGGATGACCACGCGCGAGTTCCACATCACGGCCTTCGCGACCGCGACGGACTGGCGCTGGCCGCCCGACAGCCCCGCCACCGTCTGGCGGACGGAGCGGATCGTGGTGACGGAGAGGCCCTTGAGCGTCTCCGACGCCCGCTTCTCCATCGCGGTCTCGTCGAGCCGCCGCAGCGACCCGAGCTCCTCGCGCCCGAGGTACATGTTCTGGACGACGTCGAGGTTGTCGGCCAGGGCGAGGTCCTGGTAGACGACCTCGATGCCGAGATCCGCGGCGTCCTTGGGGCCGTGGATGGTGACCGGCGAGCCGTCGAAGACGATCTCGCCGCTGTCGATCGGGTGGATGCCCGCGATGCACTTGATGAGCGTCGACTTGCCGGCGCCGTTGTCGCCGACGAGCGCGGTCACCTCACCGTTCGTGACCTTGAAGTCCACCTCGAAGAGGGCCTGGACGGCGCCGAAGGACTTGGAGACCTTGCGGAGCTCGAGGATCGGCCCGGCGGGGGGCGCCGGCTGGCGCCCCCCCGTCTCGGTCGTCATTAGAGACCGACCTCGCTGCACTTCGCCGCCACCTTGCCGGCGCAGATCTCCTCCTTCTTGGGGAAGTCCGGCTCGCCGAGGTAGTCCTTGATGTTGTCCTTGGTGACGGAGACCGGCTCGAGCAGGATCGCCGGCACGTCCTTGTTCTCGTTGTTGACCTTGGCGGTCACGTCAGCGGGCTCCTCGCCCTTGATGAGCGAGATCGCCAGCTTCGCGGCCGCGTCGGTCTCCTTCTTGATCGCCTTGTAGACGGTCATGCACTGGTCGCCGTTGACGATGTTCTGGATGCCCTGCAGCGTCGCGTCCTGGCCCGTGACCGGGACCTGCGGCAGCTTGCGCTGCTTGAGCGCGGAGATCGCCGCGTTGCCGAGACCGTCATTGGCCGCGAGCACGCCGTCGACCTTGTTCGAGGACTTCTGGAGCATCTGCTCGAAGATCGTCAGCGCCTTCTGGTTGTCCCACTCCGGCACGGACTGATCGTCGACCTTCTTCCAGTCGCCGCTCTCGAACTTCGCGTTGATGACGCCGTCGTAGCCCTTCTTGAACAGCGTCGCGTTGTTGTCCGTCGGCGAGCCGTTGAGGACCGCGACGTTGGCGCCCTTCTTGTCGCCCAGGCAGTCAACGAGGCCCTGGCCCTGGAGCTGGCCGACCTTCTCGTTGTCGAACGACACGTAGTAGTCGGAGTCGCCCTTCAGCGTCAGGCGGTCGTAATCGATGACCTTGACGTCCTGCGACTTCGCGTTCGCGGCGATCGCCGCGCCCGAGCCGGAGTCGAGGTTCACGAGCAGCAGCACCTTCGCGCCGTTCGTGATCGCCTGCTCTGCCTGCTGCTGCTGCGTGGACTTGTCGCCCTCGGCGTTCTGGATCGTCGACTCGATGCCGGCGGCGTCGAACGCCTTCTTCAGGAACGGCCGGTCGACCGTCTCCCAGCGCGTGGACGACTTCGAGTCCGGCAGCAGGACCGCGACCTTGCCGGCGGACTTCTCGCTGCTGCCGCCACCGCCGCCGCCCTCGTCGTCTTCGCCGCACGCGGCCACCGGCACGGCCAGGGCAAGCACCCCAACCGCCAGCACCAGCTTCTTCCCTATCCCCCTGAACCTCACGTCGTTCCTCCTCGTTGGATGGACAGCGGATGCGGCGCGAGTCGCGCCGCCAGATGCTCGGACTGCAATAGGGCCAGGGCGAGCGCGCCGAGCACCTGCGCTCGCTCCCCGAGGACGCCCGCCACGATCCGTGCGTCGTCCGCGGCCGGCGCTATCGCGTACCGGCTCACGGCCTCTCGCATCGGGTCGAGCAGCACGTCGCCCGCCTCGCCCAGATCTCCGCCCACGACAACCGTGTCGGGGTTGAAGACGTTGCAGATCGCGGCGACCACCCGGCCGAGCACGCGCCCGGCGTCGGCGATCGCGCGCTGGCACCCGACGTCGCCCGCGTGGGCGAGCCGGATGATGTCGGCGACGCTCAGCTCCTCGCCGCGGCTACGCCGCAGCAGGTCGGTGAGCGCCGGGCCCGAGATGTAGGTCTCGAGGCAGCCACGGTTGCCGCAGCGGCAGATCGGGCCGGTCTCGTCGACCAGCACGTGGCCGATCTCGCCCGCCATCCCGCCGCCGCCGCGGTACGGGCGGCCGTCGACGATCAGGCCCGCGCCGATGCCCGAGGACACCATCACGTAGACGGCGTTGCGGGCGTCGCGGGCGGCGCCCAGCGTCACCTCGGCGAGCGCGCCGAGGTTGGCGTCGTTGTCGAGGTGCACGGGCAGGTCGCCGAGCCGGCGGCCCATCTCGGCCGCGACCGCGAGGCCCTCCCAGCCGGGCAGGATCGCCGTCGGGCGGACCGCGCCGCGCCCGTGGTCGATCGGCCCGGAGAGCGCCATGCCGACGCCGATCACGTCGGACTGGGCGAGGCCGGTCTCGCCGAGCAGGTCGTCGACGAGCTCGGCGGCGCTGTCGAGCGCCCCCTCGGCGTCGTGGTCGACGTCCTGGGCGCGCACCGCCTCGGCAAGCACGGTGCGAGAGAGATCGGAGACGGCGGCGTGGATGCGGTCGTGGCCGAAGTCGATGCCGACCACCGCGCCGGCCGAGCGGTCGAGCGAGAGCAGCGTCGGCGGGCGGCCCGTGGCCATGCTCGCCGGGGCGTCGGGATCGGAGTGCTCGACGATCAGCCCGTGCGCCTGTAGGTCGGCGACGAGGCTCGAGACGGTCGAGCGCGAGAGGCCGGTGACGCGCGCGATCTGCGCGCGGCTGGCGGTTCCGCGTTCGCGCAGGGTCTCGACCACCCGCAGGCGGTTGAGCTCGCGCAACGATTCGAGCGACCCGGTCCTCACTCCGAGGCGACCCTCTCGCACCGAGAGGGCTTCTGTCAAGGTCCCGGACGAACTCTTGCGTAAGTCATGAACGTATGTTCAGGACGCGGAGGAAGCTACCGGCAGCTCCTGCTCGAGCTCGACCACGGGGGCGAACAGGTCGCCTCGCTCCTCGACCCGTGCCAGCACCTCGGCGGAGGTGAAGGCGAGCATCTCGGGGTCGCGCGAGTCGAGCACGCCCTCGACCTCGTCCCAGTCGAGCGGCGTCGAGACCGTCGGCCGCTCGCGAGCGCGCAGCGAGTAGACGTTGACCGTCGTCTTGTGCTCGTCGTTCTGGCTCCAGTCGACGAGCACCTTGCCCGCGCGCAGCGACTTCTTCATGTCGGAGACGACGAGCTCGGGATGGCGGCGCTCGAGCACCTGGGCGAGGCCGCGCGCGAACGGCTTGGTGTCCGCGTACGTCGCCGGCGTGTTGAGCGGGACGTAGACCTGCATGCCCTTCGAACCCGACGTCTTGGGGAACGCCTCGAGGCCGAGGTGATCGAACGCCTCGCGCAGGCGCAGCGCCACCTCGGCGCACTCGACGATCGTGGCCGGCGGCCCGGGGTCGAGGTCGAACGCGATCACAGTCGGCGCGTTGACGTCCTGCGCCAGCGCGAGCGAGGTGTGCAGCTCGAGGTCGGCGAGGTTGGCCAGCCATACGAGCGTCGGCAGGTCGTTGCAGAGGCAGAAGTCGATCGTGCGCGAGTTGTGGCGGCTCCAGACCGCGGACGTCTGCACCCAGTCCGGGCGGTGGCTGGGGCACTGCTTCTCGTAGAAGAACTGGCCGGTGACGCCGTTGGGGTAGCGCTTGAGCGTCAGCGGGCGCTGGTGCAGGTGCGGCAGGACCGCCGGAGCGATCCGCGTGTAGTAGTCGATCAGCTGCCCCTTGGTGAAGCCGACCTCGGGATAGAAGATCTTGTCGAGGTTGGAGAGCGACAGGCGGCGGTCGCCGATCTCGACCTCGAGGCGCTTGGGCATGGACGCGACGGTAACGGGCGTTTGCTCCGGCCGTGGCGAGGTTAGGTCTAGGGGATGCCCACCGAGACGAAAATCGACCGCAACGACCCGGCTCAGCTCGAGGCGGGCCGCGCGATCCTCCTTCAGCAGCTCGACGAGGCACATGCCACCGAGCACGCGCTCGTCACCAACCTTCGCGCCCACATCGCGATGACCCCGCCCGGGTCCTACCGCGAGTCGCTGGAGCGCCACCTCGAAGAGACCCGGCAGCAGGAGCGCGCGCTCGCGCAGCGCATCCGCGAGGTCGGCCGCGACCGCGGCCTGCTGCACGCCGCTTACGGCGTGCTGACGACCGCCGTCGGCCAGGCGCTCGTGCTCACGAAGGGCCCGCTCGACCTGGTGCGCGGCGGCGCGTCCGGCGAGCAGAAGCTGCTCAAGAACGCCCGCGACGAGGTCGCGAGCGAGGCGCTCGAGATCGCCATCTACGACGCGCTGGAGGCGCTCGCCCACGCGCTCGGCGACGAGTCGACGGCGAAGCTGGCTGCGCGCCACCGCGCCCAGGAGGAGCGGATGCTCGCCGAGCTGCGCGCGCACATCCCGCACCTCGGCCACGCGGTCGTGCAGGCGCGCGCCGGCGGCCGCCCGAGCTTCGAATGGGAGACGGCGGCCAAGAGCACCAAGAGCACCAAGCGGACCAGGAGCGCCAAGCCGCCGACCGCCGGCTACGAGTCGCTGACGGCGAGCGAGGTCGTCTCGAAGCTCCCCGACTACACGCAGGCGCAGCTGCGGGCCGCGGTCGCCTACGAGCGTGCCCACCGCAAGCGCGCGACGGTGATCGAGCGCGCGCAGGCCCTGCAGGAGAGCGAGCCGTTCGACGGCTATGACGAGCTGACCGCGCGCGAGATCGCCCAGCGGCTGCCGGACGCCGGCGAGCCGACGGCCCGCCGCGTGCGCGAGTACGAGGGCCGCCACCAGCGCCGCGTCGAGGTGCTCGAGACCGCCCAGCGCCAGCTCAGCGGGACGTCGTCATGACCGCCGTGCTCGAGATCCCCGCCCCGCAGGACCCGACCGGGCCCGTGGTGCCCGACACGCCGACGCAGCCCGCCGTCCCAGAGCCCGGGCCGGCGGTGCCGGACCTGCCCGACGGCCCGAGCGCTCCGGAGCCCGACGACCCGCTGCCGCCGTCGCCCGACGGGCCGTCGGTCCCGCCGCCGAACGAGGGCCCCGCCTAGGACGATCCGTAGGCCGGACCCGCCCGTAGTATCGGCGTGATCGAGCTCCTCCTCGCCGCCGACACGGGCTTCAGCTTCGCGGGCACCTTCCCGATCGGGTTGCTGTTCGTCGGCATCGCTGTTTTCGCCGCCGTCGGCGCGATGTCGCACGAGCACGAGCGCGCGTTCTCGGCCTCGCTGATCTACCTCGGCCTCGGCGCGCTCGCCGCGCTCGCGATCCAGGTGCTCGAGATCGGCTGGCTGGATCCGACCGGCGACGACGCCAAGCTGGTCGAGCACGTCGCCGAGGTCGCGCTGATCTTCGCGCTGTTCTCCTCCGGGCTGAAGCTCGACCGCGAGCTGCGCTGGCGGGAGTGGAGCTCGGTCACCCGGCTGCTCGCCCTCACGATGCCTCTGACGATGGCGGGCGTCGCGCTGTTCGCCTCGCAGGTCATGGGACTCTCGCTGGCCGCGGCGCTGCTGCTCGGCGCGGTCCTCTCGCCCACCGATCCCGTGCTGGCCGGCGACATCGGCGTCGGCCCGCCGGGTGACGAGGCCGAGCACGAGCCGAACTTCGCACTGACCGCCGAGGCGGGCGGCAACGACGGCCTCGCCGCGCCGCTCGTGGTGATCGGCGTGTTCGTCGCCGAGCAGGGCGGGACGGACTGGATCGGCGAATGGCTGCTGGCCGACCTCGCGTACCCGATACTGGCGGGGGTGGCGATCGGCGCCGCCGTCGGCCTCGCGGCCGCGTGGAGCGTCAAAGGGCTGCGCGACCGCGAGCTGCTCGCTCCCGGGTTCGACGGCTACCACGCAATCGCCACCGCGCTCGTGACCTACGGGGTCGCCGAGACCGCGGGCGCCTACGGCTTCCTCGCCGTCTTCGCCGGCGGGCTCGCGTTCCGCCGCTACGAGCACGACCACGAGCTGAACGCGAACGCGCACCGCGGCGCCGAGCAGGTTGAGAAGTTCATGGAGCTCGCAGCGATCCTGATGCTCGGCTCACTGCTCTCGAGCGCGGGCCTCGGCGCCCCGGGCTGGGAGGGCTGGCTGCTCGCGGTCGTGCTGCTCGTGGTCATCCGCCCGCTCAGCACGCTGATCTCGCTGCTCGGCTCGAACGTCGAGGGCAAGGAGAGCCGCACCTTCGTCGCCTGGTTCGGCGTGCGCGGCGTCGGCACGCTGTACTACGCATCGACGATCGTCACCGCGGGCGTGCTCTCCGACGGCGAGCAGCGGGTGGTGGTGTGGACCGCGATCGCGTGCGTGATCGTGTCGATCGTCGTGCACGGCGTCACCGGCGGCCCGGCGCTGCGCCGGCTGCTCGCGACGCTCAGGCCGCAACCCGCTCGAGAGCCGGCGACGCCTCCCGCTCGTTGAGCAGGTC
>Ga0190275_10000807_pt1 | contig 24911 bp, 20 predicted proteins | sample Popmic550T_FD_133745 | JGI IMG/M metagenome (GOLD analysis project Ga0190275, IMG submission 133745) | Populus adjacent soil microbial communities from riparian zone of Yellowstone River, Montana, USA - 550 T | ecosystem: Environmental > Terrestrial > Soil > Riparian zone > Trees stand | place...
CCAGAGTCATTAAACGGCGGCCTTCGGGCCGCCGTTTTTCGTTCCAGGACTAAATCCTCCTAATTTTGCCCAGACCCGTAGACACCCAAAAACTGGGCCTGTAAGTTGCTGCCAGGAGAGAGGCACGACCGCCAATCGACCGGCGGGAAACTGGCGGATTGAGGACTAGGAGGGGCTAGATGGCCGCGATACGGAGCAGAATTTCTATCCTGGTGATGATCCTGGTGGTGGCCATGTTGGCCGCCGTCGTCGGATATCAGTTGGCTCAGAGCACTAAAGACGGTAAGAACTCGACATCCATCAACCTGTTGGCAAAGGGCGGGGTCAAGGGCCCACCGGGCCCAGGCCCAAGCGCCTCGCCGAGTCCAACCGTCACGCCCCAAGCGCAACCAACCACGTCTCCACCACGCTCTTGTTACAAGAATTCCGGCAACTCTGGACCGCCCCCACGCCAGCCGGATTCGTCCAATAAGAACTGTCCTCCCGACGGTAAGCCCGGCAAGAACAAGTAGAGCGCCAATACCCGTTATCTTCTAAGCAGCTTTATCGGCCGGTGGTCTTGAGCCACCGGCCGATTACTGTTTTGCCCTAGCAGGGGTGGGGGAAGATACGTTGGCCCCGAGAAAAGACCCAATAGCTAAAATTCGGACGAGACAAAAGAGAGACGTTGAGTGGACAAACACGCCCCAGAATCGAATATTGACCTGAGGGAATATCTCCAGGTCCTGTCTTTCAGAAAATGGACCGTCGCTGTAATGATCGTTGTCGTTCTGGGTGGAGTGCTGGCCTTCTCGTTCACGAGAACCCCGATTTACCAAGCTCAAGCAAAGGTGCTCGTAAAGGCCCCACCAACCGAGTCAGGGACCGTCGTTATCGTGGATGTGCCGACTCAGGCTGAGATCATCTCGTCCGAAGCCGTAGCATCTCTGGTTAGGGACGAGCTCGATTATCAGGGGTCCACAACCGACTTACTAGAGCAGCTTTCAGTGGAGGGCATTCCTGAGACTCAGGTTTTAGGCATTGCCTACACCTCACCGGAGCCTGCGTTTGCTCAGCAGGCAGCCAATTCGTTTGCGGACAACTATCTCGAGTTCCGGGAGACCGAGGCTGTTAGGGAAGTAAGTGCCCAGGAAGAGGCGGTACAAAACCGTGTTGACAGCGCGTCGCAACAACTCAATGAGCTAAATGAAGAACTCCGAGAAGCGACCGCGGCTCGCGATGATGCATTGGCTGCAACTTTGGAAACCTCGCGAAGTGTATTGATTGCTCGACTGGGCGTTCTGCAGCAGGAGCTCGACGACCTGAGATCCGATCGAGCCGTGAAATTGGATGCCGGAGGAGTGATTGAGTCGGCAACCCTCCCGAAGTCGCCTGTTTCTCCCAACCACACCACGAACGGGTTATTAGGGCTGTTACTTGGCCTAGCTTCGGGGATTGGTTTTGCGTTCCTACGCGAGCGACTCGACGACAGATTTAAGGACCGGGCTGAGGTGGAGCGAGTGCTGGGTGTCCCGGTTCTTGCTACCGTGCCTCGATTCCAAGGGGACCGCAAGGAATCCAAACTCGTTTCGATTTCACAGCCCGACAGTATCGCCAGTGAGGCTTACAGGAGCCTTCGAACGAACCTTCAATTCATTGCTGCCCAAGGGCAGATCCGAAGTGTTCTCACAACCAGCCCGTCCGCAGGAGAAGGTAAGACGGTGACGACGAGCAATCTCGCGGTTGCTCTCGCGCAGGCGGGCCGTCGAGTCATACTGGTTTCAGCGGACCTTCGCCGCCCGACCCTAGAACGGCACTTTGGGCTCGATGAGCACTCGGTTGGGTCCTCCAACTTTACAGGTCTCTCTACATACTTGAGTGAAGGCGGCAAGGGTGAGCTGTCTTCTCTCATTAAGGATCCGGGGGTTCCGAATATCCGCTTGATTCCATCAGGACCAGTCCCACCGAACCCGGCTGAGCTCTTGGCGTCACCTCTGTTGCCAAAACTGATTCGGACCCTTGAAGAGAACTGCGATCTCGTAATCATTGATTCGCCGCCCATTCTTGCCGTTGCTGACCCTGCCATCGTTGCTATCCATACTGGGGGAGCCATTCTCGTGATGGATGCCGGGAGTACGCACCGGTCGGCTGTGGTACGTGCCAAGGAAGAGCTGGACAGAGTCGGAGGAAACCTGATTGGTTGCATCTTCAACGGGTTCGACACGGCCACGTCCCCCTACTACTACTACCAGCCCTACCAGTACGTCGCGGAAAAAAAGGGCGGGCTGTTTGGCAGGTTGCCGAACGGAAAATCCAGGTCTAAAAGAAGGCGCAAAAGCAACCGCGAACCCGAAGGGAAAGAAGATACCCAACTGAGCACCGGCTCGTAGATGTCCGAAGGGATCTGGCGAGAAGAGGAGAGCTCATCCGAGGCCACCAAGGCGACCTCTTCCGAGGAAGCTCTGGCAGAGAACATCTGGCCGGAGGAAACGACCGGGAAATTGGGATTGGGAGAGACCGGTGGCGCCCCCGCCATCGATCAGGATCTCTGGCGTTCGGACGAAGCGGCATCATCCCAGCCTCTTAGTCAAGCCTCGGAGGGGAATCGTCGGCGCAACCAGGATCGTGGGGCTCGGCGATTCCGTCTACGGAAGATCATTGTTGGTTTGGCAGTCCTGATGGTGGCGACCTTGGCTGCCGACATCATTTACTCGGCGATCGGACTGAGATCCTCAATGCAAGAGGCGGCGACGCGAATCGAGAGCGGAGCGAGTTCCTTACAAATGGGTGATCTCGAAGAGGCAGGTGAGGATTTTGAGGCAAGCCTTTTGTCCTCGACCAATGCAGTTCGGCTTGCCCGCCGACCGGGACTCAGCATCGTCGCGAACGTGCCGGGCCTCGACAATGATGTGCTCGCAATCAGGGCCCTGGCTCGCGCCTCCGAACTGGCGGCTCGGGCCGGTCAACGGGGGGTACAGGCTTCTAGTGCGATGGGGGCCGAGGGGGAAACTCTCTTGGCGCCCCTTTTCTTTGCTGGCCGCGTTCAGATTGACAATATCGAGCAAGGACGGCCATTCATAGACGAGGTTTCAGATTTGATTGCCGAGGCGGCTCGCGCGAGCCATGAGGCTCCTGAGCCACGGCTGGAAGCGATTAGGAAGGCCCTGGACGAGGCAAGAGAAAGAACTACGGAAGCGCGTGCGACCGCTCGGAAGGGAAGCGTTCTGTTCTCAGCGTTGCCTCAGCTACTAGGAGCTGACTCACCAAAGAGATACATGCTTGCATTCCAGGCGCTTGGAGAAGCTCGGGCAACTGGCGGGCTTTTCGGTCTTTACGGAGTCTTGGATGCCAAAGATGGCCTGATTGGCCTGGGAACTGTTGCTCCCATATTCAGTGTTTTCGACGAAGAAGCCATAGAAGCCGTAGATGGCCCCCTAGCATTCGAACGGAACTATGGTCCACAGTACGCATTAAGGCAAGTCCAGCAGGTAAATGTTTCCCCTAACTTTCCTGTGGTGGCCGAGGTCCTCTTGCGGATGTATGAGCAGGAGGCAGGAGATCGCCTAGATGGCGTGATCGCGATGGACCCCATCACCATGGAACAGCTCATGCAAGGCATGGATCCGATTGAAAGTCCCTTCATTGGCGTACCCATCACGTCCGAGAACGTGGCGAAGGTGCTGTTGGTCGACTCATATTTGGACAAAGACCAGAAGACTCAGAACCAGTTCCTTGCTGATTTAGTCGGAAGGTTCTGGGACCAAATGAAGAATGTCGACGATCCGAGGTTCGTAGAAGGTCTTGGAGAGGCGGTCAGAACTGGACATCTGAAAATGTATTCGCGGGATGCGACGAGTCAAGAGGCTTTGTCCGATCTGGAAGCGGACGGCGGTCTCCCTGCGGACCCGAACCTGAGCATGGTGTTTCATAACAACTACTCAGGAAACAAAGTGGACTATTACTTGCGGCGAAACATTGATACCAAGGTGACGCTGACGTCTAGTGGCTTGATGCGGACAGTGACCCGCGCGAAGTTGCTCAACGCTGCTCCTGATGGCCCGGCATCGCTTCTTCTTGGTCCACCGGAAGACTTAGCCGTGGAGGGCGATCAACCTGGCCTGAACCGGATGATTGTGAACTTCCTCATGCCCGAAGGCTCGATCACTCGAAGCCTGACGATTGACGAGGCAGAAACGGAACCGTTTTCATACAAAGAAGGTCGACATGTCGTTGCTTGGGATGTAGTTGAGATCCCTCCCGGCGACACGGTGACGGCGACTCTGACTTCGGAGGGAACGGCGAATGTTTCCCGAACCGGTGTTTTCTCTATGACACTCCAGCCACAAACGCTGGTGAAACCGGACCGTTTCAGACTGAGGGTTATTGCTCCAGAGGGGTTCTTGCTCGAAGAAGCGGGGCGATTGGTCGCTCAGCCGGCATCAGCTTTTGAGACGTCTGGGGTTCTAGATGCGCCCAGAACGATCAAGCTTCAGTTGGTACCTCGTTAGCTCCTCGAAATCATTGGTAGCGGGACGCCATTCTGTTTAGCTGCGCGACAGATCCATCGTGGTCGCGCTGCATTAGCAAGCGTCTTAACTCCTCGAATTCCTCTGAGAATTCGGTGGTCTCGTGGACTAGGCCGTGGGCTTGGAAGATCTTTGGGTGGTCGCTAACGAGTAGCTCTTCGCCTCCTCGTACGAGTTCTTCGTTCAAACGCTCACCTGGTCGTAGTCCAATTGTCTGAACCATTACATCTCTTCCTGGTTCGAGCCCTGACAGTCGAACCACATTGTCAGCAAGCTCGCCGATGCTGACTGGATCACCCATGTCAAGGAAGAAGACTTCGCCCCCTTCGGCCATTGACCCGGCCTGGAGGACGAGTTGAGCGGCTTCGGTGACCAGCATGAAGTAACGGGTCGCTTCCGGGTCTGTAACCGTAATCGGGCCGCCTTGAGCGAGCTGCAGCTGGAATAGAGGCAAAACACTCCCTGCGCTACCCAAGACGTTGCCGAATCGGACGGATGCGAACGTTGTGCCTGTCCCGTTTAGCGTTACCAACAGGTCTTCGGCGACCCGCTTGGTCATCCCCATGATTCCTACGGGCCTCACCGCCTTGTCCGTTGAGATATTGACGAACCTGCGCACCTTGCCCTCAACGGCCATTCTCGCAACCATCTCAGTGCCAAATATGTTGTTTTGTATTGCCTCAAGTGGTTGCGCTTCCATCAGTGGTACGTGTTTGTAGGCGGCCGCGTGGTAGATCATGTCAGGCTGGTACTTGCCGATAACTTCCTGCAGTTTGGCTTGGTTCAGAATGTCCCCCACCACCGGGACTGTTTCTAGTCCGGGGTGTTTCTCCCTGATATCAATATCGGTGAAGTAGAGTGCACTTTCATTACGCTCGTAAAGCACGATCAGGCCGGGCTCGAGAGCTGCCAGCTGCCTTGCTAATTCAGAGCCGATGGACCCGGCAGCACCGGTAACCATCACGCACTTTCCACCGACTTCCCGGAGTAAGCGATTGGTATCAACGTTGACCGGTTCTCTCACGAGGAGGTCCTCGGGGTGGACATTCTGGAGGTGGCCTATGCGCGCGATACCTTGGGAAAGATCCGAAAGGGACGGTACCGTCTTTAGGGGAAGCCCTGTCTTCAAGCATTCTCGGATGATTCGCTGCCGATCGTGGCCGCCCACGGAGGGGATTGCAAGAAGAAGTTCTGCAACATCTAGTGTTGCACACAGCTCGCTTAAGTCGGCAATGGTCCCATGCACGACCACCCCGTGGATCCGGGCAAGAGCCCTGCGGTGGTCATCGTCTACGAATCCCACGATGTCGTAATCGAGCGAGAAGCTGTGATTGATCTCCCGGAGCAGGGTCTCGCCAGCGTCGCCGGCTCCTATGATTAATGCTCTGCGCTCCTTACTTCTGCGGGAAAAACGGATTTCCCTAAACTGTCGATTCAGCATCCGTGCTCCACCGACTAGGCCCATACATAGGATCCAGTCGAGGATCACAACCGATCTTGGGAACCCCGTACCGAATCCATAGTTGTAGAGGCCAAACACGGCTGCCGCGAATAGGGCAGAGCTAACCGTTGTTGCTTTGATGACCGACAGGAGATCCCTCAGGCTGACGTACTGCCAGAGACCCGCATAAAGGTGAAACATCTCAAAAACGACCAACCGAATCCCAAGGGCCAATGGAAAAGTCAGCAGGAAGGTGTCGGCGTAGCGATCGGGAATCGCGAAATCGAATCTAAGAAGGAAAGCCAGACCGTAGGAGGCGACTACAAGCAAGGCGTGTAGCAGCACGAGAAGTAGAGGTCTATAGGGAACGGCAAGCTTCGGTGCATGGCCCGAGGGACGCAAAGATCCATTTGACGGCATGGTCAGTTGTCCCTGGTCTGTCTCGGTCTGATGATTGCCCGCTTTCCTTAGTGGTGAATCTCTAATGCCGTTACTCCAATGTTGTAAAGTATTTTACGAGGTCAAGAATTGTGGCTAGTACGTTCGAGTTTTACATTGAACGCGACCCCGGATCATTGGTTGCCCGGACATTCGCTCGAACGTCTAAGAGCTTGCGGCGGCACCTGGTTCGACGGGCGCTCGGTTTGCGGGAGCGGCCACTTCCTCAAGCAGAGCTAGAAGATCGTTCGCCAGCCTCGTTCTGTCGAACTTTCTTTCTGCAAGCCTGCGTGCGTTTCTGCCCTTCTCCTTCGTGTCATCGGGATGCTCCTTCATCTGCAAGATTGCCTTCGCCATTCCCTCTCCATCATCCGGGGCAACGAATATTCCTGCGTTCCCTTCTTCCATCAAACCTCTTATCCATCCGTCAAGATTCACGAGAGCTGGCCTTCCTGCGGCGAGAATGTCAAATAGTTTGTTAGGCGAACACATAGCAAGCGCCGGTACTGACTTAAACAGCACAATGCCCAGGTCGCTCGCGGCGAGTATTTCGGGGACCTCTCTCTTTGGCACGGGATCCAGAAATATGACGTTCATGAGTTCCCTTTCCGCGCTCGCAGCTTCCAGGGCTGGGCGGCGCTTTCCATCGCCCACGAGCAGGAAAGCGACACCTTGTGATGATGACTCTTGAATCCATTTCGCGGCATCGAGCAATTGGGTCAAATCATTTGCTTCGCCCATTGTTCCGACGTAGGTACAGACGAACATGTCTTTCAGGTTCAGTCGATCTCGGACGGGGGAGCCATCGATTGATGGCGAAAAGAGATCCAGGTCTGATGCATTTGGAATCATCGCAATGTCTTCGGACCGTTTGCCCGCCGCAATGACCCCGTCTTTCATTCCCGGCGAAAGTGCTATCACCTTCCTGGATTTCTTGTAGACCATCTTCTCCAAGTAACGAGCAGCGGCTATGGCTATGGGATTTTTGAGCGCTCCCATCTGGATTGGAACTTCAGGCCACAGGTCTCGGACCTCAAATACAAGAGGAAGGCGTCGGCAGTAAGCACCTACCAGGGCCGGAATCGCGACGGTGAGCGGTGTGGAGGTGGCAAAGACAACGTCAGGTCTCTCGACTTTGAGCATCAGATAGCTGCTGACAATCGCGAATTTTAGGAATGCTCGAATGCGCTTGCCATATGAAACGGACGTCGCCTTCTGGTAACTCGGGAGCCCACTGAGAACCCCAATTACCTCGACCCCATCCTCAGTCGTCCACTTCTTGGTCAGTCCCTTTACTGCCGGCGACGAGGTAATCATTGTTACCTCGTGTCCCTTACGTAGAAAATGCTTTGAGAATTCATATGAACGTGTGCCGCCGGCTTCTGACCGCGTCGTGAAGTACTGATGTAGATAGAGAATCTTCATCGATTCCCTGGTTCGTTTGTGTGCCCTGACAATGCCGATTCCAACTGCCGAGTCAAGTCCTCACACAACGCGGCAACTCTGGAGTCGATCTCCGGGAATGGATGTTTCGCAATGGAGGTCTTAACTACTGAGGATACGAAACTGGGGTCAAAGGTTATCTGAAGGAATTGAAAGATGTCCCCAAAGTGGGCGGTTGGATTCGATACGAGGTCTTCATAACGAACGAGTTTTACCGATTCGGGGTTCCGATCTAGGTTCAGCGAGAAGAACAAGCTGTTCCGGAGATACCACTTTAGAGAGGCCGCTGATGCGTCGGTCATGCCTTCGTCGTAGATCTCGTTTACCAGTCGCCATAGTTCCGCGGGAAGACGTTCACCCAGCCAGGAGCTGCGTGTCAGAAATATCTCCTGCTCGTCCGTAAGGGATTCCTCTGGTAGCGGAGTCCAGGGTTCTTTCGTGGCCAGCCTCCGAATGCGGGCGAGTTCGAGGTGCCCCCAACGACGAAGAGCGGAATTTGCTACATCTTGATAGCGGCGAAAGATCCAAATCGCTTTGCTTCCGGCGTGCCGTTCCAGAAGTTGATCTGTGTGCTGCGAATCACTGATGGGCTTGAAAGCGACCACTGGAGTAGGTGAGTTTTGAACCAGTCTTTCTATCTTGTGGGCCGGACGTAACCGGTACTTCCTAAAGGCTTCCGGCTCGCCTTCGTTGTAGGTCCATGCGTCTAATGATTGCTCAAGAACGTCCATGAGCATATTGGTGCCGGATCGTTGGGCGCCGACTACGAACAGAGCGATGGAATTGGTTTCGCCATGCATCCTTCTTCGCTTCGCGAATTGATGGGCTCGCTCCCGTCTGTGTTGGAAGCGCCGTCTAACAGCTTGGGTGACTTCCCCTGGAGAGTGTGAGGTCATGTCGCAGTGGGCTCGTAGTGGGAGCTCCTCATTAATCCGGTCAGGCTTGTGGTAACGCTTTGCATAGAAAAAGACTCCTCTATTCGAAGTCGGCCAGCCTCGCTAACATCCCGATAGAGCTGAGAATCAGCCGAGAGGCTTTCGATGGCACGGCTCAATCCTTCAGGGTCCTTCTGCTCAACGATTATTCCGGCGCCATCCTGAAGGAGCTCCCAGGTGCCACCACAGGCCGTAGAAATAACAGGCACTTCGTGAGCCATTGCTTCCATAAGAGAGACAGGGATGCCCTCCCTCTCACCATCATCCAGGACGATGCTGGGGAGAACGACGGCGTCAATCTCACGATGACTGTACCGTCGAAGCAACTCGTTATGCGGGAGTCTTCCTACGAAATCAACTTGGCCTGTGAGGCCAAGTTGCTGAGCCTCTCTTCGGAGCTGTTGGTCGAGTGGTCCATCGCCGATGATTAAGCAGCGGATGGACGAATTATCGCTCTTGATCAGGGCCATTGCCTTGAGAAGGTATGTGTGACCCTTCTTGGGAACTAGGTTGGCGGGACAGCAGATCGTGAACCTCGTTCCTCTTGAAAATGTTCTTCCGGACGATGGGGGAAGGTCAACCCCCATGTGAAGCACGTGGCCCTTCTTGCTGCGTTCTTCGCCCACAATCGATTTGAACTCTTCAAAGCCGTCAATCGCGATGCAGCGGACGAAAGAGGCTCGATCCGCCTTCTCGGGAAGCATGTTGTTCTCGGTGATGTCCCACCGGTGAAGCGTCATGCTCCATGGGATGAGGTTAAGCCTAGATGCGACATAGGCCATCGTAGAGGTGCTTGATCCCCAATGAGCATGGACGTGTCCGACTTGCTCGCGTGCAAACAAGCCGGCGACGTATAGCGCTTTCGGGAAAACACCTAGGTTCTTCAAGAGCGCAACTGAAAAACCTGACTTCCGGATGATGTCGAATAACGCCCGCCATGCCTCACGTCTTGTGAACAAGGTAGCTACCATCGCTATGAGTATCTTCCCGCTTAACATCGGTAGGAACACGCTGTTTGGCAGGAGTTGCTTTGCGTCCTCATGGAGGAAGTCGTGGTGAGGCTTCCGCGGAACTATTAGTAGTTCAACCCCGGATTGCTTCAGGGCCAACATTTCCGCTGACACGAACGTCTCTTGAGTTCCCGAGGGAGCCTGAACTGTGATGTAGGCGATTTTCATTATCCTCAATTGTGGTTGATGGGGTCTTACGCTGAGCAATTGAAATGGATAAGAGCGAAAATGTTCCCACGACGATAATTGAAATCGAAGTGCCTAGAAACTCTCCCCGAATCAGCTGGGGAATGTGGACCCACGCTATTATGTACATAAGAATGTGACGTGTCTGCTTTGCATCGGGGTTCGGTTTCAAATAGCGGCTCAGACGCAAGTAAAGCAGTCTTAGCAGTATTCCCAATACGAAGGCTCCACCTAGAGCTCCGACGTAACCGAAATTCATGTAAAGCTCTCCGAGAAATCCACCCGTTCGAATTCCAGTCCCGGTTCCTCCCCTATACAAGCTTGAGAAGAAAGTGGAGTTGAACACTTCACTCGCTCCCTTGAGTTTATGTTCGTAGACTCTTGTTGGAATAAACGCCGTTAGTGGTGCAAGAAATGTAACTCCCCACTGGTAGTCAAGCTTCCTTGGAACTCCTTCAACTATCACGGTTAAGGCGTCGAGTTCAGGTGTGCGTCGAGCAGGAGCAATTAGGAAGGTGCCTGCAGGCCCCGAGTCGCCATAGCCGGCCAACTCTCGATCCAGTGCCGCTCCTATACCTCCGGTTGGGTCACCCCGCAACTGCGCAAAGACTCCGACACTGACGATAAAAAAGACTGCCAATGCTAACCACTTGGTGGTTCTGAAGGCTGGCTTCTTAAAATTGAACCAAGCCCAAAAGACAACCAAAAGAATGGTTACGACTCGAGCGCGTCCTCCGAGGAGAAGTAGGTATACCAAGGAAACGATCAAGAAGGAGGTTCTTGCAAGCCTGTACTTCCGCCAACCTCGCATATATGCGATGACGACCCAAGTCGCGCTAACCGCGCCCGAAGCGATTACGAGAATTACAGGGTAACCAAGTCCCTGAAATGTCTCGAGCCTGTCAACGAGGGAACTGAGCAGCGTAGTGAGACCTCCCAGGTAACGCAGAATAAAGAGAAATGACATGCCACCGATGACTATGAAAGTGAGCGTGATCGTCAGGTATCCGTTGTTCAACTGGGGGTCTCCTGGAACGGCGCGACGGATTTGGATTGGTTTTGCAAAGGGCCTCACCCACCAGTACCCGAGAACGAACAGGAATAGAGAGAGCAGAACAAGGCCGAGTGTCCGCTCGAATGCTGTCCTGTCCACATAGCTAATGGAGACGCCTGCATAGGAAGCTAGTCCGCCTTTTGCAAGCCCATAAGCGCGAATCACATATGAATAGAGCCACATCCCCAGTGCTGGCCAGATCGGTTCAAGGAGGTCGAGGCCACGCGCGAGGCTCATTAGGAAAACGAAACCATAGATCAACGCCGCTCCGATAAGGAACGTTCGAAGGTCTATGCCTTGAACCATTGTCGCAATTGCGTATAGGGCTGCCGCCAGGACAAGAATTGCAAACCCAACGCTGCTGCTTGATTGGCGGGCTCCTGTTGCCACTAGTCTGCTCTTGCTGTTGTGGATTGGCCTGTCTTAGTGGCCTGGATATACGAAACAATCTCGTTGGCGAGCTCGCCAGGTGGAGTCGGTGTCGGGATACTTACTCTCATGACTCTCTTGTTCTTCAGAGTCTTGGAAACGATGTCGCGGACGTGCTGTGCATCATCGTTTAGAAATGTTGGGAGTGAAACTTCGCTAATCATTCCCTGTCGGAAATACCATTTGTAATATTCACCCCACTCGTACAGATACGTGTAGGTAACTCGATCAATAAAGTCCTCAGGGTCCATTCTATTGATAGAAAGGCTTGCATATTCACCGCGTTCCAACCAAAAAGCGATTGCAATGTCAACTGGTTTGGAGTTTGGATCGGTCCCGATCATTCGTGGGTCAACTTCTCGAATAGGTCGAGAGAGAGCAGCATCGACTCCATATTTCAGGAAGCGGTGGGGCAGAAACCTAGTGAGGAGTGCCGACTTAAGAAGGACGCGAATCTTCATCCATTTCTGAACCGGTTTCGCCATGTTTTCGAACAGCAGCACTGACCACTCAGGATCGTACGCAAGGTTGTAGTCAAAAATCCGAATGTTCTTTGGGTAGCAGTAGGCTTCACCTTTACTACCAACAACGACCCAATCATCGCTCAGGAATTGATGACCTTGCTTGAGTAATTCCATTACGGTCGTGGTTTTCCCCGTATTGGGCGGTGCGGCGAATATGTATCCATCATCGTTAATCACGACGGCCGAGGCGTGCATTTTGGTCTTGTCTTCCCAATGCATTAGGAATTCTGTCCAATGCATCAGGAAGGCGGCTGGGACCGCGTCATTGTGGTTGATAGTGACGGTTCTGTTGCCTGGCTCGTAGTGGATCGAAACCCCTGCCTCCTCGCCCTTACGGTGAATCGGGAGTTTTTCCTTCGATCGCTGAAACTCAATAGTGAAATGTCCGTCAGTTTTATCGGGACCATCGTCTGTCCTGAAGAGCGAGAAATTTCTATCGAGCAGGCTCGCAAGTTTGGGGTTGTTGGCAGGCGTTCTTACGTAGCATCCGTAAATATCGAAACCAATGGTCATTCGTTGTCCGCCTTTATGTGTCGTCTGACCTCCAAAAGCCAGGGAGTCTTTAGGCGGAACCACAGATAGCTCAAGTACGAACAGGACAGAACCACTTCCGCCATAACAACCCCCGGACCACCGAGGGTCTCAGAATACCGATGAACCGCCAGTGCAATCGCGAGGAGAATGGCGTTGGACATTATGGTTTGCGGCAGATGCAGGGAAGAGAACTGGATTTCGTACCTCCTGGCAAGATAGATCAAGCTCATCGTGCCGACCACGAACCAACCCAGGGTCGTAGCGATTGCTAGGCCCAGTAGTTGAAGGCTCGTGTTGGCCAGGATGAGCCCCAAAACTGTTGCGGTTACTAGACCCACGTAGATGTTGCGGGTGTTTACGGCTTTCACCTCCACCGCGTCAATCACCGATCGCAGGAGCACGAAACCCGAATACGGGACGATGCTGATTACTACAAGTCGAACGATTGGAATAGAGGAGGAATAGCTCGGCCCCAACCAAAGCAGAATGATCTGGTCTGACCAGAGGAGAAGATGAAGCACGCAGAAAAGTCCAGCTTGTAGAACGAATGCTACGAGGCTTGTGATTCGTTCTGCAATGAATTCCTCTCGTCCACGACTGACGTGATGAGCAAGACGCGGCAACGCTACAAGCCCGAAACCAACAAAGATCCCCTCAGATGCTCTTAGAAGGGATTGACCGATGGCAAAGTCTGCCGAGTCCCGCAGGGTCCCGAAATAGGGAGCCAGAACTGTTCCCAAGCTTCGAAGTCCGTCGACGGCTATGCCAGAGGGCGTCCTTGGGAGTCCGTAACGCAACAACCGACGACTAGCCGTTCGGAATGCCTTAGGGGATGAGGCAAGGGCGTCTCGGGTGGAGAGGTAGATCAAAGGTAGCGCTGTTACACCGAGAGTCGCACCAAACAGAATGACCATGGTGGCGGCGTCAGTCCTAGAAGCAAAGAGCATGGCGAGTGTGACCGGGATGACAGCTTGTAAGAAGATTGTGTAGAGATTCGCCGAGAGCCATTGGCGGAGTCCTCGATGATACGCATAGACGAGTCGGGACGTTACTTCTCCACCCAGCATCACGAGAGTGGCGATTAGAAGGGACTCATACGCGGTTTTGTGAAAGAGAAGATTGGTAATTTGGGTCCTGAATAGAAAGAGCAGGAGAGCTGCGAAGGCGGTGGTCGTAAGACTGATTGTCGCGGCGCTTGGGAGAAGAGCGCGTTTCTCGGACTCGTCTTTGGCAACCAATGCTAGATATCGAGGCAGAGCGATACCAAGAGATAGAGAAATCACGGGGGCGGCGGACGAGGAGACGCGGCGGGCGATGGAGAAGGCTCCGAATTCGGTTGGACCTAGGCCAATCGCGAGATAACGCAGCATGAGGCCTAACCCAGCGACGGTGATCAGTGAGGTCACCGTAGTTAAGAGTAGGTCTGAGAGGAACGGGGAGGCCTTAAGTTTCATGCCTTGGGGACCGTGGACTTCTCAATAAGAGGAATCGGCGGCGTGGCAACGGCTTGTTCGACGGCTAAGGGGTTTGCCTCCCCCCAAATTTTCGGCAGAGCACCCGCAGGGACAGGGAAGCGAATTAAGAGGTCTCTGGCGCTCCGCAGGCCAATAGGCTTGGGTACATTGGAAATCGCGCAGCCGGCATCAACTCGGTAAGGGTCTTCATTAGTAGGAAGCGGGACCCGAAGGCCCTTCCTTCTCTGGAGCGCTAACAGCTGAGTCAGGGGGTCCTCGTCCTGATCCGTCCCGACGACTCCGTGGCTTTCAGCTGCAATTGACACACAAGTGACAAGGCCTACGTGCCCAGTGCCAATTACTCCAAGGTTCATTGATGACTACTCCCGATGTGCATGTTGACCTGGCGCCACTGAGTCCCGAGGGCGAGGAAATCCACTGGATTCAATGGTCCATTTTCGATTGCTCGATGAGTACCCTTTCCGAACCTTCTAGCTTTCTGCGGAGCTGCGGAGCTGCGGAGCCAAGGTCGGCATCTCCCAGCGGTGCTTACGACCAGCATCCTGAAGGCGCTATCGGCAGACCCTATGCGCACAGACACGAATTTGAGCTGCTTCCTGACCAGACCCCACCTGCAACCTCAAATGGAGAAGGCTGTTCCTCTCATCGAGGTAAAAGGTGGACGATTCCGACTTTGCTAGCTGATCCAACGAATGGCTGATCGAAAGGGCGTTTCTCTCTTCGTAAACAAAAAGCTCATCGTGTGTGTAGGGCACCGAAAGATTCAGCCAGGCGCCCGGTGGGCCATAGGCCAAAGAGAAGAAAACCGCTGGGGGCAACGGCCGTTCCAGACTGACTGCGACCGAGCTATTGAGTCTTAAGTTCACTCGGGCCACAGACGTTTCCTTGCTTGTATCGACTGCGGACTCGATCGAATGGCTAACTCCACTCTCCCGTTGCATAAGGATGGCCTCGATCGGAGCACTACTGTTCAAGTTAGTCATATAGAAGCGTCCATAGGGTCCGGGGCAAAGCCACCCATTCCAAACCGTGCGCTGCTTGCAATTGGGGAACTGCATGATTGGGTTTCCCGAAACGAAGTAGACCGCCGTCGACGAACCTGAGAGTGACCCATCGGCATCTTTGAAAACCAGACTTCGATCCTCGAGTCGATCGTTTCCTTTTTCCACGTAGACAGGCTGAGCGTCTACCAGCCGAATATTGCTTAGAGCGCTCATGATGTCGCTTGTGATCCGGCCGCGACTGAAGCCTATTGCTCCCGCGTGACGGGATGTGTTGGAAATGAACTTGGCGAAGGTGACATCGTTAACCCTGACGGTTGATCCATAGAGGATGACGCCCTGCAACGTGAGTGGGATCACTGTCGCATTGTTGGCGCTTTCACCAACAATCAGGCTGTTTTCGATGCGGGCTCCCGTTGCTACAACTCCAAGTCTGTTATCTGCAATCCTCGAATCGAGAAGGCTTTGACCGTGGGTCAGCCACGCTCCGTAACTTCGATTTTTGTAAGAAACCAATCCCCTGAATACAGCTTGAATTGGGGGTCTGTACTGATCGATGTACAGACCTGCGCCTGTTAGCGGGGCAATTGAGTCGTTGGAGTGCGCGGTGTTGTTCAGGAACTGGCCAAATGGAGTTCTTAGTGTTGAACCATTCAAGTCGTACCAAAACCCGTAACTCTGAGATCCGGCTGCGGAGTTACCTCGAAGAATGTTGTTTGGGTTGCTAATCCAGAATGTTGCCGGCGTGGCGTCAGATGGAATGATTTCCTTACCGGCAACCGGTTGACGCGTCAGTAAGCCGAGATTCTTGGCGAATACGTTGTTCTTTTCGGTCCCGGTCTCTAGAAAGAAACAATGTCCGATCGTGTCGTAAGCAACGTTGCGTCGGATCTCCAGACTGTGAGATCCATGAATCGTCACACAGCGATTAAAGCTATGGTGAATACTGCTTTCTTTCAGGTATGAAGTGTTCGATCCTCCCAGCTCATGAAAATGTACGGGGTAACGTCCCAGAATGCCCTCTTGGCCCATTCTGAAGAATTCAACGCCGGTTATGTGCGCAACACTTCCCTGATGGACCATCACGTGGCCACCAAACCCGTCCTCTATCGAGGCCTCGTCTCCACGAATCAGAATGTTTCGAGAGAGAAGACCAACCTCAGCCCGCTCCAAGAGAGAAGATGTTCCGAACGATTGACTCTTGGCCCAGTGAGAGTGACGAAGTGGAGAAGCTACGGTTACGACTCTTTTATTGATCTCCCCTATGACTGCAGTTTCGGCCTCGAAGGGGTCGAAATCCGTGGAAGCGATCACAATTTGGTCGCCGGCCTTCCAGTGCGGTGCTGAAGCAAGTACTAGTTGAGTCGACCCGGCCTTAGCGGTGCGCTCCAACCTGGTCCAAGACTTGGCGCGACCTGCTCCATGGATCTCCACTTTGCCGCCCATGACGCTCAGAGACTTCGTTCCTGATCCCATCGTGCTGACGTTCGATTCCTTACCGGTCAGGGTGATCATCGCTCGGTGTCTAAAAGGCCGGTTTTTACTACCGATTTGTAATCGGCCATGAACCATGATCCAACCAGCCGATAGCGACAATCGCTTGCGCGCGAAACGGAGGCTTCCCTCCACCATCAGTCCTTGCAACTCCGGGGGGCTTTCATCCAGCAGAAGACTGACTCCTTCTGGAATGGTCACAAGCTCTCCCTTTTGAGGCAGCGCTCCACCCCATGTGGAGCGCTGTGACCAACGAACTGTCCCGTTTGTGTTGTGCGCACGCGCCTCGCGTGTCGTGAGATTAAGAAGATCGATCAGGGGTGTGTGAGTCATAGTTGAAGGAGAGTCGCGGAGGACGACGCCGCCCAGACAGGTGCTGATCAGAACGGCCATGAAGAGAGGACTCGCAGTTACTTTCTCTCGTAGCTTTGTCAGCAAACCAAATTACCCATCCGGGCCGAATCAATAGCGGTCTTTGACAGCGTAGTGAGCGGTGTCGGTGCGGTCTACAGGATCGTGGAAAGATCAGCCTGGAAAGGTGTGGAAGACAAGCAAGTCAAACGGAAGCCCCGCGTGACCGGTTTTCCCCGCTGTCGCGGCCCTTGCTTCAGCAGGGCGCGTTCGTGAGACAACACCCTTTTGCGGGGAGGCGACGGTTCAAGAGCTGGCTTGAATCGTTTCTTTGAGGCTTTCGCACACGTAATCAACTTGACCCTCGGTCATCACACTGGAAAAAGGGAGTGCTAACGAGACATCGCCTAGTCGCTCCGCAACGGGAAAGTCACCCCGTTTATAGCCGAAACGTTCCACGTAAGGCTTCAGTAGATGGATCGGCGAGAAGTAAGGCCGAGAAGGCACACTGCGTTGATTTAGGCCAAGCATGACCTTTTTGCGAACGTCAGCCGAAGCCAGCCTGATTACATACACGAACCACGACAACCTTGTCGTCGTTGCAGCGATCTGAGGGAGCACCACACCCTCAACAGCCTGCAGCCGTTCTTTGTACCAGTGAGCAACCTGTTCCCGTTTTTGGAGGAGCTCTTCGATTCGCGCCAGTTGCACTAGGCCGAGTGCTGCGCTGAGTTCATCTATTCGGTAGTTGTAACCAAGCCTGCTGTGATTCAGCCACTCGTCAAAGACGTCCCGACCCTGATTCCGGACGGACCGGGCAAGCGTCTCCCAGGTGTCCTCATTCGTGACGATTATCCCGCCCTCGCCAGTGGTCATTTGTTTGTTGGGATAAAAAGCAAAGACCGCAGCATCACCTAACCCGCCTACAATTCTGCTCTTGTAAAAGGCACCAATAGCCTCACAAGCATCTTCGATCACCGCCACGCCTGCTTTTCGGGCCGCCTCAACGGGCGCTTCGATATCAGCCGGTTGGCCGAAAGCGTGTACTGGTAGAAATGCGCCGATCCTGCCGGTGCTTTTCTCTTGGCCGTCATTAATGGAGCGAGGCAGAAATTCGCTATCAATTCCGTCTTGGTTAACGCTTTCGATCGCTTCGACTACATGATTAGGATCGATATTTCCAGTTATCTCATCTACGTCAACGAAAAGTGGAATTCCCCTCTCGTACAGAATGACGTTCGCGGACGCAACAAACGAAAAGGGACTTGTCACAACAGCGTCACCCGGCTGGCAACCCGCAGCGATTATGCAAATGTGCAGACCGCTGGTTCCACTAGAGACCCCAATTGCATGCTTAGTCCCGATATAACGGGCGAACTCGTGCTCGAACTTGGAGAGGGCTGGCCCTAGGCTGAGTTGCCCTCCCGCCAAGACATCCAGAACTGCTTCCCTTTCCAGGTCAGTGATGTCTGGACTGGACATCGGTATGTTTGGCATGAAGGTCATTCTTGGTGAATCTCGTCTGGGATCCAGTTACACATGATCTGAATTCGACAGCGGCCGCCCTCGACGCGAAAGTAAGCGGCCTCCTCAATGCGATTTGTTGTTAGAGCTCGAAGATGCCGGATCAATTCACGTGCGGTTGCTGGCTCATCTAGATGAATCTCCTGGATATCTGGGCTCAGAAGGTCTGCTTTCTTGTGAGCCGTGCCGACGCCGTCCGGTTGTGGAGTAGCTGGTGGTTGACGATCTTTGATTGACGGCCATGCTTCCTTGAAGACCATGGTTTCCGTAGCCAACGCGGCCTCGTAGAGCGAGTCTGCGGTCTCGCAGGGTCCCACGTCGATCCTTCTCTGGTGAATCACATCTCCCTCATCGAGGCCCTCGCTCATGAAATGAAGGGTTGCCCCGAACGGCGTTCCCTCAAGGATTGCCCAGCTGGGAGTGTGCCAGCCCCGGTTGTACGGCAAGTAGGCAGGATGAAGGTTGATCGCACCGATACGAGGAATTTCAAGGACGGAGCTTGGGATGATGAATGGAAAATGGATGCAGATGAGGTAGTCAAGAGAGAGGCTCTTGAGCAGTGCTACTCCATCAGGTTCACGAAACTGACTCCCTTTTAGTACTCGCTCGGGAGGAAGGTGCGGGCATAAGGTCCTCAGCTCGTGCAACGCATCATCGCTTTTGTCAGGGAGAAGTAAGGCATGCGGCAAAGCGCCTTCGCCGACCAAGAATTGCAGAATGCTTACTGCGATTTCGCGGTTTCCAGCAAAAGCGTAGCGGATCTGCTCTTTGCGATTCATTCTTCAACCTTGAAGTAGTCCACTGTTGACCTCCCTGGCTGGGTAATCCCCTTTCGACTCATTATTAGGCTGATCGTTTTAACTATGATTGTGAAGTCAACCAACAGTGACCAATGGTCCACGTACCACACGTCCCATTGAAACTTCTCCTCCCAAGTGAGTAAATTACGTCCATTAACTACCGCTGGCCCAGTTAACCCAGGTTTGACGGCATGACGTCGGGCTTGTTCGGGCGTGTAGTGCGGCAAGTAGTGCATGAGCAGCGGTCTTGGCCCCACCACACTCATTTGCCCCATGAGTACATTAAAAAGTTCGGGAAGTTCATCAAGAGAGAGGTTTCTTAACCTGGTGCCAAACCCGGTCATGCGTTCTTCGTCGGGTAGCAGTTTCCCGGCCGTGTCGAGATCCAAAGTCATTGTTCTGAATTTCAGCAGTACGAATGGTTTGGCATCAATTCCGGGTCGTTCCTGCTGAAAGAGAATGGGGGAACCTAATCGAACTCTTACGAGGCCGGCGATGGATAGCAGGAGAGGGGCAAGAATCAGCAGAAGCGTGGTAGCAAAGGCGACATCAAACGCTCTTTTAAGCGTTCTTGCCAGAAGCCGTGGCTTGGCGGAATGCCATGGGCCATCTCGCCGCTCAACCGAATTGTCAGTCATCGCCTATCCCACTTTGTTGGACTATTCGAACCGATCCTTGCCGGTTTCAATAGCTCAATAATCGAGAGAATTACTGCATTCAAGCAATCAGCCCAGCGCGTGTGCCCCGCTTTTGGTGTTGCACCCCTATGCACTCCTCAAAGAGGCCCACTTCCCAATCGCCGAGCCTGTTTCGTCATGTGACGTCAGTCCGGCTGCTAGCTTAATGACATGAGCTGGCTGCCGCCGCCATGAGTCTGCGTGACCGAATCAGGAACAGAGACGCAAAAGTTGCAGTCATCGGGCTGGGGTACGTGGGTCTACCCCTTGCTCTGGCTGTGGCTGAAGCTGGATTTCATACCTTTGGGATCGACGTAGACAAGGAGAGAATCGCCCAAATACGTCGAGGCTCGTCTCCCCTAATCGATATCTCCGATGAAGAGATAGCTAAAGCAAACAGCAGGGGTGGGTTTGAACCCACTCACAATTTCGGTTGCCTTGTGGAAGCTGATGTTTTCGTAATCTGCGTTCCGACACCCCTACAGCATGACTTGCCAGACATGTCGTACATCGAAAGAGCCGCAACGAGGATTGCTGAGCACCTTCGTCCGGGGTGCCTGGTGATCCTTGAGAGCACCACTTATCCGGGAACTACCGAAGAATTTCTTAGGGGCTTGTTGGAGGCCGGCGGTCTGAGGGCCGGCGAGGATTTCCATCTGGGGTTTTCGCCAGAGCGCATCGACCCCGGCAACAAGGAGTTTGGGCTCAGGAATGTCCCCAAGATTGTCGGTGGCTACGACTCCGATAGCGGCGACGCTATGGAGGCCTTCTATTCATCCTTTGTTGACAAAGTGGTGCGGGTGTCCTCGCCATCAGTTGCTGAAACAGCGAAATTGTTAGAGAACACCTTTAGGCATATCAATATCGCGCTAGTCAATGAAATGGCGATCCTTTGTCACGACCTGGGGGTGGATATCTGGGAGGTAATCGACGCCGCCGCTACAAAACCCTTCGGTTTCACTCCCTTTTATCCTGGTCCCGGATGGGGTGGACATTGCATTCCGGTTGACCCGGCATACCTCTCGTGGCGAGTGCGCCAGATGGGAGGAACGGCCCATTTTGTTGAACTCGCTAGAGAGATCAATGCGCGCATGCCCGGGTATGTGGTCCAGAGAATAGGTGAATGTTTGAACGAGCAGGGGAAAAGCCTGAGATCTTCGCGAGTCCTACTCCTGGGTGTGGCTTACAAGCCAGACGTATCCGATGTTCGTGAATCACCTGCATTGGAGATTCTGGATCGACTCCAAAAAGCTGGCGCCGACGTCGGGTTCCATGATCCGTATGTAGACGAAGTCTCTCTGAAGTCCTCCATCATTAAGAGGACGGAATTGAACGCGGCAGCACTGAGAGAGGCGGATGTGGTTGTTACCGTTACCGGCCACTCGAGCTATGACTGGGCGGACATCGCCGATCGCTCTCGAATGATTCTCGACACACGAAATGTTCTCCGGGACACAGTCGCGGACAACGTCATCCGCCTTTAGAGTCTGGCGTAACGCTGGGGGCCCCCAGAAAAACCTCCAATTGCGTCCAGGAAAGTGGCCCTGAACTGTCGAAGCCTCCCAAAGGGCTGTTGAGCGGGGAGGGCTGATGAATATTCGTGGTTGGGCTCTAGCGATGGTGGCAGGCGTCGTAGTAGCCGCGACTCCGGCAACTGGGGCGAAGGCCCCCGAGGACAAGCACTCCGACAACATCAAGGAGATCGCCCGCGGCCCGATTGAGGTCCCCGGGGGCACCGACGCCGACGGCTCCGACCTGGCCTTCGAAGGCAACCTCATCGTGGCGGGCTCCTACAGCGGAACCGCACTCTTCAAGATCACCCAAAGCGCTCCTTACCTGAAACAGATCGGCTTCCACAACTGCCCTGGGGGCCAGGGAGACGTCAACGTCTACAAGAACCTGGCCTTCGTATCCCTCGACTCACCACAATCCTCGGAGACAGTGGGTTGCAAAGAGCCCTCGGCCCAGAAGTCAGTCGGCAAGGAAGGTGTTCGCATCCTCGATATCTCTGACCCGAAGAACCCGGTGCAGGTCAACTTCGTCGAAACCGATTGCGGATCTCACACGGCGGTGATCAATCCTCACCGTGGCACCGTCTACGTCTACGTGATGTCCTACCCGTTGGGTGCGCAGACGGCGACGTGCAGTGTCGCCTCCCATCGAAAGGTGTCGATTATCGAGGTCCCCGTCGCCGCGCCTACCAAAGCGAAGGTCGTGGGCACGTTGGACGTCTCACCCCAGATCGGTTGCCACGATGTGACGATCATGCCCGGCGGTAAACACGCGGCCGCCGCTTGCATCGGCGAGAGCCAGATCTGGGATGTCAGCGATCCGGCGACGCCAGAGATCATCACCCGCATCTACAACCCCGGTATCTCGATCTCCCACGGCACTGGCGTCACGTGGGACCAGAAGTACCTCGCGATCGCCGACGAGTTCGCAGGCTCGGTCACCGGTGAGTGCGTCGGGGACCAGAACTCTCCGTTGGGGGCGCTGTGGTTCTACGACATCAGTGACCTGTCGAACCCCACGCTGGTTGGTTACTACAACGTGCCGCGAGGTGGACGGCCCGAGACCCCCGAGGAAGCGAGCTACATCGCATGTACCTCCCACAACTTCAACATCCTTCCGATGAAGGATCCGAAGCGCTACGTGGCCTCGGTCGGCTATCGAGCCTCCGGCTTGTCGGTCGTCGATTTCAGCGACCCATCTGCCCCCAAGGAGATCGGCTACTACCAGCAGCTCGAGGACGAGATGATCCCCGACGTGTGGTCGGCCTATTGGTACAACGGGCGCATCTACGCCAACGACAACGGGGCTGGCCGAGGGCTGAGCGTCTACAAGATGAAGGGCACCTCCGCCAAAGATGTGCGCTACTTCAAGACCCGGATGAATCCTCAGGTTCAGACTTCCGACTTTTGATCGGGAAGGTCGGTTCGGCGGCTTATCCTTCTTCGATAACCGGAGGAGTCTATGAAGCTAGCTGTGGTGGGTACAGGGCACGTGGGACTTGTCACGTGCGGCTCGATGGCTCGATTCGGTCATGAGGTCGTCGGTACGGACACAGACACCACAAAGATTGAGTTGCTAAACGCTGGAGAAATGCCTTTCTTTGAACCTGGGTTGCCAGAGCTGATCGAGGAAGGCGTTCGAGAAGGCCGCTTGTCCTTCACAGATGAGATCGAAACTGCAATCAAAGGGGCGGCTGCAGTCTTCATCTGCGTTGGAACGCCGCCCAGGGCGTCAGGTGAGGCCAATCTGGCGGCCGTCGAGGAGTCGAGTCGAACGGCGATACGCCATGCGACGGGCCCGCTATTGATCGTTGAGAAGTCGACGGTCCCCGCCGGCACGGCGCACAGGATTAAGCGAACGGTTCGCCTCGAACGGCCGGAGATCGCGGACGACGTTGACATCGTTTCCAACCCAGAGTTTCTTCGGGAAGGGAAGGGTGTTGAGGATGCGCTTAACCCGGATCGGATCCTGGTGGGGGCCGAATCGGATCGAGCGTTCTCGACAATGAGAGAGATATACAAACCCCTACTCGATCGAGGGATCCCCTTGTTCGAGACGAACATCCCGACGGCCGAGATGGCCAAACACGCGAGCAACGCCTTTCTCTCGCTGAAGATCTCGTTTGCCAATGCGATCGCCAGGATGTGCGAGAGGGCTGATGCTGACGTCGTTGATGTCGCGAATGTGATGGGGGCCGATGAGCGCATCGGCCGTCAATTCTTGAATGCCGGCCTGGGGTATGGGGGCTCCTGCTTCTCCAAGGATCTATTGGCATTTGGTCGTCTCGCGACCCGGCTTGGATACGACTTTCCCATTCTCGATGAGATCGCTCGTATCAACGACGAAACCGCGGTTTCTGTGATCGACAAGGTTCGAGATGCTTTGTGGAACATGGATGACAAACGCGTAGCGATTCTCGGGCTAGCGTTTAAGCCAGATACGGACGACATCCGGTTCGCCCCCGCTCTGACTGTGGCTCGGGGTCTGCTTGATGAGGGGGCGAATGTAGTTGGGTACGACCCTCAAGCGAGCGCTAATAGCAAAGCCGAGTTGCCGGACCTCGAAATCGCTCAGGACGCATATTCAGCATGCGAAGGGGCTCACTGTTTGGTGCTCGCGACGGAATGGCAGGAGTTCAAGGAGCTTGACTTGGAACGGATCCGTCGTGAGATGCGATACCCCGTAGTGATCGATGGACGAAACCTGTTCGATCCGGTCGAGATGTCCAGGCTTGGGTTCACTTATTACCCAACCGGGAGACCGCAGATTCCGGCCAATGATTCCTGATTCCTATCCATCGCGGAGCTTTCGGAGCAGTGCACCTTTCTTCCGACCCTTCTTGGAGGCCTCAGGGGGGTCGAGAACGATGACCTGGTGCCCGAAGAGTCGAGCCGCTAGTAGGTGACACAGCCGCCGTAGATACACCGCCAGTTCGTCGTAGTCGGGCGCCGGCTGTCGTTTCGGGTCCTGGATCTCTAGTGACGATGACTCTTCATGCGACCCACGAAGAACGGCGATTTCGACTACCCGACTCCGAGCTTGGCCGATGGGGTCGTCACCATGCTCGGCGGGTGTAGGGAGCCGACCCAGAAGTTGGACCGCTTCCGTTATCAGGAACGCGCGCGAGCGATCCGCCCCCGCTCGTGCGATCGCAGCATCGATGTGTTGTCGCTCGAAACCGATGACGAGATCAGCGGATGACAGATCCGTCTCACTAAGGGGCGTGCTTCGATGCTTCTTTAGGTTGTGGCCCAGGGGTTTGCAGGCATCGATGGCCTCGGGCACGGCTCGCCCGGATCCAAGCTCAAGGATGCCTGCAGAGCTGACTTCCACGGGAAGGTCGCGCACCATCGACTCGAAGAACGCTTCCGCCATAGCGCTCCGAGCTCTGTTTCCCGTGCACAGAAACACGACCTGAAACGACATGCCCGCTTGCCCGCTTTCCCCCCGGGCTCTCCCTGCCGCCGCAAGAAGAGCAAGCACCAACCTACAACGGTTCTCTCATTCCCTTCTCAGAAAGGATTATTCCGTGGAATTGGGGCATATTGGACATCGGGCTGTCAGCCCCTGGAATCGGC
>Ga0190275_10000808_pt1 | contig 24876 bp, 26 predicted proteins | sample Popmic550T_FD_133745 | JGI IMG/M metagenome (GOLD analysis project Ga0190275, IMG submission 133745) | Populus adjacent soil microbial communities from riparian zone of Yellowstone River, Montana, USA - 550 T | ecosystem: Environmental > Terrestrial > Soil > Riparian zone > Trees stand | place...
AAACCTGAATCGTCATCCCGGACTTGATCCGGGATCCATCTTCTACTGGCCGTCGCTGCAAGAAGAAGGTGGATACCGGGTCAAGCCCGGCATGACGGGTGATGCGGATTTAGCGCATGCGGCTCTAGGCTCCGGAATGCCAGCAGGGCCGCCAACTCGCCTTGATAAGGCGGCGGGAAGCTGGCAGGTTTTGGGCTAACCCCAAATTGAGCTGGGCGGGCCGCATCATTGAAGCTGACTCCTGGACAGATCGGAGAGGCGCTGGACCTTTCCCAAGACGCGTTCCGAGGGTGGCGCGCAACCCCGCCGCCGTTACAGGGACGAAGCGGTTACACCCCTTGTTCGGAGTCGACGGTGGAGGACCTGGTTGCGAAGCGCCACCGGCATCTGGAAGGGCCGAAGTGGTGAGCGAGCCGTCGGTCCTGACCCTCTCGGAGGCCGAGGCGGAGGCGATCCAGGCGCTCGCGGTCCGCCTCGCCCGCACGTCGCCGCTGGCGCCGATGCAATATGTCGAGCGTGCGCGCGAACTCGGCGGCGCCGATCCCGCTCTCGATCGTCTCCGCTCTGCCCTCCATGCCCGACCGCACGCCCTCCGCATCCGGGGTCTCCGCGCCGTGGCCGGCCCCTCGACGTCGACGCCGACGGCGCGGGCTTCCGCCGCCGACGTGCTCCCGGTCCCTGCGGCGACGCTCGCCCTCGTCGCCGGCGTGGTCGGCCTGCATCGGGGGTTCGAGCGCGAGTTCGAGGGGCAGCTCCTCCACAGCGTCGCACCCATCGCCACGAACAGCGATCTCCAGATCAACTCGTCCAGTGCGGTGGAGCTCGAGCTCCACACCGAGATGGCGTATGCCGAACACGCGCCTGACTACGTGCTGCTCCTCTGCGTGAGAAAGGGAATTGGCTCGGCGGCGACGTTGCTGGTGTCGCTGGCCGACGTCGTCGAGCGACTGCCCGAGGCAGTCGTCGACGCGCTCTGCGAGTCGCGCTTCGTGACGTCGGTGGACGTGGTGGAGCGGGGTCGCCCCGAGCCGCTCGCCGGCCCGATGCCGGTGCTCTCACGCCGAGCCGACAACCTGACCGCTCGCTGTGACTTTGCCGAGATCCAGGCCACCGACGACGCCTCGCTCGCCGCGCTCGAGGCCATGCGCCGCACCGCACGGCTCGTCGCGCGGCCGGTCACGCTCGACGAAGGCGATCTCCTGGTCGTCGACAACCGGCGAGCCCTGCACGGGCGGGTCCCGTTCGAGGCCCGCCACGATGGATCGGACCGCTGGCTGCTCCGTGCCTACGTGTGGGCCGACGGCGGCGGCGTCCCCGAGATCGTCGGTTCGCCCGTCGTCCCCGGGACCACGTTCGCCTGACCGGTTCGGCCGACGCCGGCAGGCTGGTATGATGACCTGCCCGCCAGCGGGCGGCGGCGGATCAGAGCATCGTGCGCTAAACCCGGATCGTCATCCCGGACTTGATCCGGGAGTCATCCCGGACTTGATCCGGGATCCATCTTCTACTGGCCGTCGCTGCAAGAAGAAGGTGGATACCGGGTCAAGCCCGGCATGACGGGTGATGCGGATTTAGCGCATGCGGCTCTAGGCGGTCCCCCTCCCCGCCAGCTTCGCGGACGGGGAGGCAAAAGGTTTCGCCGTTAAGCCCTTGTTTACCCTGATCCATGTAAGGCGTGAGCGTGCCGATTGTGGGCACGCTTTCCTCCCTAGCAGGCCTCAAGGCCTAAACTGGGCCGCTCTTCACCGGGCGGCCCGTTCTTTTGTGCCGCTTGCGCCCCTCGCCGCGGCGGATTAGCCGCCCCGGTCATGTCGTCCGCCGCACCCAAAGCCGTCGCGCTCCTTTCCGGGGGCCTCGATTCCATGGTCGCGGCGGCGCTGGCCCGGGAAGCGGGCTTCTCGCTTCTCGCCCTCACCGTCGATTACGGCCAGCGCCACCGGATCGAGCTCGAAGCCGCTGCGCGGATCGCCGCCATGCTCGGGGCCGAGCGCCACGTCGTCCTGCCGCTCGATTTGCGCGCGTTCGGCGGATCGGCGCTCACCGCCGACATCGCCGTGCCCAAAGCGGGCTTGGGGAATGACATTCCGGTCACCTACGTTCCGGCGCGCAACACGATTTTCCTTTCGCTGGCGCTGGGCTGGGCCGAGGCGGCGGGGGCCTGCGACATCTATATCGGAATCAATGCCCTCGATTATTCGGGCTATCCCGACTGCCGCCCCGATTTCGTCACCGCCTTCGAGCGGCTCGCCGACCTCGCCACCAAAGCGGGCGATCAGGGCGGGCATTTTCGAATCGCGACTCCGCTGCTCCACATGACCAAGGCCGATATCGTCCGCGAGTCGGGCCGGCTCGGCCTCGATTCCGGCCTCAGCTGGTCCTGCTACGATCCGGCGCCGGACGGCCGCCATTGCGGACTTTGCGACAGCTGCCGGCTGCGCTCCAGGGGCTTCGAGGAAGCCGGGCTCGCCGACCCCACCCTCTATGCGGCCCGGCCGTGAGCTACGCGGTCAAGGAGATCTTCCTCACCCTGCAGGGGGAGGGCATGCAGGCCGGGCGGCGCGCCGTCTTCCTGCGCTTCGCGGGCTGCAACCTCTGGTCCGGGCGCGAGCAGGACCGAGCGGAGGCGCAATGCCGCTTTTGCGACACCGACTTCGTCGGCACCGACGGAGAGAATGGCGGGCGCTACGAATCGGCGGCGCTGGCGCGGCGCGTGCGCGAATTGTGGGGGGAGGGCGAGCGCCCGCTCGTCGTCGTCACCGGAGGCGAGCCGATGCTTCAGCTCGACGGAGCCCTGGTCGAGGCGCTCCACTCGGCCGGCTTCGAGATCGCGGCCGAGACCAACGGGACCCTGCCGGCGGCGGCGGGCCTCGACTGGATCTGCGTCAGCCCGAAGGCGGGGACCCGGGTCGTCCAGCGGTCGGGCGACGAGGTCAAGCTGGTCTGGCCGCAGGACGGGATCGACCCCGAAGCCCTGCTCGCCTGGGATTTCCGGCATTTCATCATCCAGCCGCTCGACGGACCCGGACGGGACCAGTCGATGTCGGCGGCGATCGACTATGTGATGGCGCACCCGCGCTGGCGGCTCGGCGTGCAGACCCACAAGCTCATCGGTTTGCCTTAGAGAAATCCTCCCCGGCATTTGCCGGGGAGGGGGACCAGGCGAAGCCTGGTGGAGGGGTTCTTTCAAGCGCTGAAGAGCCCCTCCAGTGCGCTGCGCCGACGGCGCAGTTTATCCTGAGCGACGCCGCAGGCGGCGTCGAAGGGCGCGGTCCCCCTCCCCGCGAAATCGCGGGGAGGAATATGCCGCTATTTCGCCGTGCCGCCGCAGGCCCGGCGCAGGACGCCCTTCTTGTTGTAGCAGGCCGCCGTCAGCGGCGGCAGCTCCCTGAGCCGGATCAGATAGGGCCGGTAGGCGGGACGCGGCTCGTAGACGGGGACGAGGGCGTGCCTCAGCTCGCGCAACCGCGCCTGAGCGACCGGGAAGAGCTGCCCCTTGGGCGTGGCCAGGGCCGTCTTGGTGACGTTCGTCGCCGTCTGGCAGAAGATCTGCTGAGCCTGGGCCGCCGACCAATTATTGTAGGTGATGGTCGAATAATCGTCGAAGGCCTTCTGGCCCTTCGCGCCGAGGGTGCGTTTGTAATAATTGTTGAGGGTCGTGTAGGCGGTCGCGAGCTCGACATTATGGTGGGCGAGCAGGCCGTTATAATTGGGCACCGCCCGCAGATAATCCGAGAACTGGCATTGCAGGGCGGCGACGTTGAGGCCGGCGCGCAGGTTCCACAGCAGGTTGGCGCGATATTCCGCCGCGGTCGCGCCGGGGAGCGGAAGGCCGACCAGCGGGTCGCTCGGCTCGATCGGCGAAGCCCGAAGGTCGGGCACGCTGAGATAGAGTTGCGCGGACGCCGGGGCGGCGCCGAGCGTTGCCGCGAAAACGGCGGCGGCGATGAAGCCGTTCTTCATCATCCTGATGGCCATGCAGGTCCCCTCGAGCGCTGGACACGCTGGCTCCATGCTTAGCAGGGGTCGCCTCGCAATAAAGCTTCACGCGCCGTGCCCGTCTGAAGTGCGGCACGGCTCGTCATACCTAAGCGCCTGCCCCCCATATGAAAAGCAGGAGAAATAAGAAAAGGGCCGCCCGGTCGCCCGGACGGCCCTTTCCGATAAAAGCTCGACCCGTCGATTACATGCCGGTGGTGTTGCCAGTGCCCGCGCTGGTGTTCACCGTGGTGTCGGTGGTGCTGGTGCTGGTGTTGGTCGTGGTCGTCGTCGCGTTCAGGTCCGCAGCGGTGCCGAGGGCGTTGCTGTCGGTGGTGGTGGTGTTGAGCGCGTCGACGGCACCCACATCGTTGCCGCCCATGAGGGCGTCGTCGGTGTAGTTCAGCGCCGTGTTGTTGACGGTCGCGTCCTCGCCACCGCCGCAAGCCGCGACGAGCAGGGCCGCACCGGCAACCATCGAACCGGTCATCACTTTCGAAAGAAGGTCACGCATTTAGAAACTCCCTAGGTTGGACGATTTGGACGGGATGGCCCCTTTTTTGCCAAATCAGTTACGCACAATAAACGGAAAGGATACGGCTCTCAAGCCTTACTCGCGTCCCCCCTCCAGGGAGCGCAGGAACCCGCAGAGCCCTTCCCTCAGCGCCAGGTCGAAACGGTCGAGCCCCAAGGGCACGCCCATCTCGGCGAGGCTGGTCACCGGGAAGTCGGCAATACCGCACGGCACTATCCCTGAGAAGTGGGAAAGTTCAGGCGCGAGATTGACCGAAAAGCCGTGATAGGTGACCCAGCGCCGGACCCTGACCCCGATCGCCCCGACCTTCGCCTCGCCCGCCGGGCCGTCGGCCCAGATCCCGATCCGCCCCTCGGCCCGCCGCGCCGCGACGCCCAGCCTCCCGAGCGTCGCGATCACCCAGCCCTCGAGCGAATATACGAAGCCGCGAACGTCCCGCCCCCGCCGCTCGAGGTCGAGCATCACATAGCCGACCCGCTGCCCCGGCCCGTGATAGGTATAGCGCCCGCCCCGCCCGGCGGCGAAGACCGGGAAGCCCGAAGGATTGAACAGCTCCGCCGGATCGGCGCTGGTCCCGGCGGTGTAGAGCGGCGGATGCTCGACCAGCCAGATGAGCTCGGAGGCCTCGCCGGCCCGGATCGCGGCGGCGCGCGCCTCCATCGCGGCGAGCGCCTCCGGATAGGGGCTCAGCCCCGGCGTTATCCGCCACTCGATCCCGTCCTCGTCCGCGCTCATTGCTCCTCCTTCGCCCCGCCCGGCGGCAAGGGCAAGGGGAGCGAGGGCAGGGGCCCCGGCTTCGTCCCGGGCGCCGGGCGGCCTCATCGCCGAACCTGTTCCAGCCTCCGTGGCCGAACCGCCCTGCGGCGGGCCGCCTCGTTTCGGGCGCCTCTCCGCCGCGGCCGGCACGCCCTGGATTTTCGAGAGAAGGCACGAAGGCACAAAGGCGCGACGTAGGAAGAGCTCTGGGTCGCGCCGTCGCGCCGTCTCCTTGAAAACGGGCGCCGGGGCGAGGTTCGGCCTTAATCGTGTCGAAGTTCCACTCGTGTCCCCGGGTTCGCGTCGAGCACGGTCACGCTCGCCCCAAGTTGCCTGGACAGGGCCTCAACGATCCCGGTGCCAAGGCCCGCTCTTTCCTGTTTCTCCCCGGCCGGCATTCCCGCTCCATTATCCGATACCGAAAGCAGCCAGGCGCCGTCGTCCGCCGCAAAAGATACCGTGATCCTGCCGCTGAAGGTTTGACCCGGGAAGGCATGCTTGATCGCGTTGATCACCAGTTCCGTGACGATCAGGCCCATGCTTACCGAAACGTCGGAGCTTGTGCTTGTGTCGTCCACGATCGCCTCGAGAGTCAGCCGTTTCGGATCGTCGATCATGGAAGCGGAAATGCTTCGGCACAGGTCCGAGAAATAAGTCCGCAGGACAACGGATTCCAGCTGGGTGACGGCCAGCTGCTTTTGAAGCATCGCAATCGACATAACCCGGCTGTGGGCGTCGTGAAGATGGAGACGGGTCTCATTGGACTGAACGCGCTTGGCGCTTTGCATCAGCACGCTGGCTATGATCTGAAGACTGTTGGCGACGCGGTGCTGAAGCTCCTGAAGCAGGATCTGCTTCTCACGAACGAGGTCGTCCTTTTGCTTCTCGGCCAGACGCGCCGGCGTGACGTCGGTCGCGGCGAGAACGACGCGCACCTTCTCGGTGTCGAAATAATCGAGCTTGTGAGCGCTCAAGATGAGGCGGCAGGTCGGCCGGCCTTCGCGGACAAGGTCCATCTCATAGGCGTCAATCTCCGCCGCGCCCGCAATAGTCGCCAGGAGCAGCGAGTGGAGTTGTGGAACGTCCCATTCACCGGCGCCCACGTCGGCCAGTCTGCGGTTGGCGATGGTCGCTGGATCGACACCGAAGGTGCTGCAAAATGAGGTGCTTGCACCAATGACGACGACATCGTCATCCAGCAGGAGCAGCGGCGCCTTCGACGATTCGACAAGCGCCATGGCGAGGCTGGTCACGGTCTCGTTCGGGAGCGCCATCGGCTCAATCATCTTCGCGGTCCATGATAAGCCTGGTCGCGTCCATGACACGCCCGGCGTTGAACGGCTTCTCGACCAGTGGATGCCCAGGCATCCTTATTCTGACCTCGCCGGGGCTCCCAGTGATGAAGAGGACAGGTATCGGCCGTTCAGAACAAATCGACTGAACGGCGGTGATTCCGCAGCCCGGCCTTAGCTCCACGTCGGCGGTGATCAGACCCGGGCATTTGCGTGCGGCGGCCGCGACCGCCTCGTCGACCGAAATGGCAACGTCGAACGAAGTGAAGCCGCAATCGCGCAACGCATCCTCTATCGCCATGGCGATCAGGGATTCGTCTTCAATGATGAGTGCATGCATCCCGGCGCTCCGTGAGCGGGGAGCGTGCCACGTCTCTCCAGCACCAAAAGCCCATGATGTGACTGGTGATGCCTGATCAACGGATTGAGCGGTCGTTCGTTGCATGCCGGGCTTTGCGGCAGGAGCGCTCGTGCCAGGTACGTACCTGGCACCAGAAGCGCCGGTTTGACAACGTCGAAGGGGCGACTATCCAACGGAGAACGGGCCGCACTACGAGGGGCTGGGGGCGTCTGGGTGCCAATTACGGTCGAACATACAAAGGAAAATCTGTGTGCGGCGCATATCTATGCGATCTGCGCGTCCGCCGGCGTGCTTCTCGGAAACGCCCACGTTCACGACTACGGTGTCGACGGAACTTTCAACTCGGTAGTTCATCGTGGCAAGCGGCGCGTAGTCTCCGGCTTCCCACTCGATTTCCAAGCGAAATCGACAGTAAATTGGGAAATCAACGAGGGCTACGTCATATACGATTTGGAGTCCAAGACCTACAACGACATCGTCTCTCGGTCACCGGCTGAAACCACGCTCATGCTCGTGCTGCTTTGCTTGCCTAAGGATTCCGCCCATTGGCACTCCGTCACGTCCGAATACACGACTTTACGGACTTGCTGCTTTTATCACACCTTCCAAGGCACGCCGGTTGATAACGAAAATTCGACCAAGCGCATTAAGATACCTATCGCCCAGCATCTAACCCCGGACAGCCTCATTCAGCTATTAGAAGCGGAAAAGTCGCGGCGCGAGAGGCAGGCGGCATGATGGATTTACACAATACGGGACCGGGCGCCGTGCCCTTGAACATGCTGCGGCGATATCTTGCCGCCACAGGCTGGCATGTTCGTGGCTCCGCATCCAAGGCCGATGGTCCGGGGAACCTTGTCGCAGCTGCGCTTCTTGAGAGCCGCGCCGGCGGCACCCGGAACTTTGAGATTTTCGTGTCCAGCGCGGTGGACCTCGGAGGCATCGAACTTGTCGTGCCGAGCAGTGTCCACTCTTCAGAATACGCTTCGCAAGTGGCGCGAGTGATCGATGCAATTTCCGCCCTAGAGGATCGCTCTGAGCAAGATGTTGCCCGTGCTATCCGCGAGGTCGCCGCTGACGTTGTACGCTCGTACATTCCAGACGCTTTAGTCGTTGATGACTCCATTCGCTTGGAGATGGCCCAGAGCTTTACGTCTGGCATTAGGAGTGTCTTGGCCACTACAGCCAACACTGAGTTGGAGCCGGTACCCTACTTCCTGAGGACGAGGAAAGAGGCGGTCGAGTACGCGAACCGCTGCCGCTTCGGTCACACGTTCCGAGGCAGCTTCGGGTTCACAGTCGAGTCGCCTCTTGAGCCAAACAACCAATCTGCCCTGCCGGGCTTCGAAACGGCCCCGCCTTTCGAGCGGCGAGTTATCCAACGGCTCGTCCGAGGCCTGAGGACCGTATCAGCTGCGGTTTCGGCCGACAGCACCGACCCCATAACCGACTCTATCAAGACGGGTTTCAGCGCGAATGTGTGCGAACAACTCGCCACCCTCGTAGATGGCACCTCGCGCAACGGGATCATCCTCGATTTCTCTTTCAGCCCCGAATGGAAGGGCTCCGACGCAGTCCCGGTGCGGGAAGAGCGCTTCGAGCTCGCGCAGCCCCAAGTTGAGGTCATTACGGAGGCCGCTAAGGTGCTTCGAGCTCGGATCACCTCGTGGGAAGAGACCGTATTCGGTCGCGTTATCAGGCTCGCGTCGCAGACCGACCCTTCCGATCTGACGGATATGATGGGAGAGCGCGAGGTCGTTATCCTGTGGTCAAGTGAAGCAACCGGGGACATAACCGTCCGGTCTTCCCTTAGCCCCGCCGATTATCTTCAGGCGGTAGAAGCGCACGCTGCTGGACGGCCGGTAGAAGTGAGCGGCACACTTGAACGCCGAGGACGCCGTTGGGTGCTCCTCAATCCAACTGGCTTTCATCTTCACGGCTGAGACTGAGCGCCCTCCTAGATGGGGAGCCCCTTTCGTCCAGTAGAGAGGGTCTAGGAGCAGGCTGAGCGTGAGAAATTATTGCGAGTGCTGCATAACTAAGGCCAGCGCAGAGAGAGGTCAGGTCGAAACCACCGCGAAAGAATGTGAGGCAGCAGGTTCCTGCCAGTACGCCATACACAGCTCTGGGAAGTTGACGGAGTCCATGAATTTCACCGATGGTTCTCATGATCGACATGACAGCCTCCAAGGGTAAAAGCTCGACGACTTCATGTGCGCACTTAGGCGCAACTCGGGAGCCCTTGGTAGTACAATGTTGGTATAATTAGTCGAGATTTGGTATAAAATTCCGGGCTACGCTAATGGTAAACCTACTAGGCAATGAAATCTATAAGTTAAGGAAGAGCTCTGGCTTCAGCCAAGAGGCTTTAGCTCAGTTATCTCATTTATCCAAGCAAACAATAATAAATATTGAGTCCGGATTCTCAAAAAATCCGCACCCTAGAACGTTGAGAGTATTGGCTGATGCCCTTAGTGTTTCTTCGAACTATTTTACGGAGATGACTAACTTCAACTATCCCTTTGATAATCTAGTTACATCCGGACCCACTTCTTCATCTGCTCTTTGCCGAGAATGGAACGATCCCACAATCAGAAGTCAAATGATTGCGCGGCTATCAGATGAACTGGTTAACGACCCACCTGAAATCACATCCTACATTGATTATTTCGCTATGCTTAGCGATTTCGAATTTCTAAGACATCGAGAGCACATACAGTCAACTACGTTAGAATATCCGCAACTTTGGGCTAATCCAGACGTATTTGTGTCATATGAAGCAACGTTGATTCAACACGGCTCCGAAGGTCGAGTAGTAGACAGAGTTTTTGTCGTCCACCCCGCTCATTTGAACAACAAGCTATATTTACAGATTGTGCGACGTGTCCTGCACAGACATCTTCTTATTGGGCTGAGTCCGCGAGTTCTATTGGACCATGAGGCTCGGACTCTGAGCAAATCTATGGGAACTCACGCGGACGGGATTTTGATATTCGACAAAGAATACTCAATTCTGCTGGACTATCACACGCAACGAGAGCCGGCATTACTGGGTAGTCACAACAAGACATTCTGCGTTAGCGCATCAAACGCTTTTTTGAGCCATTGGCATCGAAGCCGGCCTGCTCCAGAATTTCTAGCCCGACTTGATCCCATCTCCCGCCGCGAGGCTAAGGCGATTGAGGAAGAAGCAGAGCTAGTTTTCAAGGTGCGGTCAATTCTCTAGGTGGCGGCAGCGGCAACCCCGGGCTTGTTGGTGCTAGGCACGTGCCTGGGTGTTCTCATTCTCCTACGGGGATCGCTGGCACCAGCCGTATGCCGAGCACAAAGCAAAAAACGCTATCTCGCCCGCCTCCCGCGAAGTGCCACTCCGAGCAACCGCCTTATCGCCTCCGGCTTGGACGGCTTCGGGTCCGGCTGGTTGGCGATCCAGACCTCCACCTCCGCCTCCATCTCCGGATAGAGGCGCAGACCGATGGTTCTTCCGATGCCGGTCGGCGGTCGGCCCATCTTCTTTTTTTGCTTGTCGGCTATTGCGGTCACCCAGACTTTTTGCTAGCGAGAAGTCGAACCGGAGCAAGGGGTGAAGCCTTGCTCCGGCTCTCACCACCGGACGCCTTGTGAAGGAGGCGAGCGATGGCTGCTGGGCAGCTTAATCGAAGGTTGCGGGAAGGGCTAGGCGCGGCAAACCCGCGCCTCGTCGTCGGACGAACTCGCGCGGGAAGGGGCCGCGCGCCTCGCCGGCCGGCCTGCGCCGACTCCATTCGCAGCTCACGATCGCTTCGCGATCCTTTCGATGCTCTCGGGCGGCTTGGCTGATGGCTGCTGGGCAGCATAACCCGTCGCGTCGCGCGCTGCTAGGCGCGGTTGTTGCACTGCCCCTCGCTTCGTCATTCCCGCGAAAGCGGGCGCCGAAGACGACCGAAGGTCAATCCACCTTTTCTCCGGCACCGGAAGAAAGCGGGACCCCGGATCAAGTCCGGGGTGACGGGGAGGAGAAGTGGCAGCGCGCGCTCGCCCGCCTCAAGGTGGCGGAGGAGGAGATGCGGGCGGTGGAGCGGCTGACCGCAGGGGGTACGGCCGAGGAAGAGGAGGCGGTCGAGGAGGCCTATGATGCTCGGCTTGGGGACCATACGGCAGCGCTGCTGCGGGTGATGAAGGTTCGGGCGCCGGACCTGCCGGCTCTGGCGCTGAAGATCGAGCTCGCCATCGACCAGGAGGTCGGGACTCTGACCGGCGGGGATCTCTGCCTGGCGATTCTGAAGCGGGACGTTCGGCGGCTGATAAGGTGAGAAGGGCGCGGCAAAGCCGCGCCGTGATCCCGGATCAAGTCCGGGACAGGCTCGGTCCTTCGACAGGCTCAGGATGATCGGGAGGGCCGCGCGCCTCGCCGGCCGGCCTGCGCCGACTCCGTTCGCGTTCACGATCGCTGCGCGATCCTTGCGCTGCTCTCGGGCAACTTGGCTGATGGAGACTTTGCGTTCTTTTTATGTTCTAATTCCCGAATGGGTGGGAAGCGGAAATCGCCGGGGCGCAGGCCGATCATCGACGCGGCGGCGAAAGTGGCGATGCTGGCGGCTTTGCGCGAGGGGCGGCGGCTGGACGAGGTGGCGGCGGCTTATGGGGTGACGCTTCAGGCTTTCTACTCGGCGCGGCGGCGGGATCCTTTGTTCGCGGCGGCCTGGGCCGATGCGCATGCGTTGTCGGCGGAGGCGGAGCGGCGGACGCCGGGGGAGGCGGGGGGCGAGATGAGAATCGCCTCGAACAACCGGCGGGTGATGCAGCGGCGGCGGATGCGGCACGTCCGGTTCGACGAGCGGCGGAAGGGGATATTCCTCGCCTCTTTCGCCTCGAGCTGCGACCTGCTTGCCGCGGCGGCGGCGGCCGGGGTTTGCGAGCGGACCGTCTATTATCATCTCCGCAAGGATGCGGCGTTCGCCGAGGCTTTCCAGGCGGCGCTGGAGGAAGGCTATCGCTGGCTCGAGGCGGAGGCGGTGCGGGCGCGGCTCGAGGCTCAGGAGCGGCTTCGCGCGGCGATCGAGGAGGCCGAGGGCAGCGGGGAGCCGCTTCCGCTCGCCGAGGCGGGCGTGGAGTTCGACCGGGCGATGAAGCTGCTCGCCCGCTGGGACCGCCGGGACGGGCGGCTCGCGCGGCGGGAGGTGGGCCCCGGCGGCCAGCGGCGCTGGACGTTCGAGGAGGCGATCGAAGCGCTCGCCAAGAAGATGCGCGATTTGGGCCTGCGCGGGGGCATCACGCCGGCGGAGAGGGTGGAGCGAGGGTTGGGGGGTCCTTCGACAGGCTCAGGATGATCGGGAGTGGTCGCGCGCCTCGCCGGCCGGCCTGCGCCGACTCCTTTCGCTGCTCACGATCGCGTTGCGATCCTTCCGCTGCTCTCGGGCGGCTTGGCTGAAGCGCAATGCGGGCCGCTGCTACGAGACCCGGCCCGCCGCCAGCGCCATCATCCGCTGGCACTTCTCGCGGTCGTAGGGCATCAGCAGCGACGCTTCGCGGGGCTTCACCGTCGCCACGCGCGAGGCGGCCCAGGCGTGGTCGTCGACCAGTTCGTTGTAGAGGCCGGGCACGAACGAGGCGGCGTAGAGCATGGCGTAGGCGTCGATCGGGGCGACGTCGCGCTGGCAGGTGCCGTCGCCGAGGATGTCGTCGACCTGCGCCCGGACGAAGGCTTTCGCCTCCGCGGTCACGGCCGGGTCGAGCTCGCCGAGAGTCTCGAGCAGGAACCAGTTCGAGAACAGGTTCAGACGCAAATTCACCATGCTCGAACGGTAGACCGGCTCAGCGAGACAATCCCCGGCCTCGTCCATCACCTTGTAGATCGCCCGCACATTCTCCTCGACGCGGGCGCGGGTGACCTCGTCCCCCGGCTTCCAGGCGGTCGCGGCCAAATGGAAGGACAGTCGGGCCGTCTCGATCGCGACCTTCTCCGCGGCCACCCGAAGCCCGGTGATGGGCGGGTAGGCCCCGAGGAACTCCGGGGGCAGTTCGAGTTCGTTCCGCTCGAAATCGAGGGCTTCGGTGAACTGCGCCAGAAGCGCTTTGCAACGCTCCAGATCGTCGATGCTCCGCGCCGTCAGTCGGCCCGTGACGCTGGCCAGATAGGAAGCCTCGCGTCCGGTCACGAACATTCCCTGCTGGCGCACTCCGCTTCGCACCTTCCGGCGCAGCGCCTCGAGCTCGCGCCTGCCGATCTCGACCGCCCGGTTGGCGAGGGCGTGCGCGATGACCCAGCGGTCCGCATAAGCGAAGAGCAGGCTCACGGAGAGCGCCGCGACGTAGAAATCGGCGGCGTTGTTCGCCGTGTCGAGCGAGTCGAGGATCCGCCGGATCTCGACCTCGTGGCGGATCACGCCGTCGGTGTCGTAGACCAGCGCCAGCACCTCCTCGCCGCTCGGCAGGTCGCGCAGGTATAGGATCGGGACGTTGCGCATCCGGCCGGCCGTCCGGTCGCTGGTGATCCCGATCAGCTCGTAGCCCGACTTGGCGGCGGTGAGGAAGAACTCGCTCCAGCTCGCCTCGGTGAGCGCGGCGACATGGCCCTCGAACTCCCTCAGCACGTCGGCCCGGTCCCGCTCCTCGACCTTCAGCTGGCGAAGGAACCGGCTGATCGCCTCGCTGGTCGTCGACACGTGGGCGACCAGGACGTTGCGGACGTGCCGGTGCCAGTCGCCGCAGATGCTCTCGTGGATCGCCGGCGAGCGCTCGAGCGCATGGCGGGCGAGGGAATGGAGCCGGCGGGGCGCCGTCGTCCGCTCGACCTGCGCCCGGAACGAGTGGATGTCGTCGACCCGGCCCTTGATCTCGATCTTGGCGAGGAAGGCGTCGAGCCAGGCGGTCATGCTGACGGGCGCGTCGGGCCGGTGGTTGGGGAGCAGGATCTTGCGCTCCGCAAGGAACGTCTTGGGGTGGCGGATGTAGAGGTCCGAGAAGCTGTTGCCGCGATAGGGCGTGTGCTCGTGCTTGACCGGCGTGAACGCCCGGCCGGTCGCCAGGATGAGGTTGTTGTCGGTCACCAGGACGATCTTCGAGTTCCTGTTGAACAGCAATTTGTTCAGCTCGTAGAGCCTGGCCAAAGCGACCTTGTCGCTGTCGGCGTAGAGCTTCGGCATCGGCTTCAGCTTGCGGCCCCAATAATCCTCGGAGCCCGGAGTCTGGTCGTCCAGGGTCTTCAGCTTGCCCTCGGCCGCCAGGGCCAGGGATTTCCTGATATCGGCGAGGTAGGCGGTCGATTCGTGGAGAAGGGCCCCCTTGACGGTGACGAGCCTTCGTTCGGCCAGCGCCGTGGAGAAGGTCCTGAACTTCTGGTGGGCGTCGTAGAGGCCGTAGAGAATCTTGTGGAGCTCGGGCTGGCGCGCCTCGGCAAGGGCCGGGCGCTCGGCCACCGGCATGTTTTCCAGGGCGTCGAGGAACGCCGAGAGACGCTCCCTCGGCCGCTTCGATTCGACCGCGTTCTGGAAGCCCTGGACGACGTTGTCGTAGGCGTGCTTGGCCTCGCCCGTATGCCCGGGCAGAAGGAGGAGCGGCACCGACCGCCCGCTCGCATTCGGGTCGCCGGGGCCGAGCAGCGAGCCGACGAGGATGTCGAAAAGCTCGCCGGGATAGTCCGAGTCCAAGGCGGGGGAGCTGGCCGGCTCCGAGAAGACCCGGTAGTCGGCATAGGCTTCCGAATCCGAAGAATCCTCCGGGCCGTCGTGGCCGACCCGGAAGTAGGCGTTGATCACGGCCGGATCTATCGCCCAGAAGATCCTGCCGCCGCCCTTTTGAAAATCCTGGTCGATCTTGTGCTGGAAGAAGTCGTCGCGCAGCGAGATGGCCCGGCCGATATCCTCCACGAACGCATTGGTGGCGCGCGCCCGGGCCGCCAGGTCGTGCGTGGACCCGTCAGCAATCATCGAAGCATTCCTCGCTAAGCTGCTCGGCCACGTCCAGCATCCTCGACTTGCTCCCGGAAGCCTCGGCGTCTCGCCAGGCGTCCTAGACCTCGTCGCCGGGGGCGAGCCCGGGCTCGACCTCCGCCGGCGGGTCGCCCGAGTCGTCCGCGCCCGCGTTGTCCTGCGCACCATCGGCCAGGAGCCAGCTCGCCGCCGAGGTGCGCGACTTGGCCAGTATCTCGTCCGACAAGAGCCGGCAGCTGCCGAGCTCGCGCAGGAGCGGCTCCACCGGCGCCGCGTAAATCCTTTCGCGGGCGGCCGAAACGACGATCCCCAGCACCTCACCGTCGCGGGTCGTCACCAGGGCCCCGGCATCGCCGCTCCTGGCCCATGACGATTCGCCGCCCTCCACCGACAGGTCGAGCGCGTCGAAGAAATAGACGGGAGCCCTCGAACCATCCTCTACGAACATCGCGAAGTTCGCGCTCGTGCTCGACAGCGTCGCCTCGACGGGGCCGCGGCGCGGCAGGTGGACGAGGACGGGCCGGCCCAGCAGTCGGCCGGCCGTCCGGCCCAGGATCGGGTAATGCCGCTCTTCGAGGAGGGCGAGGCGGGCCTCGCCGATCGCGACGCCCTGCGCCAGGACGACCGGGGTCAGAAGCGTCCAGGCCGGGCGCAGGCGCGCCTCGTCGTACATGTCGGGCCGGCTCCCCGACACCTCGCCGATGGCCTCGCCGGATGCCTCGAACAGCTGCCCGTCGCCCGCGACGCTGGCGGCCGTGATCGCGATGAACTTGAAGGCCTGCTCGTCGAAGACGAGAAGCCCGAGCAGGCCGATCCTTCCGCCCTCCCCGCCTTCGACGACGGTGTCGTAGGTGACCTCAAGCGCCATCTTCGAAGCCTCCCAGGGGCCTGGGGAGCGGGTAGGGGGCCGGCTTTTTCCGAACCTTGATGCCCAGGAAAGAGGACGGGATCAGCGCCTTGTTTTCCTCGTACACACGTACGTCGAATTTCGGGCCGTCGTGATACAATATGTACTCGGCCTCGTCGTCCTTGCATTCGAGCGATGAATCCAGCCCGTGGCGATTCACGAAGTAATCGGCGGACAATTGCGCCAGGCCATTGGCCCAGGCCACCCGGTCGGACGGCGGCGCGAGGTCCAGGAGCTCGGCATATTCGTTCGCCTGGTTCATGCTTATCCAGTCCTGGTCGGCATAGAGAGACTGGACCCGCCGGATTTTCTCGAGATCTCCCGGATCGCTGAATAGGCTCTTCAAGGGCGTGAGGGCGCCGTGCCGGCACGTGTACAAGACCTCTTTCAGCGATATCTTCCTGGGCGTCCTGGGATCTTCGGTCCCCGTTTGCGTGATGATCCTCCTGGCGCGGAACGACACGGCCTTCTGGGGAATCTCGGCGCCGCTCCCCAGGACCACCTTGTTGCCGGTGTCCGAGACATCGGCGTCGTCGACCTGGTTGTAGGACAGCCAGCCCTGCTGGATGCAGCAGGCGGCCAGGAGGCGATGGTAGGGCGCCGCCCCATATTCCATCGGCGTCCGCCGCCTGCCGAGCAGAGTGACATGGCCGATCGCGCTGCGCCGGGACTCGAGATCCCTGAGGGCCGCGGAATTTATCCGGGTCGAGGCCAGCTTGACATATTCGGGCCATATCTCGTCGGAAATCTCGTCCTTGAAGTCGTCCGACAGGTGGGCGCCCTCGTGCAATATCTTGTCGTTCACCTTTTCCTTGATGCGCGATTCAACCTTCTTGATGGCGTTTTGAATGCCTTCGTTATTAAGCAGGGGCGCGGTCGAGCTCTGGATTTTGCCGGCCCTGAAAGTGCTGAATAACAGCCTGAAAACCTCGATGAGGCCGCCGTCGCCGGTTCCACTGACGACGTAGTTCTTGAAAGGGCTGACCTGTTCCGTCTGGATCAGGCCAATATAATCCTTGCTCAGCTCCCAATAGCCCGCCACGTCCGGGCCGATGTCCCGTTCTTTCCCGAAGCCCGTCGCCAGGACCGCGATCTGGACTTCCGGGAAGGACCTTTTGTCGCCCGGCAGCTTGATTTCCAGCCTCCAGCCGGCCGGGCACGACTTCAACCCCACGAGCTCGTGGGTGAGCATCGGGCCCATGATGGACTTCTCGAACTGGTGAACCTCCCATTCGCTTATTATGCGCTGCAATACCTTGTCACAGGAATCCTGATACCAATTGAAGAAGGGAAAGTTCGTCGATACCGTGATGGGCTCGTGGGGCCAAAAGTTGATGGTCGGGTGTATATCGCGATGCGATGCGACCAGCATTTCTCCAAGAAGGTCAGTTTGTTTTTCGTAGATCGTGACGAATGCGCCGAATAGGCTCATGCCGACCGCGCAAGTGAGGCCGGCAAGCCCGGCGCCGACTACCGCAACCGACTTTTCCTTTAATCCAACGCTGTCGCCGGCGTTGATTATATCATGGTGCACCGACCAGGCCAAGCTCATCGCCCGGCGCTGCTGGGAGGCGAAGCTCACCCTTTCTGCAAATGGGCCGAGGACATACAGCCCGGATTCAAATGGGACTCGGCTTGCTAGAATAGCGGCGTCTCGGCCAGGCCGCTGGTCTATCTTCACTGCTTTTCCCCGGAAGGTCCCCTGGCGGCAGCTTGTCGGAAGAGTTCCCCAGCGTCAATATTACCTTGTGCGCGGCCAATGGCTCAGTTTGAAATGTGGCGCCGGGCCGGAATGTCCGCTTTCGACCCATGAAGGGCATTCGGGTCCTCAGGCCTCCAGCCGTTTTTCCATGGCGAAATTGTGGATGGCTACGGCGCCCAGGGTGAAGTCACGCCGCCGAAGCAGGATGAAGCGCTTCCGAAGGAAGAATCGCCGGGCCGGTTCGCTCGCTTCGACATGGAGGCGGCCGATCCCGAGATGCCTGGCCGCCGCCTCCAGCCGGTCGTAAAGGGCGGAAGCCACACCCGTTCCAGCGACATCGGGGCGGCAGTAGAGATGGTCGATGCGGCCGTCCTTTTCGAGATCGCCATAAGCGAGCGGCCGATCGGACTCGTCCGCCGCCACCAGCAGGATCCGGCCGTCGGCGCCCCACTCGAGAAAGCGTTCCGGGTCCGGTACGGCAGGCGCCCAGGCCTTCAGCTGCTCAGGCGAGTAATGAAGCCCCCCGACCTGATGGACGGCGGCGTAGAAGATCCGTGCGAGCGCGGGCGCGTCGCCCGGCCGAAACGAACGGATGTGCATTCGCCTTGGCTAGGTCGACCCTCCTGCCGACGCAACGTCCGCTTGCCACCCGAAGCAAAGGGCGCCTCGGCTTCGGCTATTCGGCTTCGCTCGCCGAACCTGCTTTCGAAGCGCCTCCATTCGGGCTCTCGGCTTCGATCCGACGGTGCATCTTCGAATCGAGGCTGGACCGCATTTGCCGAAGGACAGGGTGGCGGTCGGTGATCCGGCGCCCGTAAGCCAAGTTGAACCGGTAGTCGAACCCGGGCGGGTTGGCGCCGACGAGGTGCTGAAGCATCGTCTCGATCTTGTCCAAGCCCTTGGCGATCAGGCTCTCCGGCGAGCCGCCGGCCTCATATTCCGCGCACAGAGCTTCGATGCGCTGCCGTAGGTCTTGCGGAAGGGGCGCGCACAGCTGGCGAAGCGCGTCGCGCTCGCGTTCCTTCCTGCCGTCGCCGGCGGCCTGAAGGGGCGCCGGCACGTCGCCGGTAATCGCTTCGCCGAGATCGTGGACCAGGCACAGCTGAAGCAGTCGGACGAGATCCACGCCCTCGAAATCGTCGGCCAGAAGCATGGCCAGCAGGGACAGGCGCCAGCTGTGGTCGGCTGTGCTCTCCCGGCGGCCGCTGGCGGTCCGGCCCGTCCGAAGCGTGTCCTTCAGCGCCGAGGCCGACTGGAGGAAGTCGATCATGCCCTCCAGCCGCCCCGGATCGATCGGTTCATCGCCGCTCATTTCCATCGCCCTATCGCGGCCTGCGGGGCGGACGGGAGGAATAAATTATGCGCGTCTCGTCAGCCGATCGTCATGGTCGGCGGTACCAGGCACGTAGGCTTTTTCCTCGGTACCTGGCACCAGCAGTGTGACGGAGGACTAAATTATGCGCGTCTCGTCAGCCGATCGTCGTCGTCAGACGGCCGACCCGGCCGTCGGCGAGCGGGAGGGTTTCCCAGAGCATTCGGCCGGGCGGCACCGGAACGTCCGACCGGCCGTTGCCCTCGGTGCGCAATTCGAGAGCCTGATAGGGCCGCTCGAACCAGCCGCTCTCGAACAGCCCCGCCTCCGCGGCTTCGATCTCGGGACTGGCGAAGGGCCACAGCGACCTGCCGATGAGCTCGGAGATGTCGGTCCGCCAGCTTGCGGCACGGCTTCGCGAAGCGGCGAGAAGCCGGTGGGTCGAGTCGCAGATGAGGTGGACAGGGTGCCGCGAGCCCTCGACCAGCCGCCTGAGCGCTGAATCCCGATCATTGCCGGCCGAAGCGGAGATCAGCTGAACGATCCGATCCCTCTGCGCCGAATCCGGCCTGTGCGCTCCGCTCTCCCACCTCGACACGCATCCTTGCGAGACGCCCAGCCTCTCGGCCACCGCGCTTTGCTTGACCATGTTCAGCCGCCGGAATCTCCGGAGCGCGAGGCCGATCGGTAGCTCGGATATCATGTGAGCTTGGGTGGCGCGGCGGGTGGACCTGGTCAAGGGCGGACGGGCCGGCAGCGCGGGAAGCTTCGTCACGGCGGCACAAACGAACGGCAGGTACCGGGATCACTGGAGCGGCCGGACGATTGCTACAACCGGCCCATAGCGGCCACTCGGGCGCCGCCGCCGGATTCCGGTAGTCAACCTCCCGGCTATAGACGCCGTTTCGACCGAGTTTCGAACGCAGCCAAATATGCATCGACCAGCCTCATCCACTCCGTTGAATAGCTCGAAGTCGGCGATCGTGGCGGGCATGATCGTGCAGGAATGACGCTGGTGATCATCGGTCAGGTCGCGCTTTTTCCGCGGGTGGCGGATCCCCCATATCTTTGAAGAATCCGCTAGGCGGCGCGGGCGGGCGATCGTCAAGGAAGGGGACGACAAGCTGCGCGAGCAGCTTCCCTTCGTTGTTCATTCCGATATGCGATGTCCCCGGCAGGATCGCGAGGCGCGCGCGCGGAGCCGTGGTCATGAAGCCTTTCAGGGCGACCTCCTTGCTGCTGCCGCCGCGCGCCGCGAACAACTCGAGCGCATGGCTCAGCTGCAGGCCGTCATAATCGCCGGCCACGATCATCGTCTTGCCCGCGATTGCTCGCATGGCCTGGGGCGTGACATCGTAATTGGCCGTTTCGGCTTGGCGCAACTTGTCGATCACGGCCGGGAACGCCTCCGGGGTGACTGATTCGCGCTTGTAGGCGCTTTCGATCGGCGTTCCGGCGAACATCTTCGCATTCCACTCCTCGAAGCTGGCCTGAGCCTCCGGCACCCAGCCGCCACGCTTCGAAACGCCCGAGACGATTACCTGCTTGTCGATAAGCTCGGGGTGCCGGACCGCAGCGATCAGCCCCGTGGTCGCGCCCATCGAATAGCCCAGCACGTCGACGCGCCTGACGCCGAGCGAACGCGCGACGGCCGCGACGTCGTCGGCCATGCGCTCGTAGGTGATCGGGCCCGGCACGTCGCCGGTCCGGCCATGGCCGCGTGCATCGATGGCAATGACCGGGCGGCTCGCTACGAACGGGCCGATCATCGGCGCCATCGATGCGGCCGACATGAGCGAGCCATGCAGGACCATCAGCGGCTTCCGGCCGGATGCAAGGTCGCCATGGACGTGGTATGCGATTCGTGCGCCATCGACATCCACGAAGCCGGTGCGCGAAGGCGTGAGAGCTTCCGCGGTCTGCGACGGTGGCGCGCTGCCCTCCGCCTTCCCTGAATTTCGGCCCTCGCAACCCGGCAGCGCAGCCAATCCGACGATGAGAGCGACTCTGCTTAGCACTTGGCTACCAGTCTTCATTATCGTCCCCTTCAGTCTAGCATTCTTGTTTCGGACACCAGCTTGTCCCCGCCCCTCGCGCCTGTTTCAGCGTCGGAAGGCGAGCCTGAGGCTCCCCCACAGCAAGGCCAGGATCGCCCCGCTGATGATCGCGCCCCAGAACCAGTAAGGCAGGAGCAGGACATCCGCGATGGCGCCGGTGTCCGATCGGTGAAGCGCGCCGCCGACATTGCCGCCCGGGCTGAACAGATAGTCGAACTGTTGCCACGCGCTGATCGCCGCCTGGACGCCGAGAAGCTGGATGGCGAAGCGCCGCCAGGGCAGGGATCCGCGAAGCGCGAGCCCGGCGATCGCTATTCCCAGGGCGGGGAGAACCAGCCAGCCCGTCGGCGACCGGACCCAGATCAAGGTGGACACGACCAAAGCGACGCCCAGCACCGCCAGAGCGTAGCGCGTGGCGGTGGGGGAGCGCGAGGCGACGATCAGAAGCGCGCCCGCGATCGCCGGTCCGAGCGGTCCGCTCGCCGCGACCAGCGCATCGGTCAGCCTGTACCCGTCGGCCGGGCGAAGCGACTCGGCGACGCCCGAACCGTCGGCGAAAATCAGCAGGCGTTCGAACCCCCGGCCGGTGAGCATCGCGGCGATGCCATGGCCCATCTCATGGAACCAGGTCGCGAGTATCGTGAATGGATAGAGCAGGAGGCTGCCGAGCGCGGTCTGCCACAGCAGGATCGAGGCGAGCGCGATTCCGGCCAGCAGCACGACTCGCTGTCTCTGGTCCTGGTGGGCAAGGCTGCTGGGCATCAGGGGTTCCAATCGAGGCGGTCGACCGGCTCGGGGCCGATGTCGCGGGCATGGGCAAACCTTGCTTTGGCGGCCGCGGAGAAGGTTCTGCCGACCGGCACCAGGCTCTTGTCGACCAAGCAGAGGAAAAGCTTCTGCCCCTCCGTCCGAACGCCCGCGACCGCGGCCTGGGCGACCCACCAGCGGCGATGAACCTGCGCTCCAAGCCGCGGGTCGAGCAAGGCTACCGCATCGGCCATCCGCATCAATATCAGGCCGCTCCCTCCGACCGCATGGACTCGAAGATAATGATCCTCCGTTTCGAGAGCGATTATGTCGCTTCCGATCCCCGGCGGCAGCCGGCTTAGCAAAACGGACGGAAAGGCGGCGGGAATCGCCTCTGTCCCCGGTTCCGGGAGAGCCGGCGCGCGGCCGGGTGCCCCGGCGCCATCGGCCGTGGGCGCGGTGGTTGTCGTCGCGTAGACGACCAGCAGCTGAACCGCCGCTACGCACGCGAACAGGGCCGGCAGCTGCTGGGGCGCGAAGACTCGGCCCGGCTGAAGGAGCGACAGGGTCCAGGCCACGACGAAGGTCATCGGCAGGGCGGAGACCAGAGCGACGGCGCCGATCCGGATCGCACCGGCGCGAAGCCTTGTCGCGGGCAGCACGGCGTCCGCCGCGACCGCGGCCACCGCGCCGGCCGCCGTCAGCCCCAGCCAGAAGGCGTAGCGGGTCGCGGTCGGGTAGGCCGGGTAGGAGCCGAAGGGGCCCGCGAAGCCGAGGAGCAGGCCCACCGGTATCGCGGCCAGCAATGGCCTCCATCTCCCCCGGAAAGGCCGTTGGCGCTGCGTGAACTGCATGCTTCCCACATTGGCGAAAAACCCGAAGCTATTGGCGAAATCCCGGCTTGTCGATGCGGCGAAAGCCGGGCGGATGGCGATCGCCGCCGGCGCGATCCGCGCCCTGAAGCTCGTCCAACATGGAGACTGAAGATGAAACGCTTGATGACGCTCGCCCTGGCCACCGCCGCCTTCGCCGCCCCCGCGGCGGCTGCCGAACCGCCCGCGACGTCGATCGCCGTGAATTGCGGCGCGGGCGCCGCCGCGGCGGGCGGCGAGGCCCCGAACCTCCACGGCCATTGGGATTTCCTGATGGTTCCCCGGGGAACGCCCAGCTTCGGGCTCATGTCGATCGGCTTCGTCGGCGCCGACTATGGCGGATCGCTGGCGCCGGCGAGGACCGCGCCCGTCGTCCTGCGCTCGATCATTTTGACGGGCAACCGAATCCACATGGTCTTCGCCTCCCGCGAGGGCGACGTCCTGTTCGACGGCAGGCTCTCGGCCAAGGGCGACCTCATGTGCGGAACCGTAACCTACCACGGCGGCGAAACCTTCCCGATGGTGGCGCAGAAGCGGCCCTCGAGCTACCAGTCGCCGCCTCAGGCTCAGAGGGCGCGGTAATGGGCTGGGCGGGCGGGCGGCGCCGGGGGGCTCAGGCGCCGCCGTTCATTGGCTTCGACGCCAAGGTGTCCTGCCGCGCGCGTTGCCTGGATCTCAGGCTTGTTGACGAGGAGAATTTTTTGAAGCCTCGTTGAGGTCTGCCAAGTCCTCGATGGAGTCTTTGTGCCAGGCACCAAGGAAGAATCCTTAGTGCCAGGCACGTAGGCATTTTCCTCGGTGCCTGGCACCAGAGGTGCCGCACCAGAGGTGTCTCGCGACGCGTGCCTCTCGCGAAGCGCGATTACGAAGGGGCGCTGCGCACCCGATCGGCATGAGCCGAAGTTCGCGCCTCGGGCCCGCCCCCTCAAGCCCGAGCTTGAGGACGCCGGGCCGCGCCCCTATGCTCGCGCCCGACAAGAAGGGGCCGAGAGACCATGAAATTATCCTACAGCGCCGTCTGGGCCGACGTCCTCGCCCTGCTGCGCCGCCACGCCTCACTGATCGCGACCGTCGCGGGCGTGTTCATCTTCCTTCCCGGGCTTCTGGTCGCCTATTTCCTGCCCCAGCCCGAAGCCCAGGACTTCAACCGCCTGGGCGAGCTGTGGGGCGAATATCTGAATGCCAACTGGGCCTGGCTGATCCTCAGCAGCGTCGTCGGGATGATCGGGGCGATCGCCATCCTGCTTCTCATCTTCGCCCGCGACATCAGCGTCGGCGGAGCGATCGGAGGGGCGCTGGCGCTTCTGCCCGCTTATTTCATCGCCTCGCTGCTCAGCAGCGTCGCGATCGGCCTCGGGATCGCGCTGCTGATCGTGCCCGGCCTCTATCTGCTCGGCCGGCTCGGGCCGCTCAACGCCGTCGTCGTCGCCGAGGCCCATCGCAACCCGATCGCCGCGATCCGAAGCTGCTGGGCGCTCACCAGGGGCCAGGGCTGGGCCGTGCTCGGGCTGATCCTCATCGTCGCGATCGCCGCCGCGATCGTCGTCGGCGTGGCCTCGACCCTGATCGGGCTGGTCTTCATCCTCGCCGCCGGGCAGGATATCGGCCAGCTGCTCGTCCTCATCGCCAGGGCCGCCGGCAATGCCGCGATGGTGACCCTGCTGCTCGTCCTCAACGCCGCCCTCTATCGGCGGCTTAGCGAGGGCCGCTCAGCCGCCGCTCCCGCCACCGCCGCCGATTGAGGGGATTTGCGGCGCCGCGCCGGCGGGCAGAAGGCCGGCCAGGCGCGGGTCGGGGAAGCTCTCGAAGGCGCGCTTCACCGCGGTGAAGCCGGCGTTGAGATAGGCCTTCAAGGCGGCCGGATGGTCGAGCGTGCAGGTGTTGACCGAGACCCGGCGAACCCCGGGCCGCCAGGCCAGCGCCAGGGTCCGGGCGAGCAGCCAGGGGCCGTGGCCCCGGCCGGCGAGCTCGGGGATGAGGCCGAGGAAGCGGATCAGGGCCTCGCCGGAGGTTTTGAAATCGAGCTCGATCATGCCGACCTCGATCCCGCCCCGGTCGACGACGGCGTGGACCTCGGCCATCTCCCGGCGAAGCCGTTCGTCGTCCATGGCGAGCCGCGAATACCAGAGCCAGCGGGCGCCGACCCGCTCGAACAGCAGCCGGTAGCGGGCGGGCTCGGGCGAGCGCCAGCGTTCGAGGCCCAGCGGCGAGGCGGGGAGGGGGCGCAGGGGCGGGCGCTCGACCATTTCGAGATAGGTGACGACGGCGCCGACATGGCCTTCGGGGAGCGGGGTGAGCATATCGCGTTCCTAGCCCATCGTGCGCTTAACCTGAATCGTCATCCCGGACTTGATCCGGGATCCATCTTCTACTGGCCATCGCTGCAAGAAGAAGGTGGATGCCGGGTCAAGCCCGGCATGACGGGTGATGCGGATTTAGCGCATGCGGCT
>Ga0190275_10000809_pt1 | contig 24865 bp, 21 predicted proteins | sample Popmic550T_FD_133745 | JGI IMG/M metagenome (GOLD analysis project Ga0190275, IMG submission 133745) | Populus adjacent soil microbial communities from riparian zone of Yellowstone River, Montana, USA - 550 T | ecosystem: Environmental > Terrestrial > Soil > Riparian zone > Trees stand | place...
CCAGCCCGAGCGCGACGCCGGCGAGCACCGCCCAGCGCCAGGAGTCCTTCTCGATCGTGTGGACGAGCAGCACCAGGGTGAGGCTCACGAAGCCCACCAGCATGCAGTCGTAGGAGTCTCCGAAGAGGAGCCCCTGGGTGAGCACCCAGCCGAACGGCAGCGCGAGGAAGCCACACGCCCCCACGGACGACCAGAAGCGCCCCGTGGCGTTGCGCGCCAGCAGGTAGATCGCCACCGCGGCGCCGAGCTGTCCCAGCAGCGCCCCGATGCGCATCGCCAGCGGCGTCACGCCGATGAGGTGCATGAGCGTGGCGCCAAACCACAGCGGCGCGATGGGCTTGTGCAGCCACACCGCCGCGCCCAGCCAGTCATGGGGCGCCACCGGGAACAGGGGATCCCGGTAGAAGTGGGGATAGAAGAAGGTGTCGTACGTCCCCCGCGCCGCGGCCTGGTGGAGCACCTCGTCCCAGTCATGCATGCCCGGGTGCCCGAGGCCGGGTGCGAGGAGCGACAGCCCCCAGGCGCAGATGAAGGCGATGGCGAGCGCGTCCACACGGTCGAGCCTCAGGGAATCGAACCGGCGCCCAGTCTCGTTCCAGAAGCGCTCCACTCCTCCTTGGGGTTGCACGGAGGGGGGACGGTAGTGGCCTCGCCCCCGTGGCGGCAAGAATGCCGCTGCAGGCCTGAAGCGGAGCCACTCTGGCTCGAAGCCATGAGCCACTCGCCCGCCGCCGCCTTGGAGCACGTGATGGTGCACCGCGTCAGGCTTTTCTGGTTGACCTGCGCTGTGTGGATTTCCCATTGTCTCGGCGTTTGAGAATTCACCCGACCCGCGGAATCGAGAACGAGATGAAGACGCTCTTGCTGTGCGCAATCACGGTGGCGATGGCAGTGGGCTGTTCGAACGAGCCAGCGGAGCGGGTGGACGAGGCGGAAGGCTTCGCGCTCCTCCAGCACGATGCGAGCACGCTCGAGGCCACCTACCGTTCGGGCGGTGAGTCCGTCCGCGTGCTGGTGGCCGAGGTCGCCCCCAACATCGTGGAGGCGACGTACGACTTCGGTGATCCGGTGATCGGCTTTCGCATCGACTACAACCAGGGCGTGGGCCACTTCATGCCGAGCGGCAAACCGCTCGATGCGGCGCAGGCCCGGATGATCGATCCACTGCTCGAGGAGCTCTCGAAGGCCGTGCCGCAGGAGAACACGCAGCGCACGCGCATCGAGGACGTGGCGGTGCGCCAGACGAGCTTCCTGCAGATCGTCCCGGTGGGCGAGCTCCTCACGCCGTACCAGTACGTCTCGGAGCGCGGCTGGGTGCACATCTCCTGCTCCTGCGGCAACCAGTACATCGGGTCCGGCTACTATCGTCAGGTCGGCAGGGGCTGCGGCTGCAATGGCGGCTCGGGCAATGGCTGCAAGGGCCGCTGCGGTCAGGGCTGCGGCATCACCAGCACCCCCGGGTGCGTGGGCACGACGGCGTACACGCAGGACTGCGCCAAGCACGACTACGGCCTCGGGAGCTTCGCCGCGGCCTCGGATGACTACTCGTTCGCGGGCAACAACTGCAGCTGCAGCGGGGTCGGCACCTGCTACTAGGATCTCTTCGCAACGCCCTCGTCGCGCTCGCCCTCGCCGCGGGCGCGGCCCTCGGATGCAGCTCCTCCTCCGGTGTGTGTCCCCAGGGTGCGCGGCTGCATGGCCACGCGCCACCGGAGGGGACCCTGCAATGGTGCGCGAAGCCTGACGGCAAGAAGCACGGCCGCTGGGTGGAGTGGCACCCCGATGGCAAGGTCAAGACCGAAGGGGCCTACGTCGACGGCAAGATGGAAGGCCGCTGGGTGAGCTACTTCGAGACCGGCGTGAAGCAGCTCGAGGGCGAGTACCGCGGTGGCCTCAAGCAGGGCTTGTGGACCCTGTACTACGAAGAAGGGCAGAAGAACCGTGAGGAGGTCCACTCCGCCGGCGCGAGCGAGGTGCTGTGGACCGCGTGGCGCTCCGACGGGAAGAAGTGGGCCGAAGGGACCCTGCTCGAGCACCGTGCGCAGGGCCCTTACTCGGAATGGCACCAGAACGGAGCGTTGGCCGTGCAGGGCCACTACGCGAATGGCGAGAAGGCCGGTGATTGGAAGTACTGGGACAGCAATGGCACGCCATCGGCCGGTCCGCAGGGTGACTTCGCGAGGGACTGAGCTCCATCCCCTGCAGGGGCCAGCCCTCGTGCTGCTCCTCGTGGCGGCGGGGGCGTGCGGCGTCTCGCCAGAGCCCGTGCCCGCGGTGGCGCGGCAAGCCGTGATCGGCGGCGTGTTCGAGCCGGACTCTCCAGCCGTGGGGGCGATCCTCCCGGTGGCGCCGACCTGCGGCGAGCCGGCCGAAGTCTCGCCCGTCACCTGCACGGGCACGCTGGTCGCACCGCGGGTCGTCCTGACCGCGGCGCATTGCGTGGAGAACGCCGACGCCCCACAGGTGCTCTCGGTGGTGTTCGCGCCTGAGCCGGCGCGGGCGCTCCCCTCCGAGCGCGTGCGCGCTGTCGAGGGCCGGCTGCACCCTGCGTGGCGAGCGGGAGAGAATGACCTCGGTGTGCTGATCCTCGCCGAGGACGCGCCCGCCGCGCCGGTGCTGCTGGACGGGTCGGAGCTGCCGACAGACTTCGTGGGGCAGACGACGCGGGTGGTGGGCTTCGGCATCGACGACCAGGGCAGGACTGGCAGCAGGCGCAGTGGCACGGTTCGGGTGACGGCCGTCGAGGCGGGGACCTTCTCCATTGAGGCCGCGCCCGGGATGAGCTGCGGCGGCGACAGCGGCGGTCCGTCGTTCCTTGAAGTCGATGGCGCCGAGCGCATCGTCGGCATCACCTCGTTCGGCGATCTCGCCTGCACGAGGGGCACCAACACCCGCGTCGACGTGCACGCGGCCTTCCTTCAGGCGATCCTCGATGAGGTCGCTCAGGCTCCGCCCACGCGGCCGCCGCTCGACCTGACGGTGGATGCGTGCTCGGCTCTGTGCCAGGGGCACGCGGACTGCCCACTCGGGATGGCTTGCGTCACTCGGCCCGAGGGGGGGAAGAGCTGCGCGGTGGCGGGTCTCGAGGCCGGTCGCTTCGGCGCGGTCTGCACTGGGCCTGACGGAGATCAGCTGTGCGTGAAGGCGGGCGAGGCGTGCCGGTTGTGGATGCCCTGCGCCGAGGAGGACGGAGGCGGTTGTGCGGCCGCGAGGGGGCGCGGTGGCGCGGCGTGGACGTTCACCGCGCTGCTCGTTCTGGTGGCATGCCTGTGTCGCGGTCGCTCACGCGGACCCCGCTGACCACAGAGGGCAGAGCCCTCCTGGGCAGTTGGCTGGTCAGGCCCCCCGCCGCTCGAACGGCTCCATCTGGGCCGCCAGCGCCCTCTGGAACGCCGGCCGCGCTTCGCAGCGCTCTTTGTAGGCCTTCAGCTTGGGCTCAGCGTCGAGCAGGTCGGTGTGGCGGAGGATGCGGAGCACCGTCGTCATCATGAGATCGCCGACGGTGAAGCGGCTCTCCAGGTACTCCCGGTCGCCGAGCCAGGCGGCGAGCTCCGCCAGCCGATGCCTGACCGCCTTCTCCTGGTCCGGCCGACGGAGCTTCGCCCACTCCTGGCCGGCGGAGAAGAGGTCGATCTCGACGAGCTGCTGGATGTGGATCTCGACCGAGTTGAGCGCCGCGAACAGCCACGTGATCGCTCGCGCCCTGCTGGCCTCGTCGGCAGGGAGGAGCGCCTCGCTCCGGGACGCGATGTGGAGCACGATGGCTCCCGACTCGAAGAGGACGAGGCCGTTCTCCTCGAACACCGGCACCTGCCCGAAGGGCTGGCGAGCGCGGTAGTCGGCAGATGCCTGCACCTCGGCATCGATCAGCCTCGCCTGGTAAGCCAGGCCGGCCTCCTCGAGCGCCCACCGCACCCTGAGGTCACGCACCAGGCCCTGTGCGAATGGCGGCACCCACTTGAAAGCGCTAACGGTAATCATGTCTCGGAGTCTCCTCACTCGTTGGTGAGCGGCTTCGGGGGGCGGCTCTTGTCGCATCGCAAAATATGTTCAAGAACATAGATTGAGGCCCACCAGGAGGGGTCGCAACGGAGGGCTGTCATGCCGTACACCGCTGAACACAAGTCGTGCTGGTTCGAGGTTAGACTTCGCCCATGAACTCCAGCCCGTCCAGCCGGCCGTCCGTCGTCGTGGCGGAGCTGGGGCCTACAAATACGGGGAAGACTCACCGCGCCATCGAGCGCATGCTCGAGCACGACACAGGCATGATCGGCTTACCGCTTCGCTTGCTCGCTCGCGAGGTCTACGACCGGGTGACCGCCCGAGTGGGCGAGGGGCGGGTGGCACTGATGACGGGGGAAGAGAAGCGCCTGCCGCCACGCCCCGATTATTGGATCTGTACGGTCGAGGCGATGCCGACCGATCGACCGGTCGACTTCCTCGCTGTGGATGAGATCCAGCTCGCCGCCCATCGCGAGCGCGGGCACGTCTTCACCGATCGATTGCTCCATGCGCGGGGGCTCCGGGAGACCTGGTTCCTCGGCGCGGACACGATGCGGCCGATGGTCCAAGCGCTCGTCCCCCATGCTTCGGTGAAGCGCGCCACCCGCCTGTCTCAGCTTCGCTACTCCGGGCGTCGCTCCCTGAAGAGCCTTCCGCCGCGCTCGGCCGTGGTCGCGTTCTCCGCGGACCGCGTGTACGAGCTCGCCGAAGCGCTGCGCCGCCTCCGTGGCGGAGTTGCAGTGGTGCTGGGAGCGCTCTCCCCGAGGACGCGGAATGCCCAGGTCGCGATGTACCAGGCCGGGGAGGTTCAGTACCTCGTGGCCACCGATGCCATTGGCATGGGACTCAACCTCGACCTCAACCACGTTGCCTTCGCGGCGCTCTCCAAGTTCGACGGCGCTGAGCAGAGAGACCTCTTCCCGGACGAGCTGGCCCAGATCGCAGGCCGCGCAGGGCGCCACCTGAATGACGGGAGCTTCGGAACCCTGAACACGCTGCCCGAGCTGCCTCCGCGGGTGGCCTCGGCCATCGAGTCACACCGGTTCCCGTCGGTACGAAGTCTCATCTGGCGCAATGCAGCGCTCGATTTCTCGAGCCCGGAGTCCCTGCTGGACTCGTTGTCGCGGGCTCCGCACCACAGCTCCTTTGTCCGGGTGGCGCGCGCGGACGACTTCGATGCGCTCAGGGAGCTGTCCCACGTTCCAGCCATTCGAGAGCTCGCCACCGACCGAGCCAGGGTCGAGCTGCTGTGGCAGGTCTGCCAGATTCCGGATTTCCGCAAAGGCCTCTTCGGTCAGCACGTCGCGCTGTTGCGTGAGACATTCCTTCAGCTCTCAGAGGGTGACGGGAAGCTGGAACAGGCCTGGCTGGCCAGACAGGTGTCGCCGCTCGATGATGTCTCCGGTGACATCCACACACTGATGGACCGGCTGGCCGCCATCCGCATCTGGACGTACATCAGTCATCGTTCGAGCTGGCTGCATGACGCCGAGCAGTGGCAGGAGCGCACCCGCCGCCTCGAGGACGCGTTGGGCGACGCCCTTCATGAGCGGCTCGTGGAGCGGTTCGTCCAGCGGGCCGAACGGAGGAGTGCACGCCGATTCGTGAGAGCCGCCGCACACCCGCTGCCCGGGTCGGACAGCCCCTTTGCCAGGTTGGGGCTCCTGCTGGGGGAGGTGCCGGGCGCTGACGGCGCCGCGGTGACAGAGGAGCAGTTCGTCCAGCGGGTGGTCGACGCGACGCATGAAGCCTTCCAGGTGGACGCGTCAGGAAGCATCTCGTTCGAAGGGCAGCCGCTGGCCCGTCTGGTTCGCGGGAAGGACCGGCGCTCACCGCAGCTTGCGCTGGCAGAGCCGGAGGTTTGGACCGGAGGCGCGCGGCGGCGGCTCGAGCGCCGCCTGGTGGCGCTGGCGAGGGATCTCGTCACCGAAGCCATGGGGGGCTTCCCTGCCGAGGCCCTCACCGGAGCGGGTCGCTCCGCGGCGACGCGTGGCCTCGCCTACCGCCTGGCCGAGGGGCTGGGAGTTATTTCCCAAGGTGAGGCTCGCGAGCAGTGGCGGCTCCTGGATGATGAGGCCCGAGAGCACCTGAGGACGCTGGGCGTCCGCGAGGGTCAGCGCTTCCTCTACGTCGCCGAGGCGCTCGCACCGCCTGCGCTGGAACGGCGCTGCATGCTGACGGCGCTGCTCCATCAGAGTCCGCCACCCAAGGGCGTTCCGCGAGAACCGGCTCTCGATGTCGCGGAGTTTGGCGGCCGGGCTGCACGAGCCTTCGGATATGAGGTGCTCGGTACCGTGGCGTTGCGGATCGATGTCGTCGAGCGGCTCAGCGAGGCGCTGCGCCACCCGCACGGTGCTCAGCAGGTGCACACGCTCATACAAGAGCTGCGTCTGGAGAGCAGTGTTCGCACGCAGGTCCTGCGCGAGCTCGGAGGACGGTCCGGGGGCGCTCCGTCGAAAAGGCGGCGGCGACGGCGGGGCCGGGGAGGGGGGCGTACAGGGGCACTGATAACGGGAGTAGTCAGGCCACGGGCCCGCTCCTAGGTACGTCAGTTATCAGTGATAACGGTTGTTGTCAGACTCCCGCATCCCCAGGAGAATTGTAACCTCACGGAATAACTGGAAATCCGTGAAAGTAGGCCAGCCTCTCGAGGGTGGCGCGCTCCGTGCACAAGGCCCGGGAGCCGTTCCCCTGAATGAGAGGCCCCAAATGATGAAGGCAGTATCGCGTGCATTCGCGCTCGTCGCGCTCACCGTCTCGACCGCCGCGTCCGCGCAGGACTACCAGGACACGACGCCCTATGTCGTCGACAGCGCGAAGTACCCGTACACCATCTACCCGTCCAACACGCAGCTGAACAACAAGATCCCCTGGGAGACGCAGATCCTCCCGTTCAGCGAGACCGGCAGCTACACGGCGCCCGAGCAGGACGCAGTCGTCACCGACGAGGCGCGGCTGCTCAACGCGCCTGTGCTCCTGGACATCAACGATGGCATGAGGAACGTGAACTACCTCCAGGCCACCATTCCGGAGGCCAACACGCCGAACGTGCCGCCGCCCACCGAGACGCAGCCGACGCAGACCGCGGCCGGGCTCATCGGGAAGATGGCCACCACGCCTGTCAGCGTCTACTACCAGCGCACGGAGAAGTTCGGAAACACCATGTTCGGCGCGGGCTACAACGTCAACACGTCCGTCACCGCGACGCCGGCGAACGGCGCCTTGGCGAAGAAGGAAGAGGCGCTCGGCGAGGGCAGGATCTATGGCACGGCCTTCAACTATGAGAGGGAGCTGGTGCGCGGCCGCGCGTACGTCTGTGGGCAGCAGGGCGGCTGCAACAGCGGCACTGCCGCGCTGTACGCCATGGGCTCGCAGATCTGGAGCGCGAACCTCGCTGGGTCCTTCGCGCCGGCGCCCATCAACTGGAGCCGCACGTTCTTCTCCGTCTCCAAGACGTTCATGGTCGGCCCTGTGCCGCTCACCGTGAGGGCGCTGCTGACGGGCGGGGTGAGGATGGGCGTGTCGGGCCAGGTGAACCCGGCGCTGGCCGCGATCACCGCGTACGCGGGCGGCTGGGCCAATGTGGTGGCCTCCGCCGCGGTGAACGTCGCCGTCGCCAGCATTGGTGTGGTCGGCTCCCTGAGCCTGATCAACGCCACCGTGCAGGCAGCGGCCAGCCTTGGCTGGACCCTCTGCTCGCCCAGCTGGTCGCTCAAGGCGGACCTCAGCCTGAGCGCGCTCTCGGGTTCGCTGCAGGCCTTCGCGAAGGTCAACTTCCTCTTCTTCAAGAAGACCTGGAACGTCACCATCGCCAGCTGGTCCGGCATCTCCAGGTACGTCAACCTGGTCAACCGCAGCGGCGTCATGTCGAGCCTGGGCTGCTAGCCCGGCTGAGACCGCCACGCGGCGGCCGTGCCCGAGAGGCACTGGCCGTCACCCGGGCGGGACGAACTGGGTGCTGCCTCCGCGGTCGAGTGATCGGCTGAGGAGGCGGCGCCCGCCCTCAAACCAGAACTGAAGCGGCAAGGGCCGCTGTCTCGGAGTACTCCAATGCAGAAGTCGGGTAACGCAAGAGGCAAGCCATTCGCTGTCATCGTCTGGGTGGCGCTTCCCCTGCTCGCCGTCAGTCTCCTGGGGCTGTGGGCGGTTGCGTCCCCGTCTCCCACGGAGGCTCCCTCCCAGGCACCGCAGTCCCCCCAGGCTGCCACCCCTTCGGTCGGAGGCCCGTCGGCGCCGGCCCAGGCCGTGTCCTCCAAGCCTTCCCCGGGTGCGCGCACGTGGATCCCTGGGGCGCTCTACCGGTACTCCCTGAGCGCTGATCAGAAAATCACCTTCCGCCCGGTACAGCCTGGCGCGGAGGCGCTGCCCTCGATGAGATTCAGCCTCCGGGGCGAGTGGAACGTGGGTGTCGTCTCTGCCGATGCCGGGCGCGTCGATGCCCGGGTGAACCTGAAGCTCTCCTCGCTGAAGGTGGACATTGGCGGCGGCGGCCCCCTGGCCCCTGACGTCGAGCGCAACCTGGCCGCGGCCCTTCAGCTTCCCTTCTTCCTCACCTACGACACGACAGGCCAGGCGGCGTTCACGCACTTCGAGCAGGGGACGGATCTGCTCGTGCGAAGCATCCTCCGGGGAGTCGTCGCGAGCTCGCAGTTCGTGGTGGCCGGAGTGCCGGGCGCCACCTGGAGCGCCGAGGAGTTCGACACCACGGGACGCTACCATGCCGTGTATCAGCGCCTGGGCGCCGACCGCTTCGAGAAGCGCAAGGAGTCCTACTCCCACGTGGCGTCCCCGCAGGGGCTCGAGCCGCTGAATGGACAGATCCACATCGCCGTGAGCGCCCGGAGCACCTTCGAGCTGGAGCGCGATCTCTGGCCACGCTCGCTCGAGGGACAGGAGCGGGTGGAGGTGGAGGCGGGCCAGACCATGCCCCCCACCACGTATGAGTCGTCCCTGAGCCTGAGCCTGCTGGAGCGCCGCCCGGATCCGACGCTGATCGGCACCTTCGAGGCGCGCCGGGCCTCGCTGAGCTCCGCCTCCATGGCCAGCTTCCAGGGCGTGGAGCAGGACCCGATGGACCAGTACCGCCAGGTGCTGCAAGGCAAGGACTTCGACACCCTGGTCAAGGAGCTGCGCTCGCTTCCGGAAGATCCCCAGGCCAAGGACGACGCGCGTACCCAGGCCCTGGAGCAGCTGCGCGCGCTCTTCATGCTTCACCCCGCCGAGGCCCTCAAGGTCCCCGGCATCATTCGCGCGGGGATGGATCCGCTCGCGGCCAGCCCCATGCTCGGCGCGCTCTCCGCGGCCAGCACCCGCGAGGCCCTCCAGTCCCTGGCGGAGATCAGCGGCGATTCGTCCATTCCCACCGACATCCGCATGGACTCGGTGGCCGCGCTGGGGGTGGCGAAGGACCCCACCCACGAGGGCCTGGAGGCCCTGCGTCACGCGAGCAGCGACGCGGACGGGATGCTCCGGGACACGGCGAAGCTGGCGCTCGGCAATGCCGCCTTCCAGCTCACCGACACGGACGCGAAGGGTGCGCAGGCCCTGGTCCACGAGATCAACAGCGAGTACAGCTCCGCCTCCAGCGCGGAGCAGCAGGCGCTGGCGCTGCGGAGCCTGGGCAACACTCGCTCGCCGGACGCGCTGAGTACCCTCGAGGATGCGCTCCGATCAGGGGATCCCCAGCTTCGCCAGGCGGCCCTCGAGGCGCTGCGCATCATCCCGGATCCTCGCGCCGACCAGCTCTTGTCCGAGCACATGCTCAGGGATCCCGCCCCGGAGGTCCGGCGGGTCGCCGTCTTCGCCAGCAGCTTCCGGCCCCTGGCGCCCCTGCTCCCCGCGCTGGCGCAGGCGCTGCGCCTGGATCCCACCGACGGAGTCCGCGTCGAGGTGATCCATCTCCTGGGAGAGCAGCGAGCGGTGCTGCCAGAGGCGCTGCCCTTGCTGGCCTGGGCGAGCCAGAACGATCCGAACCCGGATCTCCGCAAGGCGGCCGCGGGCTTCGTCAACACGCCCGCGACGGGCGGCTCCCTTCCGCGCTCCTCTCCCTAGAGAAGAGCGGAGCACTCACCAATTTCCCTGCCGCATGGTGCGGCACGATCAAGCGAGGACGTCTGAATGTTCCATAGGATCTGGGGTGCCATCGCCTTGGCGGTGGGGGTGCTGTTGCCGGTGCAGGTGCAAGCGCAGCCCATCCTCACGACTCGATGCACTGTCGACAATCTGAGTACGAACACGGAGGCGGCGGCTCGAGTCGAGTGGGCTCGCAAGTGCGCGACGATCCAGAACATCGGGGATCCGGCCGCCTTCTTCAACACGGGCCTGAGCACCCCGAGCGGTGGGACGCTGAAGGATTATCTGGGGTCAGATCTGGAGCGGAACCCGGGGGGAGAGGGTGGGTTCACGGGCCCTGCCCAGGGCTTCAAGGTGAACACCTCCACCATGCTCGCCCTCTACCTGTCGGGCACCACCTACCAGACGACGGATGACAATGGTTACTTCAAGTGGTCGCGGGACTCGTTTCGGAGGAAGGGGCGTCAGCTCTACCCCACCTTCGGCACCTCGTCGGATATCTTCGCCGACGACAACATCCAGCTCTTCCCTCACAGGACGCTGGCGGACTGCACGCTCTATTTCGACAAGGAGAGCACCCAGCCAGCCTTCACTCCCGTCCATGTGAACGGCTACTGCGAGGCGGCCTGCTACACCCCCGAGCAGAAGATCCTCTTCTCCACCGGAGAGGTCTCCATCCTCGAAGCGATGAAGTCGTCGCGTGAAGATCTGATCACGCTGACCCCGGACTCCACGCTCGACAACCTGCAGCTGCACCAGAACAGCACTTTTAGCTACACGCGGGAGATCCGCGACGCGGAGCAGAAGCTCTGCATCATCACCACCCAGTCCGGGGGTCAGCTCAGCATCACCCTCGAGCATGCTGTCATCAACGGCGAGGGCCGCATCGTGCAGGCGCAGACCCTCAAGGTGGGCGACACACTCGTGAAGGCGGACGGCACCCTGGATCCCATCGTGGACATCCAGAGGACCACCTATTTCGGGAAGGTCTACAACATCGCGCCGGTGACGACGGATCCGGTGTCCAACATCCTCGTGGCTCAGGGCTATCTGGTGGGCTCCGTGCGCTTCCAGAACGACGAGGTGCGCTACATCAACCGCATCATCCTCTACCAGGCCGTGCCCACCGACGTCCTCCCCTAGCCAGGTCGAGACCCCATGAAGATCACCCGGTATCTGTCTGTCATTGCGGGGCTCGTGGCGCTGGCGTTCATCGTCGCGGCGCTGGACAGCCCAGAGGACTCCGCCCCCGTGACGGAGGCCCCGGTGAAGGTGGCGCTCACTCCGCCAGCACCGGCTCGTGACACGACGTCGGCGCGGCCCGCCTTGCCCCCTCCTCCCGCCCTGCTCGCGGCGCCCGAGGAAGTCCCAGGCGAGGAAGGGGAGCACGGCGAGTTCACCACCGCGACCGACTTGATGAAGGCGAAGATCTTCAAGACGGAGCCGGAGCTGGCGCGGTTCGACTACTTCCGCGAGCACGTCCTCCTCGATTCCAATGGACGGAAGGACTACGAGGCGCTGCTCGCCGACACGCAGGTGTATGAGCAGCTGCGCCGGACGCTGGGCTCCTCGACGGAGGCCGAGGAGTCGCTGGACTCCAGCATCAAGCGCCTGATGCGGATCGACTACCTGCGCGAGGCGCTGGCCTGGAGACAGAACCCCGCGCGCGAGCAGCTGGTGTCCACCGTCGAAGCCATCCTCCTGGAGCGCTCCTTCAGCCCGGAGCTGTCTCTGAATGCCAGGCGCTCGATGGCCGCGACCCGAATGGAGCTCTACGAGATCTTCGCGGATCACGAGCCCGAGCGAGCGAGCGCCCTGGTCGAGGCCGCGAAGGGGACATCGCTCGAGAAGCTGTTGCAGTACCTCGCCGCCCACAACCAGCGCCGGCTCGTGAAGGAGCAGGCGCTGAGCCTTCAGGCGCAGGCACGCCCATGATTGATAGAGGAGAACACATGCGAAGCATGAAGAGCTGGAGCAGGTTGATCACCGCGTGTCTCGTCCTGGCCTCGATGGGGGCGCTCGCCGCGCCGCCTCAGCTGCCGGCGCAGGGCAAGCTGATGAGGTCCCCGAGACCCGTGAGGGGCGAGTACCTCGTTGTCCTCAAGGAGAAGCCCGCGCGGGGTCTGCTGAGCATGGCGGTGCGGGCGGGCGCGCTGGCCAGGCCGTACGGCGCACGTGTCCTCACCACCCACGAGACCGCCTTCCGTGGCTTCCTCATCTCCGCCAGCGAGGCGCAGGCTCAGGCGCTGGCCGAGGATCCCCAGGTGGAGTACGTCCAGGAGAACGCCATCGTCCAGGTGGCGGGCTTGCAGACCCCGGCGCCCTGGAACCTGGATCGGATCGACCAGGAGCTGCTGCCGCTGAGCAACAGCTACCAGACCGACGACGCGACGAACGTCAACGTCTACGTCATCGACACGGGCATCCGGGAGTCACACTTGGAGTTCGAAGGGCGCGCCCAGGTCGTGTTCAACAACATCGCCCTGGAGTCCGGGGATGACTTCTCCGGGCATGGCACCGCCGTCTCGGGGATCATCGGGGGCAAGACGTTCGGCGTCGCCAAGAAGGCCCGCTTGAACTCGGTGAAGGCGTTCAGCGGGACTGGCGAGGCGACGATGGACGGGCTGGTGCAAGCGATGGAGTGGGTGGCGAACAACGCCGTCACGCCGGCCATCGTCAACCTGAGCTTCACCACCACGGGCGTGCTCCCACCGCTCGATGCGGCCGCGGATGTCATGGCGAACAACCCCGGGCTCGTCGTGGTGGTCGCGGCGGGCAATGCCGGCATCGACGCGTGCTTCTGCTCGCCGGCCCACCTCCAGCCGGATGCCAGCCACCCGTCCCGGGCGCGCATCCTCACGGTGGGCGCGATCGACGAGGCGCATACGCGCTGGTCGACCGGCTTCACGGGCTCCAACTCGGGAGCGTGTCTGGACCTCTGGGCTCCGGGTGCGAACATCGTCTCCGCGGGCATCGCCAGTGACACGGCCACGACGAACCGAGAAGGGACCTCGTTCGCCGCGCCTCACGTGAGCGGCGTGGCGGCCATCCTGATGTCCCAAGGCATCTCCCCCACCGACATCCCCGCTCGCCTGGTCGCCGATGCGAGCGTGGGGCAGGTGCAGCTGGAGCCCTTTGACACGGCCTCACCCAACCTGTTGCTGTACAAGCGCCCCCAGGCCACCCCCCTCGTCAACGGCGTGGCCACGAGTGTGTCCGACCTCACTGGTGGCCAGAAGAACTTCAAGCTGGAGGTCCCCGCCGGGCGGCCCTCCGTGGTCTTCTCCCTCTCCGGAGGCACGGGAGACGTGGACCTCTACGTCCGCCATGGCCAGCTGCCAGAGACGTTCGTCTACCAGTGTCGGCCCCTGCGCAAGGGCAACACCGAGAAGTGCACCATGCCCACCCCGGCCGCGGGCACCTGGTTCGTCCACCTCCGCGCCCACTCCACGTACACCGCCACGCTGAGGGGCCAGTACTGAGGCTGCGGTGGGGTGAGGCGGGCTCGCGCTCCGTGCCAGGACGGGCCGACTGATAACAGCTGTGTCCAGGGCCTGCCCTGGACCTGAGTACACCTGTGACCAGGGGCCGCGGCCTGAGCCCCGTCCGCGCCATGGCAAACCCCGTAAATCACTGGAATCGCCGTACTCCATGCTTACTCGCCACAACTGGCGTGGCGCGTGCAGAGGGCGAGACCATGATCAAGCGAGACCTGAAGAGTTCAGACGTGTTGTCGGTATTGGCCTCTGTGCTGCTGGCGGCGTGTGGCGCTCCTTCCGAAGAGGGAGTGGCCGGCCCGGAGCAGACGCTGGCGACTCAGGAGTCGGCGCTGTGCTCGGGGGTGAGCATCGGTGAGCTCGAGCTGGAGGGGGTGAGCTCCTTCGAGGGCGAGCTGGCCGGAGCAGGAACCTGGGCGGCGATCAACGGGGCCAATGGCGCGCGCCTCGAGTACTACGTCGACGGCGCGCAGCATGTGGCCGAGGAGCGCATCGGCGAGACGGGAGAGTGGTTCTTCAGCGAGACCGGGGTGGGCTGCGGGGTGCATGGCTTCGAGGTGAAGGCCTACCCGATGATTGTCGACAGCAATGGCAACCGCACCATCTGCACCAACCTGCCCAGGACGTTGTTCCGCAACGTCGTCCAGTTCTGTCCCAGCCTGGCACTTGGCTACTACCACTCGCTGCAGGTGAAGCCGGACGGCACCCTGTGGGGGTGGGGCTACAGCCTCTCGGGCCAGCTCGGCAACGGCGAGAGGACCCAGCGCCATGTGCCGACGAGGGTGAGGGGGTTGAGCCAGGTCGTCTCCGCGTCGGCCGGGGACGCGCACTCGGTGGCGGTGACGGAGGATGGGAGCGTGTGGACCTGGGGCGACAATGCGTACGGCCAGCTCGGAGACGGCACCACCACCCTGCGTGCGGTGCCCATGCAGGTGCCGGGCCTGAGCGACGTCGTCGCCGTGGCGGCTTCCTACTCGCGGACGGTGGCGCTGAAGGCGGATGGGACCGTGTGGGCCTGGGGGTACAATGGCACCGGCCAGCTCGGGGATGGGACCACCACCAACCGTCTGACGCCCGTGCAGGTGTCCGGTCTCAGCGGCGTCTTCAACGTCGCCGCGGGCTTCACCCACACGTTGGCGGTGAAGAAGGACGGAAGCGCCTGGGGCTGGGGAAGCAACTCCTACGGGCAGCTGGGGGACGGGACCACCCTCAACCGATTGACGCCCGTGCAGGTGGCGGGCATCAGCGGCGTCCGCGCCCTCTCCGGAGGCTTCTTCCACACGCTCGGCATGAAGAGCGATGGCACCGCGTGGAGCTGGGGCTACAACGGCAGCGGCGAGCTGGGAAATGGGACCACCACCCACAGCTCCTTCCCGGTGCAGGTGTCGGGCCTCACCCAAGCTGTCGAGATCGCCGCCGGCGGTTACTTCTCCCTGGCCAAGCGGCAGGACGGCACCTTGCGCGCCTGGGGCTACAACGGCAACGGGCAGCTGGGAATCGGGACCACCACCAACAGCCTCGTACCGGTGCAGGTCCCAGGGATCACCGGAGTCCAGATGTTCGGCGCGGGTGCCTCTCACACGGTGATCCAGAAGCCCCGGGTGTCCGCGCTGAACCCTCGCACCGTGTTTGCCTGGGGCTCCAACTCGTACGGCGCGCTGGGAGATGGGACCAACGTCCAGCGCCTCTCACCTGTGGCCGTCATGATCAGCGGGATCGCCACGACGACTGGCGGCTCTAGCCACTCGGCGGCCGTGGGGATGGGCGGGGCGCTGTGGACCTGGGGCTCCAACGGCCAGAGCCAGCTGGGCAACGGGACAACCACCAACAGCTCCACGCCTTTGCTGCTGACGGGCCTGAGCGGCGTCCTCGACGCGGCCGCGGGCGGCAACCACACGGTGGTGCTGCATGCGGACGGCACGGTGTCCTCCTGGGGCTACAACTCCTACGGCCAGCTGGGCAACGGGACGCTCATCACCGGCCCTACACCGCAAGCCGTGCCGGGGCTGGAGGGCGTCACCTCGGTCGCCACGGGCACCCACCACACGGTGGCACTGAAGGCGGACGGCACCGTGTGGACCTGGGGCTACAACGGCTACGGCCAGCTCGGAGACGGGACGACCACCTCACGCTCCTCGCCGGTGCAGGTCCCTGGGCTCGGCACTGTGGTCTCCATCTCCGCGGGCTCCTACCACACGGTGGCGCTGAAGGCGGACGGCACCGTGTGGTCCTGGGGCTACGGCTACTATGGCCAGCTGGGCGACGGGACGAACACCAACAGCCGTCCCTCTCCGGTGCAGGTCTCCGGACTCATCAATGTCATCGCTGTCTCCGCGGGCAGCTACCACACGGTGGCTCTGACGACGAGCAGCACGGTGTGGGCCTGGGGCTACAACTACTACGGCCAGCTCGGAGACGGGACGACCACCCTCCGCCTGGCGCCGGTGCAGGTCTCCGGACTCAGCAATGTCAGCTCGATCGCCGCGGGCACTTACTTCACGGTGGCCTTGAAGAGGGATGGAACCGTGTGGGGCTGGGGCTACAACGGCTACGGCCAGCTCGGAGATGGGACGACGTCCAACCGCACCGTGCCGACGCAGGGCCTCTGGAGCTCCATCGTGGACCTCTCCGTGGGCAGCGGCCACGTGATGGCGCTGGGCAAGGACGCCATCGTCCGGTCCGCCGGCTACAACAGTTATGGCCAGCTCGGGGAGGGGACGACCACCCACCGGTCGACCCCCGCGCAAGTCACCGGCCTGCCGGGCAACGGTGACATCATCGTCCTCCCGCCCGGCGGCGGCGGCATCGGCGGCGGCGTTATCGGAGGCTGATGCTCCGAGCGTGGGGAGCCTCGCTCGCCGCTGTGGCCGCGCGAGCGAGGTGGATGCGTCCAGTGGGCGTGAGTCTTTCCTGCTGGAGTGGAGGCTGTTCTCTTGAGTCGACCTGGGATGGTAACTTGCCCTTTCCCCAGTGGTTCCGGACCCGGAGGACACGCGCCTGCCCTCGATGTTCAGCACGACACCCGATCCGGAAGCCTATCTCCCCACGCTCCGAAGAAAGCTCGTCTTCCTGTCGGGGGCCGACGCGGGCCGCAGCGTCTCGCTCCAGGTCAAGAGCTACCGGCTGGGGACGGATCCGGCGTGTGACATCGTCCTGAAGGACCGGAAAGTCTCCCGGCAGCACCTGGCCCTGGAGGTCCGCGAGGATCGGGTGCTGGCTCGGGACCTGGGGTCTCGCAACGGCTCGTTCTGCGAGCGGATGCGCTTCACCGAGCTGGAGGTGCGTCTGGGCGCGATCGTCCGGATCGGCGCCACCGAGCTGAAGATCGTCCCAGCGGAGTCGCGTGAGCACGTCATCCCGCTCTCCTCGGACACCCGGTTCGGAGGGCTGGTGGGGGGCAGCCGGAAGATGCGCGAGGTCTTCACCCTGCTGGAGCGGCTGGCCGCGGGGGATGCGGACGTCCTCATCCAAGGCGAGACGGGGACAGGCAAGGAGCTGTGCGCGGAGGGCATCCACGCGGCGAGCGCTCGCAGCAAGGGGCCGTTCAGCATCGTGGATCTGGCGGGCATTGCTCCTTCGCTGGTGGAGTCCGAGCTGTTCGGCCATGTGAGGGGGGCCTTCACCGGAGCCCAGGCGGATCGCGCCGGGGCCTTCGAGCGGGCGGATGGAGGCACCGTCTTCCTGGACGAGGTAGGCGATCTCCCACTGGAGCTTCAGCCCCGCCTGCTGCGAGTGCTCGAGCGGCGCCAGGTGAAGCGGGTGGGGGCCAACGACTACCAGACCGTGAACGTGCGGGTGGTGGCGGCCACGCATCGGGACCTGGAGGCCGCCGTCAAGGAGGGCCGGTTCCGGGAGGACTTGTTCCACCGGCTCGCGGTGCTGCGAGTGACGCTGCCGGCCCTGCGCGAGCGGCCCGAGGACATCCCGCTGCTGGTGGACACGATGCTGGAGCGGATGAGCCGGCCGCCCAGCGCGCTGTCCGAGCAGACGCGGGCGTTGCTGGTGCAGTACCCGTGGCCCGGCAACGTGCGCGAGCTGCGCAACGTCGTCCAGCGCGTGGTGAACCTGGGCGAGCAGGCGTTGCCGGAGATGTCGCCCACGGACACGCCCCTCGCGGTCACCGCTGGGCCCGAGCTGGAGCTGCCCTTCAAGGAAGCCAAGGAGCGGCTCATCGAGGGCTTCGAGCGCGACTACCTGAAGAACCTCCTGGAGCGCTGCGAGGGCAACATCTCACGGGCTGGGCGCGAGGCGGGCATCGCCCGGATCTATGTGCGCAAGCTGCTCAGGAAGTACGGGCTGCACGGACACGAGGGCTCGGAGTAGGCGAGGGTGATAACGGCTGTTGTCAGCCCGGCCTGTGCCCCTCCGCCTCGACGAGCGCCTTGAGCTTCGCGAGTGACAACTGCCAGCCGAGCTCGTTGTCGGCAGGCGACAGGCCGGGCGGTAGTCCGTCGTGCACGGCGAGGAGCTCGGTTCCGCCGTCTGCATCGGCGAGCGTGATAGTGATCGTCATCTCGCCCTGCAGCGCGGGATCTGACGTCTCGAACTCGACCACTTCGACCACCTGCTCGTTCAGAACGAGCTTCACGAAGCGGCCGTGGTGCGTGTCGGTGTGTGCAGTCGTCTTGCCGGTCCCGGTCGGCGCGTCGTACGTGAGCGAGATCCGGAACGAGCCACCTTCGCGGGCGTCGAACGCATGCACATGGCTGGTCATGCCGGTGGGTACCATCCACGTCGCGACTGCGCGCGCATCGAGAAGCGCGCGATAGACGAGGGCGCGGGGCGCGTTCACGCGGAGACTGATTCGGGTCGAGCTCACGCCTGAACATTAGCACTGCAGCAAGACGAGCAGGGCTGCAGGAAGCGTTCGTCCACGAGATGATCAATGTCCTCGCGTGCCCGCGACGGGCCGGCCCAGTGCCCACTGGTTGGCAGTGGGCGAAGGGGGGCAAGCGTCCAGTGCTCCGGAGAGAACGGGGCCGTCACGGCCAAGCCTTTCTCGGCGTGCAGCGTGGAGGAGATGCGCAGGGCCATCCAGCGCAAGCGCAAGCCGTCCTCCAGCAAGCCCCTGCCGGCGGAGGACCTGGCGCTGGCCGAGCAGTACCAGGCGGCGGTGACGAGTCGCTTCCCCAAGGGGGTGCTCGTCAAGGTGCAGGTGCGCAACCAGAAGGGCAAGGCGGTGCTCGACTTCAAGGGCATTCCGGTGAACGACGTGGGCATGTTGGTCGAGGTGCTGAAGGCCCAGCTGGCTCTCATGAGCCAGGCCCGGAGGGAGCAGAAGGCTCCGGTCGAGGCATAGCTCCATGGGGATGAAGGGCCGCACGGCTCGCCTGAAACACTGGGCGGGCCATGCGGTCCCGCTGCACAGGGAGGGCTGGCCGTTCATGAGGCGCCTGTCCCTCTGGAGCGCCGCGGTTCAGATCCACGCCAGTCAGGTGATGAAACGAGATCCTGACCATCGTCGCGGAGAATATGAAGGAGTACAGAATCCCGATGAACTTCACTCCCTGGAGAGGGCGATGAACGTGGTTCGTTCTTGGCAGGGGAGCTGGAAGGTTCGTCTGGGGCCGCGTCGATAAGACGCTCGGCTTCCTCAGAGGTGTGGAAGTCGAAGGCTGGCTGCGAAAGAACCGTTGGCGAACCGAGCGCCAAAGCCAAAGGGCTCACCGACCGGAGACATCTTCTCGCCCATATCATCCGATCCCAGGGAGCGCCCGGAGTGCAAGCCAATCCCGGTGCGGCACGCGGGCGAGGATGTCCCCCACAACGAGTGCGCCGATAAGTTTCCGCGCAACCGTTATCCCGGCATGGACGTATTCGTGGGCGGTGAGCGCTTCGATGCGCTGCTAGTCGGCGTGCGTGTGCTGTGGGAGATCAAGACCCACCGATTTGACACGTACAGTGCCTTTATCCAGGATCGGGAAATTGAGAAGGAATACGAGCAAATAAGAAAGGAGCGAGCCGCTGCGGCGGCATGTGGATATGGCTTCGTCGTTGGGGTGAGCACTCAAGCGCACAAAGACGCGCTGATCGCACGGGATCCCTCCCTCGATGTCGTCGTCACGGGGTGCTCACGATGACCAAGCGAAGAATCCTCACCTTCCTCATCTACGCGCCTGCGCTCGTGGGCAAAGACGGCCGCACGCTCGCTGTCGTCCATGGGATGGAACAGGCGCTCCCTGGCTTGCGCCTGGAGTGGGAAGTAGGCAAAGGAGGGCGCCCCATCGCATTGCCGCGGCGGGATGCGTGGCTCGCAGGAAAGACTGAGGACGGGGGCTTCCCTCTTGTGTGCAACGGGGACGAGAGTCACCCCGTGACGGTGACGGGGGGGAAAGACCTGGACTCCTCAGCCCAGGCGGTCAGCCCCAGTTTGAAGTGCACGCGAAACTGCCGCTGGACGAGCCAGTGATCGCGGCAGCGGCGGCTGTGCTGGAGGGCGTGGCTGAGGGGGCCCGCGCGTTCTGGGGGCATGCGTCGCAGCATAGTTACGGCTCGGAAGTCTCGCAGCAGTTTCGCCGCTCTGCTCATGGACCGGAGCGCTCACCCCGTGGGCTTCCCATGCTCAACCTTCCAGAGAAGCTCTCCGCGCCTGAGACTCCCTGGTTCCTCGGGTGGCTGAACTACTGGTCGGCCGCTACCGCGAAGACCATCGGGTTCCCGGATCCTGCTCGCGACGCCGAGCTGCTGACGCGGGCGCGGCGCACGGCATCGGGCGGGTGGATCGTGCAGCTCACGGATGCGCCGCTCGATTACGACAACCCCGCCCACCTGGATGTGCTGAAGCGGGCCTACGAGCGCTTCCCGGTGATCGGCGGGCGCTTGGCGCCCTGACCTCGGCTCGGGGCGCGCTGCGCAGGCGCTGGTAGGGTGCGAATCCAGGAGGTCACTCACCCTTGCTCGTACCCGTTAGAATGGCCCTGGCGGTGCTGCCTGGGGCGCCTCGCTCGCCTCCTCCGCTCCCTCTTGGTGGAGCTGCAGTACAAGGTCTTCCTCGCGCGCTTCGAGCCCGGAGCCGCGGTCTGAGCGCCTGTTTCACCGGCGGCACGGTCCGGATGATCGAGATGATCAACGCCCCTCGGGGGCCTTGCCTCGTGCCGCACGAGTAGCTGCCGATCGGGTGCGAGGCGGGTTCCACGACCTGCCTCCTCGTTGGCCTGCGAAGCTACCTCTCGTACACGAGCCCCCGTTCCATGAGCCTGGGCCGGAAGACGAGCTCCTCACCGTCCGCGGCGGGCCTGCTAAGGGTTTTGCTTCCGCCTTGTTGCAGGTTCGATTCCCGCCGCCTCCATCCCGAGAAGCTCTGCAAGCCTGAAGGGTTGCTGGGCTCAGCGTTCGGCGATGTCGGCGCTCTGCAGGTACGGGGACGCTTCGACAATCACTTCCGCCGTCCAGCCCCTGTTGGCTCCGCGGCCCTTTTCGTCGCAATCGCCGTCAGTGTGGATGCCCAGCAGGTGGCCTTGACGGTTGAGCACGCCAGCGCCGGAGCTCCCGACCAGGGTGTCCAGGTCCGTGTAGTAGACAAGCTGATTACATGAGTCCAGGAACCTGCCCTCGGCGATGACCTTGGGATAGCCCCGGGGATGCTGGATGATCGCCAGCAGCTCGCTGGCCTGGGCCGTCAGCAAGATCGGCCTGACCGCGGGAAGCACGTCGAGCTCGATGAGCGCATAGTCGGGCTCAAGCGCTTGCTCGATGACAGAGCCCTCGGTCACCAACGGGTCGCCGTCGGGCTCGTCCTCGAAGTTGAAGACCAGCAGCACCCGGTCCCCGAGCCCGACACAGTGGCCCGCAGTTACCACCACCGGTCCCGCGCTCGCTTCAATCAGCGTTCCGGTGCAGCGTCCGTCGATCAGGACGACTGCGTCTTCCCGGTCCTGGACGTCAGCGAACTCGCCCTGGTAGCTGTTGATGGGGGTGAAATCGAGGGTCGGGCCGCACTGCCAGAGGCTGCTCACCTCTGGCATCTTCGGATTCTCGCAGACCGGGGGATCCCCGGGCACCGCACTTCCACAGGCCGCAACGCCCAGGATGACGGTGCCCGCGAGGATCGGCCCCCACAGAGTCATGGACGGACCAGGGGGCCGTAGCGCCATCTCTCAGTAGAGGTAGTTCAGCGCGGTGCGGTCAGAGCTGGTCCACTCGCCGGTCTCGGTCGAGCTGAAGCAGGAGTTCATGACCGACCCGCCCTTCGTGGCCGTGCTGGGCGTCCCGGGGATGAGGATGGCACCGACGCCAGCGGTTCCTTCGTTGCCGCCGGAGCCGCAGCTGATGGCCCGGTTGTAGTAGTCCGAGTGGCGGAAACCGACCGCGTGGCCAAGCTCGTGGGTGATGACGTGCTCGTTCACGTCAACGCTGTAGGTATTCAGCCCGGTGCCGATATTGATGGTTCCGTAGGGCCTGCCGCCCGAGGGGAATCCAGCAGAGCCGCCGGTGCCGGACATGGTCTGCGCGGTGATGTTCGCGGTGCAGCCGGTGGTCGGTCCCCGCGCCATGGTAATGCGGAGCCCCAGGCCATTGTAGTTGGCGATTGCCGCATCAAGCCCCTGGCTGAGGCGGGTGTAGCTGTTGAACGTGGAGGTGGGATTGACGCAGATCTTCGTCACGCTGGTGCCGACGAGATTGGTCGTCCTGTACTGCTCGAGGCTCTCCTTGCCGGGCTGGAGCATCTCCTGGGACGCCTCGAGGGTCACGTGCGCGTCGAGCCCCACGTATACGGCATCATCAGCGACCATGATGTCGTGGGCCGGGAACCCGGCCTCGATCAGGTTGGAGATGATCTCCTCGTTCTCGGTCTGCAGGTCGGTACCGCAGCCGGACAGCAACGCGCCACAGCTCGCCACGAGGACTGCCGCTCTCTTGAACATTTTTGTTCTCTCTCTTGTACGGGGGTTGGACGCTGCCGCCTGGGGGTTCCAGCTGCGACCGCGCCCCTTCACATGAGCAACCCTCGGGCCAACACCCGGGCACACCGGAAAACAGGGACTTAGTTGGCAATACCCGACTAACCCTGGAGTACGGATGTGCCAGCCGTCCTGGGACTTCTTGTGGACTTCTTGTAAAGAGTCCTGACGTTTCCGGGTCATCACTCATTGGGGATCAAAGGGTTGCGTGCATGACACCCGGACCGTCCGAGTCTCGGACGATGTGCTCACCAATCGGACAGTGGGCTCAGGATGGGCGTGAATCCACCCCCGGTGTATCAAGCCTCATATGCCCATGCGCCACTTCCCCCTCCCCCTCGCCGCGCTGCTGGGCGCGGCCCTGTCCTTCCTCCCGGGCTGCGTGAGCACGAGGTCCAAGGCCCAGGAGCCCGCTCCCATGCAGGCCGCTGACGCCTGGAAGGGCGCCCGCGTGGGCGACCGGGTCACCTACTCCTTCTCCGCGACCCAGGGAGCTGAGCCCCGCGGGGGCGGCACCGCGCGCACCCTCGGCGGTCAGCTGACGCTGGAGGTGGTGGCCGTGCAGCAGCCCTGGGTCTGGGTGCGCCTGGCCTTCACGGACGAGGCCGGAAAGCCCCTGGCCCAGACGCGGCTGGCGCAGGACCTCCTCCTCCCCGTGCGCGCGGACACGACGCGCCCGCTCGACGTGCCCCACGAGGGCGAGGCCACCGCCGAGAGTCCCTCCAGCGCGGGCCGCACCTGGGAGGCCATGCGCTACGTCAGCGACCAGCGCCCCGTGGACGGCCCCCTGCGCACGCGCGTGTACGCCAACGAGCCGGGTCCGCTCTACCTCACCCACGGCCTGCTCGAGGCGAGCACCGAGACGGCCGGCTTCCACCTCCCGGGTGGCTTCAAGCTGACGCTGCGCGAGTTCCGCGAGGGCTCGGCCGGTGCCAACGCCCCCGTGCCCGCGCTGGAGCGGCCCCTGGGCCCGGGTGCGTACTACGACCGGCGCGTGGACGTGGGCCCCTCGCCTGGCGTGCAGCGCGTGTGCTTCGCCGCCGAGCGCGGCTACCTCCTGCGCACCGAGGGCCCCATCGACACCCACGCCGCCCCCTGCACCGACTTCTCCCAGGTCGAGCCGGAGCCTCTCGAGGAGATGCTGATGAGCCTGCCCTGGGATGCGCTGTCCTCGGGGGACTGGCCTCCCGACGCCGCGTCCGGCACCCGTGGCACCTTCACCGCGGAGGACCGCAACGTGCCCGTCCTCACCATGCAGCGCAAAGAGAACGTAGAGGGCACCTGGCGCGTCTTCTCGGAGGCCTACGCGGCCGAGCCGTGGGCCCCGGCGCTCGCGGGCCTGCCCTATGAGGCGCGCTTCCAGCCGCTCTCCAGCGGCACCGAGCGCGTGGTCGCCGGTGGCAAGCGCGAGCCCGAGGGCGGCACGCGGCTCGTGCGGTGGGGCTCGTGGCTCGGGGGCCAGAAGTGACGCCAGCCCTCTCCGTCGTCAGCCTCGAGGACACCGTGAAGTGGAGCGGGCCCGTGCATGGCGCTGGCAGAGCAGATCTGTCAGGCTCCCATGGACCGTGGGAAGTCCGCGAAAAATGGAGAGATGCGCCCCAGGAGCGCTGAGGCCCCTGGGCTCCACCCTCGGCTGGCTGGCCCTCTCCAGCATGCTGCTGTCCGGCGCGGCGCACGGCTCCGCTCCGACACCCGAGGGGACCCTTCAGGTGAGGAAACGACCCACCTCCTTCGTGGGTGTGGTGATGGCCAGCCAGGTGCTGGACATCGTCCCCCAGGTGGAGGGGCGCCTAGAGGCTGTGAAGGTCCGCCTGGGAGAGCGGGTGGCGGCAGGGCAGCTTCTTGCCGTGCTGGAGCTCCAGCCCTTCCAGCTCGAGCTGGCGGCGCGCGAGGCGAGCGTCCAGGTGGCCCAGGCGGAGGAGGCCCGCGCCAGCGTCCTGCTGGAGCAGTCCCGCCTGCGCCTGGCCCGCGAGCAGCGCCTGCGCGACTACTCCGCCGCCGAGGCGCTCGAGTCGGCCGAGCATCAGGTCGCTCTGTCCGCGGCCGATCTGCAACAGGCGCGTGGCCGCGTCGCCGAGGCCAAGGCCCGCCACGCCCAGGCGGCTCGGAGCCTGGAGCTGGCACGGCTGCGCGCGCTGTTCCCCGGAATCGTCACCGAGCAGTACATCCAGCCCGGAATGATGGTGGGCCTGACGACGCCCGTGCTGCGGCTCGTCAGCGAGGAGCTGCGCCTGCGCTTCGCCGTGCCGGAGTCCGCATCCTCCGCCCTCCGCCTGGGCAGCCAGGTCCGGGTGCGGCTGGACTCGCGGGGGCTGACGCTCACGGCCGTGGTGGACCACATCGCCCCGGAGATCGACCCGCTCTCCCGCCACCAGAAGGTAGAGGCCCGGCTGG
>Ga0190275_10000810_pt1 | contig 24863 bp, 10 predicted proteins | sample Popmic550T_FD_133745 | JGI IMG/M metagenome (GOLD analysis project Ga0190275, IMG submission 133745) | Populus adjacent soil microbial communities from riparian zone of Yellowstone River, Montana, USA - 550 T | ecosystem: Environmental > Terrestrial > Soil > Riparian zone > Trees stand | place...
CAGGAGTTGTACAAGATTCTCGTCGGCCCGGTGGCTGACGATTTGAAGGCAATGAAGGCCAAGACATTGATGTGGTCGTTCGACGGCCCGCTGCGCTATGTGCCGGTCGCGGCTCTACACGACGGCGGGAAGTACTTGGTGGAGCAGTACCAGAATGTCGTTTTCACCCCGGCCTCTTACGCGAGGTTAAAAGATCGAGATAGCGCGCGCGACTGGCGTGCGCTCGGACTCGGGGTGTCGAAAGCCTTCGATAATTATCCTGCCCTGCCCGGTGTTCAGGAAGAACTAAATGGCATCATTCGTAAAGACGGGGATACGGATGCAGCGACGGGAGTAATACCCGGTGTGATACTCCTCGACGAAAAATTCACCGAGGTCGGGATGGAGCAGGCACTCCAAGGGAAATATCAGGTCGTCCACATCGCCAGCCACTTTGATTTCGTGCCCGGCGACAATCGTAGATCATTCCTGCTCCTCGGCGACGGCAACTACCTACCGGTCTCGGACGTTGCGAACTCCTTGAACCTCTTCGACAGAGTCGAACTGCTTACGCTATCCGCCTGCAACACAGCGATGGGCGATCCGGACGTTGCCGGGGCCGAGTTAGAAAACTTCGCCGCGCTCGCGCAGAACAAGGGCGCGAAGTCCGTGACGGCAACGCTCTGGAGCGTCGCCGATTCGAGCACCAGTCTGCTGATGAGAAAGTTCTATCAACTGCTCAATGAAAACTCGTGGATGCCCAAATCAGAGGCACTGCGATTGGCGCAACTGTCGCTGCTGTACGGAGAAGGCGCGACAATTTCTCTAGCAGAATCCCACAGACGCGCCGACATCGTTATGAATAAAAAAGAGGCTCCAGCAGCAGGACGCTTCAACGTGAACACCGCGACCCCGTATGCCCATCCATACTTCTGGGCACCTTTTATTCTCATAGGGAACTGGCAGTAGGCAGACGAAAGTTGCCGCCGTCGCCCCGACGCGAAATTTTACTTTCGTAGACGCTTACCCTGAGGAGCTATGTGAAAGGTCTCGCGCCCTTCTCGAATAAGAAGCGTCCGGCGGACGGGAGGTTAAGTTGAATAAACACGCATTCGGAAAAATCCTTATCGTCCTTTCCGTTGCAGTCGGGTCATTAATCGCCGCGCCCAGCGCGGGTGCGAAGGAGATTGCCGGGGTCGTGACCTCGGTGAGCGGCACGTGGTTCGTGGAAGGTGTGAAGCTGAGTCCGGGGCAAAAGCTCGCCGCCGGGGCTGTCATCAAAGCCAAGGAACCCAATACAAAGTACGGCAGGATAGTAATCATGCTGCTGGACTTTACCGAAGTGAGTCGGGTTTGCGACCGCCGCGGATTCTGCGGTGAGCCGATCAGACTCCCTGACATGGTTAACCAAGAACCTCGCGCCCATTCCCGCACCGACAGGCACCCGCCCGGATTCTGGGAACGTTTTGTTACTGCCATCAACACGTCGCGGCGGCGAGGACATAGGATGACTGCGGCAAGAGGCGGCGGCAGTCTGCCGGATCAGGTCGTGAGGCTGGAGAGTGGGCACGTTGATCTGGGTCCGGTCTTCGGCGGTGTCGCGGCGCGCGACATCCTGCTCAACATCGAAGACGTCAGCAGTGAGGCTGACGAAGCTTCCGCGATGGTCGTCGAACGCCTACCCCTCAGATGGAGCGGTAAAGGGCATGCCGTTATCAAAGCCCCGAACCTCAAGCCGGGTCTTTACAGGATAACTTTCCCGACTCCGGATGGAGAGGGCGGTTCGACACCGCCGGGAGACGTTTGGGTTTTGGTTGTCGAATCGACAAAGTATCAAAGACCCGCAGCCGAATACCGGATGGCCCGCGCTATCGTCGCGAGTTGGGATTCCAAATCCGAGCCGAAAGCAGACGACTTTTTGAGAGTGTTCTTGGAAACGTTGGCGAACCAGAAAGCACCATGAGGGGGAGCGTTCTAACATGAGCGAACAGCGCACGCCTCAGGGCAGACGAGAATTTGTTTTGGCGAAACGCATTCTCAATGCTTTGCCGGTGGTAGTACTGGTGAGCCTGTTGACTTTCGTGCTCGATCACTACGGCTGGCTTAAAAGCTTCGAGACAGCGGCACTCGACAGATTCTTCATCTTGCGCGAGCGCGTACCCGCGCGCGACGTGGTGATGGTGGAGATTGACGACGGCGACTACCAGCAGCTCTTTCACGAAACGAGTCCGCTCGACCCGGAGACGCTGGGCGATATCATCGAGGCCGTTGCAAAGAACCAACCTAAGCTCATAGCTGTGGACATTGACACGTCGGCCAGCGTCTTCAAGGACATGAAAATATCAGCTGCCTGGCCTCCTGTGATCTGGGCCAGGGGGGCGCGTCCGGGCGGCGGGGAAGGCCGCGGCGATCCGGTCTTGAGCCGCTTACCCGCGGACGAAGACGTGTTCGTTCCTGAAAAGATTCTGGGGCGGGTCGACCAGCCTACAGATCTGCTCACGGGCATCGCGTTGATGCCGGTCGACAGCGATAGCCAGATTCGCCACTTGCAAAGAGAGTACCCGGTAACGAACGGGGGAGGGGCTACAGATAGCGCAGTCAAGGTCGAGTCATTTCATTGGGCCATCGTCAAAAAATACTGTGAGCTGGCGAGAGGCGACAGAAGGTGTGAGAAATTGTTTCCGCCCCGGACGGAAACGGTCGGGCACGGCGAAGATGAACTGATCCTGAATCTCGCCATTGACCCCTACGCGTTTGAGACGCCGATCAAGGTGTCGAGGGTGCTCGACGAGGCGGGTACGGGAAACGTGAGCGGCGGCTCGCCGGTCTTTCTGTCACTCAAAGACAAGATCGTCTTACTCGGCGGTAAGTACAAGGCTTCGCGTGACTATTACGAGACTCCCACGGGAACAAAGTACGGTCTCGACCTGACCGCTATCGCCGTCGAGTCGGAGCTTTCGGGAACCGGGATACGGCCCGCCGGTCACTTCACCTTAATCATCCTTGAGGTGTTGGCCGGCCTCACCCTTGTCGTATTTAACTACATTTTCCCGCACGGGTGGAAGCACCTCATTGCACTGGCGGCGATCCCCTTAGTCGCACTTTTCGGAAGCTTCATCGCCTTCTCGTCACTGGCGTTGTGGGCCAACTTTATTCCCACGTTAGTAGCGACGCAGATACATGTTCTCTACGACAAACGGGCCGAGGCGAAGCAGCTCGAAAGGGAAGTGCAGGACTTGAGAGATCGTCTGAAATCGTATGAACAGGACGCGCAGGATAGGCCCGCGGATGAGTCGGAGAGCCCCCACGCCACGCCGGATGAGCCCGGCGACGATGCGCCGAAAGAGCGAATTGAAGAGAAGCAGCTCGCTGCCGAAACAGAAGCGCCGAAGGCCAAATGAATCTCGGCGTGTCATTCTAAGGATGGAGCAAGACTAATGAAGAAGCTGAGAGTCGTCCTGATCGCGCTTGCCTTTGCCCTCACCGTTTCCGTGTACACACTACGAGCAACTAACACCGAGGCTGGAGCCGCCCCACAAACGGCTGCGAGCAGGGTGCCGCGCAAACGAGCGCTACTGGTCGGCGTTTCTGATTACTGCCTAGACCCGACGAAGCAGACGTGCGGGGCGTGGAAAAAGCGCTGGTGGGATTTGAACTCCGGGCCGGATGTTGACGCTATCGGGCAGGTGCTTAGGGAAAAGTTCGGCTTTCAAGACGGCGAGATCAAGGTTCTCAAGACGAAGGCGGAGACTACGCGCGCGAGCATCCTCAACGCCTTCCGCACGTTCCTTATCACCGAGACGCAGGCGGGCGACATCGCCTATTTTCACTTCTCAGGCCACGGCGGGCAAGCGCCGGACGACACCCGGCACGGGCCGAACCCGAACGTCGGCGACGAGTTGGACGGACTCGACGAGGTGCTCATCCCTTCCGACTACGTCACGCAGGACGACAAGGCGAAGGATATACGCGACGACGAGATAGAGGAGCTGCTCGCACGCCTCGCAGGCCGAAACGTGTTTGTGACGGTAGACAGTTGCTTCTCCGGCACAATCACGCGCGGCGGGCGCAGCCTCGTGCGCGGTCTGAGATGGAGCGGCCCGGAGTCCGTTCAACGTCGCGCGGGCGGACTCGAAGACGGCCCTGGAGGTTTAATCCAGTCGGGCGCGGCGGCCCCGCGTAACTTCACCGTCATCACCGCGGCACGCAATGACCAAAAGGCGAACGAGACCAGAGACCCGGCGACCGGCAAGGAGATGGGCATGCTCTCCTACGCCCTCGTCAAGGCGCTCGCGGGCGCTGGGCCGGAGACCACTTACCGCGACATCTTCGAGAGGGTCAACGACGAAGTCTCGCATACTCACCGCGACCAAGACCCGCAGCTCGAAGGCCAGCGCGACAAGATACTTTTCTCCGGCGTCGCCCGTCCGCCGCAGCCCTACATCGGGGTGACAGTGGATCAAAGCAAGGTCATGCTACGGGCGGGAAGTTTACAGGCCATGACGGTCGGCTCTCGCTTCTCCATCTACCGGCCGGGTACCGATCCGAGGGGCGGCTCGCCGATGGCACAAGGGGAGATCGTCGCTGTCGGCGCGACCTCCTCAGTCCTACAGGTCACGCCCGCGCCGACGGAAAAGATGTTGCAGGATTTGAGGGCGGCGCGCGCCGTCGAGACGCTTCACAGCTACGGCGACATCAGGTTGAAGGTGCTCGTCGAAGACGCTGCGAAACTTTCTTTGGGCAGCGACACTCTCGCCGGGCTTCAAGCGTATGACCTACTGAACATGCAGGGCACGGCGGCGGACTGGAACATACGCGTTTGCAGGGATAGGTGCGCCGACGAAAAGCTGCCCGCCGGGCGGGAGAACGTAAAATTTTCGGGCGGCGTGACCTTGACGCGCGAGGACGGCTCGATCATCAAGCGGATCACCGACGGCCCCGAAGCGGGAGAGGAGATCGCGCGCGCCCTCGAAGGCGAGGCCCGCTGGCGGTTCGTCAAGAGTCTGAGGAATGAGACGAATCCCGCCCTGCGCGTCAAGTTGCGCCTCGTCCCCGTCAGCGATGTGGTGGTCGACCCCAATACGAAATTGGCCGTCAGCGCGCGCGACCTCGCCGAGGAAGCGCGACCGAGCGCGGGCGGGCGCATCGAGCTGCGTGACGGCGACACGGTCATGCTGGAGGTCATGAACGTAGGTGCGAAAGACGTTTACGTCTCCGTGCTCGATCTACGCAGCGACGGAGTAGTCGGCCCCCTCTGGCCCCACCCCCGGCTCCCGGCCAGCATGAACGACAATAAGGTTTCCGCCCGGCGTGACGACCGCGGCAACCCAGTCTGGCAGCGCATACTCTGCCCCTTCGTGTTCAAAATCGGCGAGCCTTACGGGCCGGAACTCTTCAAGGCGCTCATCACTGAACAGCCTTCAGACTTCAGCCCTCTATTCAGCCCCGAGGAGGCCTCAGGAATTCAGCGCGGTGACAGCACACGCGGAAAGAAAGAAGCTGGCACCCCTCTGGGCCAATTGCTGCTGACTGGCACAACGGGGCGGACACGCGGCAAGGCGCGCGGCGGAACAACGCGCGGCGACAAGGACGACCGGCTCTTTGGGGCCGAGGATGCCGCTAGGGTCGGTGCTCCCGTCGAAGGTTGGGCGACATACGAGATCACCTTCGATTCGCTCCCGTATCATTAAGACGGGACTCCCGCGGGAGGGTACGGCTGAGGCGGAGCGCGGGTCGGAGGAGCAGTAGAGATGAGGAGGCTTATGAGGATTGTGATGTGGATGTGGCTGCTGGCGCTTGTGTTGGCAGGCGCGGCGCAGGCACAGCGGGCCGAGTTGGTCGTGCAGACCGGGCACGCCGAGTCAGTGAGGTCGCTGGCCTTTAGTTCGGATGGAAGGTTGCTGGCAAGCGTCGGCAACGACAACACCATCCTCATTTGGAATCTTGAGAGCGGCCAGGAGATCAGAACTTTCAAAGGGCACAATACCGCCGTCACCGCGGTCGCCTTTAGCTCCAATGGGAAATTGTTGGCGACTGTGAGTCATGCCGAATACTTAATAAAAATCTGGGACATCGAAGCTGCGCGCGAGGTGTGGTCTTCGGGCATCCAGAGAAAGAACGTCTCACGTTTTTCCGGCAATCAAAAACACCTGATCTCGTTCAGCCCTGACGGAACTTACCTGGCCGTCGGGAAGAGCGAGGACGAGGATAGTGACGGGCCGCCCAAACCGCCGCCCATCCCGCTCGCTCCTTTGAACAGGGATCTGAACGAAGCGCCGGAGCAGTATGAGAAACGGCGCAAAGAGTACGAGACGGCGGCGAAAAGGCGGCGCGAAGAAGAGGAGAGAAGAAAATACACGATAGACATCTGGAACGTGAATGACGGCCAGAAGGCGAAAGAACTGTCCGGGCACGCCGACCATGTCCGCTTCGTCGCTTTCAGCAAGGGCGGGAAGAATTTGCTCAGCGGGAGTGATGACAAAACTATAAAAATCTGGGACGTAGAAAGCGAAAAGGTCATCAGAGAGTTAAAAGGACTGACCCGGAGAATAACGCACCTGACCTTAAGTCAAAGCGACAAACTGCTGGCCTGTATCCTGGAAGGCGAATGGGGCAGCAGTCGGCGGGAAAATGATGAGATCAGGATTTGGGACACAGGCACCGGACAGGAGTTACAGACCTTCAACGTGAAGGATGCGGAGACCGTGACGTTCAGCTCGGACGAGAAGACGCTGCTGAATATGTCGAACGGCAGAATCGAATACTGGGACATCGAAAGCGGGGCGAAGACTTTAGACTTGGTTGTCTTTGGCAACAGGTGGCTCACGGAGAAGGAGGCGGAGGTCGAAAGAGCTAAAGTCAGGGTGGGTGGGGGGGGCGCGCCCGTCGTCATGGTGGGCCAGAGCAAATCCACTTCGGTCTTTAGCCCGGACGGCGAACTGCTGGCGACCAGCTTTAGAAACTCCATCTCAATCTGGGACTGGGAAAAGAAGAGTCTCAAGAATGATCTGGAGTCGAACATACAGGATGTCAAAGACTTTATCCTGAGCCCCGACGGCAAAGTCCTGGCGATTAAAACGCATGATTACAAACACCCCGTCACCATCATGAATCTGTTTTCGGGGAGGACGTTCGAAAGGGCCGCCAATATTTTCTCCACCATCATCTTTAGTCCTGACAGTAAGACGCTCGCCGGTATTACCAAAGACTTTGAGTGGACGGGAGAGAAGTCTGAAACCAAATCTTTTATCAAGCTGTTCAATGTCGAGGATGGGACGGAGAGGGCCTTTGAGGTGGGAGACGTTGACCGCTTTATCTTCAGTCCGAGCGGAAGATTTATCGCCACCCTCCGCAGGGAGAAGGCGATTGATGTATGGGACGTGGAGACCGGCAAGCTGCTGACCTCGCTCACAGAGCTGAAGGGGTTCACGGGTCTGTTGACGTTCGACCCCGGCGAACAGGGACTCTGGTTGCGCGATGATAACAAGGTGAAATTCTGGACGTTCGACGTCGGCGTCTCCGTGATCGCCGACAGGTTTTATAATGACAACCTGATCTTCAGTAAGGACGGTAAGTGGACGGCGATCAAACAGGACTTTCCAGATGTCATCCACCTCTATAACCGCGAAACTCGAACAAACGAGACGTTATTCCGGGCAGACCCGGCGACCGTTAACAGATTGCTGGCGGTCGTGCCCGAGTACTTTCAAAACAACCCGAAGGACGTGATTAGTCTTGACGGGAAGTGGCAAATAGTTAAGACGGTAGACGGAAGAATAAGATTCCGCGATCTGCCAAAAGGGACTGACGTGGCGGACCTAATTCCGCTGCGTGGAAATAATTGGGCGGTGGTTACGCCGGACGGACGCTTCGACACCTCTCAGGACGCACAAAGGTTGATGCACTATGCTTACGGCTTAGACGTCATCAATCTGGAGCAGCTCAAGGAGCGTTACTACGAGCCGGAACTACTGCGCAAACTGTTCGGTTATAGCAAAGAGCCGCTCCGCAGTGTCGCCAAGTTCGAGGCACCGAAACTTTATCCCGACGTGAAATACCAACCGCTCGCCGCCGGCGAGACGAAGGTCAGAATCACTCTGACGAACCGCGGCGGCGGGATTGGCCGCGTACAGGTTTTCATCAACGAAAAAGAGTTTCTGGCGGACGCGCGCGACGAGAGGTTGAAAAAGAATCCGCACGTGGCGCAGGCCACAGTCACGGCCGACCTGTCAAAAGCGGCGACCGTGGAAGTAGGCGCTGCGAATAAGATCCGCATTGTCGCCTGGAACGCTGAGAACTATATTGCCAGCCGCGGGGCAGAGCTGCTCTATTTCGCGAACGGGAACGAGAACAAAGCGCCGCCCGAAGTCTATGCAATCATCGGCGGCGTTTCCGACTACGCGGGGGCACAGCTCAAATTAAATTTCGCCGCGAAAGACGCCGTCGATTTCGCCAACGCGATTGAACTCGGGGCGAAGCGCCTGTTCGGCGCTGCCAAGGTTCACCTCACGCTGTTGAGCACCGCCGAAGACGCGCGCGCCATCGCCCCCACGAAAGTGAACTTCACCAGAGCGTTTGAATCCGCGCGTAAAGCCAAACCCGGCGATATCCTGATTGTCTATCTCGCGGGCCACGGCGTAGCCCTGCAAAAGGGAAACAGCACCTATTGTTATCTCACGAGGGAGGCGCGTTCGACGGACAGCGCGACTCTGTTAGACCCTGCCGTTCTGAAATCTTCGACCATCACCAGCGAAGAGTTGACGGAGTGGATAAAGACCATCCCCGCGAAAAAGCAGGTTGTCATTCTGGACACCTGCGCCGCGGGCGCGGCCCAGACCCACCTCAGACTCATCGATAAACGCCAGACGTCGGGCGACGCCATCCGCGCCATGGATAGAACGCAAGGCCGCACAGGCTCATACATCCTGATGGGCAGTGCGGCAGACGCCCCTTCTTACGAAGCGAGCCAGTACGGACAAGGGCTGTTGACCTATTCGCTGCTCAAAGGGATGAGCGGGCCTGCTCTGAAAAACGACGAGTTCGTTGACGTGAGCAACCTCTTCCAGTACGCACGCGACGAGGTGGAGCAGCTCGCCAGGGACATCGGCGGAATCCAGAAACCGGTCGTGTTTTCGCCCCAAGACGAGAGCTTCAACGTCGGCCAACTCACGAGAGAGGATAAGCGAAAGATACCTCTTGCGCTCCCGAAGCCGCTCATCCTGCGCCCGCGCTTCCTCGACGTCGAAGTCGGCGACGACACGATCGATCTGATGAAAACCTTACGCGCCCACCTTCGCGATGAGAACTTTGCGCCGTTACGGAGTGGGGCCGGCAATCAAATCTTCATCTTCATCGACGACGAAGACTTCCCAGGCGGCGTACGTCCCGCAGGCAGATATACGGTCAGCGGCAACGCGGTGAAGGTCGAAATCAACTTGCGAAAAGAGGGCGTTACGCTAAAGACATTCCAGGTCGAGGGCTCAAAATCAGACATCAACGGATTGGCCAGGACGATAGTCGAGGCTATCAAGGCGGCACTGTTGCAAGAATTGCCTCTGAGCTATAATCCGCCCACCAGTTCGTACATCACTCTCCGGGAATCATACTCTTGAAGCAGCACAAATCCTTGTTCAAGTGGCGTCACTTTGAGCCTTCACTCATTCTTTTGTGCGTTCGTTGGTATTGCCGCTTTCAGCTATCTTATCGTGATGTTGAGGAGATGATGTGTGAGCGCGGACTCGACGTAGATCACTCAACGGTGTTTCGTTGGGTACAGAGATACGCACCCGAGATCAACAAGCGCATCCGTCAGTATTTGAAGATGAGCGGTACATCATATCGAGTGGATGAGACCTATATTAAGATCGGGAAGTCATGTAAATATCTGTACCGCACCGTGGACAAAGAAGGGCAAACCATCGAGTTCATGCTCAGCGCGAAACGCGACATTTCCGCGGCAAAGCGATTCTTCAAGAAGATGATGAGGGCCGAGCATAGAAGGCTTCCGCTCTCAATCAGTGTCGATAAGAACGCTGCCTATCCCGAGGCATTCAGCACCTCACAAGCGGAGCGAATTGTGCCGAAGGACTGCAAGCTGCGGCGTGTGAAATACCTGAACAACGTGATCGAACAGGATCACAGGTTCATCAAGAAGAAGGTGCGAGCGTCGCAATGCTTCAAGAGTTTTCACGCAGCAGAGCGAACACTGGAAGGCATTGAATCGATAAACATAATGCGGAAGGGGCAGGTCAAAAGATTGGCAGTAAGTGATACGCGAGGGTAGGCTAAGTTCGTCGCGGGCCTCTTCGGAGTAGCCGCTTAGTCGAATGTCCCCGAAGCCTTCGTGTGACTCACCTCAATATTTGCAACAGTACCCAATAAACAGTCACCGTCACCTCCTCGTGGTCTCGCGCGCTAGATGAGTCTACCTCAGCTCACTCGTGAGCCAGAGATACCTGCTTCATCACATCAGAGCCCTAAGGCGGGGCGGCCATGAATGCACGATGCATAAAAAGAACAACACTCTCATAGCACTCGGCCTCACCCTGGCGGCTTCTTTGGGAGTCGTCGGTCAGGCCCGGCGTCCGACAGGGCAACTTATGCCTACGGAGAAGACGGGGCGTGAGACCTTGGATGTCGCCGGTACGGCGCGCGACAAGAGTCTTCAGCTTATTGTGCAGACGGGGCATACAGGCCCCGTGCTGTCTGTAGCGGTGACGAGGGACGGGAAACACTTAGCGAGCGGCGGTTATGATAACACCATCAAACTTTGGGACATCGAGAGCGGTAAACAGTTATTAAGTCTCAAGGGGCATAAAGGCTGGGTCTATTCGGTGGCGTTCAACGCGGACGGGAAGATGCTTGCCAGCGGGAGCTGGGACGAGACGATCAAGCTCTGGGATGTCGAGAGCGGCAGGGAGTTAAAGACGCTCGCGGGACACACGGGCCAGATTAATTCCGTCGCCTTCAGCTCGGACGGCATAACGCTGGCGAGCGGGAGCGCCGACGGAACAATCAGGCTCTGGGATGTGGCGAGCGGCACCCACGCGCGCACGCTCAAAGGCCACTTGGAACCGGTCAATTCAGTCGCTTTCACGCCCGATGGTAAGGCGCTGGTGAGCGGAGGTGAGGACCAAACTATCAGGCTGTGGGAGGTCGCGGTCGGCGCGGAGTTGAAGGTCTTCAGGGGAAACTTCGGTCACGTTTATTCGGTAGCCTTCGACGCGGAGGGCAAGAGACTGGCGTGCGGAAGCGTGGATCGAACCGTCAAGTTATTAGACCTGGTGAGCGGCGACATCAAGACTCTCAAAGGACACAGTGGCTATGTCTGGGAAGTGGCATTCAGCCATGACGGGAAGACCCTCGCTAGTGGAAGCGATGATGGTACGATCAAACTCTGGGATGTCGAGAGCGGCCGGGAGCTAAAGACGCTCACGGGGTATTCAAGCGACGGTAAGACGTCAATTGCGTTCGGCGTTGGAAACGTACTCGCCGGCGGTGGAGATGGCGGGACGGTCAGGCTTTGGGACGTTGAGAGCGGCGCGCAGTTGCCTACCCCCGGTGAGCAAGCCGATGCCTCCTCCCCGGTGACGTTCAGCGGGAGGCTGTTGGCGAGCGTGACACCGGCTAACGCTATCAAGCTGTGGGATATCACAACAGGGGCGCAGGTGCAAGACTTCGCCGGACACGCTAAAGAGGTAAAAACGCTCGCCTTCAGCCCGGACGGGAGGCTGATGGCCAGCGCAGGTGAAGACAGTCTCATAAAGCTCTGGGACGTGGCGAGCGGCGAGCAACTGTGGACACTCAAGGGCCACGCCGGGTGGGTCTATTCGGTGGCTTTCAGCGCGGACGGCATGACACTCGCGAGCGGGGGAGAAGACGAGACGCTCAGACTGTGGGAAGTTGAGGGCGGCAGGGAGTTGAAGGCCATCGGGGGACAGTCAGGCATTGTTTATTCCGTCGCCTTCAGCGGAGGGAAAATGCTGGCGAGCGGGAGCGGCGGCCCCGAAATCACCTTCTGGAGTCGGGCGGGGCAGGAGTTGGCGAGCTTGATCGTGCTCAATGAAAGCGACTGGGTGGTGGTCACCCCGGACAGCCGCTTCGACACGAACATGAGTCTCGACAACATCGAAGGCTTACACTGGATTTCCGATGAGGCCAAGTTGTCACCACTCCCCCTCGAAATCTTCATGCGCGACTACTATGAGCCCAATCTCTTACCGCGCCTGATGAAGTGCAACGAAGAGAACTCATGTGACCGTGAGTTTAAACCCGTCCGCGACCTCACGGAACTCAATCGCGTGCAGCCGCCCATCAGGATCAGCAACGTCTCCCTTCCCGACGACGGGGGGTACGTCACCGTCACGGTTGAAGTTGGCAAAGGCCGGGGTGAATTTCTCGTTAGCGGCAAAAAGGTCACGCGCACCTCGGGCATGTATGACCTTCGTCTCTTCCGCGACGAGCAGATTGTCGGCTACTGGCCGCCTGATGGCGCGCAAAAGCTGTTACTGCTGTCTGCCCAGAATCTACAGCTCCCAAAGAGTATGAGCGACGAGGAGAAGCTCACGAAAGATTTGTACGAGTGGCGCCGGGCAACTGAATGCACGCTGGACTCGGACGGCCACCGGAGGCTGAATTTCCGCGTCCTTCTGCCGCACGGTAAAGACGCGGCATCAGTCGAGTTCACCGCCTACGGTTTCAACGAAGACCGCGTTAAGAGCAGGACGGCCAAATGGCGGTGGCCCCCGAACGTGGCGGCTAGACTGCCGAAGGCACGGCCGGTTAAACCTCGCGCTTACCTCATCAATGTCGGAGTCAACGCTTCGGAGAGTTCGCAATGGCGCTTACGGTACGCTGCCAACGATGCGCGCCTGATGCAAAAGGTCTTGTCCGATAGGTTGAGAAGCCCCGAGCGCGCCGACGGGCTTGATAATCAGTATGAGGTCATCGCGGTGCCGCTCATCTCGGACTACGCGGGCGACAGTACGACCCCCATGCCGAACGACGCAACGAAAACGAAAATCGCAGCCGTCTTCCGCCTGCTGGCGGGCGCGAACATCGTCGGGGACGAACGGCTGGCCCAGCTCGTCCGTGATGTTCCGCAGGCGTCTGAAATAAAGCAGGCGGAACCGGACGACTTAATCCTGATTTCCTTCTCAAGTCACGGCTACACAAATCGGAGTGGCGACTTCTTCATCTTGCCGTATGACGTCGGGCCCTCTCCGGAGATTTCAGCCGATCTACTTCGGCGTAGCATCTCAAGCGAGGAATTGAGCTTGTGGATGCGCGACGTGGACGCCGGCCGGATAGTGATGATCGTTGACGCTTGTCATGCCGCGGCCGCCATTCAAGGCAGTGGGTTCAAGCCCGGTCCGATGGCGAGTCGCGGGCTCGGTCAACTCGCTTTCGACAAGGGGATGCAGATTCTGGCGGCGACGCAGGCATCTGACGCCGCGATTGAAAGCGGCGGCTCGATCAGACAAGGCTTATTGAGCTATGCGCTGGTGCGCGATGGGCTGGAAAGGAGGCTCGCCAATTTCAAGCCGTCGGACGACGAGAAGATAACCATGCGGGAGTGGCTCCAATACGGCGTCGTTCGAGTCCCGCAACTTTACGCGGAAATAACGAGCGGCAGGCTGAAGGCGGTGAGGGGTGCCGAGCTCGTGGGGGAGGTTACTGGCGGCAGGAGTTATCAACAGCCGTCGCTATTCGACTTCACACGCAGGCAGACAGACTTGACGCTAGCCGGTTTAAGGGAGAGTCATTAAACAGAAGGTAGTTAAAGTTGGGCCGGTCTTTTAATGCGGTCAGCAGCTCCGCAGAAAGTTAGTGAGTTCTAAACAGTCTGGGAGGTTCTAAGCAGGAAGCACTTAATGGCTTACCTTGATCTCCTTGCCGTGCTGCAGAAAGATGTCCAAGCACTTCAACCCCTTACCTCCAGCATAACTGGAAAAAAAATACCTGAAGCTCGCCGGCAAAGTCCTCGCGAAATAAAGTTTGTGTACTCAGGAATCCGTGCGTTACCATGCAGTCGCTTCTCACCCGGTCTTTCGTAATTCTGGCAGGATGCGTTAGTTATAAATCCCCGCTGGGTTAGAAGCTCGACTCGTAACAATCCTTCCTGTCAGCTCTGAAACATCTTCACCGTGGTCCGCTGGGTCTGCCGCCATGTCCGGATTAAAAAGCCAACCTTCGAAGCTACTTAATGGCGGGGCCGTGTCCGTCACGCTCTTCCTATTCTGCGCCTTCTTCGTGTCCAGTCCGACGTGCCTCGCCGTCGATCTGAACGCGGGGCAGACCGGAAGCGACGGCAGCGCGGCACCACGCCTCGCGCCGGGACAGACTGTCGAGCGCGAACTGAAGGGCGGGGAAGCGCACACTCACATCATCAACCTGCGACAGGGCGAGTTCCTGCACGTGCTCGTGGAGCAACAAGGCGTCAACGTGGTCATGACGCTCCGCAACCGTGCGGGCGCGAAACTTGTCGAAGTGGACTTGCTGGACGAGTACGGCCCGGAGCCCGTCTCCTTTGAAGCGACGGCGGGCGGCGACTACCTTTTAGAGGTCAGGCCGGTCAACGCGACGGTGCGTGCGGGACGCTACAGCGTCATGAGTTCGGTCAAGCCCCGTGCGACCGCCGAGGATAGAACGCGCATGGGCGCGGAGCGTCTGCTGATCGAAGCCGAAGAACTTTTCCGGTCGGGCGGCGCGGCCAACCTTCGCCGCGCGCTGGCGAAAATGAGGCAGAGCCTCGCGGTGTGGCGAAGGCTGGACGACCGGTACTGGGTCGCGTCCACGCTCAATGCGGTCGGCGTAACTTATAACGAGCTGGGCGTGCGGCAGAAGGCGCTGGAGTCTTATGAGGAGGCGTTAAGCCTGCGTCGAAGTATCGGCGACCGCCCGGGCGAAGCGCGCACGCTCAACAATCTCGCCTCAAATTACGCCGCGGCAGGCCAGAAGCAGCAGGCGATTGAATTTTTAAAGCAGGCCGCGGCGGCCTACCGCGCCGCCGGCCACCGCTTCCAGGAAGCAGCCATACTTAACGACATCGGGCTGGCGTACGCCGACTTGGACGACGCCCGGAAGGCCCTAGACTTCTACAGTGAAGCTTTATCGATCTTCAAAGGCATAGGCGACCGCCTCGGAGAGGCCGACGTTTTAAACAATATCGGAACGGCTTACCATCAGCTTAAAGACCAGGAGAAGGCACTCGACTACTACAAACAGGCGCTCTCTCTCTACGAGGCCAACGGCGGGCGGGGTGAGCAGGCGAACACGCTAGTCAACCTCGGCAACGTTTATGAGGAGGCGGGCGACCGAAAGAAAGCGCTCGAATATTACGACCGGGCCGTCGCCCACAGCCGTGCGGTCGGCGACCGGGAGCAGGAAGTCAAGGCACTCGGAGAGGCCGGCGATGTCAGCTATCAACTCGGCGAGCGGCAGAAGGTGCTCGACTACTATAACCAAGCGCTCCCGCTGCTCCGAAAAGATGAGAATCGCGCCGGGGAGGCCAACTTCCTGTCCAGCATCGGCTACGTTTACAACGACCTCGGCGAGTGGCAGAAGGCGGTCGAGTATTACGAGCGGGCGTTAAAGCTTTACAGGGCGGACGGCAACGGGCGTGGAGAGGCTGACGCGCTCAAGACAATCGGCGACATTTACTACACGCGGGACAAGAAGAAGGCGATTGGCTACTACCTCCAACTGTCACGGCTCAAGCGCGCGGCCAAGGATTACAAGGGCGAGGCCGAGACGCTAAGGAACATCGGTTTCCTATACGATGACCTCCGCCAGTGGCGGAATGCGTTCGTTTTTTTGGGCAGGACTCTCGCCATTTACAAAGCGGCGGGCGACCGAGGCGGTGAAGCCGACACGCTCACCAACATCGGCTCCGTCTATTATCGGCAGAACAAAATGCCGGAGGCCCTCAAATATTACGAGCAAGCCCTACTCATCTATGACATGGAGAAACCGGGCTGGGGGAAGGGCCGCGCGCTCAACAACGTCGGGCTCGTCGCCCACCACTTGGGCGACTGGCAGAAGTCTCTCGAATATTACGGGCGCTCCCTGCCGCTCTTCAGCGACGCCGACGATAAAAAAGGCGAGGCCGACACGCTCATCAACATGGGCCTGATCTACGCTTACCTCGGCGAGCAGCAAAAGGCGCTCGAATACTATCAACAGTCCCTTGCGCTCCGCCGCAAGCTCGGCGACGCCGAAGGGGAAGCCGACGCGCTCACCAACATCGGCGTCTCCTATCGTGCGATTGACGATGACCGGAAAGCCCTCGACTCCTTCGAGCAGGCGTTGAAGCTGCGGCGGGCGGCCGGGGACAAGTACGGCCAAGCCAACGCCCTGACGAAAGTCGCCGAGACGTATCACGCGCTCGGCGAGTACCGTAAAGCCCTCGAACACTATCAACAAGTCCTGCCCCTCATGAGGACAGTCAAAGACCGCGACGGCGAAACCCTCACGCTGTTCATGCTCGGCGGCCTCAGTTTAATGCTCGACGAGCCTCGACCGGCGCTCACGTACCTCAAGCAGGTACAGGCCATCGCGCGGGCTGGCCGGGAGAAAGCGCTCGAAGCCTTCATCCTCACCTTCACCGGTTTGGCATACCTGGAACTCAAGCAAGAGCAGACCGCGTTCGCACAGTTCGACGAATCCCTGCGCCTCTTCAAAGCCGAGGGGTTTACGCTCGGCCAAGCCTGGACGCTCTTCCTGATCGGCGCGACGTACGAAGAATCCAAAGAGTTTGATAAAGCGATCGCCTACTATCAGCGGGGTCTGACGTACATGAAGGCTTCGAGCTACCCGAAGCTCGAAGCGGAAATGCTCATGAGCATCGGCGACGTTTACGCGGCGACGGGTAAGAGGGCCGAGGCGCTGGACGCCTACGCGCGGACGCTGACGCTCCGGCGGACGGCGAAGGACACGCCCGGCGAGGCGTCCGTACTCGACGCCATCGGAGACGTATACAAAGCGCAGGGGGAGCAGGAGAAGGCGGCGGGCTATTACGCCGGGGCCGTCCTGCTGAGGCAGGAAACCACCAAGGCCGCCGACGGCCTCGCGCCGCTCGAGTCCAGGGGCGGCACGTATGACTCCCTGGGCGAGCGTAAAGAAGAGCGGGAGCATTTTGAGTATTACCTGGAGAGCATCCAGAGGGCGAAGGCCCGCGGCCTGCCCGGCCCGGAGGCCGAGGCTTTAAGCCGGGCGATGGGAACGATTATGGATCAGGTGCCCGGGCTCGCCATCATCCTGGGAAAACAGGCCATCGAGAAGTTCCAGGAAAGCAGGTCGAACCTCGACCGCCATACCCTGCGCCTGGCCGAGGACACGTACCTGCGCTCGTTCTCCTCGACCTGCCGCGACCTGGCCGACCTCCTGATAGAGAAGGGGCGGCTCTTCGAGGCGCAGCAAGTCCTCGCCATGCTCAAGGAGACGGAGTACTCCGAATACGTGCGCCGCGACGGAGCCGAGGCCGCCGCGCTCAGCCAGCGGGCCGACCTCCGGCCGGAGGAGCGCAAGATGTTCGCCGAGTACTCGCGCATCTTCGATAAGCTCACAACCATCAGCAGCAGATGGGCGACGCTCAACGCCAGGAAGAAAGACCCGCTGAAGGCCGCGCCGCTGTCCTCCGCCGAAGACGCCGAGCTCTTACAACTCGGCCGGGAGGTGCAGAAAGCAAACGAGGCCTTCGAGTCCTTCATCGGGTACATCAAGACCGAGTTCGACGGCTCCGGCCGTAATCTCGCCGACGAGATCAAAGAGAATGTTGGGCTGCAAAGTGATTTAAAGAAGTGGGGGAACGGGACGGTCGTGCTCCACACGTTCGTCGGGCCGAAGCGGTACCGGATTATCCTGACCACGCCGAGGGAGCGGTTGGACGGCAAGACGGAGATTACCGCTGCCGAGCTGAACAGAAAGATCATGGCCTTTCGCCGGACGCTCATGGACCCGGCGATAGACCCGCGCCCGCAGGCGCAGGAACTGTACGACATCCTCCTCAGGCCCATCGAGAAACATCTGGAGGGGGCGAACGTCAGGACGCTCGTCTGGTCGCTCGACGGCGCGCTGCGTTATCTGCCGCTGGCGGCACTGCACGACGGCAGGCAATACATGGTCGAGCGGTATCAACAGGCGGTCATCACCCTCGCCAGCCGCACGCGCTTGTCCGACCCGGTCAGGAACGGTTGGCGCGGGCTAGGGCTAGGCGTCTCCGCCCAGTGGGGAACTTTCTCCGCGCTCCCCGCCGTCGTCGGCGAGCTGGAATCCATCATCCGTGATGAGGACTCGCCCGGCGTGCCGACGACGGCGAAGGCCGGCGTGCTCGGCGTGCTGCCGGGCCGTCGTTTATTGGATAAGAATTTCACAGCACAGTCCTTCGCCGACGCGCTCGGTCGTGACTTCAGCCTCATCCACATCGCCAGCCACTTCAGCTTCTCCCCCGGCGGGGCGGAAAAGTCTTTTTTGCTGTTGGGCGACGGAAACCGGCTGACACTCAAGACCATGGCTACCGCCCCCGAATACAATTTGGCGGGGGTCGAGCTGCTGACCCTCTCGGCGTGTAATACGGGCATTGACGAGAGCGGCGGGGAAGCGGAGCAGCACGGCAACGAAGTGGAGAACTTCGGCGTCATCGCGCAGAGGCGCGGGGCGAAAGCCGTCATCGCCACGCTGTGGGAGGTCGGCGACGACAGCACGCGCTCACTGATGCGCGAGTTCTACCGCATCCACAGCACCACGCCCGACATCACGAAGGCCGAAGCGTTGCGGCGGGCGCAACTGACATTATTGAACGGAGACCCGACGGCTGCGCCGTCTGACGCGCGCACCCGACGCGCGGAACTGGCCGGCCTCAATGCTTCAAAGCTCAAAGGCCCGCCGTTCCGTATAAGCCCCGAAAAGCCGTACGCACACCCGTACTACTGGGCGCCCTTCATACTCATTGGCAACTGGCGCTAGGCCGGTCGATAGTTGCCGACAGCACTCCGACGGTACACTATCGGTTCGTTGATACTTTCGAACTTCCGAAGTTGGGGATACACAAAGACGGGGCAGGAAAGCCCCGTCTTTACTGTGCCCTACTCCCGCGACTCTTTACAAAAGGGCCAAATTGTAAAGAGTTTTTGCTGAACATACTCAGGGATATCGTACGGGCAAGCTGATGACGGCCGTAGGAGACGAAACCAAGGATCAGGAGGGGTTTGCATAAAAATTAGGCCGTCAGTGCGGCATTGATGCCCCTGTCGGCTGCGGACTCAACATCAAGCCGCGATGCTGAATTTTTATGTAAGACCGGCGGTAAGTTAATCAGGTATCCTGCGACAGAATGAGCGCGGTATAAGGCCCTACGCTTACCTTGGCGTTGCACGGCATGCCGTCGGCTGTGCCGGGCACTCCTGTCACGTCAAATGCGGAGTGGTTGCCGAAGTCGGGACTGTAGCCGCTCCAGTCGCTGTTGAAGCGGACGCGCCAGAGGCCTGGCTGCGGCAGACCGATTCGATAGTCGTCATATGCGCGGGCGGCCATGTTCAGAATGACGATCACGTCGTCGCCCGACCCGCTTAGCTCCCAGCGGTGGTATGCCATGACCTTGTCGCTATTGTTGACGTGATGCACGTTGACATTCGGCCCCCGGAGCCCGCGCGTGTTGTCAAACCAGTTCCGGCGCAGCCTGATCAGGTCCCGGTAGAGTTCGAGGATGCCGGCGAACCAGTCGGCCTTCCGCCAGTCGAGCGGATCCGTGTCCCGGAAATACTGATCTTCAACGAACTCCTGCCCCTGAAAGAGCATGGGTATGCCGGGTGAGGTCAGCATGAGGACGGCCCCGAGGGTCGAGCGCTTCTTGGACGCCCAACTGCCGGCGTTGCCCGGCCAAATCTCCTCTGGCACGCGCGAGCGCCCGTTGGCGTCCTCGTCGTGCGACTCCGTATAGACAACCCGCCCGAACGCGTCGGCGTTGTACCTGTGTTGAACGGCGTCGCGCAGCGCGAACATGTCGCGGCGGCTGTCGTCTAGGGTGATCAATGCGGGGCGGACTGTGTGCACGAACTTCGAGTCCCACTGCGAGCCGAACCCCGCGCCGCCGTGGGCGGTAGAGAGCGTGACCCTGTCGTTGTTCTGCATGTCCTCGGCGATGGCGATCTTCCAGGGCTGCCGCGCCCTGATCTCGTCGTTAATCCAGCGCAGCAGGTTCCAGCCGTCGTTAATGTTGTTCGTGGGGTCGGTGTTGCCGTAGACGTTGTGGATGAAGCGCGTCGCGTCGAACCGCAGGCCGTCCACGTGGCGTTTCTCAAGCCACATCAGCGCGTTGTCCCTGATGTACTGCCTGACTTCGGGGCGGCCGTAGTCCGGGCGCGTATCGCCCCAGGGGGTGGTCGAGCGCCAGTCGTTGTAAAAGTAGATGCCGCCCTTGTCGCCTTGCGCCCAGCCGTCGAACCGCCACATGTCGAGGTCGTTGGGGCCGAGGTGGTTGTAGACGACATCGAAGATGACCGCGATGCCGTGCTCGTGGGCCGCGCGGACGAGGCGCTTGAACTCGTTGATGCCGCCGTAGCCCGACTCGATGGCGAAGATGTAGGCGGGGTTGTAGCCCCACGAGATGTCCGTGGGGAACTCGCCGGAGGCCATCACCTCGATGGCGTTGACGCCGAGCCCTCTGAGGTAGCCCAGCTTCTCGATGACGCCCTGAAACTTCCCCGTGCCGGAGGAGGGGTGCGGGTTGAAAGTCCCGACGTGCAGCTCGTAGATGACCAGCTCGTTCCACGGCGGCAGGCGGAAGTCGTCGGCCTGCCAGTCGAAATCCGGATCGTGGACGACGCTCTCGCCCGCCGAGTGGGTCATCTCGCGGGCGTAAGGGTCGTTCTTCCAGTGCAGGCCGCCGTTGGCGATCACGTACTTGTAACGCTGGCCGAGTTGCGCACCCGTCACGTCGGTCGACCAGTAACCGTTGCCCTCATGCGTCATCGGGTGGGCTGAGGGCGACCAGCCGTTGAAGTCGCCCGCCACCGAAACATTCGTCGCGTTGGGGGCCCACACGCGGAAACCGATCCCGCCCTGATACTTCCTGGCCCCCATCCCCGCCTGACTCGATGCCGCCACGTTTTACGCCCCTCTTGAAATCGAACACTGATAATTCAAGGCCAGTTACTCGTCGTCGCCGATCCGGCCGATTATTCGTCGTCGTCGATCCGGCCGATGCCGTCGTAGTAAATCGACTTCCAACTGACCCCGCCGTCTTCTGATCGAATGAAGGTGAACGTGCCGCCGTAGTTGCCCGCGACCGCGTAGCCGACGCCCTCGGCGAAGCACAGATCGATGACCATGTTGGCGCGACTCCAGTGGCTGGGAACCGTCTGCCACGTACGCCCGCCGTCCGTGGTGCGCTCGATGTCGTAACGGGCGGGCCTCGCGCCCACCAGCTCATCGGCGAACCATGGGCTCGGGTACCCCGGCGTGAGGCGGGCCTCGGCGGACGGCTGCTCGACCCACGTCGCCCCGCCGTCGCTCGTTAGTATTTCTACATCCCGCGTCCCGAGCTGGCTCTCGGCTTCAATCCAATCCTCGTGTTGATACCCCACTCGCCGGCCGCGCTCCTCCCAGATTTCTATCGCGCGCCTTTCGATCAACTCGTGCGGCTGCGGCACGCCGGAGACGAGCGCCCGCGCAGAAGTCTTGTCGGAGCATTCGACCCACCAGACGGTGCCGCGCACAGGGCAGCTTTGCCTTTGCCATGTCTGGCCGCCGTCCGATGTGTGCAGAATCGTGCCCCCCTCGCCTACCGCCCAGCCGTGGTCGCGGCCCGCGAAAGCCGCGCGGAGTAGAGGCCCGGCGATGGGGAGAAAAATAGGATGCCAGGTCGCCCCGCCGTCATTCGTCCGAGAGATTTCGGCCAAACTAACGTAGTCAGTCAATGTGTAGCCGTGGTTTATCCAGGAGACGTACCCCTCAAGCGGGCCACCCCTCAACCCGAAGGCCAACCCGTTCTCATCATCGAAGAATAGGATGGTGGCGGCCCCGAGGTATGTGGGCAACTCTAGGCGCGTCCACGAATACCCGCCGTCCCTCGTATGGGAAATTCTATTATCCTCCTGCACCCAGCCGACGTTACGGTCTAGGAAGTACACACTAATCAAATCGCCACCTCCTGCTAGTCCGGCGCGACCACGAGCCGCTCGCCCGCGCTCGCGCCGCCGATTGGCATACAGAGTCGAAGCGCAGCGCCCGGCCGACACACCGGGGTGGGCCGCGCGCGTTGACGTGCTGCGGCGCGCTCTCAGCCTACGGCCGGTTGGTGAAGACTAAGACTTCGGCCGGGGGCAGGGCGTCGATGCGGATGAAGGTCGTGCCGTCGGGGCGGCGGCGCACGGGCGCATCGGTTCCGGCGGGCTGCGGGGTCGCGGCCGCGCCGGCGGCCTGCGCCGTGTTGACGATGACGCGCATCGCCGCGCCGTCGGGGCTGAGCGAAGCGTCAACGAGAATGTCTGCCCCGAGCGTCGTGTTCGCGCTCGTGTTGACGACGCAGACGCATTCCTCCTCGTCGAGGATGCGTGACCACGCCACGAGGCCGCCCGCGCCCGAGGGCTGTAGGGGCTGATCGTGCCCAGCCGTGTCGCGCTGGTACTGACGCCCGTAGCGCAGGGCGGGGAAGTCGCGCCGTAGCGCAGCCAGCGCGGCGATGCGGACGTAGGCGGGCGAGGCGGTGTCGAAGCAGTGGCTGCCGGCTGTCCCGAACGGGCCGAAGCCCGGCAGCGTCTGATCGAAGCGCTCCGATCCGGCGGCCAGCCCCGCGCGCCCGCCCTTGAGCGGGTGTTCCGGCCCGAACATCGCCTCGCGTAGGTAGCGCGTCGAGTGCTGCGCGCCGGAGTCGTTCCACGCGGGCAGCCAGTGGCGCTCGCCCGGCTCCGGCCCCGCGAACGACTGTTCCGTCCCGTAATAGATGCAGGGGATGCCGAGCGAGAAGAGTTGCAGCGCCGTCGCGGCGACGACGTGGATGGGCGAGGCGGCGAAGGTGGCGAAGCGCACCTTGTCGCCGAAGACGTGGTCGTGATCGTCGAGGATCGAAACGTGCCGCTCGCCGAGGTTGCGGTGCGAGCCCATCGCGGCCGCGCCCGGCTTGAAGCCGTTGAAGTAGGACGAGGGCTGGGCCGCGCCCTTCGCCACTTGGTTGAGCGCCATGCGCATCTCGCCGATGTCGAGGGCCGCGTTGAGGTTGCGCTCCAGCACGTCGAGGTAGCGGCCCGCGCCGAAGTCGCCGCCGGCCACCTCGCCCACGAGGAAAAAGTCGGCCTTGCCGAGCCCCGCGGCGAACTCCTTGATCGAGCCGCAGAAGTTGCGTGCCTGCTCGAAGGAGACGTGCTTGAGCGTGTCGATGCGGAAGCCGTCGCAGTCGGTCAGGGCGATCCAGTACTTGAAACACTTCGCCAAGTGCTTCAGACAGTCGCCGACCTCTACGTCCAGGTCGCGGAGGTTGATGAAGTCAGACCGCTTGTGCTCGGCGAACTTGTCGTTGATGTCGCCCGCGCCGAGATCGCCGCGCCCGGCGCGAGTGTAGTAGTCGGGCTCTTGAAACTCTCTGGGCCAGACGCCGTCATCCGGGCCTTGGATCGCGCTGATCTGCTGGCCGTCTGCCCCGAGCCACTTGCCGAAGGGGTAGCGGTCGGGGAAGTGCTTGTAGGGCATGGTCTGCTGCCCGCCGGGGTAGACCCAGTTCGCGCCCGTGTGGTTGAAGATGATGTCGAGGATGACGCGGAGGCCCGCGGCGTGCGCCGCCTCGACCAGCTCCACCAGCTCGCGGCGCGTCCCGAAGCGCGCGTCTACTTCGAGGAAGTCCTGGATGCCGTAGCCGTGGTAAGTGTTCAGGTGGGCGCGCTGCTTGAAGACCGGGCCGAGCCAGATGGTCGTCGCGCCGAGGTCGCGTATGTAGCCGAGCTTCGAGCGGACGCCCCGGATGGTGCCGCCCTGCCAGTGCAGCGCTCCCGACTCCGACCACTTCTGCCAGTGCCACGAAGACCCGTCGGGCAGTGCCGGCCGCGCCGCCGGGAGGTTGTTGCGGTCGAGGAGCGGGCGCGACGCCTCATGCCCGTCGCTGAAGCGGTCGGGCAGCAGGAAGTAGAGGACTTCGTCGCGCCAGTCGGCGGGCGACGGGTGGTAGCGCTCGCGCCTCGGCAGATCGAAGGCGGTCAGTGTCGCGGGGCGCTCCTGACTGAGAATCTTGTTCGCGAATTCCATAGCGTGTGTGTCAGAGTCTGCGGGCCGGGCCGCGGTGACGGGGCCAGCCGGCGTGCCAGGGCGAGCGCACTTCGGGGGCGGCCGCCCGAAGTGCGCTCGCCGCGCTTTAAGCCGTGGGTGAGAAGACCGGCGTCTTCCCGAAGAAGAATTGGAAGGGGACGTGGCTGCGCGTGGCCCAGTAGGTCTCGTCGTGCCTGGCGTTCGGGAACGCGAAGTAGAGCAGATCTTCGCCGAAGCGGTAGCCGCGGTGGGCTAGGAGATCACGCATGCCGAGCGTCACCTCGTAGTTGTCGCCCGGCCACCCGCTGTCCAGGTAGACGCGGATCGGCTTCTTCGGCTCGTCGGCGACGCGCCGCATCAGATCGTCGCGGTAGGTGAAGGTGCTCGACATGCACGCGGCCTTGCCGAACACGTCCGGCCGCTCCCACGCGACGTGGAGCGAGACGACGCCGCCGAGCGACGACCCCATGACGGCCGTATTCGCGGGGCCGGCGAGCGTGCGCAGGTGCGTGTCCACCGCGGGGCGGAGTTCGTCGGCGAGGAAGCGGCTGTAGGCGTAGTAGCCGGGGTTGGTGTAGTCGTACATCCGTTCGCGCGCGTAGACACCGACGACGATCACCTTGTCGATGATGCTCATCCGGTCGAGCACTTCG